>Ga0307375_10000224_pt1 | contig 77158 bp, 72 predicted proteins | sample TR1MG_FD_202531 | JGI IMG/M metagenome (GOLD analysis project Ga0307375, IMG submission 202531) | Soil microbial communities from Risofladan, Vaasa, Finland - TR-1 | ecosystem: Environmental > Terrestrial > Soil > Coastal area > Acid sulfate soil | place: Finland: Risofladan, Vaasa | collected... | reverse complement strand
AGATGAAAACCTTGAGGATGGTGGCGGCGATGAGCACGATGGCCTGCCAGCGCAGAAAAGCGGTGCGCCGCCAGAAGCCGATACATATCAGTCCGACGCCGTAAGCCATGGCGATGGCCGAGTAGGCGAAGTCGCGCTCGGTGTGCAAGGCGCGAAGGTTCTGCCAGTATTCGGGCGTGAGGATGGCGCCGTAAGCCTGCCGTAACACGATGGATTGCTGGGCATAGTAGTCGGCAACTTCAAGACCAAGCGCGAGCAGGGCAAGCACGTTGAGCAACACGACAGCAACGGCAAGAGCACCACGGAAACGCTCGGCGTCCGGTTGGCGACGCTGCTGCCAGATCATATAACCGAGGACGGCGATGGCGGCGAGATAGAGTCCAAAGCGCTCGTTGAAGAAAAGCGTCTCGGCCTGCGAGGTCGAAATGAAAAGGACGAGATGCACAAGGGCCGCGAGGAGAACGGCGCAGGCAGCGGCCTTGACCTTGGACATCACAACTCTCGCGCCAGCCCAAAAGAGCGCGGCGGATTCGGCGAGCCAGCCAAGCGTGATCCAGCGGCCGTGAAGTTCGAGCGGGATGGCCAGCGTGAAAAATCCAATGGCAGCGGCATAGTGGATGAGCGGGACAATGGGCTCGCCACGGCTGCCCTCGTGCTCGCGGCGACTGGCGGCAGCTCCCAGGGCATAAAAGAAAATGGCGAGTCCGAGCGCGTAGGCCGCGGCGCGCTGGTTGGCGTCGAGCCCGGTCATCATGGAACGGGCTTCAAAGAAAAATACGGCGCCATTAAGCAGCGGGAGAAAGATCACCACCCGCTCTTCCATGCGCGAACGGCGGACGGGACTGGCGGCGACGATGGGGCCGAGAGCAAAGGTCACGAAAAATACGCCGATGAAAAAAATGGTGACGCCGTATTGCGAGTTCGAATAGTAGGTATTGAACCACGCGATGTAGAGCGCGAGCGTGCCGAGGAAGGCTCCGAAGAGGATGCGCGGCCAGGGACGGAAGCGCTGCACGACAAGCGCGCCGAGATTGAGTAACGCGACGTAGGAGAAGAGCTCGACCTCGCGATTCTGCCCGGTGGAAAGAAGCACGGGAGTGAGGAATCCGCCGGCGAGTGCCATGCCGGCAATGACTTCGGTGTTCTGCGAAAGAGCCATCCATGCGGTCGCGGCCGTCACCAGAACCATGGCGGCAAAAGCCACGCTGGCGGAGACGAGCTGATATTGCTGGCACGATGCCCAGAGCGAGAGATAAAGCACGCCGATGCCAACGGCCTTCAGTGACCAGGAGAAGAGCGGATAGTTGCGGCGGCGGAAGCGCTCGCTCCAGAGGATGACGGCAACTCCGGCGACCAGGCCGATGAGAACGCGGAAGCCCGGCCCGATCCACTCATTGTCAAAAGCGAACTTCAGAAAATAAGAAACGCCGACGAGCACGGCGACGATTCCGGCGCGATTCAGCCACTGCGCGCCAATGCGGTCTTCGAGCGAACTTGCCGGGCGGGCGGCAGCGGGCAAAGGAATTTGCGGGGGATGCGGTGGAGGCGCAACGGGCGAAACTAGCGGTGCGGCGGGCTCGGGACGGGCCTCCACGAGGTACTCAAGATGGCTCACCCGCTGGGAGAGCCGCTCGACAGTGGCGCGCAACTGCCGCAGTTCTTCTTCGTCGCCCATGGCACTGGAAGACTAAACGGTTCCGGGAATGCACGCAACCGGATACGTAACGCGCCACTTGCGTGTTACCGTATTGGTGCGAGGACCCGCGCATGAAATTCCATACCGAATATCTTCAGTTCTATACCGAGACGCATCGCGCATACGTACACATCACGCCGCAGGTGGAAGCGGCGGTCGTCAACAGCGGAATCAAGGAAGGGATGGTGCTGGTTTCGGCCATGCACATCACTTCGGGTGTCTACGTCAACGACAACGAAGAAGGATTGATCCAGGACATTGACGAGTGGCTCGAGAACCTGGCGCCATTTCGCAAAGATTACAAGCACCACGAAACTGGCGAGGATAACGGCGATTCGCACCTGAAAGCGCTGCTTATCCATCACGAAGTGATTCTGCCGGTAACGAATGGCAAGCTCGACCTCGGAACGTGGCAGCGAGTTTTCTACGCCGAGTTCGACGGAAAGCGAAATAAGCGCGTGATCGTCAAGGTCATGGGCGAATAGCATTCAGCATTACACTGGCCGGGGACATGTCCTTCCGGCCAGTGCTTCTCCCGCCAAATTCCCGCAATTCTCTACGAACACCCCCATGCCTGCACCGTCTGTAATGCCCGTTTGGGCGTTTACTATATCGACATCAGTTCATTGCCATACGTAATCGCATGTAGAAGGTAACTGTACTGATTCGCATTTGTAAATAGGCATGGATACTGGTATTCCTACACTATGCACTTCTGGCACATGTGGGGAAGGTTACTAAATTGTTAACTTTATTCGTGTAGATTTTTCCGATTGATTTCCTAATTACCGGGTAAAAATCTCCAGTTTTACACAGGCCAAAAGGCGGCATGCGCAAGCGGTTGGGAATACAGGAGTTGGAAACATGGCGCACTTCGACATTTCGGCAGGTCACTTGCGATTATCTCCGACGGAGGCGGTCTCCTCCCGCTCGGGTGAGAGCGATGGCCGCCTCACGATGACAGCCGGAGAAGCGGACATGGACAGGCCCCAAGAATTTACGTTCGGACAAATGCCGCCGGCACAAACGCGCTGGCAGTCATTTGCGGCAAGTTATTTCGTACAAGTGGCGATGATTGCCGTGATTGTGGCGGTGACGCTGAGCACGCCGAAGATTGTGCTTTCACAGCCGAACTTCCAGAACGTCGAACTGATTGCACCAGTCGAAGCTCCGCGCGTGGTGGCGAAGGTGCATCCACGAGTGTTGACGGCTCCGCCGAAGGCGCAACTGCGGCAGATTGCTCCCGAACAGGCGAGGGTGATGCCTGCGCCGGTGCTTCCAAGGCGCGTGGAAGTGGCGAAGGTGACACCGCCAGTCATAAGACAGCAGCCCGTGCCGGCGCCAAAGTTCGCTTCCCTGGCGACGAACGAACCCGCGATGCCAAAGCTGGCGCGGCAGGTAAAGATGAACACCTTTGGCGGCAGTTCTGCCAAACCGACGCTGGCGCCGAGGGCAGTGGCCAAGGTGCAAACGGGCGGATTCGGTGATCCGAACGGCGTGCCGGTGAACAAGCACGGCAGCGATCGTCCGAATATTGCCGCGGTGGGATCGTTTGATCTTCCGCAGGGCGGTGGTTATGGCAACGGCAGCGGAGGCAGACACGGCGCACGCGGCGTAATTGCGAGCGCGGGATTCGGAAATGGAGTGGCTTCAGCGACCGGCGGGCACGGCAATGGACGGCCGGGACGCGTGCAGTTGGCATCGTTCGGCAACGGTGGCGAGGTGGCGGGTACGGCACGGTCGCGAGCGAGCGTGCAGCAACAGGCAGACACGAAGCCGGTGACGATTGAAAGCAAACCGAAGCCGGTCTATACGGCGGCGGCGCTGGCACGCAGGATCGAAGGCGAAGTTCTCGTGAAAGTGACATTCACGGCCAATGGACAAGTGGTGGTGAACCACGTGATTCGCGGGTTGGGTTATGGATTGGATGAGGCCGCAATCCGCGCGGCGCAGGGCATACGGTTTGCCCCGGCGGAGCGCGACGGACGTGCAGTGGATTCCACGGCGACACTGCATATCGTGTTCCAGCTTTCGTAAGGCCGTAATGGAACGACGAGGAGTGAATTCGATGAACCGCAAAGTTTCGAAAATTGGCATGTGGGCCCTGGTGCTGGGAGTGGCCGCTACGGCGATTGCGCAGGCGCGTCCGGCGACGGCGTTTGACGGCCTGGTGGACCGGGTGACCGCACAAGAAGCGGCGAACATGAAAACGCTGCGCAAGTACACGCCAATCGTGGAGACGTACATACAGGACATGAAGCCGGATAACGAACTGGGCGAGGTTCCGGCGGGCGATCACTATTACCTGGGGCGCGTGTCGTTCCAGAAGAGACTGGAAGACCAATCGTTTGTCACCCATCGCGGCTTCACCAAGCGGTGGCTGCACCGGGTAACGGACGTGGCGCGTGACCACTATCTGCCGGACGGATTTGCACAGATGGCGATTATTGACAGCTCGGGCTTCAACCGCCAGAACTACAACTTCCACTACGTGGGGAGGGAATTCCTGGGCTCGTTGCGCTGCGTGGTGATCGACGTTTCGCCGAAGAAACACGTTCACGGCAGCCGTTTCCTGGGACGCATCTGGGTGGAGGACCAGGACGACAACATCGTGCGCTTCAATGGGACATACGTTCCGCAGTCGGAACACGGGTCCTATGTGCACTTTGACACGTGGCGGCTGAACATGGCTCCGGGCGTCTGGCTTCCGGCATACGTCTACAGCGAAGAACTGGGCAAGGAGTCCAAGTTAAACCGGTCGTTCCGCTTCAAGGCGCAGACACGCTTCTGGGGATATGACGTGGGGACAGCGGCGAGGGAGAGCGAATTCACGCAGGTCCTGGTGGACACAAACGACACGGTAAAGGACCAGAGCAAGAGCACCGAAGACCTCTCTCCGGTGGCGAGCCAACGCGAGTGGGATCGGCAGGCGGAAGACAACGTGCTGGAGCGGCTGCAAACGGCCGGCCTGCTGGCAAAGTCCGGCGACATCGACAAGGTGCTGGCGACGGTGGTCAACAACCTGGAGATCACAAACAACCTGAACATTGAACCGCCGGTTCGCGCGCGTGTATTGCTGACGACACCGATCGAAAGCTTCGCCATCGGGCACACGATTGTCCTGAGCCGCGGACTGCTGGACGTGTTGCCGGACGAGGCGAGCCTGGCGGCAGTGCTGGCGCGCGAGCTTGCAAACATCACGCTAGGACATAACGTTAACACCAGCTATGCGTTCAATGACCGCATGCAGTTCCCCGACTACATGGCGTTCAAACGGCTGCACTTCGCGGACAATCCGGCACAGGAGGAAGCCGCCGAAAAGAGGGCCGTCGAGTACCTGAAAAACTCTCCGTACAAGGACAAGCTCGTGGACGTGGGACTGTTTTTACGGCAGTTGCAAAACCGCCAGAAAGATCTGCCGAACCTGATCCGCGCGCATCTTGGCAACACGATCACGCTGCGCGACAACGGAGAAGAATTGACCTCGCTGATGAACAGCGCTCCGAAGCTCGATCCGAAGAATCTCAACCAGATCGCGGCACTGCCACTGGGCGGGCGCATCAAGGTGGATCCCTGGGACGACAGCGTGGAGATGCTGAAGAACAAGCCGGTGGCGCTGATTTCGCCGAATGAGAAGATGCCGTTTGAAGTCACGCCGTTCTTCCCTTACCTGACCCGGCTGAATGAGACAACGGTGAACGATGCGGAGGCTCCTCAGCAGGCTCCGGCACCGGCACCGGTAAATAACAAGAACCGGACGCCGGTAAACGGCAGCGCGAAAGTAGCAGTAAATGATGGAAGTCGTAACCAGTAAATCGCAGAATACTCCTTCGCGGCTCGCTCCGGCGGGCCGCATTTTTTTGCGCGGAAAGAACGGGAGCAATTGTTCACGCGTCACAGACAGCGTGTAATACTGTGCTGGAGAATTGCATTTCTTTTATGCAGGCGGAAATCCCGTCGCGAAGGAGCAGGCAATGATCCAAGGCAACGTTACACTTACCCAGCCCCTCTCCAGCAGCCGTCAATTCGTAGCCGTGAGCGGCACCGGACACGCAATGGTGCTCGACGACGGCAACGGCGATACGGGGGCAAAACCGATCGAACTCATGGCGCTGGGAATGGCCGGCTGCACGGCATTCGACGTCATCAACATTCTTCGCAAAAAGCGGCAGCAGGTCACGGGCTACACGGTGAGAATCGAAGCCGACCAGACGGAAGAACCGCCACAGGTGTTTACGAAGGTCCGCATCCATCACGTCATCACGGGAATCGACGTGCAGGCCCAGGCGATCGAAGACGCCATCAAATTGTCGGAAGAGAAATATTGCTCGGTGGGAGCGATGGTGCAGCGCAGCGGCGCGGAAGTGCACTCGACCTACGAGATTGTGCAGGCGCCAGTGCCGGTCACGGCATAAAGCAATCTTATCCAAAAACAGTAAAGCCCGGCGCGAGCCGGGCTTTACTGTATCACCTCTCGATCCAACTAGATTGAGCTCATGTTGGAGAGGAAGTCGGCGTTGGCGCGGGTCTTGCTCAGTTTGTCGATGAGCAGTTCCATGGCTTCCACCGGCGAGAGCGGGTTAAGCACCTTGCGCAGCACCCAGATGCGCGCCAGGTCTTCCTTGGGAATGAGCAGCTCTTCCTTACGGGTTCCGGAGCGCTGGATATCGATGGCCGGGAAGACCCGTTTGTCAACGAGTTTGCGGTCAAGAATGATTTCCATGTTGCCCGTGCCCTTGAATTCTTCGAAGATCACGTCGTCCATGCGCGAACCGGTTTCGATGAGAGCGGTGGCGCAGATGGTCAGCGAGCCGCCTTCCTCGATGTTGCGGGCCGCACCGAAGAACCGCTTCGGGCGCTGGAGCGCGTTGGAGTCGACGCCGCCGGAGAGCACCTTGCCCGAGGGCGGAACGATGGTGTTATAGGCGCGCGCCAGGCGGGTGATGGAGTCGAGCAGGATAACGACATCGCGCTTGTGCTCGACGAGGCGCTTGGCCTTCTCGATGACCATCTCGGCGACCTGTACGTGGCGTGCGGCTGGTTCGTCAAAAGTCGAACTGATGACCTCGCCCTTGACCGAACGCTGCATGTCGGTGACTTCTTCCGGGCGCTCATCGATGAGCAGCACGATGAGCACGACTTCCGGATGATTGGTCGTGATGGAGTTCGCCAGGTTCTGCAACAGCATGGTTTTGCCGGTACGCGGGGGAGCGACGATAAGGCCGCGCTGGCCCTTGCCGATCGGTGTCAGCAGGTCCATGACGCGCGCGCTGATGTTCTCGCGAACCGTCTCCAGCTTGATGCGTTCCTGTGGATAGAGCGGCGTCAGGTTGTCGAAGAGGATCTTGTTGCGCGCCTCTTCCGGCGACTCGAAATTGACCGCCTCGATTTTGACCAGCGCGAAGTACTTTTCGCCTTCATGCGGAGGACGTACCTGGCCGCTGATGGTGTCGCCGGTTTTGAGATCGAACTTGCGGATCTGCGAGGGCGAGACGTAAATATCGTCGGGTCCGGGCAGATAGTTGTAGTCGGGAGAACGGAGGAAGCCATAGCCATCGGGGAGGATTTCCAACACACCTTCAGCGAAGATGTGGCCCTCTTTTTCGCTCTGAGCCTGGAGGATCTTGAAAATCAAGTCCTGCTTGCGGAGTCCGCTGGCGCCGGGAAGGTCCAACTGGCGAGCTATCTTGGTTAGCTCGGTTATGTTCTTTTCTTTCAGTTCAGCGATTGTCATGATCACCTACGGGAAGTTGTAGAGGGAGAATGGAAGATGTTGCTGCTGCGCATGAACGCGCACGGCGGAAGACATCGTCCTGGCGGGATTCCCCGGCACCTACAAGGCGCCGGGGTCCACAGAGATCGTCAAGCAGCGCGTCGCTGCGCCTCGTTCGCGTTCAAGGGCTCGGACAAAACCTTCTGCCGGTCAGTAACTGCAATCCGGTTCAGAACATCGTTGGTCGTATCCTGAATAGGGGTGTACGGCTTGTGAAACCGGCGAGTTGCCTTGGATGCAAGCTGGCAGAGCATATAACGGTTCTGCACGGTATGTAAAGCTTGAAAAACCTTATCAGAGCGCATGATTCCTCTCCTGATGAATCCAGTTTGCTTCCGGAGCCGAACGGGCGAGCCGACTGGTTGATAGAATGTACGTCGCCCAGAGAAGCCCTACATTGATACTTGAACGGCTATGGCCCCGAACACCCATTGGATGCCGATCCATCAACGTAAGTTTCTCAAACGCGACAAACTACTTATCCGCACGTTACTTTGCTGTCCTGAGACACAAAATGCATTACGTTTCCGAAACCCACTTCCTTGCGAGAAGTTGTTGTTGGAATCTACTCAGACCAGCCAGAGGGACCGGCGAACTACTCTCGGATCACCCATTCAGTAGATTATGGGGACCGCCAAGCAACACACTAAACTAGACAACTCCGCGCTTCCGGTCAAGCAAAATCTTTGCCCTTGTAACTTCCCGAAAAACAGGCACTTAACGGGGAATGGTGAGGTGAAGTTACCACATTTCCACCGGCGGGAAAGCCGTCGGTTGGTGGAAAATGGCGTCCCAACCTGCAAGGGGTGATATTGATTTATGCCACAGTCCCCTGACGAATACTTCCACAAAACCTAACTGCTTCTGGGCCTTGCTGAACCGTATCGTGACCCAAACTAACTTTGATGTCAGTCCCCCATTTTGGGGATTCGGAGGCTCAATTTAAGGGTACGGACCGCCGGGGTCGGGCCCGGGTTAGCACATCCTCTCGTGACCGCGGTTACTGCATCCCTGTCCGGCCTATGGTTCGCTTGGCCTTGCAATCACAATCCGCCGTGGGCCCAAACGTCTTTGTTGTTCTTACCCAAGGAGAACACGATGGCAACCATCGCAGCAGATAAGCGGGCCGATTTGGCAGGCCCGGGTATTGGCGACTACGCCGAACTCGAAAAAATCCTACCCTCTAACTACAAATCGCTGCTCACCCGCCGGGAGACACAGATCGCACTGGCAAAAGTGAAGCAGTACATCGAAGACAACCTCTGCAAACAACTGAACCTGATGATGGTCTCGGTGCCGCTGATCGTGGACGTGGAAAGCGGCGTCAACGACATGCTTGACCGCGATGGTTCGCGCACCCCCATACAGTTCCATATCTCCAACGACCGCGACAAGCATCCCGTGGACGCACAGGTAGTGCAGGCGGCGACGAAGTGGAAGAGAGTGGCGCTGAAGCAGTTCGAGTGCAAGCCCGGCGAAGGCATCTGCACGGACATGCGCGCCGTACGCAAGGACTACTTCCTCGATCACGACCATAGCTGCTACGTGGACCAGTGGGACTGGGAGCGCGTCATCACGGCCAACGAGCGCAGCGTCGACTTCCTGAAGACGATTGTGCGGCGCATCTGGAAGGTGATTACCGGTGCGGAGAAATATGCGCAGGAACTCTTTCCGCAACTGAAGGACCCGCGCTATCCGAACCTGCCGGAGGAGCTGACCTTCCTGCAGGCGGAAGAGATCCTGGAGATGTTCCCCGAGCTGCCGCGCAAGCAGCGCGAGACACGCATCCTGCAAAAATATCCGGCGGTGTTCATCATCGGCATCGGATGGCCGCTCAAGGATGGCTATCCGCACGAGATGCGCGCGGCCGACTACGACGACTGGGTAACGGACACGAGCCGCGAGACCGGCAAGCCAACGCATGGATTGAACGGCGACATCCTGGTGTGGAATACGGTCACCAAGCGGCGGCATGAACTGACGTCGATGGGCATTCGCGTGAACCCGGAGACGCTGAAGCTGCAACTGCAGATGTCGAAGCAGGAACACTTCATGAACTTCCCGTATCACAAGGCGATCCTGAACAACGAGATTCCGCTTTCCATTGGAGGCGGCATTGGACAGGCACGCACGATGATGCAACTGCTCCGCAAAGCGCATCTCGGCGAAGTGACGGTCACGGTGTGGCCGAAGATCCTCAAGGAGATGTGCGCGAAAAAGAATATCTTTGTGCTGGAGTAAGAGCCGTCAGGTCCTGGCAATTAGCTCTTAGCAAGGGAGGCGCGGTTGAAAGGCCGCGCCTTCATTGCCATGGGCGCCGCAAAGAACAGGTGACTTTGGTTTTCCAGCAATATGGATGTTTCACGCAATTGTGACATGCGTCCTATATGGTTGGGTTGAAGTATTCCTAAGATGCAGAACATGGATAATTCCACCTCTTACTCGTCATCATCGCAAAACCGGAAACCGTTTATCGTGGGGCTGGGGGGACCGTCGTGCACGGGCAAATCGACTCTCGCCAAGCGGCTTGCGGCAAGGCTCGGCGGCAAAACGATTTCGATGGAGTCGTATTACAACGATCTCTCGCACATGCCTGCCAGCGAGCGCCCGAAGTGCAACTTCGATGCTCCGGAGTCACTGGATGCCGCGCTGCTTGACCGTCATGTGAGCGAGTTTGCGCAGGGCCGCGACATCGAAGTCCCGATCTACGATTTTGCCGATCACACACGCGTCTCGGGACGGCATGAGCTGCTGAAGAGCGCGCCGCTGCTAATCGTGGAAGGAATCCTCATTCTCTACTGGCCCGAATTGCGGTCGAACTACGATCTCAAGGTCTACCTGGAAGCGCCGGACGACGTCTGCTTCCAACGCCGCAGGGTTCGTGACATCGTGGAGCGTCAGCGCTCGCAGGAATTTATTCGCCAGCAATACTTCGGCACCGTCGTGCCCATGGCACGCCAGTTCGTCTATCCGACGAAGCATTACGCGGACGCAGTCATCGATGCATCGCGGGAAATCAGCGCGGTGGAAACCGAACTGACGGCAAAAGTGACGGAAGCGATGCGGGTGAAAGCGTAACGAGACGGCAGGCCCTGGGCTTCCCTACCCCAGGATGTGCCCAGGCGTGAACGGGATTCCGTGCTTGCGGAGCAGCGCCATGAACTCGGCTTCGTAGGTGACACGCTGGTGGTGCTCCGCTTGTTTGCGGACGAATTCGCGAACCTTCTCCAGGTTTGACGCGCTGACGCTGAAGGCTCCGTAGCCCTGCTGCCACGCGAAGAGGTGTCCCGCTTCGTTCATCCACTTCGAGGAATTTCCCTTCAAGGCGCGCATCAGGACGGCGAGAGAGATTTTCGGCGGCATCACGGCAAGGATGTGCACGTGATCGTTCGTCCCGCCAACCTCCGCGAGTTCCACTCCATACTCATTGGCGATTCCGCGCAGGTACGTCCACATACCCTCCAGATCGCGGATGAACTGCCGGCGTTCCTGCGTGGAAAAGACAATGTGAATGTAATTGCGCGCGTAGGCGTGGGACATGGTGCTTCGCCGGGGGTGGCCCTTGCTCCTTTTACGTGATCGAAAAATCGGGCGGCAGGACGGAGCTTGCACCGTCCAACCGCCCAGCTCGTTCGTAAAGAACTTGTTCTCGCGTCAGGCCCAGTAGGTTCGGTCGAGCGTGCGGTACTGGATGGCCTCGGCGATGTGTTTCGTCTGAATCTGCGCGTCGCCTTCGAGATCGGCTACAGTGCGCGCCACTTTCAGGATGCGATCGTGGGCACGCGCACTGAGTCCCTGCTGCGTAATGGCCCGCTCCAGCAGGCGCTCGCAGTCGGCGGAAAGTTCGCAGAACTGCCGTATCTGCCGTGTCCCCATCTGCGCATTGGAATAAATCTTTTCACCGGCGGCACGGAGGCGGGCAAGCTGCTTCTCCCGCGCGCGCATCACGCGATCGCGAATCTGCGTGGAACCCTCGGGGGAGGCTCCGCCGCGCAACTCCTTGTAATTCACCGCGGGCACGTCGATGTGGATGTCGATGCGGTCGAGCAGCGGGCCGGAGATCTTGGCGATATAGCGCTGGATCATCGGCGGCGTACAGTGGCACTCGCGCGTGCGGTCGTTGAAATACCCGCATGGGCATGGGTTCATCGCCGCGGCCAGCATGAATCGCGCCGGAAAAGTGAGCGACATGGAGGCGCGGGCAATCGACACCGTGCCGTCTTCCAGCGGCTGACGCATCACCTCGAGCACGTTGCGCGGAAACTCCGGCAGTTCGTCGAGGAAGAGCACGCCGTTGTGCGCCAGCGAAACTTCTCCGGGCCGCGGCACCGCTCCGCCGCCGATCAACCCGGCGTCACTGATAGTGTGATGCGGCGAACGGAAAGGGCGGGAGTTGACCAAGCCGGCGCGCGCATCGAGCACGCCGGCAACGGAGTGAATCTTCGTGGTCTCCAGCGCTTCTTCAAAAGTGAATGGCGGCAGAATGGTCGGCATGCGCTTGGCAAGCATCGTCTTGCCGCCGCCGGGAGGGCCGATCATCAGGATGTTGTGTCCGCCAGCGCAGGCGACTTCCATGGCGCGCTTGGCGGTGTGCTGTCCGCGCACGTCCTTGAAATCGACGGAGAACTGCTCGGTCTGGGCAATGAGCTTCGAGGTATCGATTTCGATGGGTGCAGTGCCGTTGCCGGTGTTGATGAGGTGCACCACATCCATCAGCGAGCGCATCGGGTAGACCTTGACGCCTTCCACCACGGCGGCCTCGCGGGCATTCTCTTCCGGCACCAGCAGGTTCTGGATCTTCCGGGCACGGGCGGCGACGGCGATGGGCAGGACGCCTCGCACCGGACGAATGCCGCCATCGAGCGAGAGTTCGCCGACGATGACAAAATCGTCGAGCGTCTTCTTATTGATGCCGCCATAGGCGCCGAGAATTCCGAGCGCCATCGGCAGATCGAAGCCGCTTCCCTCTTTCTTCAGATCGGCGGGAGCGAGATTGATAGTGATATGCGTCGTCGGAATGTCATAGCCGCAGTTCTTGAGCGCGGAGCGGACGCGCTCGCGGCTTTCGCGCACGGAGGCGTCGGGCAGGCCGACGGTGATGAAGCTGTCTTTTTCGAGCTTGATGCCGGAGACATCCACTTCGACGTCGATGATGTTCGCATCGATTCCGTACACGGCGGCGCTGAGCGTTTTGAAGAGCATAGCTGAAAGAAACGGCTCACCATGCTCTATCACTTATGTGCCCGTCCGATGTGTTTGAGGTCACGTTGCGCCGTGACGTGTGGCGTGCGCGCAATAAAAACGGGCCAGGAATCCCCGGCCCGCAGTCGTGAATTTTTGAAATTCGCTTACCGTTCGACGGCCATCGCCACGGCATTGCCGCCGCCGAGACAGAGTGCCGCGATGCCGCGCTTCGCGTTGCGCTTCTCCATCTCGTAGAGCAGCGTGACGAGGATGCGACAGCCGCTGGCGCCGATGGGATGTCCGAGGGCGACCGCTCCACCGTTGACGTTGACCTTGGCGAGATCGAGACCGAGTTCGCGGGTGACGCCGATGGCCGCCACGGAGAACGCCTCGTTGATTTCGTAGAGATCGACATCGGCATCCGTCCAGCCGGTTTTCTTCCACACCTGGCGAACGGCATCGACCGGCGCCATCATCACCCACTCGGGTGCGAGGCCGCTGGTGGCCTGCGCGACGATGCGCGCCATCGGCTTCAGCCCAAGTTCCTTCGCGCGCGCGGCGCTCATCACGACGACCGCTGCCGCACCGTCGTTGGTGCTGGGAGCGTTGCCGGCGGTGACGGTGCCGTCCTTCTTGAAGGCCGGCTTGAGCTTGCGCAGCGTCTCCGGCGTGGTATCGGCGCGCGGACTTTCGTCCGTATCGAAAAATGTCGATGCAGCGCCCTTCTTGCCGGGAATCTCAACCGGGATGATTTCATCCTTGAAGCGTCCGGCGACGATAGCGGCAACTGCCTTGCGATGCGAGTTGACGGCATATTCGTCCTGCTCCTCGCGCGTGATGCCGTACTTCACGGCGACGTTCTCGCCAGTGTTGCCCATGTGGTAGTCGTTGTACTTGTCCCAAAGGCCATCATTGACCATGGAGTCGATGAGCTGGCCGTTGCCGAGGCGATAGCCGGTGCGCGCCTTGGTGAGCAGGTAGGGCGCGTTGGACATGGACTCCATGCCGCCGGCGACAACGATACCGGAGTTGCCTGTCTGGATGGCCTGCGCGGCCAGACCCACAGCCTTCAGTCCCGAGCCGCAGACCTTGTTGATGGTCATGGCGCCAACGGCGGGAGCGAGACCTCCGTAGATGGCAGCCTGGCGCGCCGGGTTCTGTCCAATCCCCGCCTGCACCACGTTGCCCATGATGCATTCGCTGACCAGGTTGGGATCGAGGCCAGCGCGCTTTACGGCTTCGCGCACGGCAATGGCGCCGAGTTGCGGGGCGGAGAAATCCTGCATCGCCCCGAGAAACTTGCCAACCGGCGTGCGAACACCGGATACGATTACAACGTCTTCAAGCTGCGCCATGAGAGAACGACTCCTCGCGTTAGTTTGCTATCGTCGAAACAAACAATTATAAGATGGCGGGGTAGGGGAAAGGATACAAGCACGGATGGAACCCACCGAAATTCCGAACACGCCAGCGGAAGCATCACTTCCGGCTGAGGCAAAAGCCGAACACGCCGCAGTCGCTCCCATCTGGCACACGGTCGCCCTAGTGGCGATCCTCATCCTGTTTTCCTGGGGTAACGCCAATGCCGACCACTCGAAAGTGATGAAACACGGCGTGGCGCCCTTCTACCTCCTGACGATGATCTGGGAATGGATCCTGTTCTTCTATGTGTGGTGGGGCATCCGGAAGCGCAAGGTCACGATGAAAGAACTGGTGGGCGGGCGTTGGAACAAGGTGGAGGACGCGCTGATCGACGTGGTAATCGCCGTGGGCTTCTGGTTTGTGGCGCTGCTTGTGCTGGCACTGCTGGCCAAACTGCTGCACCTGACGGGAGGCGCGGGACAATTCGAAGAAGTCCGCAAACAGATTGGATTCCTTGTGCCGCACTCGGCGATTGAAGTGGCGATGTGGGTGGGACTGTGCGCGACGGCGGGTATTTGCGAGGAAGTTGTCTTCCGTGGCTACCTGCAACGGCAATTCACGGCGATGGGACGCAACGTCTGGGTGGGTATCGTGCTTTCGGGTATCTGCTTCGGTTCGGCGCATGGCTATGAAGGTATACGCCGCATGATGTTGATCGCCGTCTATGGAATGATGTTCGGCGTGCTGGCGCACTATCGCAAGAGTCTGCGACCGGGAATGATGGCGCATGGCTTGCACGATCTTGTCACCGGACTCGTGCTAAGAGCGTTCATCAAGTGAGCGAAGAGCGATATTCGCGACGGAATTTTGCGTTTGCGAAGACGGAAAAACGGCGAGAGCGGAGCGCAAACGGTTGAGCACTTCGACTCTCGTCATTCTTTTTTCCTTGACATGAAAATTGAATCAACTTATACAACAGGAAATTGCATCGGTGACGCTGCAATTGATCGATGTTAAATCGAAAGGGAGAATAGACAACATGGCAACGAAAAAGGCTGCAAAGAAACCCGCGAAGAAGGCTGCCAAGAAGACCGCCAAGAAGAAGAAGTAGTTTGGTCTCAGGCTAAAACGTTGGGGGACGCCAAGGCGTCCCCCGAAGTTTTTGCAGACAATGTGATTCCCTTCCGCACATGCTCCGCACCCGCATTTTTACTGGCTTAATCGATGATCGCTCGAACCGCGGCGAGCGCCGCGATAGCTGCCGTCTCCGCTCGCAGGATCGTCGCGCCGAGCGAAGCGGACTTCCATCCGGCATCGTTGAAGAGACGTAATTCGTCTTCCGCCCATCCACCTTCCGGTCCCACGGCGAGCGCAACGGAGCCCTCGCGACGATCGTCATCGAAGAGGTCGCGCAACTTCGTGTTTGTCTCCGTTTCGGCCAAAACGATCCTCTCGGAGGCATCAAAGTGAAAAATATTTTTGAGCCTCACCGGATCGTCAATCGCAGGGGGAAGAACCCTTCTCGACTGTTGCGATGACTCATGGGCAATCCTTCGCCAACGCTCCACTCGCTTCGGCGCCGCGACCGCCAAGTGAGAGTCCGTACGGCGCGCAATCACCGGAACAATTCTCGTCGCGCCGAGCTCGGTACACTTCTCCACCGCCCACTCGAAGCGATCGAACTTGAAGACCGCAAGGATCATCGCGACTTCAAGCTGACTGGCGGATTCCACTTCTTCGCCGAGTTCGAACTCGACGCGATCGTCGCCAACGCCGGTAACGCGGGCCCGACGCAAGACGCCGCCGGCGGCCACGTCGAACTCCTGCCCAACACGCGCACGCAGTACGCGCGCCAAGTGCGCGGCGTGCTGGCCGGTGAGCGCGGCACGGTTAACATCGAATTCGTCGGCAATCCAGCGGCGGCGGGTCATGGGTAGTCGCGAGTCACGAGTCGTCAGTCCAAAGCAAAAACCGCGGAGCGCACGGACCAGCACAGATTTGTCTCCATCCGCGGTGATCCGCGAAAATCCGCGGCTGGTTTCCGTTTGCAGCTTTCGCTAGGCGAAGATGCTCTTCACCTTGCTGAACAAAGAGCGGCGCTCGGGCTTGTTCTCCACGTTGAAGGTGGAGTGCAGCTCCTGCAACAGTTCACGCTGGTGTTTGCTCAGCCTGGCTGGCGTCTCGACCTTTACTTCCACGAAGAGGTCACCTCGTCCGCTGCTGTTGAGCACCGGCACGCCTTTGTGCCGCAAGCGGAAAGTGGTGCCGGACTGCGTTCCTTCAGGCACCTTGAGCGTGGCGTCACCTTCGAGCGTGGGGATGCGAATCTCCGCGCCGAGCGCCGCCTGCGAAAACGAGATGGGCACCGCGCAATGGAGGTCCTTGCCTTCGCGTTCGAAGAAGGGATGCTCCTTGACCCTGAGCACGACGTAGACGTCACCGGCGGGACCGCCATGCAGACCCGCATCGCCGTGTCCGGAGAAGAGGATGCGCGTGCCCTCTTCGACTCCGGCGGGAATCTTGACTTCGATGGGGTGCTCGCGCGTCACCAGCCCTTCGCCCTTGCAACGCTTGCACGGATCCTCGATCACGGTGCCGAGGCCCTGGCATGCGGGACAGGTACGCGCAATGCTGAAGAATCCCTGCTGATAGCGCACCTGGCCGCGTCCGCCGCACTGGCGGCACTGCGTGGGCTGGCGTCCGGCGGAGGCGCCGGTACCGTGGCACTGCTCACAGACCTCGCGGCGGCGCACATTGACCTGCTTGACCGTACCGAAAGCCGCTTCCTCGAAACCGATGGTGATGTCTTCGCGAAGATCAGCGCCGCGTTGCGCACGGCCCCTGCGCCGTGAACCGCCGTTGCCAAAGAGATCGCCGAAGCCAAACATCTCGCCAAAGATGTCGCCAAGATCGACGGACTCGAATCCGCCGCCGGGGAAGCCATTGGAGCTGACGCCCTGGTGTCCGAAGCGGTCATATTGCGCGCGCTTCTGGCTGTCGCTGAGGATGGCGTAGGCTTCGCTGCACTCCTTGAACTTCTCTTCCGCGTCGGGGTCGTCCGGATTACGGTCTGGATGGTACTGCATCGCCAGCCTGCGGTAGGCGCTCTTGATCTCAGCATCGGTCGCCGTGCGCGTGATGCCGAGTACTTCGTAGTAATCGCGTTTTGATTGTGTGGCCAGGATTCACTCCGCGAGGCCGAAAAGAGGCGGCCTCTTTATATTTCCGAATTCATCGGCGGAACATTCATGCGCCGCCGCTTACTTGTTGGGGTTCTGCGCCACGCGCACCATGGCCGGGCGCAAGAGGCGATCCTTGATCTTATAGCCGCGCTGCAACTCGTCCACCACGTGGTTGTCCGGCACTTCCTCGGTTTCCACCGTCTGAATGGCCTGGTGGAGGTTGGGATCGAAAGGCTGTCCCTGCGTCTCCAGTGGTTCCACTCCCAGCTTCGCCAGCACGTCGTGGAACTGGCGGTCGATGAGGTCGACACCGGCGCGAAAATCCTCGGCCGAGGACGACTGCGTCTTCAGCGCGCGGTCCAGGCTGTCCAGGATGGGGAGAAATTGTTTCAATGCTTCCGCCAGCGCGTAGTCGCGATACTCCTGCTGTTCCCTGAGGCTGCGCTTGCGATAATTGTCGAACTCCGCCTGCACGCGCGCCAGCCGGTCGAGATACGTGGCGTTTTCCTGCTTCAATCGCGCAATCTCTTCCTCGGCGACACTGGCCTGCGCCACTTCGTTCCCGGGCGGAGCTGCCTCCACGCCGGACGAATTCTCCAGCCCGTCCGATGCGGGGAGTTCGTGATCGATGTCCATCGAAACTAACTTGGATTTTCCGTTGCCCTTCGTCATGCCCCTACTATTCCGAGTCGTTCAGAATTTTGTCAAACAGCCGCGCAATGTACGACACGGCGGTAATGGTGTGCTGGTAGTCCATGCGGGTGGGACCAATGACCGCAACGCGTCCGAAGACTTCGTCGCCCACTCGCGCCGGTGCTCCAATCAGCACAAAGTTATGGAGGTCCGGCATCGTCTCTTCCAATCCGATGACGACGCGCACCGTTTCCTGCCGCGAATCCAGGTAGGCCGACAGCAACTCGACGATGCGCTGCTTCTCTTCCAGCGTATGCAGCAACTGACGCAGTCGCTCGGTGTCTTCCGTGCCGCCCAGCAGGTTCGCCGTACCTTCCACAAATACGTCGTGCGACGCGATATCGGCCGCAAGTGCTCCGTGCCTGTAGAGCTGCTCCAGCGAACGCATCAGCAGATCGTACTCGCTGCGCTCCCGCTCCAGACGCCGTTGCAGCTCTTCCTGCACCTTGTCCAGCGCCCAGCCGCGGAAATTCTCGTTGATGTATCGCGCCGCCAGGTCAAGCTCCTGCTGCGCGATTTCGTGCGAGACGCGGAGCACGCGGTCGCGCACCAGTCCATTGCGCATCACCACCACGGCCAGAACTCTCTGATCCGCCAGGCGCTGGAAATGGACATGCTCCAGCAGATTCTTCTGCGTTCCCAAAGTCATGGCCACACCCACGCCGCGCGACATCAGCGACAGCACGTGCGAAGTGCGCTCCATGAACTCCTGCACATCGGTGGCGCCATGGAACACGCCCTGAATCGAGCGCTCGTCTTCTTCGCTCAACCGCGCGTCGCCAGAGAGCCGCTGGACATAATAACGATAGCCCTCGACGCTCGGCACGCGCCCGGCGGAAGTGTGCGGCTGCTCGAGGAAACCGGAGTCGGCGAGATCGGCCATGACGTTGCGAATGGTGGCCGCGCTGAGGCCCTCGCTGTTTTTGCGGACGAGGGTGCGCGAACCCACAGGTTCGCCGGTCGAGATATAGGTCTCGACGATAGCCGTCAGGATTTCCTGCTCGCGTCTGCCGATTGGAGCCGGATTGGTCATCTTACGTCTCCGGCACGCCTGCTACATCTGCTTTAAATACAGCATGTTAGCCTCGCTAATACGAGGCTCGCGTGCAACCGGGGTAGAGTACACCCTTGTATATTTTAGCACTGAAGGCCGGGGAGTGCTAAGGCTCCCGCGCAGAAAGGTTGAGGGAATCCGTATCAGAAAAACGGGCTGACTTGACTACTTGAGAGGATATGATGCCGACGAACGGTTCGATGGATTCAGGGTGTTACTACACTCTCTGGAGGGAGCCATGGCACGAGCCTTTCGTCTTTATTTAGTCGCCACAATTTTGTTCGTTATCGGAATCTTCCTCGTCGGGCAACAGTGGAAGGGAGATGCCGGTCTCACCTTTGGATACCCGTTGTCCTCGTGCTCGGTGCACCTGAACGGCGCGGCCACCGGCGGCGTGGCGCTGGCAGGAACCCTCGTCGTCCTGATCTCGCTCATCCTCGCCGCCATTGCCTTCTGCCTCGGAGTGGTGGGAATCTTCCGGCGCGAGAAAGTCATGGCGGAGAAACAGAGCGAGCTAAGTCACGAGGAGTCAGGTCCCTCGGCGGAATAGAGATCGACGTTCTGCGATCACTTATCCTCGCGACATTTGCAACAGTGCACAAGGGGCGGGACGGATCGGAGGGTTTAGCCTGCCCAGTTGGCTTGGGCCATGGGTTGTCGCCGAGCCAAATTCGTAAGTGAAGCGAATGCCGCCCTTCTTGGCTGCCTCAAAGAAGACCTCTTCCTCCTTACAGCGCGGGCAGACAATCCTGACGTTGGCATTGTCCTGCCAATGAACTTCCATGAGATACCGTCCGTTGGCGGTAAAAATCAAGTCGTCCCGGTCACTGAATTTGTCGGACGGGGAGTGAAGAGAGACCAAGGTCGCATAATCCGTCGTTGCTCCGCAGTCTCGATAGAAAACGGTCAATTGAAGACGGCCATTCGGCGATTTTGTCTGCGAGGCAACCTCATCACCGCAGAGGGAACACCCGACAATTAGGAGTACCGCTGCCAAAACAATCGCTACTTTCCAGTCCATCCATTTCATCATGAGAGTTCCTTACGAGCGCTTGTCGGTTTCCATAAGATTGCGACGAGAAAGCATGCATCAATGGCCGATTTTGCACAACGAAAACAAGTGAGTTCTCATGCACACTGGCCTTCCCGTTGTGCAACGCAGTCTTGCACGCAAAAAGCCCCATGCGCCTCTCGGCCTGCATGGGGCTTTTCTATTTCTGACTTCCCTACTGAATCTGGATCACGTCTCCGCCCGAGGACGCCTTGAGTTCCTCGACGCGTTCTTCCACCTTGTGGGCCAGGTCAAAGAGCGGCTTGGCGTGGCCGGACATTTCTCCGGCGAGCACCACCGGATGGCCACTGTCGCCGGCCTCGCGCGTGTTCGGGTCGAGCGGGATGCGTCCGAGGAAGGGCACGTTGAACTGCGTGGCCATACGCTCGCCGCCGCCCATGCCGAAGACATCGATATCGTGGTTGCAATGCGGGCAGACGAAGTAGCTCATGTTCTCGACGATGCCGATGAGGTCCACCTTCACCTGGCGGAACATCTCAATCGCCTTGCGCGCGTCCTGTAGCGCCACGTCCGACGGCGTGGTGACGACGATGGCGCCCGTCAGCGGAACGGTCTGCACCAGCGAGATCACAACGTCGCCCGTGCCCGGAGGCAGGTCGATGACGAGGTAGTCGAGGTCGCCCCACTCCACCTGTCCCAAGAACTGCTTGATGATGGAGTGCAGCATGGGGCCGCGCCAGATCAGCGGCTTGTCGCCCGGATTCAACATGCCGACGGAGATGACGCGCACGCCGTAACGTTCGGGCGCGACGATGCGCTCGTTGTCCGCCACCTGCGGAGGTTCGTTCGTGCCCAGCATAAGCGGGACGTTCGGTCCGTAGATGTCGGCGTCGAGCAGTCCGACCTTGTGGCCGAGCCGCGCCAGCGCGACGGCGAGATTCACCGCCAGCGTGGTCTTCCCTACTCCGCCCTTGCCGGAGCCGACTGCAATGATGGACTTGATACCCGGGATGGCCTGCGGGCCTTCCGGAGCTGGACCCTGCGAATGTGCATGCATGTGAGACACGGAATGATCCTTTGGGTAGACGATAACCTTTGATTATACGAGAAGCGGCGCTACCGCGCCGTATAACCGCCATCGAGAGGGAATTCTCCGGCGATGACGAGAGTGCCGGGAACGGTCTCGCGAGCCACTTCTTCCAGCAATACACGGCGACACCTCATCAGCGCGATCTTCCCCTGTAACCGTGTGCCCATGATGGGTGATCGTCCCTACACAAGCCCGTTACGGACGTAACTGGCTACAACTTGCGATCATGATGGAAGCTTGTATCATATCGTCACTTGTCGAAATGGATAAGCCCATGTCGCTAGCCACAGGAACGATGCGCTACCGTATCCTCGCCGGGCTTGTATTAGTCATTATTGCCGCGTTGATTCGAACCGCGGCGTACCCATGGGCAGGTCCCGGCTATCCTTACGCGGCCTTCTATCCTTGTGTATTCCTTGCCGCGCTGGCCGGTGGATTTGTCTCGGCCGCCATCGTGATCGCGTGCGCCATCCTGCTCAGCGTCAGCTATCCGCCGTTCATCGCCAACGGACTGGCATACTTTCTCGCCGTCACCATCATCTTCGCGGTGTCGTCCCTACTGGCCGGATGGATGGGAGAGGTGATTTTGCAATTGAAGTTCCGCCTGGAAAAGACAAACGCGGAACTCACGCGGACGGTGGAGGAACTGAAGTCTTCGCTGGAAGACATGCAATTGCTGCGAGGTTTGCTTCCGATTTGCAGCGTCTGTAAACGGATTCGCGACGACCAGGGTTATTGGAAGCAGTTGGAGAATTACATCACGGCGCATTCGCAGGCCAGGTTCTCACACGGCTTATGCCCGGAATGCGCGCGAAAGTCGCTAGCGATGGTCGATCTTCCCGGCCATCCCGGCTCCAGCCATGAGAGTCACCAGTAGACGGCGACCTTCCGGCATAAACAGTAAAGGCGCGACCGCCGTCGCGCCTTCCCCACAAAACCCTGAAACGTGACACCTTCTTCGACACCCTTAAAGCTCTTGACCGCGATCAAACTTACTGCGCCTCAACAGCCGGGTCAACATGACGTCAGTACTCATCTCGCTATGCAAACTCAAGTGCCATTACTTTCGTCACTGCACAAGCTGCCGCAATAAACGGAAGGCGCGGACAGGTGCCGCGCCTTGCCGGTCAGAGTAATGGCCTCAGTAGCCGTGCTCTCCGCTGCCATCCAGCTTCACCTTGCCGCCAAACATGCGGTAGATGAAGACGAAGTAGCCAATCACCAGGATGACTCCGAAGATCCACCAGCGCAGCGCGATTACCATCGCGTAGTGGCTGGTCACGGTGTTCTGGATAGTCAGGTCATACTGCGGGTTGGTGGCGGGAAGCACAACCGGGTAGAGCGCGAAGACGCAGCCGACGAGCATCAGCGTGAGATAGACGCACGACGAGAGGAACGCGCCCATATCGTTGCCCTTGCGCCGGTAGAGCAGCATTGTCACGATGCTGGCGAAGACTCCCAGGGGAATGACGTATCCGATGGGAGCAGCCTTGTAGTTGTGCAGCAGTTCGGGGCGGATCGAAAGCGTCGCGACAAGGCTCAGCAGCGTGAGCACCAGCAGCGCCGGCCAGAACACGCCCGCGGCCTTCCGAGCCCGCACATTCAGGTCGCCTTCGGTCTTCAGGGCCACCCAGTGAGCGCCGTGGATTCCAAGCGCCACCAGCGCCAATACTCCCGAGAGAATGGTGTACCAGTCGAGAATGCCGGGCCACGGTCCCACGCGCCAGTTGGTAAAGAGCGGCAGGAAGAAGTAATGATTCTCGCCAAGCGGCACGCCACGCACCACGTTACCGAGCGCCGCGCCGTAGAAGATGGCAAGCAGCACGCTTGCGAAGCCGAAGAGGAAATCGAAGAACGACTTCCACACCGGGGCGTTGATGTGGGCACGAAACTCGATGCCACAGGCACGCAACATCAGCAGCCACAGCACCATGGTCAGCGGCAGATAAAAACCGCTGAAGCTGGAAGCATAGAGTTGCGGAAACGCGAAGTAGAGTGTGCCGCCGGCCGCCAGCAGCCAGACTTCGTTACCGTCCCATACCGGACCGACCGAGCGGATCACCATCTTCCGCTCCTCGTCGGTTTTAGCGACGAACGTATGGATGATGCCCGCGCCGAGATCGAATCCGTCAAGCACGACGTAGGTCGCCAGCATGACGGCAACAATGCAGAACCAGAGTGTCGCCATTAGTGCACCTCCCCGGCCGGAGCCGCCACCGGAGTTAACTCCGGCTCAGGACCGTGTTCCAGTTCGCGATAGATGAGCAGCGCAAACAGCAGGGAAAGCACCGTGTACATACCCATGAAGCCGATGAGCGTGAACGTGCCGTTTGCCGCCGAAACGCTGGTCGAGTAGCCCGCGCTGGTGCGCAGCAATCCATAGACGAGCCATGGCTGCCGCCCGATCTCCGCCGTCATCCATCCCGCCGTGTTGGCAATGTAGGGGAACGGGAAGCTGAGCATCAGTATCCAGAGCATCCAGCGCGCATCGAACAGTTTTTTGCGCCAGAGCAGGATGCCGGCCGCCAGCATGATGGCCATGAAGATCGTCCCCAGACCAACCATGATGTGATAGGTGTAGTAAAGCAGCGGAATATTCGTCGGCCAGTCTTCCTTGGGGAACGCATCGAGCCCCTTCACTTCCGAATTCCAATTGCGATTCACCAGGAAGCTCAGCATCTTGGGAACGATGATCGGGTTGTCGATCGTCTTGGTCTCGACGTTTGGCTGCCCGATGATGACCAACCCCACGCCGCTTTTCGTGTCGAAGTTCGCCTCCATCGCCGCCAGCGCCGCCGGTTGATGCTTCGCCAGGTTGAGTCCCTGTCCGTCGCCGGTGGGACCGATCAACAGCAGCGCGAAGAAGAATCCGGAAATCACGCCCACCTTGATGAACAGCTTCGACTGTTCAATGTGCTTGTGGCTGAGCAGGTAGAACGAGCCAACGGCCATCATTACGAACGCGCCCGTCAGTCCCGCTCCGGCCATGTTGTGGCAATACTGCCAGAGCGCCCAGGGGTTCAGAACCAGCGACCAGAAACTCGACAGCGAGAGCGACCCGTCAGGCAGCGTGACGTAGCCCACGGGATGCTGCATCCAGGCGTCGGTCGCCACAATGAAGTATCCGGAGAGCCACGAACCGAAGAAGACCAGCACGGCCGACCACCAGTGCGCCCATTTGCTCAGCCGCTTCTCGCCATAGAGGAACAACCCAAGGAAGGATGATTCAAGGAAGAATGCAAAAACGCCTTCCATGGCGAGAGTCTGACCAATGACGCCGCCGGCGTACTTCGAAAACAGCGACCAGTTGGTGCCGAACTGGAATTCCATGGGAATGCCGGTGACCACGCCGATCGCGAAGTTGATGCCGAAAATTTTGGCCCAAAAGCGGGCCGCCTTGTTGTACTTATCATCGTTCTTCCAGATGGCCAGCGTCTTGAGCACAACGATGAGCGGCGCAAGACCCATGGTCAACTGGGGAAACAGGTAGTGGTAGGTAATGGTGAAGGCAAATTGCAGGCGATGTATCAGGAATGCACTGTCCATCGTTTGTCCTCAATGGGGATCGTCTGATGAATGCGCCCGCTTGGGCATGCTGGCAACAGCTTCAGCCGTGGATTCCGGCGCCGCGCTCACCTCTCCCCCGCGCGATGCCGGACGGCCCGTGACGCCGCCAGACGATCTTGATCCCCGTCACATTTTCTTGGTTACGCGTCATTCGCTTCTGTGACTTACGTCACGTAGCACTGTTTATTTTCTGAAAAAATGCGGCTTCTCTCTGCTTTCTAAAATTCACTTTCGTCGCAAAATAAAATGCCGGGAACACTCGTCTCCCGGCGCGGTAAAACCTCGCAACGCGGGTCACGCCCTCTTCGCGTCGATCCGGCGCTGACGTTCGGCCTGCTGGAAATCCCGTCTCCGCGCGGCATCGTCGTAACGGCGTTTTTCCTCATCGGTCTCCGCGATAACCTGCGGCACCGGGCGCTTGCGTCCATGACGATCGACGGCAACAAATGTCAGATACGCGGAGCTGACGTGGCGACGATCGCCAGTCGTGTAGCTCTCCACCCAGACCTTCACGCCAATCTCCATGGAAGTATGGAAGACACGATTGACCGACGACTTGAAGATCACAACGTCGCCGACATGCACCGGCACGAGGAAATCCAGATGGTCGGTGGAAGCCGTGACAACATAGCTGCGCGAGTGGCGATGGGCGGCGAGCGCACCGGCCAGGTCGATCCAGTGCATCAGGCGTCCGCCAAGCAACGCCCCGAGCGGGTTTGCGTCGTTCGGCAGAACCATTTCCACCATCTCCGATTGCGACTCCTTGACGGTTTTTGCGGGAAGACTTGTTTCGTTCTCATCCATGATTTCGTTTTTCCGATGGGCCGCGAAATGCGGCGTAATGAAATTGAATTTGCCGTTGAACGTGAACTTGATATTGATGCGCCGCCGCATCCGGCGGTCGCTTTATCGACCCGGGTTTCGCGCCAGATATGCCGCCAGATATTGCCGAGCCTGCGCAACCATCCGCGGATCGGCGCCGTCCGTCCGGCACTCGCCACCCCTGCTCGGGAATTCGAGCGTCCCATGCCCGGCGGGAAGATGATCGCGCTCGCACGCAAAATGCAGCGTGATCCGTTCTCCATCGTCGCGCGCCACAGCAAACCGCACCGCATCGGCCACGCGATCCTTCGGCAGCCGCGGACATCCGCCGGCATATCCCATGTTGCAGCAGTCTTTTAATTCTTCGACTGCGGGACGCGCGCCTTCGAAACCCGGCGCTTGGCAAATCCCCGTGAAGCCATCGCCCAGGGGAAGCCGCGAACGATGCGGCCACAACTCCAGCTCGCAACGCTTCTCGGGAACAAAATACGGACAGGCCACCGGCTCACTCCAGGGCGAAGACTCGAACTCGATATTGTACCGTGATCGCTCGCAATGGCCGGGACGCTTTCCCGCCCCGCCTCTTGAAACTGGAAACTTGAAACTTGTCTTTCACGTTAAGATACAGCCATGGCCAACCCTGAACGCATGCAGCAGTTGAGAGAAATTCTGGCGCATGACCCGGCGAACGTCCTCGCCCGCTACGCTCTCGGCATGGAACTCTCCGGCGCCGGCGATGTGAATGGAGCCGTCGCCGAATTTGAAACACTCATAAAAAATAACGCGGACTACGCGAATGCCTACTTCATGGCCGCGCAGGCGCTGGCTGGCGCGGAGCGCAAGGATGAGGCGCGAGAGTGGCTCCAGCGCGGATTGCAGGCGGCGCAGCGCAGCGGCAACCAGCACGCAGCCAGCGAAATGCAGGGGATGCTCGACGAGCTGGAATACTAGACTTTCTCCAACAAACAAGGGACCGGGGGCTCCGGTCCCTGTCAACTACACACACAACCGTTACATCGAAGCCTTGTCCTTGCTGGTCACGATCACTTCCGGCTTTGGTTCCGGCAAGCCAAGTTTCTTGCGCGCCAGTTTTTCAGCGACGCCAAGGCAAGTGTCGCGTTTCCCCTTGATGTCCTCGACGGTTGGCAGGCACTGTACGTCGGGCTTCACGCCGCGTCCCTCGAGGTTGTCGCCGTTGGGAAACTTAACCTGACCAATCGTGACTTCCACGCCAAAGGGGACGATGGTGTCCGTGCCGATCTTTTCCGGATAGAGCCTCGCCGCCTCGCAGCGCCCCGAAGAGACATCGCCGATAACGGTCGCTCCGTATTGAAGCTGCGCATAACGGGCAAAAATCTCCGCCGAACTTGCACTGCGCGAATCGACGAGGACAAATATGGCAGCATCCAGCAGCGGGCGCACGGGTTTCACCTTCATCGGCTCCGGCCCCTTGCGGCCCTCGATGTCGGCAATTACGGTGTCCTTGTTGGTAAAATGCCCTGCAAAGGACCGCAGCGTGTCAATGGCTCCGCCGGGATTTGAACGGAGATCGATGATGATTGCCTTGGAGTTCTTCACCTTGTTTAGAAGATTGGAAACAAAGTCGCCGCTCTCCATGAATGACGGCAACTGCACGTACCCGATGTCATCTTTCGCGATCCTGTAATGGTAGTGATCCTCGTCGTTTTCCGCCTCGCGTATGAGCTGCCAGATGGTATCCATCTTCGTCATGTCCGTGACCAACGGTTCCATGATCTCCTTGGCCTCGATATGGACCTTTGTGATCTGCCCGCTGCGCTCCACTTCTGCGTCCATGGAGGTCACCGGCCTCAGGGCGCGAAAGAACAGCATCATCAGGTCGAAGTCCTGGCGAGTGGCGTTGTAGCCGTTCACCGTAAGAATATGGTCGCCGAGTTGCAGCCCGGCCTTTTCCGCCGCACCGCCTTTATCGAGTTTCGTAACCAACACACGGTCTCCGACGGCCATCGCATCAAATCCAAATTTGTAAGTAACGGCGCGCTGCGGAGGAAGAAACACGGTATGCGAATCCTTCAGCGAGTCGGCAACCACAAAGATTGCCGTGATCATCTGGCCGACGTTCGTTGCCTTGTCGATCTTCGCCCGGGCTTCGGCGACCTGGGCTTTCCAATCAACACCCTTCATATGGGGATCGTAGAAATTCTTCTCGATGTCTTTTGAAACGGTGTTGAGAATGTCCTTCATGCGCGCCCGCTCAAAGGAGAGCGAATCGGCCGCCGCGTGCAGCGGCATCAACAGACACCACAGGACAACAAGACAACCAAAAAGAGCAGTAAATCGCTTGTGCATAGAGCCTCCGGAAGAGCATGTCAGACTACACTTTCCAGCCAGCGAATGCACCGGTTTTTGATCGACGATCCGAGTTCAAAACAAAAAACAGGCCGTATATCACGGCCCTAATCAAGATTTCAAATCCATCGTGCTGTCAGCCTTTCATCACCTTCATCATCGCCCACTCGAATGGTCCGGGCAGCCAGCGATACAGGCCGATCACCAACCGGTTATGCCACGGCACGACCAGTTCCCTCTTGCTGCCGAGATATCCGCGCAGCACCGCTCGCGCCACGCGATCGGCCGTGATGCCACGCTTCACCGACGATGGCACCGCCCGCGATTCCTTGCCGCGTACGGCGTTCGCGCTGAAATCGGTTTTCACGTAGCCGGGACAGATATTGACAACCTTCACGCCGCTATTGCGCAACTCAAGCCGTGCCGCCCGGGTGATCGCGTTGACCGCGTGCTTGGTCGCGCCGTAGGCCGCCATGTAAGGCACGGCAATGTGTCCGGCGACGCTGGAAATATTGATGATCGTTCCGCTGCCCTGCTCGCGCATTCGCGGGGCTACGACCTGCATTGCGTCGATCAGCCCGAAGAGGTTTGTGTCGAACATGCGGCGACAGGCGTCCATGTCCATCTTCGCCACGGCGTCCACCAGCCCAAAGCCCGCGTTGTTCACCCAGATGTCGATGCCCCCGAAACGCTTGACGGCAAACTCCAGCAGCGCTGCAATCTCTTCGCGCTTCGTCACGTCGCAGGCGAAGGCCGCCGTGCGATCCTTATTGCCAAGGCGTTCCCGCGCCGCCTCCACGCGCTCCACATCGCGCGAGCTCAGCACCACCGTTGCGCCTTCCTCCAGGAACAACTTCGCCACCGCTTCGCCAATCCCCATCGACCCGCCTGTAATCACCGCCACTTTTCTCGTCATTCGCATAAACCGTGTACCGTCTCTCTTTACGTTCCTTACACACTGTAGCGCTTTTATTTTCGCGGGATACAAAAATCAAGCACGATCCAGTGTGACGTCATCTTCTTATCACATTCGTCTGTGACATGCGGGCGTATAATCGAACCCAGTCAGCACAGCGTCCGGGCGCCGGCCGTTCGTGGTCCCTGTTGGAAGTATGGATGGGGAAGGGTGGGCTGCTGGTTGCCGTCAATTCCTGGCGGCGCGTAATCCCGGTCGCGGGAGGACTTCGGCCCCATGTCTCTGCCTCGCACTCTTGGCGAACTCCGCAAAAGTTCATTTGATGAAAAGCGTCTGCGCGACCGCCGCGTGAAAGACGAGCTGCGCGAGAACCTTGTCGCGCGCCTGCGCAAGGGCGGCTCGATCTTTTCCGGCATCGTCGGGTACGACGACACGGTGGTGCCGCAGATCGTCAATGCCATTCTCTCGCGACACAACTTCATCCTGCTTGGGCTACGCGGACAGGCAAAGAGCCGCATCCTGCGCGCGCTCACTTCTCTGCTCGACGAACACACGCCTTATGTCGCCGGCTGCGAAATTCGCGACAATCCTTACGCGCCGCTCTGCCGCCGCTGTCGCGAACTCATCGCCGCCGAGGGCGACGCCACGCCCATCGCATATCTCTCGCGCGACGAGCGCTACGTGGAAAAGCTCGCCACGCCCGACGTCACCATCGCCGACCTCATCGGTGACATCGATCCCATCAAGGCTGCGCGTGGCGGACACGATCTCGACAGCGAATTCACTGTCCACTACGGACTGCTGCCCCGCGCCAATCGCGGCCTCTTCGCCATCAACGAATTGCCCGACCTCGCCGGAAAAATCCAGGTCGGCCTCTTCAACATCATGCAGGAGGGCGACATCCAGATTAAGGGCTACCCGCTGCGCCTGCCGCTCGATGTCGCACTGGTCTTTACCGCCAATCCGGAGGACTACACGGCGCGCGGGAAAATCATCACGCCGCTCAAGGACCGCATCGGCAGCGAGATTCGCACGCACTATCCCTCGACGCTCGAAGAAGGCATCGCCATCACCGCGCAGGAGGCGTGGATCGGCCGCAACGGACACAAGCTGCTGGTGCCGCAATTCATTCGCGAAGTCATCGAGCAGGTTGCGTTTGTCGCGCGTGAAGATAAGCGCATCGACAAGCGCTCCGGCGTCAGCCAGCGCCTGCCCATCAGCGTAATGGAAAACGCAGTCTCCAACGCCGAGCGTCGCGCCATTGCGGAAGACTCCGGCCTCGTGGTGCCGCGCATCGCGGACATCTACGCCGCCATGCCGTCCATCACCGGCAAGCTTGAGCTCGAATATGAAGGCGAGTTAAAGGGTGCCGACTTTGTTGCTCGCGAAGTTATTCGCGGCGCCATCGCTCGCATCTTCGATAAGTATTTCGGCAATGGCGACCTGAAACAGATTGTGCAGTGGTTCGACCTCGGCGGAGAAATTCAAATCAACGACTCCACCCGTACGCGCGACATCATCAAGAGCCTCGGCAACATCCAGGGATTGCTGGAAAAGACAGGCAAGCTGCGCGTGGAAGACATCTCGCGTCCCGAGGTGCAGGTCTCCGCCGCGGAATTCATCCTTGAAGGTCTCTACGCGCACAAGCGCATCGGGCGCAGCGAGGAACGCGTCTTCACCGCCGGCGAAAAACCGCCGCAACGTGCCGAACGCGAGTATTCGCGCGACGAGGAAGAACGCTTCGAGCAGCGTCGCCGCAACCGGAGGCCGCTCAACTAGCGTACGGGCCAATGCGATGAAGCGAATCAAGTACACCAAGTATGTCCCCGGCCTGGCTGACGAACTCAGCATGGAAGACCTGCTCAACGCGCTCTCCGACTACCTCCTCCAGAGCGGCTTTGAAAGCGAGTTCTCCAACTTCTACCAGATGGGCGACCGCGAGCAGACGCTCGATGCGCTGCGCGAAGCCATCCGCAACGCGCTGCTCAACGGCGATCTATTCGACGAAGAGATGCGGCAGCAACTCGACCAGATGGAGTCCACGGAAGAAATGGGGGAGTTGATCGACCGGATGATCCAGCGCATGGAGCGCGAGGATTACGTCTCCATCGCGCCGCCGCACGATCCCGCGCAAGGCTCAAGTGTGGAAGGACAGGTGGGAGAAAACCAGGCCGAAGGCGAAGTCAAATTCGAAGTCACCGACAAGGCGCTCGACTTCCTCGGCTACCGCGCACTGCGCGATCTTCTCGGCTCATTCGGCAAGTCCAACTTCGGACGCCACGACACGCGCGACCAGGCCACCGGCATCGAAGCCAGCGGTAGCAGCCGCACCTACGAATTCGGCGACACGCTCAACCTCGACATTACCGCCACGCTATCCAACGCTATCCAACGCGAAGGACTGCGCCTGCCGCTCAACATCGAGTACGGCGATCTCCAGGTCCACCAGTGCGAATACCAGTCATCGTGCGCCACGGTGCTCATGCTCGACTGCTCGCATTCCATGATTCTCTACGGCGAGGACCGTTTCACGCCGGCGAAGAAAGTTGCCATGGCGCTCTCGCAACTCATCCGCACGCAGTACCCCGGCGACACGCTCAACCTCGTGCTCTTCCACGACTCCGCCGAAGAGTTGCCGCTCTCGCAACTGGCTCGCGTGCGCGTCGGACCGTATTACACCAATACCCGCGAAGGACTCCGCCTCGCGCAACGCATCCTCGCCCGCCAGCGCAAGGACATGAAACAGATCGTGATGATCACCGACGGCAAGCCCTCGGCGCTCACCCTGGAAGACGGACGCATTTATAAAAACGCATTCGGACTCGACCCGCTGGTTGTCAGCCAGACGCTGGAAGAGGTCTCGAAGTGCAAGCGCGCCGGTATCATGATCAATACCTTCATGCTTGCCTCGGATTACGGCCTGGTGCAGTTCGTGCAGAAAGTCACGGAGATGTGCCGCGGCAAGGCCTACTTCACCACGCCCTACACGTTGGGCGAATACCTGCTGATGGATTACATGTCGCGCAAGACAAAGACGGTGCACTAGGAAGAAGGCTGTTGGCTATTAGCTGTTGGCAAAGGTCATTCGGTTGTCTGCTTTCTCCAATTATTTATCAACAGGCAGACGCTCCACGTCGACCTTTGGAGCGTCGCAAGTCCAGCAGGATTTTCAACGACCTCTCCGCATTTTTTCTAATGACGGGACTATCTGTGTGGTCGCGCAGTCCCGTTAGGTAGTGGATTGCAATGTCCAGGGGAATTCGCGGTTCGGAATCGAATGGTTCGATTCTCCATTCTGGCGGCCCGTTCACCTGTCTTAGTGTTTTGCCGTCCCGCTCGAACTCCCAGTGAGCGCTGGCGTGAACCAGGCGGTACTCTTGCCCCATCGGAATCTCGCAATTGGGTTGATAAGCTCGCCCGCTCATGGGATCGTAGAGCCGCCCGGAAGAATCCACTCTCGCAAAAGCGCCATAGCGTACCCACAACTGGGCGTGATCTCCGCCAACTTTTGGATCACCAACATCCTCTCCTTCGGCAATCATCATCGTGAACCGGGCCGGTCGAGGACTTGGTTTGACGAAGAACACAGAAGCCTCGTACCAACCCTTGCGAGTCAGGCGCTTCCCCGCTGCGTCCATCTGGCGGAAGCGTTGATAGACGTCTTTGGGCGAATCCGGATGCTTTCTGGAGGATTGCGCTATTGCCGGAACCGATGCAATCAGAAATATCACAACCAATACAACGCGCTGTACCTTCGCTGGCATGTATCTTCCTCGCGGCGGTCAAGTGTCCGCTCAACCGGACAACAGAGTATCGCAGCAGAAAGCTGGTAGGAATAAATTCGGAGGCGAAGACGACCCGTTGAAACTCAATTGGAACCATCAGTTCCAACAAGAGCACCGGCTTGGGTGGAACCTATACTTCGCTCGGTTGTTCCGCGAGTGGTGCGGAGACATCAGCCGCAGGCTTTGGAGTCGCGACAGGTGTGCGAGTTCTCCGCGCCCACGAGATGATGGGCCGTTCAAGGAAGTAGTAGCTAAGGCTGGCTGCCGTGAAGCTCGCGATTACGTTGTACGGGAATCGCTGAAACCAGAAGATGCCGCGCGGAGCGTAGGTTACAAAGCAGAAGAGGTTCTGCCAGAGGTACAGGCTGTAGGAGATGCGGCCAATCCAGCGCAGAACGGATACTTCGAGAATCCGCCCGGGGAGGCTCAGCGGACGCAGCACCGTACCTGCGATGAGTGCGGTGATCAGCAGGTTGCGCAGGACGGTCGTATTCCCGTCAGGAGTACGGCAGTCATAGACGAGCCATGCCAGCAAAGCAAGCCAGACCAGCGGATGAAGCAGCCGCCGCAACCAGCGTTCGAGGGGCGCGACCCTGAGTGCTCCGGCGAGCAATGCCCCGTAGAGCAAAGTATCGAGCCGGAAGTCAGTGTGGAAGCGGAGGCGGAAGTCCTGTAGGGGATCCGCATACGTCGGCGAGATGATCATGTACCAGCGCCATCCAGCAACGCACGCGCATACAAAGATGGCGAGAATAACCGCCGTGCGTTTCCGCAGGAACACCAGCATCGAAGGCAGCATCATGTAGAACTGCTCTTCCACGCCGAGCGACCAGAAATGGTTCAGCACCGCCGGAGCAAAAACGTAGTTGCCCACGAAGAGCACCGATGCCGCCAGCGAGAACCACGAGAGGGTGACGATACGAAACTGCGAAAGAATGGAAACCACCGCGAGGAACACATAGGCGGCCGGAAGAATCCTGAAGATGCGCCGGTAGTAGAAGCTGCGGAGATCGATGGCGCCTGTGTTCTGCTTCTCGTCCAACAGCAGCGTGGTAATGAGAAAGCCGCTGAGGACGAAAAACACTTCCACGCCGTGCTGTCCCTGGAAGGCATAAGTGGTATACCAGCGATTGGCGGCGTGCTGCCCGAAATTGACGTGATCGACGACCACGATGAGTATGGCAACTGCACGCCAGCCGTCGAGAGTGGGTATGTATTTTCGGGGTGGATCGTAGGTGCCTTTCCTCAACTCTCGTCGAGCACCAATAAAGGGAATGCAGGCGAGACCGGCAAGCAGCAACAGACGGGGAATGGCGTCGAAGCCGCGGACAAAGGTGCCGTTCGCAACGAAAAAATAGAGAGTGACAATACCGGCAACCGCCCCGGTAATGACGGGTGAGCGCACGCCGAGTATGACCAGTGCGATCCAGACCGCAAAAAAGAAAAGCGCTGTCAGCCACGGAATCAGAATCGTCTCCCAGCCAAACGCAGCGATGGACCAATTCTGCAGGATGTCGGTCCGTGCAAACACATATATCAGCGCGGCCAGGACAAGGCCCGGCACACAACGCTTCACCTGAAAATGTTCAGATTCGTTTCGCACGCTTTCCATCCATGTCGATGGGACGACGGACCTTACATCGTCTGCCTAGGTGAGCATTAGTGCAAAGACCGCGATGTAATACAACATTACTTTCGTGACGAAGCGTTATAAGAACGGCAATAGCCCCACATACATCCGTGCAAAATTAACTCCGCCGCATGATTGCAACATTCCAATTGTCAGTGACTTGGAAGTTGGCTGCGTCCATATAGCCGCTGCCTACACCTCGCAGCGGACCTTCTGCCTCAGCCCCGTGAGGGAGGCTTTCGTTGAGTATCCAGTAGAAATCATCGAGCGTGAATTCTGCGCCGCCATTCGGAATGCATGTGGACAGAGGCTTCATCCTGCGTCCGGAACCCCCGTGTGCAATGCGCCCGCGTTGCTCTTTTGGCCTTTGCCTTTGAAATCCCCGAGACTGTCTTTCTCACATGTCAAGAGGACGCTGGTCACACATTTCTCCCAGATATCTCATTCCAAAGGGAATCGAGTTTCCATTTCGATGTCACCTTTCCCCTGTCGTTTATGCCACACTATATATAGATAGAGAGAATGTGGATCAGCCCGCCCCGTGCGGGCTTTTGTTGACTTTCCCAGCGCCCAATACCTAGCGACTGGCACCTAACCTCTTTGTTATCTGATTTTTACGGTGACTATCGCTAAATATTAGATAACAAAGTATTTAAAAATAGGGGGCGTCTTCCCATTTTGTTCTGCCAACCACGTCCGGCGGAGAATGCTTGGAACATGGCGTTTCCACGTGGTGTCTGAGCCAACAAGGGGGAAATGTATGCGCAGATTACTACTGCTGTTATTTATCGTTCTCTGTATCCTTGCGTTGCCGGTATGTTCGCTTGCCGGTAATCCAGGCGTGTTCCTCGGCGCAGTTGTTCAACAGGAAGTTCCGACGCCACCGACTCCACCTCCGCCGCCACCTCCACCGCCCGCGCCGCCTAAGCATGTGGCTGCCCCGCCCAAACTGCTGCATAAAGTCGAGCCGGCATATCCACCCGAGGCGAAGGCACAACACACTGAGGGAGTCGTCGTGTTGAAGGTCACCATCGACAAGACCGGGACGCCTGAAAAGATCGTGGTGGAGCAAGGCAACCCCGAACTCGCTCCTTCCGCCATCGAAGCCGTCAAGCAGTGGCGCTGGGAGCCCTACAAGATCAAGGGCAAGCCTACAGCCGTCGCCATCGTCACTTCCATCACCGTGAACTACAAGCTGCATAAGCACAAGGCCCCGGTAAAGGAGTAGTGCTCGTGTTTTTGTAGGAAATCAAAAGGGCGCATCGCGCGCCCCTTTGAAACTGGAATCTGAAAACGTCGCGGTTAGGCTTTCTTTTCCGAGGCCACGGCTGCTTCGGCGGCCTGGAAACCGATCTTTGAATGTGTTCCATCGCAGAACGGTTTATTCGTACTGGCGCCGCACCGGCACAGCGAGAATGCCGGCTTGCCCGTGAGGTCGTACTTGTTGCCGTTGGGGTCCACGAGTTCAATGAGTCCCTCGGGATCTTCCACGCGGTACGGCCCGTTTGGACGGATCGTAATCTTCACCTTGCCCATTGCGATTCCTCCTTGCTACTGCACCCTGACTCATACTACCCCGCCAAGGTGCGGTGCTCAAACAGGCCAAGGTGGTGGAGTCCTTACTTTGTGCGGTGATTTTCATCACGCGACGGAGTTTATTCGGCACGGCATCAATCGACACTCATGGTTATAATGGCCGTCCGGAATCGCAGCCGTTCTCCGGGAACCGTCTATGCGACTGATCGATCTACTCCGCCTGCTTTCCGCCATCGCGCTGCTCTGCCCGTTTGCCTTCGCCGACTTCGGCGAGCACGGAAGCGCGCAGCAGACGGAGTCCATTGAGCGGCCGAACCTGAACATCCGCAGGATCGACCACGCCGGGGTAAAGATCGATGGACGCCTCGACGAGGCGGTCTGGAAGACGATCACGCCAGTCACCAACTTCGTTCAGCTCCAACCGGACGAAGGCGCACCGGTGAGCGAGCGCACCGAAGCCATGATCTTCTACGACGACGAGAATCTCTACATCGGCGTCCGCAACTACGACCGCGAGCCATCGAAGATTCCGCACCGGTTGGGCGCGCACGACGCCACGACGCGCTCCGACAGCATCGACATTGGCCTCGACACGTTCCACGACCGCCGCACCGGATACTTCTTCTCCATCAACTGCCGCGGCATTCAGTACGATGCCGTCGTCAGCGAAAGCGGCAGCGACTCTGTCCACGACGAGACCTGGGACGGAATCTGGTACAGTGCGGCGCGCGTCGAAGACTGGGGCTGGGCGATGGAAGTGGCGATTCCCTTCAAGTCGATCCGCATCTCGCGCGCTCCCGAACAGATATGGGGACTGAACTTGATGCGCGAGATTGTGCGCAAGAACGAGCGCGCCTTCTGGACGCCGGTCACGCGCTTCGACGGAGGCATGCGCCCTTCGAAGAACGGAACGATGACCGGGCTGCGGAACGTCCATGTCGGCCGCAACCTGGAGTTGATTCCGTTCTTCTCCACCAAGTCTCGCGTCGCCGGCTGGGACTCAAACGCGCGGGCCGCGCGGGCCAACACAGGACTCGACCTGCGATACGGGCTCGCCTCGAACCTGACGGCGACGGCGACAATCAACCCCGACTTCGGCGACACGGAAGCGGATGAGTTCAACACCGAACTCTCGCGCTTCGAGATTTTCTATCCAGAGAAGCGCAAGTTCTTTACCGAGGGCGCAAATTACTTCAGCAGCCCGCTGCAACTGTTCTTCTCGCGGCGCATTGGCGCTCCGCTGCCGGATGGCGAACCGCAGCGCATCTACGAGGGCGGCAAGATCACCGGCAAGGTTGGACGCTGGACGATCGGCGCGCTGCAGGCTGTCACGCAGAGTACCGATTACACGGACGCCTTCGACGGATCGCGCGGCACCGCGCCGGGAGCGTTCTTTGGAGTGGTGCGCGTAAGCCGCGACATCTTCTCGAAGTCAAGCATCGGATTCATGACGGTCAACCGGTTGCAAGGCTCCAAGACGATCGGGCAGCAGGAGACTTCGCACGCGGTGGACCTGAACCTGTCGCACGGCGAACACATCGGGTTCACGTCGCAGATCATGGTCAACACGAACGCCGCCAACCCGGGAGTGGATTACGACCACGTCGGCTGGACCTCGCGCTTCAGCTACAACTCGGACTTGACGTACTTCGCCACGGAAGTAAAGTACCTCGGGCCGAAGGTCGACATGAGCAACACCGGATACGAACCGGAGACAGACCGCTATAGCGGCTCCGTCGACTGGATTGCATTCAAGCCGATGATCAAACGGCGCGGCATCCGCCAGGTGTGGCTGGAGTTTTATTACAGCGAAAAGAACGGGACGCAAGGCGAGTTGCAGGATTCGGAGGCGGAGGGCGAATTTCGCGTGCAGTTCATGAACTTCTGGGAGCTGCGTTCGACCATGATGTATAACCGCGTGCGCTTCTTTGAATTCTCCAGCCAGATCGATCCGGCGACGAACAGGTTTGTCGCGCTCGATCCGATGCGCATATATATCGCGCCACGAGCCAGTGTGGAACTCACTACCAACGATGCACGCGCATTTACCGCCAGCGTGGAGTTCGAACACGGGAAGTTCGTGGAGTACGGAGAAAACTTCTACGGCGTCGAGAACCGCATCGACGTAAGCACAAGCGCACGCATCGGAGACCACATGCGATGGGAGCTGAGCGCGGTGCAATCACGGGAGTCGCTGATGAACGGCGCGCATTACCAGGACAGGCGCTTCCTGATTTCTCGATGGAATTACCAGTTCACGCCGAAACTCCGCGCACGTACGCTGGCGCAGTATTCGTCGGACAAGCACGGCCACAACCTGAGCATAAATTCGCTGGTGGCGTATGACTTCACGGCGCGCAGCGCGCTCTTCGCCGGCTATAACCACCAGCAACAATCGCCGCTGAACCGCATGGACCTGGGCAACCAGTTCTTCTTTAAGCTGTCGTACCTGTTCTCCTATTAGCCGGAGCACATGCCGGCAACCAACGCTTTAGTGCCAACACTCAACCTTTACCCGCGTTGGGCGGACGGTTCTGCTACACTTCCGAACACAAATTCCAATGTGGGGAAGAACGATGAAAATGCAGTGGGCAAGCGGCGTTAGGGCCGCCGGGGTTGTTGCAGGAATTCTTGCGGGAGCAATTTTCGGAATGACCGCACGCGCCGGACAATCGCCGGCTGCAAATACGCCAGCGCCAAAGACGGCGGCGGAAGCTTATAAGAACATCCAAGTGTTGAAGGACATCCCCGCGAATGAACTGATCCCGACGATGCAGTTCATCTCCGGTTCGCTCGGAGTGGGATGCGATTTCTGCCACGTCGAACATAAGTTCCAGAGTGACGATAAGAAACCGAAGCGGATTGCGCGCAAGATGATGGAAATGCAGTTCGCCATCAATAAGAACCACTTCGACGGACACCGCGAGGTTACCTGCAACACCTGCCATCGCGGCTCGGCGCATCCGATGGGCATTCCGGAAATCACCGAGGCAGGTGCGAAACCGCAAATGCCGCCCAGACGGGAAGAGGAAGCGAAGGGACCAGTTGTAGCTCCTGAACAGGTGATTGCAGCATACCTGCACGCGCTGGGGACGCCAGAAGCAATCGCCAAGGTGAAGAGCCGAGTGGAAAAAGGAAGCATTGCTTTCGGCAAGCGCGAGATTCCGGTGGAAGTTTACTCGGAAGCTCCCGATAAGCGCGTCTCGGTGATGCACATGCCGAACGGCGACAGCGTCACGGCTTTTAACGGAACCGAAGGGTGGCTGACGTTCCCGGGCCGACCGCTGGAAGTAATGGATGCTTCCGACCGGAATGCCGCGAAGCTCGATGCGGAATTCATGTTTCCAACGGATGTGACCGCGCTCTTCACCCGGCTGCGCGTTGTCAGGCCGGAGGATGTAGATGGGCACGAAGCCACGGTGATCATCGGATTCAATGAAGGACAGCCACCTGTAAAGATGTACTTCGACAAGGAGTCCGGCCTACTGGTGCGGATGGTTCACTTCGCAGATACGGCACTAGGGCTCAATCCGACGCAGGTTGATTTTGAGGACTATCGCGCCGTGGACGGAGTGCAGACTCCTTACCAATGGACGATTGCACGGCCGGGCGGACGCTTCACGATCACGATCGACGACGTGCAGCAGAATGTTCCCATCGATGCATCACGATTCACGAAGCCTGCCGCTCCGCCGCAAGCGCCCAATGCCCACTAGTTTCGCGGAGTGACAGCACGACTCTCACCGGCGAGACCGGCCGTTTGTAAAAGGCTGGTCTCGCCGGCGATCACAACCCTTTCTCGCCGTTCATCCCCGCACACGAAACGAATGCGCCGAAGATGGGACTAGAGCGTCCAGATGGTGGCGTAAAAAAGAAACCAGCGATAGAACACAATGAGCGGAATCAGGGTGAGCGCCAGAGTGCATGCCCGCCAGACAGACTGCGCCCACGAAAGTTCGTAGTAGCGCCGAAGGGCCGGCACGAGATAGATGGGGGAAATAGAAATGAGAATCGCCATTGAACCGAGTTCAAAAATATGGCCGGGTTCGATATGCGCGCGCATCAAAAAGGGCAGGACGCAGAACATGGCTCCAACAGTGGCGAGGACAACAATCAGAAAGAAGCTGTAGAAGTGCAGTGAAAAGACGAGATGTTCGACGTACTTGCGCCCGGTTCCCAGAAACGTTAACCCGACGAGAGCGCCAAAGACCGGAACCAGAACGATGACGATCTCCTTGGAGAGATGTTCGGTGTGGTCGTCATACTTCTGGATCAGTTCGGAACGCTCTTGCGGCGTATGCGCGACGGCGAGAAAGCGCTGGCCGGCAGGCTGAATATATGAAGAGTAAGACTGCATTTTCATCTGGACCTCGAAGGGCGAGCTGAATGTCGAGAGTCCGATGGCCGACTGCGCGATAAAGAAGATGATGTTGCAGATGAGAAAGAGCTGCACGGGTCCGAGATAACGGCGGCGGGGACCGAGAAAATACGTACGCGTGAGCAGTCCTGGTTCGCGCAGCAGCGTGAGCAGGGTGCGGAAGATGGTGCCGTCGGCATGGGTAAGCGTGTGGAAGAGATCGTGCATAAGGCCGGAAACGCTGAAGATGTGGTGTTCGCGGCGCTCTCCGCAGTGCGAGCAGAAATTGCCCGTTATCGGTTCTCCGCAGCTAGCACACAGAGACTCGGCGGCCTGATCGATTGTCGATGACATTTGCGGCCCATCCCCACCAACGCTGAAGCAAATTTAACAGAATAGAACGGGGAGCGGAATCTGAATTGCTCTAGAGTTGCACAAACAGGCCGCCCCGAGAGGCGGCCTTCTTGCGTGTGCTGCGGTGCGGGTCTAATGCCCGCTTGTGTAACAGTTTTCCGGTAGAGTCAGCCAGTTGTGGCGGCCTCTACATGTCAAGCTTCAGTGGCCGGCGGACTTGTGGTGATGCGAGGCGGCCACGTCCTTAATGGCCTGTTCGAGAATGTCGAGCGCAATGTCGGCCTGTTCCTTGGTCACGATAAGCGGCGGCGACATACGAATGGTGTTTGGACCGGCTCCGAGGAAGAGGATTCCATTCTCGAATGCCTTTTCAACGATGCGGTCACGCTCGTCCGCGCCGGGAGTTTTAGCCTTCTTGTCGGTGACGATTTCGACGCCAATCATGAGACCGCGACCGCGGACATCGCCGACGAGAGGAAGCACGCGAGGCCATTCGGCGATACGCTCCATGACGTAGCTGCCAACGGTTGCGGAGTTCTTTACGGCTTCGCGCTCGAGAACATCCATGGTGGCAAGAGCCGCCGCGATACAGACTGGATTGCCGCCGAAGGTGGAGGCATGCGCACCTGGCTGCCAATCCATAAGATGCGCCTTGGTGACGAGCACGCTGAGCGGCATGCCGCTGGCAATGCCCTTGGCGACGGTGATCATGTCGGGTTCGACGCCGGTGTGCTCAACGGCCCACCACTTGCCGGTGCGCCCCATGCCGGACTGCACTTCATCGCAGACGAGCAGGATGCCGTGCTTGTCGCAGATAGAGCGAAGTTCCTGCATGAACTCAGCGGGAGCGGGCAGATAGCCACCCTCGCCCTGGAAAGCTTCGCAGAAGATTGCGGCACACTCTTCTGGCGGAACTTCAGTACGGAAGACAACATCTTCAATGTAGCGAGCACAACTGCGGGCATACTCGGCAGCATCGACGCCTTCCGGCCGGTGATAGAGATTTGGATATGGCACGTGCACGACGCCGGGAACGAGCGGCGAGAAACGCCGGCGCTGCTGGGCCTTCGAGCAGGTGAGCGAGAGCGCGCCCATGGTGCGTCCGTGGAACGCGCCATAGAAGGCGATGACCCACTGGCGCTTGGTGTGGTAGCGGGCGAGTTTGAGTGCGGCCTCGATGGCCTCAGCGCCGGAATTGCCGTAGTAGAACTTGTGCGGGCCCTTCATGGGAGCAACCTTGGTGAGGCGCTCGGCAAGGGTGACCATGTTCTCGTAATAGAAGTCGGTGCCGGACATGTGGATGAGTTCAGCAGCCTGCTTCTGGATGGCGGCGACGACTTCGGGGTGGCAGTGGCCGGTGGACGTCACGGCAATGCCGGCGGAAAAGTCGAGGAACTCGTTGCCATCCACGTCTTCCACGATAGCGCCGCGTCCGCGACGCGCAACGAGCGGATAGGAACGGGTGTACGACGGCGAAATGAAGCGTTCGTCGCCCTCCAGAACGCGCTTGGCGTTGGGGCCGGGCAGAGCAGTTCTGATCTTTGGGCCGTGAACAGTAGCTATAGTCGTCATGGGATTCCTCCATCGGATCGGTTGGCACGCGTGGCAAAACCCGCGTGCGGGCAACGGTGCGCAGGGCTGGACGAGCGAAACCGCTCGTAAAATTGCTCCAGAACCTGCAGGGTTGCTGCGTCGAGGAGATGAGGGAGACGCTAGTCGCCGGCGAAAAGATTGGGGCGGGAGTTGGACGGAGAAAGATGGACTTCCACGCGAGGCGATGCAAAGCGCGACCAGATGGCACGGGCGCAAAGGCTCCGCACCACGTTGTGGCGCTGGGAGTGCAACTCGCGAATTTCGGCCCGGCTATGCATGAACCTTGCTCCAGCTTGATTATAGACTCGTTTGCAGGCGAGCGTAACCCCCGGAAAATGAAGTCCCGGTGCGGTTTTACAGCAGCGCAATGAGAGTGCCCATGGAGATTCAGAGTGGTGCATGGTTCGGACCAACCCGGCGTGAAACACGCAGCGCGCGGCGATCATTTGCGAGCGTTCGTTGCGGACAGTAGAATCAAAAATTACGCATGGTGTGCAAGGACAGGTAATGGCGCTGCGACTCTATAACACTCTCTCCGGCAAGATCGAGGAGTTTCAACCAGAACGCGATAACACGGTGCGTTTCTACGCCTGCGGACCGACCGTCTACGACTACGGACACATCGGCAACTTCCGCACTTTCGTGGCGGTCGATGTATTGCGGCGGTTTCTCCGGCAGAGCGGATACGGCACGAACCACGTCATGAACATCACGGACGTGGACGACAAAATCATACGGAACGCGGTGCAGCGCGGAATGTCGATCTTCGACTACACGAAGAAATATGTGCAGGCATTCCTCGACGATATGCAGACGGTGGGCATCCAACAACCGGAGAAGATTGTGCGCGCGACGGACCATATCGGCGAAATGGCACACTTTATTCACGAGCTCGAGCGCAGCGGCGTTGCCTACAAGACGGATGACGGCTCGTATTACTTCCGGATCGCGAAGTTCCCCGGCTACGGCAAACTTTCGAAGAAAGACTTTGCGGGGATGACCGACGGCGCGCGGGTGGACGTGGACGAATACGACAAGGATAATGCGCGGGACTTCGCGCTGTGGAAGGCTCCGAAGGAAGGCGAAGCGAAGTGGGAGACGGAGATCGGTCCGGGACGCCCGGGCTGGCATATCGAGTGCTCGACGATGAGCATGAAGTACCTCGGCGAAACCTTCGACCTGCACGCGGGCGGCGAGGACCTGATGTTCCCGCACCACGAGAACGAAATCGCGCAGAGCGAGGCATTGACGCACAAGACGTTCGCGCGATTCTGGATGCACGCGCGATTCCTGCTGGTGGAAGGCGAGAAGATGTCGAAGTCGCTGGGGAATTTCTATACCCTGCGCGACCTGGTGTTGATGGGACACAAGCCATCATCACTGCGATTCCTGCTGGCGTCGGTTCCCTATCGCAAGCAACTGAACTTCACCTTCGACGGACTGAAGCAGGCCGCAACTTCCGTGGAGCGCCTGCGCAATTTCAAACTGCGTCTGGAGACCTCCCCGTGGAATGAAGGTTCCAACCCGGAGATTGTGAAACTGGCTAACGACGCCGTTGCGCAAATGAAGGCCGGGATGGATGACGACCTGAATACGGCGCAGATGCTGGGCGCAATTTTTGACATGGTGCGCGACGTGAATGCGGCGGCCGACCACGGACAGGTGAAAAAGGACGACGTTCCGGCGCTGATGAACGCCCTGACGAGGTTCGACGAGATCTTCGACGTGCTTACGGACAACGATGCCGAGAAGGTAAAACACGTGGTCAGGTGGGCCGAGGAAGAAGGGTTGAAGGAGAAGGTGAGCGCGGAAGCGGAAGAGATCGCACAATCGGCGGCTCTGAGTGACGCGCAAGTGGAAGAGCTGGTGGGAAGGCATTCGTCCGCGCGAAAAGCGAAAGACTTTAAATCGTCGGACGCCATTCGAGACCAGTTGATGCAACAAGGAATCATTCTTGAGAATACGAAGGATGGAGTCCGGTGGCGGAGGAAGTAGGATAACTCCAATGCCGCGATTTCCGGTTACGCCATGAAATAAGGTTTACAACCCAAAAGGGGTGATGTCCATGAATCGAGTCAGCTTTCCGCGCGCCGTCACGACGCTAACGATCCTTACATTCGCACTCGCCATGAGTGCATGGGCACGGCCTGCAAAAGGCGGCGCGAGTGCATCGCCGCGCGCCGAGAGTGGTTCGGCAGAGACGCTGAGCAGTGCGGCACTCATCAAGCCGGCAGAACTGGCGAAGATACTGAAATCCACCACGGGAGGAAAGCCGTTAATTCTCCAGATTGGATTCCACATGCTTTATCAGCAGGCGCACATCCCCGGCGCGGAATACGCCGGTCCAGCCTCCGATGCGAACGGCAGAAAGATGCTGACCGATCGCGTGAAGTCGCTGCCTCACAACAAGGAGATCGTTCTCTACTGCGGATGTTGCCCGTGGAGCCATTGCCCGAACGTGCAACCAGCTTATGCGTTACTACACTCGATGGGCTTCACGAACGTGAAGGTCCTCTTCCTTGTCAATAACTTTGGAACCGACTGGGTATACAAGGGCTACCCGACGGTGAAGGGTAACTGAGGCGGCCATAGCATTTCCCTGTCAACCACGATGATACAGAGCAGGATTCTTCGAATCGCGGCGATTGCGGTGCTGGCCGTGGGCGGTTGTTGCGCAACATTTGCGCAGACAGCCACTACGGCCCGGCGCCATACAGTGAGCAAAGGTACGATGGCGCCGGACTTCGCCCTCACTACACTTGACGGCAAGAAACTCAACTTCGCAAGCTACAAAGGTAAAGTCGTTGTACTCGACTTCTGGGCGACCTGGTGTGTGCCGTGTAGAGCGGAAATCCCGGGCTTCATCGCATTGCAGAAGAAATACGGCGGCCGCGGCCTGCAATTCATTGGAATATCGATGGATGACAATGTTAAGCCGGTACAGGCCTTCTACCGGAAGTTCGCGATGAACTATCCGGTCGCGGTGGGAAACGCAAAGCTGGCGGAAGTTTACGGGGGAATCCTGGGACTGCCGGTGACGTTCGTGATCGACCGCGAAGGCTGGATTTTCGCAAAGCACGAAGGTGAAGTACCGGAATCGACGATCGAGAGGGAGATTGAATCGTTGCTATCCGCGGATCCGCGATCACAAGTACAACGTCCTTAATCTCCAGTAGTCTCCACCTCGGGCAACCCCGGAGCCTCTTCAGTTTCGGCGTGCTTCAGTTTGGCTCCCGTCACCAGAAAAATACTGATTACGACAATCCCCGTTCCGGTGAGGATATAACGATCTATCCTTTCTCCCAGAACCATCCAGCCGAGGAAAAGCGCGACTAATGGATTTACATATGCATATGTAGCGACTTTGGGCGTGGACACGTTGCGAAGGAGCCAGAGATAGGCCGTAAAGCCGATCAATGAACCGGCTATGACCAGGTACCCCACCGCCAACAGGGACTCCCTGTTCCACACCGTTCGCGGAAGTTCTCCAACGCCTAGTGCAACGGCCAGGTTCACGAAACCGGCCATGAGCATTTCCCATCCACTGGCAGTGTAGGGATCGCTACGGACATGCCAGCGTTTCGAAAGCACCGACCCGATAGCCCAACTCACACTGGAAATCAGAATGAGTGCTCCACCAATCAGTTCAGCTCGCCCGATGCCCATGCCGGCGCTAAGGCCGGGCCACATAAGCACAATTACTCCGCCAAGCCCAAGAGCAATGCCCGCCAGACCTCGCGGCGAGAGGCGATCTCCCCGATGGCTAAAACGTTCAAGGATGAGAAACCAGAGCGGCGTGATGGCGATAAGCAACGCAGCAAGGCTTGTGGCGATATAGGTCTCAGCCCAGCCGAGAACAACGTTACCGGTGGTCAACAACAGTACGCCGATGGCGGTAAGGCGGAACAGGTCTCGACCGGATACGGCAACACCAGAACCTCGAACAAATTGCCATCCAAGCATGATTGCGCCCGCGACGATGAAACGCATGGCGCCCATCATGAAGGGCGGAATGTGTTTTACCGCGATCCCAATCGCAAGATAGGTCGAACCCCATAATATATAGACAAGTGTAAATGCGATTGCCGCCTTCAGGCGGAGTCCGTGGACGGCGTCAGTCATGTGCGCCCGCAGCTGTATAAAACTGTTCACGACGGATCAGAAAACGATTACACATGCGGCACAACCGATTGAGAACGCGGCTGCGCGCTACGGAGGCGCTGTCCAGTACGAGCCACGTAATGCAGGCCGGAGATGAGGGTAAAGGCGAACGTCGCCAGCAGGAATGAATGACGGCAGACCGAGACCCAGTTCGCCGGATGTACGTGCGCGAGGAGAACGAAGAACACGGCGCCAACCTGTACGAAGGTATTCACTTTGCCGAAGATGCTGGGACGGAAGTCGCGGATGTTCGTGGTGACGTAAAGCGTAGCGGCCACCACGACAAGACAGAGATCGCGACTGAAGACGAGCACGGTGTAACGCCAGGGAATCTGATGCACGAACGACAGGACAAGAAAAAGCGAACTGAGGAGCAGCTTGTCGGCAATGGGGTCGAGATATTGGCCAAGCGTAGTCTGCTGGTGCAGGACACGGGCAAGCAGCCCATCGAGGCCGTCGCTGATGCCGGCAAGGACGAAGAGTGCGAGCGCCAAAGTGTAATCCGCTTCCATCACATTCATGATGACGAACGGTACAAAAATCAGGCGTAGCAGCGTGAGCTGGTTGGGAGCCGACCAGAGTTGCGATTTCACGGAGTTACCTCGCCGGCAAAGAGCTGCGCAGGGACGATTCCAGTCTTCTGCTCGAAGCGCTCCGATAAGCTGGGGACACTTCCACCTGAAAGATCCATCTCCATGCGCTCAACCCGGTGCATGGGAAAAAAGACGGTGGATGGCGCTGTGGCCTCTTCGGCGCGGAGTTGCGAGATGAAATCATCAAAGCTCTCAAGAGGAATACCGCGAATGAAAATTCCAGCCGAATTAACAGCGAGCAAAGCGCCCCAGAATTTCTCGCGCGGCGAAAGCAGCGTAAGCAGCACAATCGCACCTGGCCGGAAAAGGGAGCCGGTGTCGTGGCGGAATTCTCCGCTGCCGGGATTTTGGCTGAACTGCATCACATAGTGATTGTGCCGTTGGCGCCGGTTGTTTGCAACCTCCGGCACCATATCAGTCTATGTTTGGGTGACCACGGAGCCGGAATGGGAGAGAAGCGGGAAACAGGCGGAACGAACAAGCCAAAACACGGATTCAGGCGTGATTGCACAAAGTTCCAGCAACGGGTAAAATTCTGCTTGGCGACTGTTCATCAGAAACAGCATCCGTAGGCGCGTAGCTCAGTTGGTTAGAGCGCTACCTTGACACGGTAGAGGTCAGGAGTTCGAGTCTCCTCGTGCCTACCATTTCTTTTCTTGGGTTTAGCACGTTCTCAGTCCCCTTCCGAGTCGTTTTCCATTCCGCTTTTCGTTCCGCTATTGAATCCGGTTTCCTGACAGCAACGTGTTCAGGAATTGTTCCTGAGCCGCCAGCCGATTGGAATCAACAGCATGGCTGTAAATCCCTAAGGTGGTTCTTACGTTGCTGTGCCGGAGCATCGACGAAACCGTCTTTACGTCAACGCCATTGGAGACAAGCCAACTCGCCAGACTATGGCGCAGATTGTGCCATCCCCAGCGTCTGATCGGCTTTCCGCTCAAATCAAAGTAACGAACGCGGAGGAGTTTTCCCTTCCGGTTCCGCTCTTCAACGGAACGGAACACCCCAGCCTTGGCTGCCGCTGGGTACAAATACCTCTGGCTGGCGATACTGCCGCAGCGAGGCTTGGCTCCTTTTAGCTTGATTGACGCGAAGACCCAATCGGTCGGACTCGCGTACATCGTCTCGTTCTGCCAATGCTTGAGATAACCACCAAGAACAGGATGCATGGCAACCGGAGCTTTGCGATAAACATTCTTGCAACCCCCGATCTCCTCCACCCAGCTACGCCGAACCATGATCCGATTCCGATCATACTCAGCGTCTGCCCACTGCAATCCAAGAGCCTCGCTAATGCTCAGTCCGGTAGTCGCAATAAGCAGCGTCAAGATGAACTCCGGCTCTGCCAGTTGGTTCAGGATGGTCAGCGTCTGTTCAGGGGTGCATGTGATAGCCTCGTAATCGCTGGAGGCTTCGCAGTCGATATCCTTGAACGGGTCAAAGCCGGCAGGCAGCAGTCCTTCTTTTCTTCCGTACTTGAAGACCCCTTGCATCGCCTGCTTAACTTTGCTGCTCACCGTCGTCCACCCCAGCCCCTTCTTCTCGTGCAGGTACCGGAGCCACTCCTCCAACGCCTTCGGCCTGATCTCGCAGACTGCCGTATTCCCCCAACGCGGCATGCAGTAGTCCATGAGATTGTGCCGAAGTACATACACCGTACCGCTGGCCTTCTTTCTGGTTAACGACTTCTGCTCAATTGCGCCAGAAGAAATATATCGCTCAACCAACTCGCCGAACGTTAGTACGGAAATGGGTTTGTCAATGATCGTGGCAAGACCGAGTCGGCCCACCTCTGTCCACCGGCTCCCCTCGTCGGGAAACTGCGAAACGAGGCCAAGCTTGTGAAATCTCTCCCTCCGTTCCCCGGTTGCAGGATCTTGGGAGTAATAACAAAAGAGAACGAATTCGCCCTTGCTCTGCTTTCTGGTTCTGAACCAGCCTTTGCCCTGAGTTCTAGCCACATTTCTTCTCCAATCTGGCTATCTCAGGACTGCCGGAATCCATTGTGCCCTGAACCGGCTTTGCTTGGCTAGCAACTTCCGAGATCAAAAAACGCCAGAGCTTTCGGTGTCCCTAGCCCCACGCGTGGGCAGGGATGATCCCCCTCCTTGCCCAGTCCAGCACGGTCTTGCGCTTCACTTTCAAAAACTCAGCCACGGTGTCAGCATCCGTGTAAGGTTCGTAATCAGCGGTCATGTTTGCCTCCTGTTTCAGCCACATGCGCTTGGAAAGGAATACCCGCTCGAACAGCGGCTTCTTCATCGCCTTGGCTTCGAGAATTTCAAAATGAAGCCGCGGAAACAAACTAGGCTTCTCCCAACAGCGCCTCAAAGTCAGCCAACCAACGAAAGCCGGCCCACTTGCTCGGGATGCTCTTAACCTAGGTCCGAAACCCAGCCCAGATTTGTCACTTTTTGAACCGATTCATCTCTATTAGAGATAAATTCCCCGCCACGCTCTGTTGCGCTACAACCACACTTCGTCAATTGAGACCCACGCCCAGGAGCAGCCAAAATCCACCCCTTGGCTGCGCTACGCGCCTCATTTCTCCACTTTCGCCGGGCGAGTGCGCCCCCTTCGCTGCGCTCCGGGACAGACCTTCGGGACAGCGCGTCCGCGCGCCAAACGATAGAGCGCATTTGGCACTTGCCGCGCCCGCCTCTCGGTCCTTCACTCTCGCCGTCGGTCGTTCCTCTTTGTCTCCCGTTGGCTCGTTTTTTCCTTCGCTTCGCTCCCAGGTGAAAGAAAAAAACGCCCCACCGGGCGGACAAAGGAAAAAACAATGGAATATCAAAACAACAACGGAAAAAGCGGCTCGGCAACTCTCGCCAATGACCGCAAGCCTGCCACCGCACAGCAACTCATCCGCGACAACGTCCGCTACCTCATCGAGCAACTTGAGGCCGGACACAGCGAAGCCCTTACCGCGTTCCTTGACGCGATGGCCCATTTTCACAACTACTCTTTCGGCAACGTTCTGCTGATAGCGCGGCAGAGGCCCACGGCAACACACGTCGCAGGGATGCGAACGTGGAACGAGCTTGGACGCCGCGTGAAGCGTGGAGAAAAAGGCATTGCCATTCTCGCGCCCATGATCGCCAAAAATCGCAAGAAGCAGGAGCCAGAGACGGAAGCGGCTGACCCGAATCAGCTCGCTCTGCTCGGATTCCGCCGCGTCTACGTCTGGGACGAAGTACAGACCGAAGGCGCACCGCTTCCAGCGCTTGGTGAGACAACCGGCGAAGTCGGCGAATATCACGACCGCTTGCGGGAATTTGTCGCTTCATGCGGCATCGCCCTGGAATACAACGAAGACATCGCACCCGCCCTTGGTGTTTCCTATGGCGGCAGAATCGCGCTGCTGCCCGGACAGACAAAGGCAGAGGAATTCACTGCCCTTGTCCACGAAACGGCGCACGAATTTCTCCACAAGGCCGAGCGGCGCACGGCAACCACCAAAACGGTGCGCGAAACGGAGGCAGAGGCGGTAGCCTTTGTCGTCGCGAAGGCCGTCGGCCTGAACGCAAACGCCAGCGCCTCTTACATTCAGCTTTACCACGGCAACGCCGAGTTGCTGACGGAAAGCCTTGAAGTCGTCCAGCAGACGGCTTCCGTCATCCTGTCGGCAATCCGGAAAGAAGACCCCGCCTCACAGGAAGTTCCCGAGTCGCAGATTCCACCCGAAGAAGCGACCCACACCGCAGCCTGAATCGCACAACACTGTTACGCGGACAGGCGCAGTGTGCCTGTCCGCACGGCTTCCACCTTCACCCGAAAGGAGAAAACTCTCATGTCTACCGCAGTACGCATCAACAACGAGTATCGCAACCTGCCCATCGCGCAGTTGCAGGAATCACCCACCAATCCACGCCGCCGATTCGATGAGCACAGCCTCACGGAGTTGGCGGACAGCTTCAAGGCGCAAGGAATACTGGAACCCTTGCTTGTCCGTACCATCGAGGATGACAAGTTCGAGGTCGTCGCCGGGGCACGCAGATTGCGTGCCGCCAAACTCGCCGCGCTAGAAACTGTTCCAGTCCGGGTGGTGGAACTCTCGGACGCCGCCTGCGTGGAAACGCAGTTGGTCGAGAATATTCAGAGAGAGGGTGTGCATCCTCTGGAGGAAGCTTTTGCCTTTCACGCTCTCCTGCATACGGATGGACTCCAGTACGACATCCAGACTCTGGCGGGGAAAGCTGGCAAGGCCCTCGGCTTCGACGCCGAAACGCTCGATCGCCTGCCAAGCTGGTGGGCACATGGGAGTGGCGAGGCGAGAACGATACGCTGGAGCGCAACGTGCAGGCCGCCGGTTTCGACATCCAGCATCGCCGCATCGCCAAGTACGTCGAACTCTGCCAGCGCATGCAGGATCTTCCACGCCATCTCGGGCAACACTCGGGCGACATGGTGATCTGCGGCGGTCAACTCAACGCCGTTGTGCCCATCGAGCACGCCTCCATGCCCGGACGCACGGTCATCCAGTGGGATAAAGAAGATTGCGCCGACATGAAGCTCATCAAGGTCGATCTACTCGGCCTCGGCATGATGGCCGTGCTCAAGGATTGCCTGACGCTTGTTCCCCGCCACTACAGCGAGCCGCTCGACCTGGCACAGCTTCCGCAGGACGATCCGCCGACCTACCGCGCACTGCAACAGGCGGACACCGTCGGTATGTTCCAGGTGGAGAGCCGCGCGCAGATGTCGGCCCTCCCACGCAATCTTCCTACGCGCTTCTACGACATCGTCGTGCAGGTGGCCATCATCCGCCCCGGCCCCATCGTGGGCAACATGATGAATCCTTATATGAAGCGGCGTCGCGGCAAGGAGCCGGTGACGTACTACCATCCGCTGCTGGAGCCGGTGCTGAAGCGCACTCTCGGCATCCCGCTCTTCCAGGAACAACTCATCCGCATGGCGATGATCGTCGCCAACTTCAGCGGTGGCGAGGCCGACGAGTTGCGCCGTGCCGTCGGCATGCGTCGCTCCATGGCGCGCATGAAGGACCTCGACGGCAAGTTGCGCCGTGGCATGACCGCCAACGGCATTCGTCCCGACGTGCAGGAGCAGATCATTCAGTCCATCTCGTCGTTTGCGCTCTACGGATTCCCCGAGTCGCACGCCGCCAGCTTCGCGCTCATCGCCTACGCCAGCGCGTATCTGAAGTGCAATTACCTAGCGGCCTTTACCGCCGCGTTGCTCAACAATCAGCCCATGGGTTTCTACTCTCCCGCAACCATCGTCAAGGATGCGCAGCGCCACGGCCTTCGGGTGAAGCCCGTCGATGCGCAGGGTTCCGACTGGCCGTGCACGCTGGAGCCTGAGCCCAACAATGCCCAGCGCTTCGCCGTCCGCCTCGGTCTTTGCTACGCGCGCGGACTCCGCCAGGAAACAGCAGTAGCCCTGGTTGCCGCAAGAGAGAAACATCCATTCATGTCGATCCATGATCTTGCGTTGCGCGTGCCCGAGTTGCGCAAGAACGATCTCTCGCTGCTCGCCACAATCGGCGCTCTTAACTCGCTGGGCGAAGTCACCCACCGTCGCGATGCGCTCTGGCAGGTGGAGTACGCCGGACGTCCCGCCGGACCTTTGTTAAACAATCTTCCCGAGCAGGAATCCCCGGCTTCGCCGCTTGCGCAGATGACCACCGAGGAACGTCTTGTCGCCGACTTTTCCGGCACGCGCCTTACCATCGGTCCGCATCCCATGGCCTTTCATCGCGCGGAACTTCGGCGGCAAGGTGTCCTCGCAGCCTGCGAACTCGAACATCTTCCCCACGGACGAGCGGCGCGCATTGCCGGATGCGTCATTGCACGCCAGCGTCCCGACACCGCCAAGGGTTTCGTCTTTCTCAGCATTGAAGACGAAACCGGCATCGCCAACGCCATCATCACACCCGCCGTCTACGAGCAGTGCAAGCAGGTCGTGGTCTACGAAAAGTTTGTGCTGATTGAAGGCGAGTTGCAGAACCAGGAGAACGTCATTTCCGTCAAGGCGCGCACCATCCGCCCGCTGGAAATCAGCCAGGCCGATGTTCGCTCGCACGACTTCCACTGAAGCACCCTGCTCCCCACAGGCAGGACCATTATTCCGCACCTGATTGGCACGCTGATTCTCGCGATCCAGTCAGGTGAACTCTGAAGATTATGGTTTCAACTGAGGCTGCAACTCTTCCGGTGTCTCTTATGTCTCTTAGTACAAAAATAGCGGTCAGATCTTCCTGAACTCCAAGACATGGGATCACAACAGCGCCAGCCGCAGAATCCGAAATCACAGGTGTAAAGCCTTTACGTAATGGACACACTGGCACTCAGAATCTAAGGTTTTGCCGGATTATCAAGGCACATGCCGGGATCAATGCATCGCAAATTATTGATATTGCGCCACTTAAACTCTGTAAACAGGAAATTCTGCAGCTCAAAGTGGAAACGTGGCAGGATGAACTTATTGCAGACGTTGATTATGCAAGAAAAAAGTGCTATTTTTTCTTGCATAATCGATCTGATTAATATGGCTCAATCATCTGAAAATAAGATATTAAATCGGGTTCGTGGAACCGGGAGAGGATGGTCATTCTCTCCGCGCGATTTTTTAGATCTAGGCGAACGCGCCACAATCGATTCCTCTCTACATCGACTTGCTCAAAAAGGAGAGGTGAGGCGCGTCATCCGCGGAATTTACGATTACCCGCGCTTTAGCGAACTCTTAGAACAGGCAGTGAGCCCGGACATTGACCAAGTTGCCCGCGCACTGGCGCGCAAATTTCGCTGGCGAATTCAACCGAGTGGGGCAACAGCATTGAATCTATTGGGGCTGTCAACTCAAGTTCCGGCACGCGCCGTTTATTTGTCCGATGGTCCAAACAAAAACTACAAGATCGGCAATACGAGCCTTGTTTTCGAACACACTGCGTTGAAGGAGGCAGGCTTCAAACTAAGAGAGAGTGGGTTAATCGTTCAGGCGCTCAAGGCTCTCGGACAAGAGCACATCACACCTGAAGTGATTTCGACAATTCAAACATGGCTGCCGATCTCTCTGCGTTCGAGAATCCTGACGGATACTAAAACCGCCACGGGATGGGTGTACGCCGCGATTCAGCAAATCGCCCAGAAAGAGCGCCATGGATAAGATCGCCATGGGAAAAGCCACCGACCGGCGAGACCTGTTCCGCGAAACGGCAAGCAGAATGGGGATAAGCCCGGTCATTGCTGAGAAGGACTTCTGGGTATGCTGGATTCTGAAGCGACTATTCGCTGATCCTCACCTAAAAAACCAGATGGTCTTCAAAGGCGGAACCACTCTCTCGAAAGTCTACGGGTTCATCGACCGTTTCTCTGAAGATATTGATTTGATTCTCGACTGGCGTCTTCTGGGTTACGGTCCACCGGAAGGCGATGATCCTTATCGTCAACTGCCTTCCAGAACGCAACGGGGTCGCTACAACCAGGAGATGAACGCGCGAGCCGCAGAGTACATCCGAGAAGAGCTTCTCGCGCAAATGAATCTGCTTCTTGCCGCAGCTCCCGGCATTGCCCTTTCCATAGATGCGACCGATCCACATACGGTGAACGTCACGTATCCCGCTAGTTTCGCGGCTGCCTACATCCGCCCAGAGGTCAGGCTGGAGATCGGACCGCTGGCGTCCTGGGTGCCATCTGCGCAAGAAGTCATTCAGCCTTATGCCGCTGAAATGTTTCCAAAGGCGTTTGAAGAAACAACATGTTCAGTCGTGGCCATTCGTGCAGAAAGAACGTTTTGGGAGAAGGCTACGATTCTCCATCAGGAGGCGCATCGTCCAGGTGCCATACCGGCGCGTCATTCACGCCATTATTACGACGTCTACAAAATGGCGCACAGCACGATAAAGAATGTAGCTTTTTCCAATCTTGGATTGCTCAAGGACGTCGTCGAGTTCAAGGAACTTTTCTACTATTCTTCATGGGCGAACTACGACCTCGCTGTACCCGGGTCATTCCGGTTGAGTCCTCCACCAAATCAGGTCCCTGCGCTTATACACGACTATAAGGAAATGCGGGATATGTTCTATCGAGAACCACCGGCGTTCTCAACAATTCTGGAAACACTACCGTTGCTCGAGAAAGAGATCAACAACCTGAAGTAGGTAGCCGCAGCTACGATTTTCTGCAAGCTACTAAACACACATGCCTGTCAATATGACCTTGACCGGACGCGTATCTTTAAGCGAGTGCTGTGGTGCTGATGTAGCGGCGGCGGACTACAGCTCGCCTTTCCATGTCTTCATATCCGCATCCCGCAATTTGCGCAAGTACCACAGGGAGCATACTAATCAGAGACCTCAGGACTAAGCCGTTCATATCCTTGAAGCCAGAATTGGTACTAATCGACATGGCGCTGCACAGATGCCAAGCGAGCTTGGGGACATCTCTTCTTAGCGTGGCATGTTTGCGATGGCAGGCTAACCGCAATCAGGCAGCTTCACATTCTTCTGAACTGCCGATTTTGTAATCTGTCGCTCGGCCTCGCATGTAAAAAGAGGAGTCAAAAGCCAACAAAGTCCGCCGAGTCATCTGTCCCATGGGGAATCGGTTCCTCTTCATCAGAAAAACTTCCGCCTTCGCCAGGCTCCGTCTCGCCGAAGACTAACAGTCCAAATGGATCAAATTTTCCGGGGCCGCTTAAAATTGATCGACCCAATCCTTTTGTACCAAGTGCAAAGATAGTCTTCGATTGGTTTGATCACGGCCGCACGTTTTCCGTTCCGCACCAATTCCGCTTTCGACGCGGGCAATGACGGATTATTAATGGTATTGGCAGTCCCGGATAGCCCGTAAGTTGTTGAATTCCCGATTACGAGGCTTTTTGCCAAAGTTCCCGTATTCAATCGTCTCAAGGTCGGATAGGGAAAGGTGTCCCCATCCGCGAAAGTGGGCCAGTCCTGCTGGAATTCTGCCGGCGAAAGTGTTGCACGGAGGACGTGCTCAAAAGTAGCGAAATCGAGGGTGAAAAGCTCGATGCAGAGCAGGTGCGCTCGTCTGTCGCTCGAAAACTTGAAAGCCGACATCCAAGCCTCGGTAAATACCGAGCCAGCCAGCTTTCATGGTTGCTGGAGGGCGCGGGTGATGTTCTGTTCGATGTGAGCCTTATCGATGACGCCAAGGACGGAGTTGGCGACCTGTCCGTTGCGTCCGATGTAGAAGGTTGTGGGGAGAGACTGGACGCCTCCATAGGAGTCGGCGACACTATCATTCCCTATCATCACCGGGTAGTTGATGCGCATCTCCTGGGCGAAGTCGGCAACGGCGCCGTGGCCGGAATCGTCCAGGGCGATGCCGACGATCTGCAACCCTGCGGGCCCATATTGTTTTTGCAATTCGACCAGCCAGGGGGTTTCTTCTTTACAGGGCCCGCACCAACTTGCCCAGAAGTTGACCACCACGGCCTTACCGCGCAGCGAGGAAAGCTGCACGGAGTTTCCATTGAGGTCCGTCAACGTGAAGTCGGGCGCAGGCTTTCCGATCAGGTCGTTCGGCGTCTTCCAGCGGGTTGCGTGAGGTTTCGCCAGGTAAAAGATCGATGCCAACAGCACAATGGCAACACCGAAAAACACCGCGCCCGATTTCATACTTCATCCTCCAGCAAGCAGAACATTCTCCAGCGCGGGACCGGGAGAGGTCCCGTGTTTCCGGTTTAGCGCTGCGCGTCTGTTGCGCTCCTGGCCGCCCAGCCGTGCGCACTGACCTGCGCGCCCAGGTCAGTGCAGCTTCCGCTTCCGGCAGCAATCGTCAGGTCAAGCCGGATGGTCTCCACAAATGCCTGCCGCCAGTTTGGTGATTTCAGGCTGTCGCGGAACTCATCGCGATAGAGCTTCATCAACCAAGTAATGCGCTGCACGAACGGCGAAGGGCTTCGCCACGTCGCGCCCTCGTCCAGCACCTCCCAGACCGGATCCGCCGTCCCCGTCAGAACGTGCGAGATACGGACCGAGACCGTCTTGGTAAAGGCCTCGCGCCAGGTCGGCGACACCAGTCCGTCGGGAAACGTACTCCGATAAAGAGCAAGCAACTGTTTCAACTCGGCAGCGGCTGCGAGAGGGATCTCCTCCGGATGCCCGGCGACCGGCTCGTCCAATTCCAGCGCGTGCATGTTCAGATCTCTCATTGCGCGGGACCTCCTTTCAGATTCAATCAGGCCACAGGGTTCCTGGGTTCACGACTGAGGCGACGGCTCCGCATGGGCGCAGGGACACGTTTTCTTTCCATCGCGGCATCTTTGACAGCACATCTTCTTATCCGTCGCTGCTCCGCCTTTCATGCCCTTGCAGCAACCGGGTTGCTTGCCGCACTGGCACCCGGATGGGCCGCTCATCATGCCAGCACAAGCACAATGTCGCGCGTGACCCTGGCAACAAGCGCAAGGAGTGGGATTATCGCCAGAAGGCGGAACGGCGGATTGTGCCGCCACCAAGGGCGCGATGGCGATTACCAGAACGATGATTGCGATCATCGGTTTTATTCGCACGGAAAAGTCCTCTCTGTCATGAATGTTTTCGATACTACTGACTTACGCTCCGCCCAGCCGAACCCTCATTCCAGCACGGAAGGTGGCTTTGTATGCCGGGTATCCGGCGACTTCTTCGTACTTGTGGTTCAGCAGGTTCTGCACCGTGGCGTAGGCCGTCAGGCGGTGCGTGATGTCGCAATACGCGGAGGCGTCAAGCCGCGCGTAACCGGCATCCGTCAGGGGAATGGCCGACTGCCCGGAATAGTAGTCCACCTGGTAGTCATAATCCGTGCGGCGGCCGATGAAGCTGCCCGCCAGACTAGCTCCCCAATGCGTGCCGGAGTAGGCGACCAGCGCGGTGCCGAAGTGCTTGGGACGGCGCAGCAGCGCGCTCGGGTCCTGGGCGACTATCGAGGTATAGGTATAACTGCCGCCAACCGAGAGCCGGCGCGTCAGGCGGCCCTGGAGTTCTAGTTCCGCACCCTGCGCCGTGGCGTGCTCCGCATTCACGTACTGCATGCAGTAGGAGAACCCGGCAGCCGCGCAGGCCGGGGCGCTCGGCAGAAGGCTGTCCCATTCAATCTGGTTGGTGAAGCGATTGTGAAAGTACAGCGCCGAAACGCTCCAACGGTTCGCCATGAAGCCTTGCATCAAGCCGGCCTCGACGGCCTGTACCTGCTCCGGCTTCAGGCCCGGATTCGGTAGAGTCTCATAGGCTGCGATGCCCAGGTTCTGTTCGAAAGCCGGGGCCTTAATTCCTTCCGCGATACTGGCACGCAGGCGAGTCCCGCTGAAGATGCTTCCTCCGTGCAGGACTAAGAAGGAAGCTGCGGCACGCGGCACTGCTTTGTTGCCGAAGTTCTCGTTATGTTCCCAGCGGAGGCCGCCCGTGATGGCCAGCCGCTTCCAGTCGATTACCTGCTCGCCGTAGAGAGCGGTGTTGCGGCGGATACCGTGGTTGAAGGTTGTGTACACGGAGTCGCTCAAGTAGGCATTCTCGTTTTCAAAGCGGAACCCGAAGACGCTGCGCGTCCAGACGCGTTCCGTGACCTCGCCCAGGTAATCGAAACCGGCGCGGTTGAAGTGGTCGCGGCTGTCATACAGGCTGTCTCCCGGACGCCCCGTCAGCGAAGCAAAATCGAGATTGGCATTGCGCAAAATGTGGTTGTACTCGAAGCCGGTGAGGGTGTTCTGCCAGTTGCGGACCGGCGCAAAGGTTAGCGCCAGGCTGCCAAGGAAATCGTTCTGCCGGCCATAGGCACTGGGGTTGGGCGGCACTCCCAGCTCCGGATACCAGTCGCCGGGCACTCCGGTGCGCGAGTTGGAATGTCGTAGGCGCAGGCGCAGCGCGCTCGTGCCGGAAAACCGGACGCCGAGGTTGGCTCCCTGCGAGGCGTTCTCATACGTGTCGTTTACACCCTGGCCCTCGGTCTGGAACTGATCGCCGAAGAGGTTGTAATCAAAACCGGACCGGGCGCCGGCCAGTGATGCATAGCCGCGCGCGCTGGAGAATGTTCCGCCTTCGGAGCCGAACTTCAGCTCCGGCACGCGAGTCGAGCCGGAGCCGGACCAGAGCTGGGTCACGCTGGTCATGGCATCGGAACCGTAGAGGGTGCTCGCGGCTCCGCGCGCCATCTCGACGCGGTCAATCTGGAAGGTGGGGATGACGCCGAAGTTGAAGCTGCCGCTCGTCCCGCTGTCTTCGTTCACGGTAACGCCATCGACGATGACCTTGTTATAGGTTGATTCGCCACCTCTCACAAACATGCTCGAGAGGCCGCCACGCTGCCCGCTGTCGGAAACATAGGCGCCGGGAACAAATCGCAAGTTGTCGGATAGCTCGGGCAGGTTCAGAACCTTCAAGGTGTCCGAGTCCAGGCTGGAAACCGCCGCCCCGGCTTTCTCCGCCTCAACCGGCGTGGCGTCCGCCGTTACCACGATGGTCTCCGCCGCCGAAGCGAGTTGGAGCCTCACTTCCAGCACCGATTCGGACTTCGTAGGAAGGTTCTGCTCATACGGGCGGAAACCGGACACTTCAACCCTTAGTTGCGCTCTTGCCGGAACATTCCGCAAGTCCACCGTCCCATCAGATCCCGTGGTGTTGACCGAGATTGGGCGTGCGTCACTGCCATACAACGTTACCCGCGCTCCGGCGATAACCGCGGACGAGGGATCGGTAACGCGGACCCGTTGCTCTGACGCGCAACAGGTTCCCAACAATCCGACGACTAGAATCAAATTTCTTATAAGATTGCGCATACTAACTTTCCTGCTCGTGCCGTGGCATTGATCCGCACACGGCATCTATGTAGTAAGTAACTTGAAACTGCTCTCTTACTTATCAGGACTTCGTCGCTACTTGCGCGAGCGGTACATGATTCCCGGCACTCCTCCAGCGTTCGACTTCGCGGTACGGGGCAAGGCCGCGGGGACAGACTCGTTGACAGGCTTTGCAGGAGTTGCATTGCAGCGCCCCATGATCGATGGCCATCGATGGATTGCCGACTTTCGCGGCGGCCATGATGCCGCGCGGTCCGGCAAAGTCCGGTCCCGCCTTCAGCGCCACCGGACAGGCCCGCACGCACTGTTCGCATTCCATGCACAGCAACACCTGCGAGCTGCCATGCAGAAGAAGCCGCAGCACCAGCCATGCAACCGCCAGTACCGGACCAACCACGCAGGCGACATTCAAGGCTTCCAACATTCCTCATCGACTCCTTCCCGGGCGTGAGTCGGTGATGACTCCCACCGGGCACCAGGCGAAGCACTTGCCGCAGCGTGGACACTTTCCCCGCGCATAAACGGGATGGATCTGTCCGCCGGGAGCCACTTCCATCTGCAGCGGAATGTCCCCGCCGCTGATCACGCTCTTGCAGCCCTCCAGGCAGCGTGTGCACATGGGATACAGGCAGCGCTGCACCCCGTGGCGTAATCCGTTATCCTGCGCCTGCTGGAGCAGTTCGAACATATCCACCTGACGAAGGTAATGATCCATGCGCTTCAGCAATTCGTACCCGGTCACCTGCCGGCCCGAGGTCGCGATTTTCACGTCGGCGTAGTCGCCACGGTTCACCGTGATCCGGCCGTTGGCAATCGGCTTCAGAATCCCGAACATCACGCCCTGGCGGTCATAGGCGTAAACGAAGGTTCGCAGGCCGTTGAGCTTGGCGGGCACGTCCAGGGTGACACTGCCATTGCTGAACTCGTAGGAGACCTCCACGGGACCTTCAAAAGCCGGATAGTTACCGGGAAACTGCTCGTCGTGCGAGGCTTGCGTCAGCATGGCGCACACCGAGAGCGCCAGTAGCACCACCGCCAGTTTGAATGCAGAGTTATTGGACATCGCGGTCCTCCAGATGAAGCGACGGCCCGGACGAGTTGCGCAGCTTCTCGATGATCCGCAGCAGCGGCAGACCCAGAACGCACTCTTTCTCGCAGGCGCCACAACGCAGGCAGAACTGCGCGGCATGACGGGCCTGCACGCGATAAGTGGTGATCTCCTGCTGCGGCGCAATGTGCAACTCGTCGAGCGCAGCCCGCGCAGTCACATGGCGGTCTTCGACCGTGATGAGCATCGCCGGGTCCAGGGCCGCAGCCTGCGCCAGCGGCAGGCGCACGTTGGTCGTGTAGATATAGACTTGCGAATTCCCCGCCAACTCCGCGTCCACGAATCCCTGCGGGTCAATACCCAGCACACAGGAGTTATTGCAGGCCTTGCACTTGTAGCAGACCAGCGACCAAGGCTGGCGGGAAGCGAAGCCGTTGGCGACGATGGCGCCCAGAAACAGCATCAGGACAACCATCGCCGCCACATTCAGCAGTTGCAGTCCACGTTTCATAAAGCCACCATCAGGGCGCCCACCGCGATGCCGCCGAGCAGTCCTCCGAGGTGGTGCGCTTTATAGCCGAACAGCAGGTTGGTCGCCGCCCCGGTTGCCGCTCCAATCACCAGCATGATGACGGCGAAGTGCTGATTGAAGGCTGCCGAGCCGACTCCATGCACGGGGATCAAGAGGGCGGAGAGCGGGGCTCCGAGGAAGATGCCGACAGCCTGCGGGCGGCTGGACCATGAGCCGCGGATACGCAACCGCCCCTCTCCGATGTTGCCGACTCCGCCCAGCGGCGAAGGACCGCACGACGCGGCGCTGCACACGATGAACGATCCCAGTAGAACCGCCGGCGCCAGCTCGAAGCCCGTAGCCGCCGCCACCCGCTGGCCGAACATCAGGACACCCGGAATCAGACTGACGGCGATGATGCGGCCGCACGGCATGGCAAAGAACAGGGGCAGGAAGATCACCAGCACGCTGACCCCGACGTATCCGAGGAAGGTATGCGCAGCCAAAAAGACCAGCATCGCCTCCAGTACATCAAACCCTCCGGCCACCAGCAACGCGCCCGCCACGATGTACCCCGCGAGCAGCGCCGACAGCGGATGCAGCATCACCCCGCCGAGCACGTCCTGAAGCGATAGCTTGGCCACCATCATCACCACCAGGGTCATCAGGGTGAGGACCGTCTGGATCGGAATCCGCGGCCGGATGACCACCACAATCACCAGCACCGCAATGAAGAGGAGAAATGCAAAGTAGCCTTGTTCCGGGATCTGCTCCGTGTCGTCGTGCACCGGCTCGGCAACACGCATCGACAGAGTTTGGCGGTAGTAGAGGCGTATGGCGGCCATCGTAAGAACCGTCATCGCCAGAATCGCCATCTGGTTCGGTTTCGCAAACACGCCGCTCGGAAAGCGCCCCATTCCCTCTCCCATCAGTCCAAGCCCGCCGATCAACGACGGCGCGCACGAAGCGCCGGCATTGACCAGAAACCCGAACACCACCATGGCAACCATCGCCTGGTCCTGCTGCTTCTTCGCGACCTTAAAACCCAGCAGCAAAGCAAGCGGCATAAGCGGAGCAGCAAGGATGCGTCCGCAAGGCATGGCGAAAATCGTCGGCAGGTTCACCAGGAGAACGATGGCGAACGGCAATCCCAATGGAGTACGAACCAAACGGCCGATCATGGCGCCAGCGGCTTCGAATGCTCCCGCCGCCTGCAAGGCTCCCGCAAACAGAAAGCCCGCAATGGTGCTGGTTATAGGATGAAGGCTCGTGGCCGTATAGATCTCGGACCAGTTCACCCTCGGCCCGGCAGCCATTCTCACTAAGACGATGACACACGCGACCAGCAGCAGAACGGTTTGCAGCGTCACCAGCCGCTGCGGAATCCAGCCTCGAATAACCGATATGAGTGCACTAAGAAACAGCAGAACCGAAAATATACCGATTGGGGTCATAAAAAAACGGCTACCTTCCCTTGACTCGGCCCATATCGGCCCCAACGCTCCCCCGGCGCGTATCGCCCGCAGAAGATATGCTGATCAGTCTGCTACCCGACGTTGCGCACGACGACCCGCAACCGGTCGAACCTTCGCAGCCCCCTGAGCCACACTGTCCCGAAGCCGTACTGCCCTGAACTCTCGCCACCAAGCTATAAATACCAAGCGCCACAAGTCCCAGCGCAATGATTCCATGAATGATGTTCACCTTGGGCCTCCCATTTCTATGCCAGCCAGTACACCAGCACTGCGCTCAGCACCCCTCCGCTGATGCCTCCAACATTGTAGGGACGAACATGCAGAGCTACGTTCAACACCACCCCCACATACACTCCCCCTGCACAAAACCAGCCCAACTCGCGATTCTTCATGAGAGAGCTGATAGCTTTGGACGTCATTGATTCATCCCCCCGTTCGCGCTCACGCCGCTGACTGCTTTCTTCTGCCTGGAGACACTCTCTTTGAACGCCAGCGCGTTGTCGCCATATCCCAGTAAGTCGTCCAGCTTCACCAGCAATACGTCGGCTACCACCGACTTTCGCGTAATCAGCCATGTGGCCAATCTATGAATGAAAAAGTCCTTTTTGTTGTAGGGACACGCCCCCATGCAGGCCATGCATTTCGGATTCGCTTTGATAAAGTCCCAGCACTTCTGGCCGTCCAGCGGCCATTTGATGAGTCCACCGATCACGCTTGGCGCGCCCGCCGGTATGGCCTGTACCGGGCAGGCCCGTGCACACTTATTGCATCGTTTGCAGAACTCCTGGATCCCCAGGTCTTCTTGTTGGTCGGGTATAAGAGGAAGGTCCGTGGTCACGATCGGGAAACTGCCGCGCGGCCCAAACTTCTTACTGATTAACATCCCGTTCTTGCCGACTTCGCCAAGGCCCGCCTCCACTGCCAGCGGGAGAACCTGCACCTCACTCCATCTTCCAAAATGCGCCCGCGCCGGGTATCCGTAGGATCGAATCTCCGCCGCCAGCTCCACCGCAATCCGTCCGCCATCCTGGAAGAATTCCAGTGTGTTGCGAACATCCTGCACTGCTTCCGAAGAGTACTTACTTGCACCGTTTACCCCGTCCCCCGTGAGCGCAGCCGTGATCTCCTCGGGCAGTGCCGCGTACTGGTCCTGCCAAGGCAGCGGCGCCGTCGGGCTCGCCAGCCGATAGTTGAGGCCCTTCCCGAGCACAATCGCAAACTTATGATTGAGGTGTACGGGACGACCTTCATTGTCCTTCGCTAGGACAAAGCGCTGGTCCAACGGAGTGATTCCTACCACATCCGCGCCCAGTGCTCGCGCATCGGCCTTGATCTTCTCGGTAAGAACCTGCTGATCAATTACCTCGACTCGCGGCCCGGCCACGGGACCGTCGCGATGCACTCGCTGGGAAACTTTGCCGACACATACGTCGTAGATCGAAAACGTCAGCGGAGCATCAGCATCCGTGCTCTTTTCCAGCCGCGAAAGTACTTCATTCCCAGCTTGCTTGGTCGCGTCGTACTTCTGATCCCCCGCCGAGTACTTCCGCACATCCTTCTTTTGAATGCTGTAGTCCGATCTGATCACGAGCGACGCAACAAATAGGCCAACTACCACTAAGCTGCATGATAACCCACGTTTCGCATACCTAGATTCGAGGTATCCCCGCCGCTTGCAGACGAGTCCACCCGCCGCCACTACAAGCATCACAACTGCCGCAACGCCCGTAATCCATACAGCCCGAAACTCGTGCTCTCCGAGTGCGGCCATCATGGTCATTATCGAAAGACACCCGACGGCAGCCAAGACACACAACCACCCGACCTCATACCATCGCCAGGGACGCTTTACTTCTGTCATATACTTCTCCAAGAAAACCACCACCACTTACAACGCGGAACAACAGGGGGTCGCGTCTGGGCGCGAGCACGACCCCCATTGACTTCCCGAGTCCTCGCTACGAGGCAGCCTTGTTCAGTTTGCCTGCCGTCGCAGCCTGCGAACTGCCTTTCTTCGGCCGAAGAAAGATCAAGATCGCGGCCCCAGGAAGAGACCATACGAAGAACAGGAAGAAGAAGCGAAAGCCAGCTACGGTCGACCCGATCATTACGGAATCAACACATGCCCAGAGGCCGAATGCCAGCAGGCCAGCTTCAACCAAGAAAAGGACAATCTCATACCACTTCATGTCCAGATTGATTTTGATTGATTTCATTGTGTGCCTCACTTTTCCTGTCGCCACATCTTGACCGCGTCCGCATTTGGAATGAAACCGTGCTCATACTTTGAACGTCGTGGATAGACATTACTGTCTGCATGGTTAGAGCCGCCAGTAAATGCCTGGCCTGATTTTAGTAATGCGTCTGCTTCCTCCTTGGTAAGTACCTTTCCGGGAAGCTGGAGGTTGTGTGGCATCTCATTTTCAGGAACATCCCAGTGGACATTACGGTCGCGGCCATTCACATCCAAGAATTTCTCTGGGACTTTCCCCCACTGGATGCCTTTGTAAGTCAGACCGATCTTCCCCATTTTGGCGCCAACACCGGTGGACCAGTCTTCATCGATCGAGCGGTCTTCGTCCGTGTAGATGTATTTTCCGATTAAGTACGGGAACTGCATCTTGAAGCCTAGCTCTTCCAGAATCCACCTTGCGGGTCGATTCACGTTGTACGGGCCCGCTTCTGCGGATACTTCGTAGTCCAACCAGTCCTCGAGTCCCAGCCCGTTGACGTTTCCGAACAGATATGGAGCGATGGGCGAGTGACGAATAATATAGTTACCCATTTTGTGAAAAGGAGTGCTCGGCTTGTTATAGGGGCACACCCTTAGACATTCGTTACAGCAGTTTCCGTCCAGATTGCCGGTCCGGAAGCGGGCACACTTATCCTTGTCCACCTGCCACATCTTTACACCGTTCTCAACCGTCATCTCTCCCATAGGAATCGCTGACACAGGACACGCGCGCGCACACCGGTCGCAGTGCTCGCACATTCTCGTAATTCCGTACCCCCGTGGCGTCCCAGTCTCAAGAGGAAAGTCGGTTAATATAACAGCTGACTTAAAGCGAAGGCCTCCTGCGCTAGGAACAACGGCATCACTCAATCGTCCGTATTCACCTTTTCCGCCGTACACCGAAAACACGGTTTCGATGGTGTCATAGTTCATTCCGCCGAAACCTACACGCGCGTTGTATCCCATATCTCGCAGCATCTGCGCCATCCTAACGGCGATCCACGCGCTAGTGCTGTATGCTGCTCCGCTCTTTGTTACGCTCCACCACGAACTGCCGGGATCGCTATGCACGCGCTCCCAGTTTTGGTCTGTAAAGACTTGGATCGCATACTTGAGATCTTTAACATCGTCCAAGTTGAGCGGAGTACCCATCGAGAGAAGATCGTGTGAATAGAAAAACCTTGGATCAACCGCCGCAATTGAGCAATCCACTGATCCTAGCCATTTCGCAATATCCGTTATCATGAGAGCGTTTTCATGTGGATCGTACGTGGCTTTTTCGTGCCCAACAGCTTTGGCGACGTCTCCAAGTAATATGTCGCCCCTGTTCCACCCAATCTTCTTTTCACGATGCTCCCCCGTCCAATTGGTCCATGGATACGGGGTCACTTTCACGGGATCACCTCCTTTTGGACTGGGTGCCCTGTATTCATCCAGAAGTGTGGTTCCGCCAAACGTAGCCCTAGCAAGTGGAAATGTCGTAACGAAGGTGGGAAGTGTTCCCCATTGTCCGAGGCCCTTAGTCTCCTCAGGATCCGTGTACACCATGCCATGATGAGCTGTATTGGGGCCAAGTACCCCCGTAAATGCTCGAGCAAACCCACTTTCCAGTTCGCTGAAACGATGAACCTCGCCGACAACGTATTGCGGCGAGTCTGGAAGAGGGAACGGAAACATGAGCAGGAACAGTACGGCTGTCCAAAGGCCGATAGTCGTGCAGCAAGCTCTCGCACGAATACTCTCCGCGATGTCGCCCCGTAAACCCCACCAGCAGATAGCCAAAGCGGTTAGGGCAAAAGCCCATAAGAAAGCGTAAATACTCCATTTCGCTGCAACGAACCAAACGAGGGCGAGCGCAACCGCGGCCCATAAACCCAGCAGAATATATTTATCTAGCTTTTTCATGCCCACCTCCAGGTGACCACGTCATGAACTACCTCCAGAAGAAGATTGCGCCCAGAACTACTCCTCAATCGGCCGAGTTTAATTACACCTGACAGCATCGTTAATGTATTCGAAATAGGAGCAATGAAGCCTGACAGAAGAAGAATGCACCGGCCACTAACGCCGACACCCTGCCTACTGTTTCCAACCAACGGGTACGTGGTATGTGGCCCAAAAAACCAATTGGCAGGATGTATATGGTCGTGGCAAAGAAGAATGCAATAAAGAACAAGACGCCGGAAGTAATGCTCTCCGCGTGTTCCATCAAGTAACTCAGCGCCAGAAGAAATGGCGGGCAGACCGATAGTCCCGTTAAGATCCCAAGAAAGAATGGGAACATAACGCCCCTTCTTAGTTGCCCAGCTTTGGAGCAAAGACCAGCGTGGCCAAACCGCGCTCCTGCTCCATAGGCGATCATGAGAAGCGAGAGACACAGCCAGGCGTAGAGACCAAGACGAGTGGTCGCGCCCCTGAGATGACGCGAGGCGATGCTCGCGAGTATCCCCGTCGCCATATACGCAATGAATCGACCAGCGAGCAGCCTGCCCAGGAACAACCACCGGGCTCTCTTTGTGGGACCAGATGTCTCGCTGAGCGCAAAGGGAAATAGCACCGGAAAACACGTCGTCAAACAAACTGGCCCTGTGGACAGGCCAAGGAAGAAGCCCGCCGCAATTGACACATTGCCGTTCATCGCTGCCCCCCTCCCGCCAAGTCGTTCGTTTGCGTAAACCGGAGGAGAATGCGGTCCCCCACGTCCTTCGCAACGGAATCCCACGACCACGGCGGATCAAACACCAACCGCAGATGGACGTCATTGATCGCTGGGTCTGAAAGGAGCGTGCGCTGTACGTCAGTCAGGATCTGTCGCCCATACGGGCACGCAGGCGTGGTGAGGGTCATAGTGATCTGGACGCTCCCCGGATGCGGGACTTCGACACCATAGATCAGCCCCAGCTCCGCGATATTGGCGTCCAGTTCAGTGTCTTTGACGGTCGCGAGCAAAGCTCGTACATGCGCTGGAGTTACCTGCACATCCGTGCTGCCCTGCTTAGACCAATGATAGCTACTCCTCAGTGATTTGGACGACGACATCATCACTGAAATGACAACCATTCCTCCGATGATTGCTGAAAGTCCGACATACCGCACGAGTCCTGTGTACCGCAACATATAGCCCCTTTTTGGCGCCCAAACGTAAGCCTAAATACCGCAAGCTATTCTTTCCGCTTACGTCCAACTAGGAGCGAAGGCGCAAAAGCATATCCAAATTGAGATGTTCCTCCCACTACGAAAGCAAACCTAATGCCACTCTCTGACAGTTAACTGCCGCCTTGCTTTCAAGCATTTGAGGGGGAGATCAGCCGATTGGCGGTAGTGTATGCTTTCATTACTGCAACGAAGCATTCACGTCTGAAATCATAACTGGGCTTGGTGACATTCTCTGCGCATCTCGCACGCAGACAGTCGTCTAGATATGGTCCCCCATGCCCTGTCGTCGAAAAAGGCGCGGGCATAGCCCGCGCCATCAATCAAGCGAGGAAGATATTCACAGGAGATCAATCTGCAATGCCTTTGCAGACATCGTGTTCCATGAACCACTTCTAATTAGTGCGCTGCCTTGCCCCAATTTCCCAGTGGCAGGCCAAATTGAAACCAGAACTCGTTTCCTTTCGGGCGATTCTGTGTGAGCGTGTCGCGGAAGTACTTCACGGCGAGGATAGCGTGGCCAACGTTAAACCGGACTTCCGGCCCAATGGCGAGGTTCCTTCCACGATGCCCATCTTCGAATGTCAAACCATTTTGTGTATCATCGGTAAGTTGCTGCAGGAAATAACCGTTGACGCCAACTGCCACCTTTTTCGAGACATTTTGCATGGCGTCGTATTCCCAAATGAACTCGTTGCCGCTCTGGTAATGCGTGTCACGGTTGGTGAGGTTATGGTCAAATTGTAATTTTGAGCTGATTTCTGTCTTGCCGTGGTTCGGCATAAAGGTGAAGTTGGCGAGAGGGGCAAGGGTGAAGTAGTGCTGCCCCACATTCAACATCCTATTCCTGTCATATGACGCGCCTGGTGCATAGACGTGAAAACCGTAGGTCCAGTGCCAGCTTCCTTTGTTGTACCCGATCTCAGCAATTCCAATGTCAGGATTAGCGATGTTTGCCTTTGCGGCGTTCCCCCCGGGCGTTTCAATTTGCTCGTACACTAGTGGGGCGGCGACCAAGCTCAGCAGGGAGCCTCCCAACACATGAACGCCCCAGTTGTGCTCCACTTCGGCCGCATTTGCGAAGACGGTGAGGCGGAATCCTGGAACGATGCTCTTTCCATGTGAGTCCGTCAGTTCGCCGGCGGAATAGAACGCCGTATATTGGTAATACACGGTCTTGCCGTCAGGCGGTGTCGTTCCCGAAAGTACAGTCTGGGCGCCAACCGGGTAGCTAGTCCCGCTGTTCTCACCTGCAAGAGCGAAGGGGCAACAGAATAGGATTGTCAGTGCAAAAGCTATAATTACTTCACATTTCAATGTCCACCGCGTGTGATGTGGCTGCTGTGGTGTCTTCATCGAGCCTCCTCGTGGGTGCGTTTTCGAAAGACGTGAGCAAGAACAGTACGGATCTAGGAGTGTTCACAACTGTGCGGTTGTACGCGTTAGTTTATGTAGCTCGCGACGAACCGTAACATTCCCGTGTCCTTTGGCAGAGTCGCACCGCACGATCTGTTTTTTCTAGTTAGAAAGTTGCACACGTATTCCGTCGCGACCGGCCGACAAGACCCGGCGCTTTTTCTCCCTGTACTGCTAACGAAATTGAGTGCTGATAGTTGTAGCGTGCAATTATCCAGCCATCTCTGCAGAGGGGCTCGAACTCCTTAAAGACAGGAAGTTCACTGTATTTTGCGGATGGATCGCTAAACGGCGGAGCTTCAATTTCACGAATGAAAGAGTGCCATTCAGGAATGAACACCGGCGCGCTTGAGCTAAGGTCGAGAGAAAGCGGGTATTCGGCGAAAGCGTGAGCCTCTTCACTGTGCTGTGTGACGGCGTGCCTTGTACTCAGCGGTTTTTCCTGAGCATGATCTAACGATACTTGTTTATGGCTGCTCGACAATGGAGAAAGGGGTGTTCATAGTGAAGCTCCGACGTCTACAGATCCTTGAACTCCTCGATGTTCGCCCTGATCTTGGGACAATTCATATCAAAGGCCAGCGGATGGTCTTGCAGAGCGTTTCGGCCCTTGGTCTATTGCGTGAGGAGATGATTGAGGCCTTTGGCATTGACGCAGTGCGGCGGCTTGCGTACCGCAACGGATTCGCGACGGGCTATCAAGCTGGAAAAACGCTGACGCGACACTTTGGTTCGACCAATGCGCTGGAAGACATAGAGGTTGGATGCACCTTACACACACTCGGATTAGGGGTGCTAGTCGAACCAATAAATAGCGTCCTGGAGCCTGATGGTCGTTTTCATTGCGATACAATTTGTCGCAATTCGTATGAGGCTGAACAGTATCTGCAACATTTTCCTGTAGGCAATTTCCCTGTTTGCTGGTCCATGTCCGGTTACGCCAGCGGATTCTGCAGCGCCGTAGTGGGACGAGAAGTTTACGCACAAGAGACAATGTGCGTAGGACGGGGAGACCCCTATTGCTACCTTGTAACGCGCGACGAAAAGGCTTGGGGAGAAGAGTTCCAAGCGATAAGGGCCGAATTTTCTCCGATCATCGCAGAGTCGAGTCAGCAAGGCCCGCGGTCACTCGCTGAAGAAGTTGAGCGGCTGCGCAAGTTGTCGAAGATCCAGTTCGAGCATCTTATTGAATATGCTGAGAAGCTCACCGGCGTTTCTGTAACGCATACCTCGTTGCGCACCCGCGCGGTCGAAGCCGCAAAGGCGAAACATTTCATCGCGAGCACGCCCGCCATGCTTGACTCTCTGGCGTTAGCGCTCCGAGTCGCGCCGCTCGATATGCCTGTTGTGGTTCAAGGTGAAAGCGGCACGGGCAAGGAATTCCTAGTTCACTTGATTCATCAGCAAGGGCCCCGCGCTAAGGAGCCGTTCGTTGCCTTGAATTGTGCGGCTCTGAGCGAGTCATTGTTGGAGTCTGAGTTGTTTGGCCATGTGCGCGGCGCATTTACGGGTGCCATACGCGACAAGAAGGGCCTCTTGGAGCTTGCGGGAAACGGGACCATATTCCTGGACGAGATTGGCGAGATGCCCTTGGCTTTGCAGCCCAAACTCCTCCGCGCATTTGAAAATCGGGAGATTCGTCCCGTCGGTAGTGAGCACATTGTCCGCATCGGAGCAAGGATTGTGACTGCTACAAATCGGAATCTCGTGGACGCTGTTGCCGAGGGGAGGTTCCGCAATGATCTTTATTACCGGCTGGTGGCGTTTGCAATCCATTTACCGCCCTTGAGGGAACATCTCGATGACATTCCACTTCTCGTCCAGGAGTTTATCGAGCAATCGAATGTGAGATTTGGAACTAATGTCAGGGGCGTCAGTTCTGAGGTAATGTCGTTTCTTCTTCACCATCCGTGGCCTGGAAACGTCCGGCAGCTTAAGCATGCAATCGAACACGCCGTTGTGGTAGCTTCCGAAGCCGTTATTCGGATAGGCGATTTGCCAAAGGAGCTGAGCACCGGTTTCAAAGAGCCATCCTTGATTCCCTTGCCGTTGAATGACGGCATTGAGCGTCAGGAGCGAAAGCTGATTGAGGAAGCACTGAAGCGTCACAACTGGAAGCGGGCCGAAGTGGCTAAGGAACTAAATATCAGCTCCGTGACACTCTGGCGCAAGGTGAGGCAATACGGGCTGGTCGACCCATTCTTGTGTTTGACTGTTGCCGCTCTGGCCCTGGGGAGCACAATGTGAGGCAATACGGGCTGGTCGACCCATTGGATATACATCGTGTAGAGAATTAGGAACAGAAGTATTACGCGACTACTGAAAGTGTCGATCTCAATTCCATTAACGAGACAATTGCGGTGGTTAACTGCGAGCTGCCCCTGCACGTGGCTCCGGAGTTGGGTCATTGATTATTGATCTTCTCTGACCTCGGAATGTGGCCACAGTTCCGCCGTCGAGTCATTGGATTCGTTGCGACTATGGGTGCAATTCGTCTCTGGACGAGGCGCCGCCTCAGTCTCGCCTCTGATCCGGTTCATAGCCCTGCGCTCGTCGCCCTTCGAAGTAAATCTTTGTTAATCCTAACTTACATGGCAGGTTGAGCTGCCAAAACACTTGTAAGTAGGTGCAAGACGGGCCAATTACGAGTGGAAAATACAGGAGTGGCAGTTCGCTTCCCAATTGAGCGACACCCCACATTCCTGCCGGAATTGCCTTATGTCCTCACTCTTTATCGAGTTTAATCCGCTTTGTGCTTAGAAGCGGTCGCATAAATGCCTGAGAAGCTTGAGGAGACAGGCGAAGTGGACGAAGCCGAGGAAGTTCTCGATGCGCTATTCCCAGCGGGTAACAAGTCTGCGGTAGTTGTGCGTCCAGGCGAAGAGCCTTTCCACCTTCCAGCGTTTTTTGTAGCGCCGCAGTTGGCGTCCATCCTGTGTCTTCTTTCTGCGCCCCCGATTCGGGGCGATCAATTCGATGCCGTATTCTTCCGCGAGCCTTTCGTCGAGCCCGTCCGAGTCGTAGGCCTTGTCGCCAATGAGTCTTGCGGGCAACTCGTTGAGGAAGCTTCCGGCCAGAACCTCTTCGACAAGTTGGCACTCGTTCGGCGAAGCACTCTGGACAGATACGGCGAGAGGAAGATTGTTACCAGCGGCGATAGCGAGGATCTTCGTCCCCTTGCCGCGGCGGGTGGGGCCAACGGCAAGCCCCCCTTTTTCGCGCTCGCAAAAGTTGCATCCACGAACGCCTCGTCCAGATTCAGCTGGCCCCGTTCCCGCAGATGCCGTGCCAGCCGCCGCAATGCCTCTTGCAGCTTGCCGCTCCGCACCCACTGCTGAAAACGGCGATGGCAGGTCTGGTACGGCGGATACTTCTCCGGCAGCTCGCGCCACTGCGCTCCCGTGCCCAGCACCCACAACACGCCGTGGAGCACGGCGCGCGTGTCATGCCACGGACGACCACGGCGGTCGGCCTGCCGCGCAGGCCGCAGCACCGGTTCGACCACCATTCATGTCGGCATTCCTGCATAAACTGTAGGAAATTACCATGCCAGGAAGAAAACGGCCTGATCCGAACTCGATTCGTGTAGTACGTCCCGTACAACAAGTCTTGTAATTATGCCGTGGCTCGAAAAAATAACGATCTAGCATTTATTTCTGACGGATCACGCATATTGTTCTTTCCATCTGACGTTGGCCTGCACGCTCTCATTGATTTGACTGGCGATCTCGCTGGACTGGTTTGTTTTTGCTTTCCGTTCCGCACCGATTCCGCTTTCGAGGCGAACACTGACGGATTATCAATCGTATTGGCAGTCCCGGATAGCCTGTAAGTTGTTGAATTTCCAATTACGAGGCTTTTGACACGGTAGAGGTCAGGAGTTCGAGTCTCCTCGTGCCTACCATTTCTTTTCAGCAACATAGGGTCGAACCTCCCTTCCGTCTCCATGCACATTAACGCACATTAAGCGCCGGCGGCAGCTTCCTGTGCTTTGGGCCGCTCGGGGAGCGGCGCCTTGCGGACCATCTCGACGATCTTGCTCTGCGCTTGGCGGGCACTTTCGCTAAACGCTTGGGCGTACAGACCAAGGGTCATCGCTGGCGTCGCGTGACGAAGCAGCTCCTGCACGACCTTCACGTCTTCCTTGTTCGCTACCAAGAGTGACGAATAGCTGCGACGGAACGTGTGCCAGCCAATCGTCTTCTTGATCCCCAACTTCTCGGCGGTCCGGCGGATGTGGCGCTTGAGCATCATATCCGGGTAGTACGGCTTGAGCCCCTTGGTGCGGTGAGAAGCGAACACCCACGCGTCGTCCTCAGGATACGGCGCAACGGCACGCCAAGCCATAAGGTCATCGAGCTGGTATTGATGAAGCGGTACGAGCTTCTTCGAGACCTCGGTCTTGACCTCGCCAATGCGTCCCTTCACGACCCCTCGAATGACGGATGCAGTTCCTTCATCGAACGAGATGTCGGACCACTTCAGGCCCATGGCCTCGCTAACCCTGAGGCCATTGCCATACTCGATCGAAATCGCTGCGCACTCCCGCGCCGTGGATTCCTTCCACAGACCATTCATTTCCCCAGCCGTCAGAATGTCAGGGAGCTTGCTCCGCTTGCCACTCTGGCGAACGAGCCTGATCGGGTTATGCCCGATCGGGACGAACTCGTAACGCTGCGCGTGCGTAAACAGCACGCTGAAGACGTTGCGAATCCGCTGTTTCGTCGGGTTCTCCAACAGCTTCTTTGAATCCGTCTTCCGCATCAGGGTAGAGAGCCACTTCTCAACGGCCACGGTCTTGATGTCCAGCATGCGATCCTCTTCCCACCGCGGCAGGATGTAGAGGTTCAGCATGTCGCGGTAGTTCGTCTTGGTGGACCAAGAGCGACGCGTATTGGACTCGTTCAATTCCACGTCCTTGAAGTGCCTCGTTACAAGTCCGACAGTCGGGACCTGCGCTGCTGGACTCATGTTGTTGATGGTGAGCCGCACTTGGTCGGCAGCTTTCTGGGCCTGCGATTCCGTCTTGTATTTCTCCGTCGTGCCCACAACAGTCTGCCGCTGAACGCGGCGGCCATCGGGGAGCGTGGTGCGGTATCGCAGGATCCACTCACTGCGGCCATCAGAGCGGCGCTGCTTGAGCAGACTGCCTTGTTGATAACGTTGCCGTGATGCCATCACTGGATGCTCCTGGCTTCACGGAACGAGCCGTAGCTGGAGTTTACCTTCGAGCGCATCCATGCGTCGAGTTCACTAAGCAGGAACAGCCAGCGACGGCGCTGCCCTTCTCCGCGTGGGTGTGCCGGAACGTATCCTTCGCATGCGAGTTTCTTCAGATGTCGTGGTGAGACCTTGAGGAAAGGTGCGGCCTCTTCGGCCTCGAGAAAGGGTTCTACTGCGGGTGGGTGGACGTTGAGAGCGGGATGAAGATCTGCGTTCATGATTTCAGCATGAAGTAGCAGTTGGGTCTTACCAAAATCTCACGCGCCACAAAACGCATTCTGATGTTGTAAGAGCTTTATCACGACGGAACGCTGGTGATTTACCTTAAGAACTCAACATGCGGCGTGGAATAGCCAACATTCGGTGAGGCGAGAGCCCTTCGATAACTACCAGCATGGCCCGGCTTTGGTGGAGCCAACGACTTCTGGCAGTGTGGAGCCGTTCCCCTAATTGGAGGGAACCGGCCTCACGGACCGAAGAATCAACCAAGCCAGTCGGGTGACGAACGAGACGGCCTTAGCCTCGAGCGAACGGCGACCCGGCCACGGCAAGGATTTCCATCCGGTTTGAATCAACCTTGCCGTGAACCCTGTAGGTAGAAGGTAAGCGTTCGCGCATAAGTCCGTCGGTCAGCGATACATTTCCCCGGTAATCGAAACCAGCCGCTCAGGCTGGGGAAGGCAGGCGTCAAGTCGACGCAATTGAATGCGCCGGCGGCGTCACGACGCCTATCGCTCACTTCTGGCGCTGGGCGATCGCCCGACGGATGGTTGTGACTTGCTGCAGGACTTTGTTGAGATTGTCGCGGCCGCTGCCTACGATCTCGGTATAGAAGACCGGATTGAAGTGAGGCCGCAAGAAGGCCCGAGTTGGTTAACGCAGGGACTGGAAGATGACGTCGCGGGCGCAGCATGAGCGAACAGACCGGAATTGCGTACGTGCACAGCACGTGGAATGTTTACTGCGGCTGCACTCTTGCACCAGGTTGTGAAGTGCGTAACCGTTGTTGGGCTGCAGCTCTGGCAAAGGTGCGTGGTTGGAACTTCGAGAAGCCACATCTTTACTGGGGCAAAGACGTTTGGCGGCACCCATATCGCTGGGACGAAGTGGCACGCCGAGCTAGAATGTGTCGCCTGGTCTTCGCAAGTGATCTGGGAGACCTGTTTCAGGACCACATCGTTGTAAACCGCTTGCGCTCGCGGGTCTGGAAAGTCATACGGGAAACTCCGAATGTCCTGTATTACCTTTCCAACAAGGTCCCCGAAAACATCACCAGGTTTCTGCCCACCGATTGGGGTGAAGGCTACTCAAACGTATGGCTCGCGGTGACCGTAACTTCTTCCAAGACATTACACCGGATGGATATCCTTCGCGACGTTCCTGCCGCACTTCGTGCAGTGAGTGCTGAGCCGCTTTGGCATCTGCTGACAAACATAAATCTCAGCGGCTTCGGTTGGCTCATCATTGGCGGTGAAAGCGGGCCTCAGTGGAGTAGAAGCCCGATGAGACTTTCTTGGGCGCGTGAGCTGTGGGCGAAGGCGCGGAAGTCCGACTGTGCGTACTTCTTTAAACAGGTCAGCGGACTTCGAGATGAGTATGGAATTGACGCGCTAGACCGCCTCTCATTCGGTAAAACGGGCGGCGCACTTCAAGCGCGACGGAGGCCAAAGACTCCCTTTCCGCTCCAACCGATGCCGGAGAAAGGGATACGCTTCACCGACGAAGAATGGATGCGATACCGTGAAGCCGAAGAGGCCGTGTCCAAGCGTGTCCGAAATCCGGACACGGACGTGGAATTTGCAGATCCTAGGTCCGCCGACGATCGTCTCATCCGGCACAGTTCAGGTGAAGCGGCGAGGTGCGTTCAAGAGGAATACGGTGTCCTGCCCATGGATGACGAGTGCCGGACGACGGCTTCGAAATCGTCCCCCAGGGCAGCGAAAAGGTCAGGCGCTCTTTAGTAATACTTAAGACTTTAAGTCGTACTCAAGTACTGATGGAGTTTTGGGATGCTCAACTCGCTGAGCACAATTCAACTTCCACCGCGCATCGACGCTTGCACCGCCATTAGCCCTTTCATCGATGACTGCCTTTGGTTCGTGTCTTGATCCATTGATACTGAGAGCATGGACATCAGAGAGTTTGCTTCTTCGCACAACCTCATCGTTGTTCTCCGTCAGCGAAAATAAGGTTTGTTCGGTGATGCCCGCCTCCCGGAAGGCTTGCGGGTTGGTCTTGCCGTTGCCAATCGCCACTTCAATCTGCCGCAGAATTGCAATGATCTGCTCCGCCGTGTGCTTCCGTCCTGCCATCTCCCAGCCTCTCCTGTACCAGATTCTCTCTCATACCACCAGGTAGAAAACATCGGGCAGGTCAGCAACCTTGCGAGTTGCCACGATCATGGCGTGATGAGATCGCTTCTACCTCACTTTTGCGTATAACAATGTCACTCATTCTTCGGTGCGAACTCGCTGCGCTTGCGGCTGTAGAAGATGTAAATCACCAGTCCGATGATCAGCCAGACAAAGAAACGAATCCAGGTGATCACCGTGAGCCCGGTCATCAGTCCACCGCAGAGCACCACGGAGATCAGCGGGAACCACGGCACGAACGGGACCTTGAATCCGCGCTTGCGTTCCGGTTGGGTGCGAC
>Ga0307375_10000223_pt1 | contig 77163 bp, 59 predicted proteins | sample TR1MG_FD_202531 | JGI IMG/M metagenome (GOLD analysis project Ga0307375, IMG submission 202531) | Soil microbial communities from Risofladan, Vaasa, Finland - TR-1 | ecosystem: Environmental > Terrestrial > Soil > Coastal area > Acid sulfate soil | place: Finland: Risofladan, Vaasa | collected... | reverse complement strand
CGGCTTGTAGGCAAGCCGCATCCTGCTCCTGCGTTCGATTCAACCACAGCCCGCAAAGCGGCGGCAAGCTGCAGACTTGAACCAGGCGGTCTGGACGACTACACTTCCGCGCCCCGCCCGTATCGTTACCGATCCGGCCAGTCGGGATTCTTCAAGGCTATGTAGCTCAGCTGGTTAGAGCACAGCACTCATAATGCTGGGGTCGGTGGTTCGAGTCCACCCATAGCCACCATTTGCCTGTTTCAAGGCATCTCAACAAGACCCCAAACCGCCCCGAAACCCGCATAAAAGCGGGTTTTTTTGTGCCTACCCGTCCCAGCGATGCCCATTGAAGCCCATTGGCCTCGGGGGTAGTCTTGGGGGTAGTTGGGGTTTTGAGGGTATTTCGACCCAAAAAATACCCCCAGCCATCCACCGACTCTTTTGGAGCACAGGGCATGGCCACAGGTACCAACAAGCTTACCGCGCTGCAGTGCAAGAACGCCCCGCCGGGCAAACACTTTGACGGCGGCGGTTTGTTCCTGCATGTCACCGAGGCAGGTTGCTATTGGCGTCTGAAGTACCGCCATGGTGGCAAGGAGAAGCTGCTGGCACTTGGCGTCTACCCCGAAGTCACGCTGAGCAAGGCCCGTCTTCGCCGCGACGAGGCGCGCGCCTTGGTGCTGGACGCTCGTGACCCCGGCGCCGAGCGGCAGGCCGACAAGCTACGCGCCAAGGTGGCAGCCGACAACACTTTTGAGGCGGTGGCGCGCGAGTGGTTGGAACTGAAGGCCCACGAGTGGACCTCGCGGCAGCTGGACAAGGAGCGCGATCGGCTGGAGAACCATGCTTTCCCATGGATCGGCCGCTTGCCAGTTGCGGACATCGGGGTGCCGGAGATTCGGCCCCTGCTGGCGCGAGTGGTCAAGCGCGGGCACCTGGAACAGTCGCACCGGCTGCGGCACCAGTTGAGCCGAGTGTTCCGGTTTGCCGTGGCGACTGAGCGCGCAATACGCGACCCCGCAGCCGATCTGCGCGAAACCCTGCCGGCGCGGCAAAAGAAGAACTTTCCCACCATCACCGATCCCAAGCAGGTTGGAGAGCTGCTGAGGGCCATCGACGCCTACAGCGGTACCTTTGAGGTGTTGTGTGCCTTGAAGCTGGCGCCGCTGTGGTTCTGCCGGCCCGGCGAGATTCGTCTGGCCGAGTGGGAACACTTCGATCTGGATGGCGACTTGCCGACCTATACCGTGCCACCGGCGAACCGCAAGCTGCGCAAGGCAGAGAAGGAAAACCCGAACACACCACCGCACATCGTGCCGCTGTCCCGGCAGGCACTGGCTGTGCTGCGCGAGTTGCAACCGCTGACCGGCCACGGTCGTTATCTGTTCCCAGGCGCGCGTACACCAAGTCGGCCGATGTCCGACGGTGCGGTGAACATGGCGCTGGCCCGCATGGGCTACAAAGGCGTCCTGACCGGCCACGGCTTCCGTCACATGGCGCGTACGCTGCTCGGGGAGCTGGGCTGGAATCCCGAGGCGCTGGAGCGCCAGCTGTCACACAAGGAGCCAGGTATCGTCGGCGTCTACAACAAGGCACAGCACTTACCCGAACGGCGGCGAATCATGCAGGCGTGGGCCGACTATCTGGACGGGTTGCGGGCAGGCACTACTGCTGTAGTGCCGATTCAGCGAAAAATAGTCTAACCCCGCCTGTTCTTGTGAAAGACGAATTCGCAGGTGATGAGACCGTCCGGCTTGATGCTCCAAGCGAACAGGGAGTCAAGATGCACGGCACATTCTTCAGCTACACGCCGGGTGCCATAACGGTCAGCTTCCGGCATGGGGATTTTGACTACATTGAACTGTCCCTGTTGCTCCGCGGTGACGTCCGGACTGAAACCCCGTGCGACGCCAGCATGGAGCCCAGTAAGCCAGCGGAACATGTCCGTCCGGACTTACGACTTGAAACCTTCGTGTCATCGGCGCATTGCCCGTTTTTCGATCTGATTGCGTGGCTGGAGGCGATAACCTGCAACGTCCAAGAGTGCGCATTCGGATGGGATGCAGAAGGCCCTGAAGGGCGACTGGACTGGCAACGTGGCAGCCCGGATGGCAACGGATTCCTGGAAGTCACGTGGACCCCGAACGACACGAAGCATCGCGTTATGCTGAGCCGGCACCAGCTGGTGGCCGAGTTCTATAACGGCTTTAGGGCATTCGTGGAGTCGCCTGCCTATGACCTTCAGCGAGACGAGTCGCCGCGGGCTTTCGGAGCGTCCCTTCAAAATTTGCGATCAACCGTCATAGAACATTGGCTGACGGATCAGTGAGCCTAGCCCCGGTGCGCGAAGCCTGCAGGAAGGGCCTGCTTGGCAGGGTTGAGCGGGTACCCGGACAAGACCGGCATACACCACAACCGGGCTTCGCGTCGACCGATACGCCTGACCGATGCCGAAATCGCGGAGCTGCGGGAGAAATTCCGCAAGTCGGGTGAAAGGGCGAGGCAGCAGCTGGCGATCGACCCGGAACTGACGCACTTGAGGTCGCCAGGGGGCTGGCCGGACGCGGCGACCATGTGCAAGCAGCCAGTAGGAGCCAATCGAGTCTGGGCCGGTTGAGCCACCGGTCAAGTAGGTTGGCAGTCCGAAGGTTCCCGCCGGCAATATGGCCGACTTCATCGCGTTGTCGAGCGTGGGCGGGTCGCTGACTGGGATCTGTCCCGATTGCGGCTCGATGATGTATCGCCGGGTCACGGCGGCCAAGCTGGCATCCATCCGGGGCGAACTTGACGTCAGTGTGCCGAAAGCACATTCACGCATAGGCGAGAGCACCCGTCCCTTCGTCAACAGTGACTTGTGAACAGAGGATCGACCCATGTCAAAACACAACCCGAACAACGTGCGCATCAAGCGCCAATACTTCACCTATCTCAAGGAGGCCTGGTTACAGCGAGTCCACCGTGGATGCTGTCGCCAAGGCACTGGCTCGGTTCGAAGAGGACACCAGGTACAAAGACTTCAAGGCCTATCACTACGAGCAGGCCAACCGATCCTTTTCATGCTTCGACAAGAAGGCTCCGTAGAGAAGGGCTGGCGCGGGACACCTTTCTACTGGCCAGTGATCCGTGCGCAGAGGAACACGCCAACAGCCATCTACGCTTCGGAAACCATCGACTAGCAAAGTGGGTGACGGGCAAAGGTTGCAGCTCTGCTCAAATGCACCAGGAAGGGCCGGACCAACAAAATACGATGCCATCGGGGCGATGTGACTGGATCCACCCGGACCTGCTAGATGTCAGTCGCCACAAATCATAGGAGTTTCAACATGGCACACGAAGTAACGCTCAATATCTCAACTAAGTTCGTGCTTCATAAAGATGTTGAAGTTGAAGTAAAGAAGGATGGTCGCAAGCTGGGCACCGTGTTGATCAGTAAAGGCAATGTCGAGTGGCTTCCCGCGGGAAACTACGTCAACAAGAAGCGACTTTCGTGGACCAAATTCGCCGAGTTGATGGACGCTGAGGGGCGAGATATTCGCATCGGCTGACAATTCCTTTTAGGACGGTCGAGGATCCGTGTACGAACCCGGTTGACGCGCCGTGTTGCAAATACAATGTAACCGTTGACATATGCATAAATAACGCAACATACTCCGAGCCATGGTCAAGGCTTCCCTCAGTCACGAGCAGCAGATACTGGAGATGGCGCGAGAGCAGACACTGCTGCGCGCGCGCGATCTGGTGGAGCATGGCCTGCCGACGATGGCGCTGAGCCGGCTGGTGGCGGCGGGCAAGCTGCAGCGGGTGACGCGCGGGGTGTACAGCCTGCCGCAGCGCTCGATCAGCGCGCACCGCTCGCTGGCTGAGGTGGCGATCCGTGTGCCGCGTGGTGTGGTATGCCTGCTGTCGGCGCTGCGTCTGCACGGGATCGGCACCCAGGCACCGTTTGAAGTATGGCTGGCGATTCCGCAGACCATGCCGGCGCCAAGGCTGGAACGGCCGGTGCTGCGGGTGGTGCGCATGTCCGGCACCGCGCTGAACGAAGGCATCGAGCAAGTCGAGGTGGATGGCATCAGCGTGCCTGTGTTCAACCCCGCCAAGACGGTGGCGGACTGCTTCAAGTACCGCAACAAGATCGGCCTGGATGTGGCGCTGGAGGCACTGAGCGAGGCCTGGCGCGCGCGCCGGGTGACGATGGACGAGCTGTGGCACTACGCCACCATCGATCGCGTGCACAATGTCATGCGGCCCTATCTGGAGGCGCTGGGTGCCTAAGGCCAGCGCCAGGGTGAGCATCACATGAGCCGCAACCTGGCCGCCTCGGTGCGTGCGCGCCTGAAGAACCGGGCCGATGCCACGCGGGAGGACTACAACCTGCTGCTGACGCGCTACGGACTGGAGCGCCTGCTGTACCGGCTGTCGGTGTCGCCGCATGCCCCGAATTTTTTGCTCAAGGGTGCGCTGCTGTTTCTGCTGTGGCACGAGCTGCCCCATCGACCCACCCGCGACGCCGACCTACTCGGGTTTGGGGCGGCCGACGTTGGCTCGGTGGTGGCCGTTTTCCGCGATGTCTGCGCGGTAGCCTGTGACGACGGCATGCACTTCGATACTGGCACCATCCGCGGCGAGGTGATCCGCAAGCAGGCCGGTTACGGTGGGGTCCGGATTGATATACAGGCCACACTGGACGGGGCTCAGCTGGCCTTGCAGGTGGATGTGGGGTTTGGCGATGTGGTGACCCCGGCCGCGCTGACGGTGACCTATCCGGTGTTGTTGGACGACCAGCCGGCACCGCAGCTGCGTGCCTACCCGAAATACACGGTGTGCGCCGAGAAGTTGCAGGCGCTCTGTTTGCTCGGCATGGCTAACACGCGGCTGAAGGACTACTTCGATCTGTGGCTGTTGCTGGGTGAAGGCACGCTTGAGGCATCCGTACTGGCGCAAGCGATTGTGGCCACGTTCGTGCGCCGCGGCACCGCCTTGCCGGCTGACTGGCCAGTGGGTTTGACCGACCCATTCGCCGCCGATGCCGGCAAACAGCGTCAATGGCAGGCGTTTCTGCGCAAGAATCGGCTGGATGCACCCGACCTGGAGGAGCTGATCAAGGAGTTGCGGGCGTCGCTGGCACGGCCGCTCGACATCGCAAGAGGGTCGTCTACGTGAGTTGCCAAAACGTGGCAATTTTCAGCTTGGAATGCGAGACCATTTCGGGCTGTTGGGGACCACTGTTCGAGGGGGCGATGCAGCCCCAATCAGCTGGGGGTAGTTGTGGGGGTAGTTTTCAAGATGGCGTTGTAGAAAACCAGTAAATAAGCCGCCTAGGAATCTATCTTCGAGTCCGCCGGATACTCCGCCGGACGGTTGATGTCCCGGCAATAGACGATCCGAGTCTTCACCGGATGCAACTCCAAACCACAGGCTCGTAATCGCTCAGCAACGCGGCGCAGGACATACTCTGCCTGTGCCCGGCTTTTGCAGTGGATGACCCCATCATCGGCATAGCGGCAGAACCGCACGCCGCGCAGATGATCACTCACCCAACGGTCGAAAGCGTAGTGCAGGAACAGATTAGCGAGTAGCGGACTGACGACACCACCTTGCGGTGTACCGCGCGTCCGTTCCACCCGCGTTCCGTCCGCCATCTCCATGGGGGCTGTGAGCCAACGCTCGATGTACAGCAGCACCCAAGGCGTCCGGCAATGCTTGCGAACCGCCCGCATCAGCAACGCGTGGTCAATGTTGTCGAACAATCCCTTGATGTCGAACTCGATCACCCAGTCATACTCCCAGCAACGCCGCCTGACCATGGCGACCGCATCGAGCGCCGAGCGCCCGGGTCGGTAGCCATAGGAGTTGGGGTGAAACTGGGGCTCGAGGATCGGTTCCAAGACAAGCTTGACCACCGTTTGCGCCACTCGGTCAGCCACTGTGGGCACACCGAGCAGCCGCACGCCACCTGACTTCTTCGGAATCGGCACACCTTTCACCGGCGGTGGAAAGTAACTGCCGGAACAAAGCCGATTCCAGAGGACGTACAAGTTGTCGCCGAGACGACGTTCAAATCGTTCAATCGATTCCTGATCGACTCCGGGTGAACCTCCGTTGGTTTTTACACGTTGGTACGCTTCCCAGACCAAGGCCTTGGGAACCTCAAACGACTTCGTCATACGCCCCGGCTCCTCCTGCTTGCGCAGTTGGCCGATGCGTATGACCCGATGACGCGGCCCCTTCGCTCCATCGCCATTACAGCGACTTCATCACTACTACGAGCCGCTCCGCCCCTTGGTGACGCTTCGGTACTGTCGGCCTCGCCTTGCGAGCTTGTGCCTTTCCCTTGCCATCGCCACCGAAGGTTCCCGCAGTTCAACGCAAGAGCCTGAACCCGACTCACGCAGCCTCTACGCCGGACACCGCCTGGCCCATAAGCAGGCACCTGCCAGGCTGATCCCGGAGCAACATCACTCTCCGGTTTTGATGTCATCTGAGTACTTTCGACGCTTGGACGGCTGTTCACGGTTGTTCGTCTTCCGGGTTCTTACCTGACGCCTCAGGGCGCCTTTTCCGCAACGCTCACGACCGGGGCTTTTGACCCAAGCCGCTTGCGGTGGTTTGCCACCTGCTCCTGCAAGCCGATGGCGAGGGACCTACCCTCATCTCTCACGCCGCTTGCTGCGGCACACTGATGTCACCGACCCACACCTTGTCCGGGGCGGCCACGACGAACTGGCGGTTGAGCAGGTTCGGGGCGATCGGCAGGTCGTGGTTGCTGTCGGTGGTGACCTTGAACCGTTTCTTGCCCTTGGCGCGAATGCCGTGTTTCTGCATCAATGTCTGCAGCCGCTGCTTGCCCACACGAACGCCATCGTTGCGAAGCTCTCGCCAGATGCGGGGGCGGCCGTAGCCGCCACGGCTCTGGCTGTGGACCGCCTTGATATGCACCAGCAGCGCCTCGTCACTCAGGAAACGCCGTGGTGCGATGCTGGTCTGGCGTGCCACGTGCGCGTGATAGCCGCTCACGCTGGCCCGCAGCACCCGGCACTGCACGGTGATCGGCCACACCTGCCGATGACGCTGGATGAAGGCGTACTTCACTTCTGCACCTTCGCGAAGTACGCCGTCGCTTTTCCCAGGATGTCGCGCTCCATCTTCACCCGCGCCAGCTCAGCCCGCAGCCGGGCAATCTCCATCTGCTCGGCGCTCACCAGCTTGCTGTCAGCGCCCTTGAGCTGACCTTGCCGGCTCGCCTTGACCCAGTTGAACAGCGTCTGTTCGACCAGCCCCAGGGTCTTGGCAACGGACGCTTGGCTTTGTCCGCCTTCGACCAGTCGCACCGCTTCTTGCTTGAATTCGAGCGTGTAGCGCGCCCGTGTTGTCTTCGTCATGTCGTTCTCCTTGCGTGGATTGAATCACACGGCAAGGGATACGTTTCTCGGGGGCAAGGTCAGTGATCACCATGAGCATGTACGCCAAAGTCCGCCGGATGCATCTGCGACAGGCAGAGACCGACCCCAATCGCACGTCCCAGCGCGGGGCAAAGAGGCGGGCAATCTCGGATCCCGTCGGCCGATAGCGCGCCCAAAACTTGGATGATCACTCTAGATTGCTTTAGTTTTGACTACATTTGCCTAGGCGTTCTGGTGCGTCGGCGCCTGAGTTTTCACTTGCCGTCTAGCGTGCCGGCTCAAAGAAAATGTTGTAACCCACTGATCTGGCAGTGGCTTTGACCCAAATCGCAAACACCATAGTTTGTAGAGCCACGAAAAGCCAAAGTTTGTAATTCGATTACAAACTATGCGCCTGGGAACACACAACAAGAAGCTTGCTTCGTGCCCAGCGGACACCAATTGCACCATCGCGACGCATTGCCCATCATGGTGCAATGGATGCGATGGCGTGGCGTGTGTGGGCGGAGCAGATGGCGACCGGGCTGGCCCTGGTGGATGCCGGATTGTGCCTGCGCTGGATCAACCCGGCGCTGGCCGAGGCGTTGGCGCTGGGCCCGCGCAGTGCGATCGGGCTGCCGCTGGCGGGGCTGCTGGCGCAGCCCGAGGGTCTGGAGCAGGCGGCGCGGGTACTGACCGAGCAGCGCGCGCTGCAATGGCGGGGCGTGTCGCTGCAGGCGGGCAACGGGCGCGAGATGCTCGCGGATATCGCCTTGCAGCCGTTCGAGGATGGCCTGCTGCTGGAGGTGCATCTGCTCAGCGAGCCGGACGCGGCCAGTTCGCCGCTGTCGGCCACGCTGCGCGGCTTTGCGCATGAGGTGAAGAACCCGCTGGCCGGTTTGCGCGGCGCGGCGCAGCTGCTGCAGCGGCGGGTCGACAGCGAGGACCTGCGTGGACTGGCCGGCCTGATCATCGACGAGGCCGATCGGCTCGGCACGCTGGCCAACCGGCTGCTGCATCACGACGGCGCCGCCCAGTTGGCGCAGGTGAATATCCATAACCTGCTGGAACACCTGACCGACCTGTTGCTGGCAGAGCCCACGCCACCGCGGCTGCACCATGACTACGACCCCAGCGTGCCGGATCTGCTCGCCGATGCGGATCGCCTGCAACAAGTGTTGCTCAACCTGGCGCGCAACGCGCTGGAGGCGGGCGCGGCCACGTTGACCCTGCGTACCCGGGTGGAACACGGCCTGCGCGTCGGTGAACGGGTGTTGCGCATGGCGCTGCGGGTGGATGTGCTGGACGACGGCCCCGGTGTGCCGGCCGCATTGCGCGACACCTTGTTCCAGCCGCTGGTCTCCGGCCGCGCCGATGGCAGCGGCCTTGGCCTGGCATTGTCGCGCGAGATCGCGCATGAACACGGGGGAGAACTGCGCTACGCGAGTCGACCCGGCGAGACGGTGTTCTCGCTGTACCTGCCGCTGGAGCGGACGCATGACTGAGTGGAAACCATGACAGGCGCGAACATGAGCGAAGAAATCTGGATCGTCGACGACGACCGCGGCGTCCGCCTGGTACTGAGCGAAGCGTTGCGCGACGCCGGCCTGGCGGTGCGCGAATTCGGCGACGTGAGCAGCGTGCGCCAGGCCTTGCAGCAGGGGCGACCCTGCTTGCTGCTGACCGACGTGCGCATGCCCGGCGAGAGCGGCCTGACCCTGCTCACCGAGCTGCAGGCGCAAGGCATCGGGCCGGTGATCGTGATGAGTGCCTATACCGACGTGGCCACCACTGCCGCTGCGTATCGCGCGGGTGCCGTCGATTATCTGGCCAAGCCGTTCGATCTCGACCATGCGGTGGAGGTGGTGCAGCGGGCGCTGGCCACCGTGGCCGCGCCGACCGTGGCCGCCGGCAGCAGTGCGACACCCAGTCATGCCCTGCTCGGCGAAAGCGCACCGATGCGCGAGGTATTCCGATTGATAGGCCGGGTCGCCGCCAGCGATCTCAACGTGCTGATCACCGGTGAAACCGGCACCGGCAAGGAACTGGTCGCGCGCGCCCTGCACGAGGAAAGCGCGCGCCGCGAGCGGCCGTTCGTGGCCTTGAACACCGCCGCGATTCCCAGCGAGCTGCTCGAAAGCGAACTGTTCGGGCACGAGGCCGGCGCCTTCACCGGCGCCACCCGCCGCGTCGCCGGGCGTTTCGAGCAGGCCGAGGGCGGCACGCTGTTTCTGGACGAGATCGGTGACATGCCGCTGGCGTTGCAGACGCGCCTGCTGCGGGTGCTGGCCGGTGGCGAGTTCTATCGCGTGGGTGGACGCGAGCTGATTCGCGGCAATGTGCGCATCGTCGCGGCCACCCATCAGGACCTCGCCGCACGCGCTGCCTCGGGCCAGTTCCGCGCCGACCTGATGCATCGCCTGGACGTGGTGCGCATCGAGCTGCCCTCGCTGCGCAGCCGGCGCAGCGACATCCCGTTGCTGGCCGAGCACTTTCTGGCGGCGGCGGGGCGGGAGCTGAAGCTGCCGCCCAAGCGCTACTCGAAAGCCGCGCTGAAATTGATCGCGCAACGTGATTTCCCGGGTAATGTGCGCGAGCTGGAAAACCTGTGCCGGCGGCTGGCGGTGATCGCGCCCGGCCACGAGATTCTGCCCACGGATCTGGGCGAGCAGGTCGTCAGCTCGGCCAGTGGCGAATGGACCGATGTGCTGCGTGAGTGGGCGCTGGCAGCGCTGGCCAGTGGCGAGGCGGACATCCACGCCCGCGCTCGCGACGCACTCGACCAGACCCTGCTGCATGCCTCGCTGCATGCCAACGAGGGCCATCGCCAGCATGCCGCCGAGGCACTGGGCGTGGGCCGCAACACGCTGACCCGCAAGCTCGGCGCCTCCCGCACCCGCCGCCGTTGAACCGCCGCCACGCATCGCAGGAGCCCGCTAGCGAGCTCCTGCGCGATGCCAGGGGTGTCAGCCGAGAACGATGCGCAGCCGATGCAACTTGCCGTCGTCGAGCAGTGCGATCGCCGCGTTGGCATCCAGCGTATGGCCGTCCATTTCCACGGCCGTCACGCCGGTGCGGACCTTGTCGGGGTTCTGCACATCGATCTCGTAGCAGGTTACGTGCTGTTGGCCGCGATGGCGGTAGCTGAGCTGGAAGCCCGGCCAGTCGCGCGGGATGCAGGGCTCGATGCGCAGCTGCTGGCCCTGCAGGTGGAAGCCGAGCACGGCCTCGACGCCGGCGCGGTACAGCCACGCCGCCGAGCCGGTGTACCAGGTCCAGCCGCCGCGACCGACATGCGGCGCCACCGTATAGACGTCCGCGCTGACCACGTAGGGTTCCACCCGGTAGCGCGATACCGCCTCGTTGCTGTCGCTGTGGCGGATCGGATTGAGCAGGTCGAACAGGGCGCCGGCGCGATCGCCATCACCGAGCCCGGCCCAGGCGAAGATCGACCACGTGGCGCCATGCGTGTACTGGCCGCCGTTCTCGCGTACGCCTGGTGGATAGCCCTTGATGTAGCCGGGGTTCTCCTTGCCATCCTGATCGAACGGCGGGGTGAACAGGCGCGCGAGCTGGTGCTCGTGATCGACCAGCAGGCGTTCGGCCGAGGCCATCGCCGTGGCCGCGTGTTCGCGGTGGCGGGTGCCGGCGATCACGCTCCAGGACTGCGCGATGCAGTCGATCCGGCACGCGGTGCTGAGGCGGGAACCGAGTGCCGCGCCATCGTCGTAGTAGCCCCGCCGATACCAGGCGCCATCCCAGGCCTGCTCCAGTGCCTCGCGCAGGGCATCCGAGTAATCGCGCCAACGCTTCGCGCGCTCGGCGTCGCCGCGTTGCTCGGCGAGCGGGGCAAACTGCCCGAGCGCACTGAGCAGGAACCAGCCCAGCCAGCTGCTCTCGCCACGACCACGCTCGCCGACCGCGTTCATGCCGTCATTCCAGTCGCCGGTGCCGATCAAGGGCAGGCCATGCGCGCCGCGGGTCAGGCTGGAATCGATCGCGCGCGCCGCATGCTCGTACAACGACACCGTTTCGTTCGAGGCTTCCGGGGTGAAGAAGGCATCGGCTGCGCCGTCGGGAATCGACTGGCTCTTGAGAAAGGGCAGCATCACGTCGAGCACGGCCTGGTCGCCGCTGACTTCGATGTAATGCATGGCGACGTAGACCAGCCAGACACGGTCGTCGCGGATCTTCGTGCGCACGCCCTGGCCACTGGGCGGCAGCCACCAGTGTTGTACGTCGCCCTCGGCGAACTGGCGGCCGGCGGCACGCAGCAGTTGTTCGCGGGCGAGATCGGGCCGGGCCACGCATAGCGCCATCACGTCCTGCAGCTGGTCGCGGAAACCCCAGGCGCCGCTGGCCTGGTAGTAGGCGGTGCGCGCCCACAGCCGGCAGGCGCTGACCTGGTAGAGCAGCCAGTCGTTGATCAGCACATCCATCGCGCGGTCGGGCGTGCGCACCTGCAGCGTGTCGAGCAAGCCGTTCCACTGCGTGGCGACCTCGGCCAGCACGTCGTCGAAGGGCCTGCTGCGGTAGCGTTCGATCAGCATTCGTGCGGCCGCTTCGTCGGCCGCATCGCCAAGCAGAAACAGCAGTTCGATCTGTGTGTTCGGTGGCAGTTCGACGCGGGTCTGCAAGGCAGCACAAGGGTTCAGCCCGATGCCCACCCGCCCGGACAGCGGCGTGTTCAACTGCAAGGCCCGCGGCTGCGTGACGCTGCCCGCCGTGCCAAGCAGCTCGTCACGATCACCGCTGAGCGAATGCTGCGCCCCCGCCATGTCGAAGAAGGCCACCCGCTCGCCAAAATCGGCACGCCAGCGATGGCGCGCGAACATCGCGCCGCTCGCCTCGTCGCGCGAGGTGGTCACGAACGGGCCCGGCGTGCTGCCGTTGGCATCGAGCGCCCACTGCAGGTAGCCGGTCACCGACAGCTGGCGTGTGCGCATGCTGCGATTGCTCAGGAGCAGGCGCGACAGCTTCAACGTGTCGGTTATCGGCACGCACTGGGTCAGCGCCAGCTCGATCCCGTGTGCATCGTTCTCGAAGCGGCTCCAACCCTTGCCGTGGGTGGTCGTGTAGCGCGTATCGGGCACCTGGATCGGCGCGGCGGTGGCGCTCCACACATCGCCGTTTTCCTCATCGCGCAGATAGATCACCTCGTACGGCGTGTCGCTGACCGGGTCGTTCGGCCATGGCGTCAGCGGGTTTTTCTGGCTGTTCTGCGACCAGGTGTAACCGCCGCCCTCGGCGGAGACGATGAAGCCGAAATCGGGGTTGGCGATCACGTTCACCCATGGCGCCGGCGTCGGTCGCGCGTGGTCCAGCTCGATCCGGTACGCGCGGCCATGATTGCAGAAGCCGCCGTAGGCATGGCTGAACTCCAGCGCATCCGCGGCCGGCCTGGCGCGGGCGGACACGCTGGCGCGGATCGCCGCCGGCCGGACCAGCGCTGGCATACGGGGCGCCGCAGGGTCCGGCGCGGCCGCGCCCAGCACCAGCCGCGCCACGGTGAACAGTCCGTCGCGCAAGCCGATTTCGAGGCTGTCCTCGCGCAGGCAGAACAGCTCGGTCCTGGGCGCTTCGTCATCGGCCTTCAATGCGGCCTGCTGGGTGCTGGCGCGGGCCTCGAGCAGCGGCTGCAGCAGGTCGCCCGCGCTGCCGGCGAGCTGGTTGAGCAGCACCACGTCGACTGCCAGTTGCTGGCCGCGCCACCAGCGCTGGGCCAGCAGCAACCCATCCACCTGGGTCAGCGCCGCCGCGTTCTGGACGCACAGCAGGGCGATCGGACGATCACCGGAAATGCCCGCACTCCACAGCGTCGGGGCACCGCCCGCACCGCGCATGCGCTGCGCCGCCGTCGCCCGTTGGGTGGAGTCGCTGCACAGCAGGGCGCCCATCCAGTGATCGAATTGTGCGAGCGTGGCCGCGTCGATGCCAAGCTGGCGCCGCTCGCTCTCGGTGTGCCGCGCGGCATCGGTGAACAGGCGCTCGCCGGCCGCGGGGTCCTGCAACTGTTCGGTGAGCGCCGTGGCGCCATCCTCCGATTCAGCCACTCGCGTCCACAGCAGCAGGCGGATACTGGTACCAGGCGGCAGGCTGAATTCGTGGCGCAGGCTGAATACCGGATCGAGCACGCATCCGCTGCTGTTCGGCAATGCCGCGCCGGGCTGCATCGCCTGCGCATCGCGCAAGTGGCGGCCACGGCCAAGGAAGCGGGCGCGATCGGTTTCGTGGGTTTGCGTGGTACCGGCGGCTTGCCCTTCGACCTGCAAGGCTTGCGCGGCCCAGATCTCGGCCTGGCTCTCGCTGCGGCGCCGGCGCGTCGCCAGCAGCATGCCGTTCGGCGCATCCCATTCGGTCTGCACGAACATCTTGGAGAAGGCCGGGTGCGCGTCGTCATCGCCGCTCGGCCCGAGTACCAGCTCGGCGTAGCTGGTCAGCGACAGCGTGCGGATGCGATCGCCGTGGTTGCTGAGAGTGAGCCGGCGCAATTCGATATCGGCGGCGGGTGCCACGGCCACCTCGAGCAGGCTGTGCAAGCTGAAGTGGCGGCGCGCGAAGCAGGCACGACCCGGGCCGAAACGTACGGCATCGTCCGGTCGCTGCTGGCCCATAGGTTGCGTGGTGGCCGACCAGACCTCGCCGCTGGCCTCATCGCGCAGCAACATGAAGTGGCCCCACGGCTCACCATTGGAGCCCTCGCGCCAGCGGGTCACCGCCAGTCCGCGCCAGCGGCAGAAGCCGGTGCCATCGCGGTTCAACATCACCGTGAATTCGCCGTTGGACAGCAAATTCATGGCTGCGGGGGCTGAGCTTGAGGGCTGGGATGACATCTGGCGGGTGTACTCCTGCGCTGTTCGGTGCCAAGCCGAAGGGCGCGACACCAGTGCCGGTCAGCCTACGACCGCGAGGGGGTAATGCCATGTGAAAGCGCAGAGCGATGGAGTCGGCGAGCGCCCTACACGGGGTCTTTGCATCGATCGCCCCACACTGCCCGTCAGGCCGCGGCATGCCGGCAACCACGCGGGTTGCCGTGGCCCCTATTCGACCTGGATGTTGCCAATGTCCACACCCTCTGCCCTGCCCGATGACGCCCTGCTTGAGCGCCTGCAGCGCGGCGCGTTCGACTACTTCGTGCAGACCATGAACCCGCGCAACGGGCTGGTGCCCGATACCTCGCGCGACAACTCGCCGGTCAGCATCGCGGTGGTCGGGTTCGCACTGTCGGCCTACCCGGTGGCGGTCGAGCGCGGCTGGATGGAGCGCGCCGAGGCGGTGCGGCGCAGCCTGCTGGCGCTGCGCTTCTTTCGTGACAGCGATCAGAGCGGCAGCCCGACGGCCACCGGCTACAATGGCTTCTACTACCACTTTCTCGATATCCATTCCGGTGCGCGGGTGTGGCAGTCGGAGCTGTCGATGATCGACAGCTCCCTGCTGATCGCCGGCATGCTCACCGCCGCAACCTGCTTCACTGGCGATGGTGCCGAAGAAAGCGAACTGCGCGAACTGGTCGATCTGCTGTATCGGCGCGTCGACTGGTGCTGGTCGCAGGATGGCAGCGGCACCATCCGCCAGGGCTGGAAGCCCGAATCCGGCTTCCTGCATTACGGCTGGGAGGGCTATAGCGAGGCGATCGTGCTTTACGCGCTGGCGCTGGGTTCACCCACCCATCCGATCTCCGCCGACTGCTACCCCGCCTGGACCGCCACCTACCAGTGGGAAAACCTGTACGACCAGGACTTTCTCTACGCCGGCCCGCTGTTCGTGCATCAGTTCTCGCAGGCGTGGGTCGATTTTCGTGGCATCCGTGATCGCTTCATGCGCGAGAAGCAGTCGGACTATTTCGAGAACAGCCGGCGCGCGGTCTTAGTGCAGCGCAAGTACGCCCAGCTCAACCCGCATGAGTTCATCGGCTACGACGAAAACGGTTGGGGCCTGTCGGCTTGCGACGGCCCCAGCGACGAGCAGCCGCAGGTGCAAAACGAGCGTCGCCGCCTGTTCGGCTACGCCGCACGTGGCGTGCCGTACGGCCCGGATGACGGCACCTTGTCACCGCCGGCGGTGCTGGCCTCGTTGCCGTTTGCGCCGGATCTTTCGCTGATGGCGCTGCGCAACATGCTGATGCGCTATCCACAGCTGCTCAGCCACGACCGCCTGTCCACCAGCTTCAATGCCACGCTTGCCGGCAGTGACGGTCAACCGTGGATTTCACCGGGCCACTACGGCCTCGATCAGGGCATCGTGTTCATGATGATCGAAAACCACCGCAGCGAGCGCTACTGGCGGCTGATGCGCGGCTGCGCCTATCTCCGCGATGGCCTGCGCCGGGCTGGCTTCAGCGAAGGCTGGTTGGCACCGTGTGCCGCTCAGGGAGCCGGGCAATGAAACCGAGGTTCGACGCCACCGTACATACCCCCGAGGACGTCTTCGAGCGCCAGCGCCTTGCCGCCGTGCATCCCCAGGCATGGAACAACCCGCAACCCTCGGGGCGCTATCAGCTGGTGATTGTCGGTGCCGGGCCGGCCGGGCTGGCCGCCGCGGAGGAGGCTGCCGCGCTCGGCACCCGGGTCGCCCTGATCGAGCGACACCTGATCGGCGGCACCTGCTTCAATACCGGCTGCGTGCCGTCCAAAACCCTGATTCGCACCGCCAACGCCTATGCCGAGATGCGCGAGGCTGCCCGTTACGGCGCGCAGCTGCCGGCCGACATCCGCGTCGATTTTGCCGCCGTGATGGCGCGTGTTCGGCGCATCCGCAGCCATCTCACCTGCACCACCTCGGTGCGCCGACTCGCTGCCAGCGGAGTGGATGTGTTCTTCGGGCAGATGCGCTTCGAGGGCGTCGACAGCCTCAGCGTCAATGGACAGGTGTTGCAGTTTGACAAGGCCTTGGTCGCCACCGGTGCGCGGCCGCATATTCCAGACCTTCCGGGCCTGAGGCAGGCCGGCTTCCTGACCAATGCCAGCGTGTTCGATCTCACCGACCTGCCGCCGCGGCTGCTGGTGATCGGTGGTGGCCCGCTCGGCTGCGAGCTGGCCCAGGCGTTCCAGCGACTGGGCTCGAAGGTGACCATCGTGCAGGACCTGCCGCTGTTTCTAGGCCACGAGGAACGCGACGCGGCGCAGACGCTTTCCGACGCGTTTGCCCGCGACGGCATCGAGGTGCGCCTGAACACGCAGGCCACGGTGGTGCGTTTGGAAGCCGGCGAAAAAGTGGTGGACCTGGTCAGCGCCGACTACCGCAGCACGATCAAGGTCGACGCCATCCTCACCGGTGTCGGCCGGCGCCCGAATGTGCAGGGGCTGGCGCTGGAGGCCGCAGGCGTCGACTACGACGAGGGCAGCGGGATCGCGGTGGACGACCAGCTGCGCACCAGCAATCCGCGCATTTACGCCGCCGGCGATGTCTGCCTCGCTGGCAAGTACACCGACATCGCCGAAGAGTCAGCGCGTATCGTGGTGCGCAACGCGTTGTTGGGCGGGCGCGAGCGGCTCAGCGAACGGGTCGTGCCGTGGTGCACCTATACCGATCCGGAAATCGCCCACGTCGGACTGTATGTGCGCGAGGCCAACGCGCGCGGCATCCCCATAAAAACCTTCACCGTCCCGCTGCACGAAATCGATCGCACCATCACCGACAGCGAGGAAATCGGCTTTGTGAAGATCCACATCCGCGACGGCAGCGACACCATTCTCGGCGCCACCATCGTCTCGCGCCATGCGGGTGACATGATCAACGAGATCACTCTGGCGATGGTGGCGGGTATCGGCCTGCGCACCCTGGCCAAGGTGATCCACGCCTACCCGACCAAGACCGAGGCGATCCGCGAAGCCGCCATGGCCTATAACCGCACGCGTCTGACGCCACGCGTCCTCGCCCGCCTGCATCGCTGGCTGGCGCGCTGATCGGCATGACGCCGTCGTTGGAGGCCGCCACTCCCGTCCTCGCGAGGATGGCGACGGAGAAGTGCGTGCCATATCGTGCGAATTCCTGTCACGTCCGCTTATCGCCGGTCAACCTACAATCCGGCGTTTCCACCTGTTCAACGTTCCCACCTCACGCAAGGAAAACCTATGCAACTCGGCATGATCGGCCTCGGCAAGATGGGCGCCAATATGGCGCAGCGGCTGCTCAACGGCGGCCACAAGGTCATCGGTTTCGATCCCGCCGCGGAGGCGCGCAAGAAGCTCGAGGACAACGGCGGCGGCTCGGCCGATTCGCTCAAGGCGCTGGTGCAGGTGCTGCCGGCGCCACGCGTGCTGTGGCTGATGGTGCCCTCGGGCAAGGTCACCGACGATACCGTCAGTGCCTTGCTCGACCTGCTCGACCAGGGCGACACGATGATCGACGGCGGCAACTCCAACTACAAGGATTCGCTGGGGCACGCCGCGGCCTGCGCCGCGAAGGGTGTCAACTACGTCGACTGCGGCACCAGCGGCGGCGTGTGGGGTCTGGCCGAGGGCTACAGCATGATGATCGGCGGCGACGAGAAAGTTGTCGAGGGCCTGAAGCCGATCTTCGAAACGCTGGCGCCGGCCAAGGACAAGGGCTGGGGCCGGGTCGGCCCGGTTGGCTCCGGCCACTACACCAAGATGGTCCACAACGGCATCGAATACGGTCTGATGCAGGCCTACGCCGAAGGCTTCTCGATACTCAAGCACAAGGAGGAGTTCGGCCTCGATCTGGCCCAGGTCGGCGAGATCTGGCGCTACGGCAGCGTGGTGCGCTCATGGCTGCTGGAGCTCACCACCGACGCCCTGACCAAGAACCCCACCATGCAGGGCATCGCGCCCTACGTGGTCGACTCCGGCGAAGGCCGCTGGACCGTCAATGCCGCGCTGGAACTCAACGTGTCCGCACCGGTGATCACCCTGTCCCTGATGGAACGCTTCCGCTCGCGCGACAAGGATTCCTTCACCGACAAGCTGCTCGCCTCGATGCGCAACGAATTCGGCGGCCACGCGATCACCAAGGAGTAGGCACACCGCACGCTTGATTCCGGCCTGACGGCGGAGCGGGTCAAGCCCACGGGAACGCAAGGCACGAGCGGATCGCCATGGCCGCTCGCGCATTGCGCATGTTCATCGCCGCACCCGGGGTGCTCACAATGAGGCTGTCAGGAAGCCGGGCAATGCAGATAGCTATCCAGTGACTGCTTCCAAGCTGCCTTGGGGTCGAAATTCTCGACCAGGCCGTTGCCGGGGACAGCCGGCAGGAAGGCGCCCATCCCGTGCTGAATCATGTAGCGCGGAAAGTAGTTTGGCGGCCCTGTCCGTTCAATTTCCCGGCACGAGCTGGCCAGACCTTGCGGATCGCCAAACAGCTTGGGCAGACTCTCCCTGAAGGCGGTCTTGCGAGCTTCGTCCAGCGGAGCCAGCGCCTGCATCAACGCCACCTGCGTGGCTTGATGGGCGGACTTGTCCGACACCCTGAGCGTATCGAAACGGCCGTAGACGCCGGCGACGGCAAAGAGCAGGTCCGCCTCCCTGTACCTTCCGGCGCGGACACAAACGGCGACCGACTTGTACAGATCAGTTGGCGTGTACCGGTTCTCGATCTGCTCGCCCCCGATGCAGCCCAGGTCGTGGTTCGACTCGAGGTTTCCGGGCGCCGCGTGGTTCACTACTTGTGGCCGCTGTGGCGGCTCTGCCGTCGCACTGTTGCAGGCTACGCTCGCGGTAACGATCACGATCACGATCACTGTCGATAAAAACCGAATGCCTTTCATGCACGCTCCTTGTGGTTTCTCGCAAGATAAATGAACTGGGGTCCGTTCAAAGTCGCTGACGTCATGCGGTATACGTCTTTGCGACGTACATCGGTCACAGCTTTCGACTTGCCCGCACGCTTTTCAGGTACCCGCTCTACCGCTGGACAGACGCTGATGGCTTCAGCGAAGTGCAACAAACCCCGGAAACGCCAGCAGCAGCACGATGCCGAGCAGATTGCTGGCACTCCAGCCACGAACCAGCACTGAGCGTGAGGGGCGCACGGGATCGTAGTACACCGCTACCTCCCCGCCGCCAACCAGACCATGCAGCTGCCTCGATGAGCTCTTGAAACCGGATGGCGAATTCAGGCGGTATGACATGCGCGTGGACTCGAATGACACCCCGCGAACGACGTAGCTGTAACGCACTCTGGCGCTGTATGAATAGCCGAACTCGGGGTCCCGCGCAGCATCGACAAAAGCCTGATGTACGCGTCCGGTCGTGACGCGCCAGCCCTGCGATGCAACAGCCAGGCCCAACCGCTGCAGCTCCCACAGCATCATCCCGCCCAGCAGCAGGGTCGGCAGCAGCTTCCCGTGGGCCATCAGCCAAGTCATGCAGATCCCGACAATCAAGGTCGCGCGGATGCTTCCGGGGTGCTGGCCTGCGAATCCTGTTGCAGACGACGAAGCGCCGCCATGGCTTCATCGGCCTGATGCTCGGGCACAAAGATGTGGTCGTGGCATGCGCCCGCCACCACGTTGCAGCTGATGCCGGCGCGGCCCAGCGCGCTGGCGAACGCCGCCGTCAGCCCCACGGCCTGCAGGTCGGAGTGCACGGTGAGCGTGATCCACGAGCAGACGAACAAGGGCGTGAGGCCCTCCTGCCGGGCCACCTCAAGCTCCACCACGACAGAAACACCTTCAGGCTCGCGCATCGATGAAATGATGCGCGCAGCGTCGACGGCTTTCCCCGCCGGCAAGGTGGCGAACGCGTAGCTGCCCGGATTCAGCACGGGCTGCATGGAACGCAGCAGTTTGTCGAGCTCAGCAATGGCTGGCATGGGGCGCCCGAGGTTTCAGCACAGTGGAAACAAAGCGGCCGGCCTTGCACGAGAAGCCACGCGTCTCAGCTGTTGTCCTGCCACTCACGGAAGATAACGCAGACCGTGCTCTTGTCCAGCATGGCGAACTCCCTGCCTCCTCATGGCCTCAACGAGATCGTGCTGGAGCTCGGGTGCAGCAGGTGCGGTGCGCGCCTGCACATTTCCGCATGGATCGCGTCGATGTCGTCGGTGTCGATGCCAAACTCCGACCGATCGAGGGCGGCGTACTCCACAGCTCTGCACGAGGTAAGCCTTCGCGGCATCGTGTTCGATCACCGCCATGCCCGCATCCTGATAGCGCACCTCGAACCTCAGGCCACCAACGAAGAAGTCCAGCTCATCCTGCAAATGATCGTAGAAAATTTTCGGAATGAGGTTCTTGAACATGGGCGTAGCCGGAAAGTGGCTTTGGAATGGCTGACGTTGGAGTCACGCGGACGCGCTGACGAGTGGTTAGTCAGGCGCTTACTTCTTTGCGCCGATCCGCAAGGAAAAAAAGCAGCAACTGAAAATTGCGCTGGGCCCGTGGCGTGGGCGAAGTCGCGCGCCATTTTGCTGCGCTGAAGCGCTTTCACATATCGCGCAAAAGAGTCTGCGCTGTCTTATGCATGCGGATGTGGGAAAACAAACGGCGCGCGCATGAGCCAGGCGCCAGGATGCCGTTTTACCGATCAGCTCAGCCGCAGAAGTTTGCGCACGGAGGGCAGGTTGCGGCGGCTGATTTCGGGGCTGCTTTCGGTGCCGTCGAGGCGGGCGAGTACGCGGCCGTCGGGGAGGGTTTTCAGGCCGAGCAGGCGCGCCGGGGGTACCAGGCAGTTGCGGTGCAGGCGGATCAGTTGCTCGGGGTAGGCTTCCTCAAGTTGGCGCAGTGATTCCTCGATCAGCAGTTCGCCGCGGCGATGCTGCACGACGACGTATTTTTCGTCGGCGACCAGGCACAGCACTTCGTCCAGTGCGATACGCACCTGTTCGCCGCCGAGTCGCCCGTGCAGGTAGGCGACGGGCTCGCGCGGGGTGTCGACGACTCGCCGCTGCGCACGCTGCAGCGCATCGCGCAGGCGTTCCAGGCGTACCGGCTTGAGCAGGTAATCAACCGCGCCCAGCTCGAACGCTTCCAGCGCATGGGCTTCGTAGGCGGTGCAGAAGATGACCTGCGGGTGGCCTCGCGCCGACAGTCGTTGGGCCAGGGTGACGCCGTCGATGCCGGGCATGTTGATATCGAGCAGGAGCGCGTCCGGTTGCAGCTCGTCGAGCAGGCCGAGCGCGGCTTCGCCATCGTCGACGCTGCCGACGATCTCCACCCCGTCGCATTCCGTGAGCAGGGCAGCCAGTCGCGCGCGAGCCAGTGGTTCGTCGTCAACGATCATGACGCGCATCAGGCGGTAACCCCCGGCAGTTCCAGCAGCACCACGAAGCGATCGCCTTGCACGCCGGCCTCGACTTTGGCCAGCGGGCCGTAGCGATAGGCGACGCGCTTGCGCACATTGTCCAGGCCGTGCCCGTTGCCCGGTGTGGCCGGCGTATCCGGCAGCGGGTTGATGATTTCGATGCGCACGCCGTTGCCGGCGCGTTGCCCGCGCAGGATTACTTCGCCGCCGGCGCGCAGTGGCTGGATGCCATGGCGCACGGCGTTTTCCACCAGCGGCTGCAGCAGCAGGCGTGGCAGCGGGTAGTCGGCGGGCAGCTCGTCCATGTCACGCTGGATGCGCAGGCGTGGGCCCAGCCGCAGTTGCTCGATGGCGAGATAGCGCTCGACCAAGGCCAGCTCCTCGCCGAGCGTGCCGTCGCCGATGTCGTGCTGGCCCAGCGCGGCGCGGAACAGCTCGCACAGATCTTCCACGGTGCGCTCGGCCGCGGCAGGATCGACGCGGATCAACGCGGCCACGGTGTTCATGCTGTTGAACAGGAAGTGTGGCCGGATGCGTGCCTGCAAGGCCTCGACCTGGGCACGGCTCACGGCCGCCAGGCGCGCCTGCCATTGGGTCAGCACATAGAAGTAGCGCAACATGGCCGCGCCGAGCAGGGCGGCGATCACCACGTTGTCACGCACGAACGCGAACATGCTGCTGCCGATCATCTGCATGCTCAGCGCAAGATCAAGCCAGCGTGCCAAGCCGCTGGCGACCAGCACGATCAGCACGATCAGCAGCCACACGGCCACATACGGCATGCGCCCGGGCAGCCGTTGCAGCAGCATGCGCAGCTTGCACAGGGTGACCGCGATCACCATCGCCAGCCAGGTCACGAACAGCATGCTGACGCTGTAGGCCGGCCAGTCGCGTTGATCATTGCGGGCCAGCCACATCACGGTCGCGGTCAGCGCGCCGACGATGAACAGAGCGAACAGCGCGGGTAGCTGGCAGAAGTCCGGCAGCTGGCTTGGTTCGACAACGCCGCGCAGGCGGCGGGGGGGCGAGGATGGGCGCATGCGGCAAGTATGCCGCAGGCCCGGGCCTGCTTACGCGAACCGCTGTCCAAGCCAGTTGCGCAGGTCGGCAATTTCTTCCGCGCAGACGGAATGTGCCATCGGGTAGGTGTGCCAAGCCACCGTGTAGCCCAGTGACTGCAGCCGCGCCTGCGATTCGACACCGCGTTGCAGCACCACCACCGGATCGGCGGTGCCGTGGCCCCAGAAAATCGGCGTGGCGGCATTGGCGCTGCTGCGCTCGGCGGCGAGCATGCCTGCGAGCGGCAGATAGGCCGACAGCACGACGATGCCGGCCAGCCTTTCCAGATGGCGCAACCCGGCCGCCAGCGCCATCGCGCCGCCCTGCGAAAAGCCCGCCAGCACGATCCGCTCGCTGGGCACGCCGCGCTCGTGTTCGCGCGCAATCAGGGCCTCCACCTCGGCGAACGAGACGCGCATGCCGGCCTCGTCCTGCTGGGCGTTGAGGTCAGAGCCGGCAATGTCGTACCACGCCCGCATCGGCATGCCGTTGTTGATCGTCACCGGCCGCACCGGCGCATGCGGAAACACGAAGCGCAGCGCCGGCCACGATTGCGCCACCAGCTCCGGCACGATAGGCGCGAAGTCGTTGCCATCGGCGCCGAGGCCATGCAGCCAGATGATGCTGAAGGTCGGGTTGCTGGCGGTTTCGCGTTCGATGGTGGGGAGGGTCATGGGCTACTCAGGCGGATGTGGGGCGATGGAGCCGGAAGTACCTGATGGCTCGCAGCGGAATGTCGACAGGGGATTTTGAAAGCGTCGCCGCTGATTCTCACCGACTTCGCCGCGCCAGGCCACCAGCACCACGGCCGAGCCGAGAGGGCTCCTGCGGTGGTTCAGGGGGCAGCGAACGCGTGTGCAAAAACCGTCGGCCCGATCGCGGTGTCGCCGATGCGGTGGCCAGCTTTCCGATGCGGGCCAGCGGCGCGAGCGACTGCAGCACGCCTGCCGGTGACTTCTGGCACGGTAGGCGGCGCGTGCCCGCCATGCTCGGTTATGCTGGTTTTTTGCCTGGGGAAAGTCCATGCGCAGACTGCTGCTCGCCACCCTCGTTGCCTTGACTGCGCTGCCGGCCGCCGCCGCGACCACGGCACCGCTGAATATGGAAACCATCATGGCCAACCCCGATTGGGTGGGTCAACCGGTGGAGATGCCGTACTGGAGTGTGGATGGGCGCAGCCTGTACTACTCGGTCAAGCGCGATGGCAGCCCGGTGCGCGACCTGTATCGGGTCGACCCGGCTAGCGGCAGCAGCGTGAAGCTTGACCCGGCCGCGATGGCGAAGGCCGACGGCCCGGCGGTCTGTGATCGCACGCACCAGCATGCCGCCTTCATCCTGCATGGCGACGTGTTCGTGGTCGACTTGGCCAGCGGCCAGCGCCACCAGGTGACGGTGACCGCGCAGCGGGAGTCCTCGCCGCAGTTCTCGGCCGACGGCCGCTCGCTGCAATTCCGCGCTGGCAACGACTGGTACCGCTACAACCTGGCCAGCGCCGTCACTGCGCCGGTGGCGCTGCTGAAATTCGCCGACGACCCGCAGGCGAAGCAGCCGGACGAGCTGGGTCAGCTGCAGCTGAAGCTGTTCAAGACCCTGCGAGAGAGCAAGGCCGACAAGCAGGCCATGCGCGACGAAAGCAAGGCGCTGGAGGCAGCCGACCCCGATCGCACACCGGCGCCGTTCTGGCTCGGCGACAAGATGGTGCCGGTGGATACCGAACTGTCACCGGATGGCCGCTGGATGCTGCTGGTGACCCGGCCGAAGGACTACGCCGCCGGCAAGGCACCGGTGGTCAACCACTACGTGACCGACAGCGGTTATACCGAGCCGGAACAGGCGCGCACCTATGTCGGCCACCATGATCCGGCGCCGCAGTCGCTGTGGTTGCTGGACCTGGTCAAGCATCAGAAGTACGCGCTGAAGACCGATGCGCTGCCCGGTATCAAGGACGACCCGCTCGCCGCCCTGCGCAAGCAGACCGTGGCCGCGCTGGAGAAGGCCGGCAAGAGTGACGAAGCCAAGGCGCTGAAGGCACCTGACGTAAGGCCGGTGCGCATCATCTCCAATAGCGAGGATGGCGGTGGCGGCGGCATCGTGTGGAGCGACGACGGCAGCCAGCTGGCGATCCAGCTGCGCGCCATCGACAACAAGGACCGCTGGATCGCCAGCGTCGACTTCAGTCGGCATGTCCTGGTCAACCAGGATCGCCTGCACGACAACGCCTGGATCAATTGGAGCTTCAACGATTTTGGCTGGCTGAAGGACAGCCGCACGCTGTGGTACCTCAGCGAGCAGAGCGGCTACTCGCAGCTGTACAGCAAACCGCTTGGTGGCAAGCCGACGGCGCTGACCAGCGGCAAGTTCGAGGTCAGCCACCCGGTGCTCAGTACCGACGGCAAGTGGTTCTATGTGCTGACCAACAAGGTCGCGCCATACAGCTACGACATCTACCGCGTGCCGGTCGGTGGCGGCACGCTGAGCCGCGTCAGCCAGTTCCAGAGCATCGACGATTTCATGTTGTCACCCGATGACAAGCAGCTCGCGGTGCTGCACTCCGGGCCGTACATGTTCTCGCAGCTGGCGGTGCAGCCTGCCGCCGGTGGCAGCGCCAGCGAACTCACCCACACCATGAAACCGGCTTACGCCGATCGCGCGTGGATCATGCCGAAGATCGTGCAGGTGCCGTCCTCGCATGGCGCGGGCGTGATCTACGCCAAGTACTACGGGCCGGCCGACGAGAGCGAGGCCGCCAAGCGTCCGGCCGTGCTGTTCGTGCACGGCGCCGGTTACCTGCAGGACGTGACGCTGGGCTCGACCTATTACTTCCGCGAGCAGATGTTCAACAACCTGCTGGTGCAGCAAGGCTACGTGGTGCTGGAGATGGACTACCGCGCCTCGGCCGGCTACGGCCGCGCCTGGCGCACCGCGATCTATCAGCAGATGGGTCACCCGGAACTGGAAGACTTGCTCGACGGCAAGGCCTGGCTGGTGAAGAACCACGCCGTCGATCCGAAGCGCGTCGGTATCTACGGCGGCAGCTACGGTGGCTTCATGACCGAGATGGCCCTGCTGCGTGCGCCGGGTGAATTCGCCGCCGGCGCCGCGCTGCGCGCACCATCGGACTGGACCAGCTACAACGACGAATACACCTCCAACATTCTCAACGACCCCCAGCTCGATCCGCAGGCCTACAAGATCAGCTCGCCGATCGAATACGCCGCCAACCTGCGCGATCCGCTGCTGATCGAACACGGCCTGATCGACAACAACGTGATGACCAGCGATTCGATCCGGCTGTACCAGCGGCTGATCGAGTTGCACAAGAACAACTTCTGGATCTCGCTCTACCCACTGGAGCGCCACGCCTTCGAGCACGCCGACTCCTGGTACGACGAATACCGCCGCATCGACGAGCTGTTCAATACCTATGTGAAGCCGGCGAAGTAGGTCGCGGCGAGGCTTCCAACCCACCGGCAGCATGGTGCTGACATGCCGCCGGTGGGCCCGATGCGGAAACAGGGTCGTTCCGCGGTAGGCCCATCATGAATACCCTCGACGCGATCCGTGCGGTGGCCTTGCTTGAGGCGGCCAAGGGCGTGGTGACTCCGCGGGCCGGGTTCGCTGCGCTGTCTCTCGTTCATCACGCTGTCCAGAGCGTCGACGAGCTGGCGCCATCGAGCAGGGACAGGGTGCCGACGGCAACCGTGGCCCTGGCAATCAACCTGCTGGTCTGTGGCGTGATGATTCGGGCCTTGCGCCAACGACGTGGCGGTGTTGCCGGGTACGACCACTGAGCGAAGCCTGCGCGTGCGCCGCCGAACGTGAATCGGCGGGTGGCTGCGCTCTTCTGCAGGTCGTGTCGGCGGAGTAATCTCTGGCCGGAACCTTGCCGCGTTGTCGGCTGACCAAGAGACGTCACTCCATGTCAGTGAAAAAACTGCCACAGAAAAACTGTGCGGTCTGTGGCAAGCCCTTTGCCGTGAACAACCTCATCTCCGGCGAAATGGTGCGCAAGGAAATTGCCGACGAAATCCTGAAGGCGGTGCCGGAGTGGTCGCCGGAGAAATTCATCTGTCGCGCCGACCTGACCGATTTCAGGGGCCGCTACGTGCACGCACTGCTTGAGTCGGAAAAGGGTGAGTTGTCGACGCTGGAGCAGGACGTGCTGCGCAGCTTGCGCGAGCACGAGTTGCTGTCCACGGATGTCGAATCCCAATTCGAGCAGACGTGGTCGTTCGGTGAACGGCTGGCCGACCGGATTGCCGCGTTTGGCGGCAGCTGGACCTTCCTGATCTGGTTCGGTGCGTTCCTGGTGTTCTGGATCGGGATGAATTCGCTGACCCTGTTTTTTCGCCCGATGGATCCGTATCCCTTCATCTTCCTCAACCTGATCCTGTCGTGCATCGCGGCCATCCAGGCGCCGGTGATCATGATGAGCCAGAACCGGCAGGAGGCGAAGGACCGGGTGCGCTCCCAGCACGACTACCAGATCAACCTGAAGGCCGAACTGGAAATTCGTCATCTGCACGAGAAGGTCGACCACCTGCTCTCGCACCAGTGGGATCGACTGGTGGAGATCCAGGAGCTGCAACTGCAGTTGCTGTCGGAACTCGGCGCTCGCAAGTGAGTTGGCAAGGCTGCAGACTGCCTGCGGGAGAGGCCATCAAGGCGGACGGAGATTACTCGGTGTCAGCCGCCGCTGAGCTGTTGGAGGGCAAGCGTCTACAAAGGGATGCTTGCCCCCGGTGGTGTTGTGGGCAGGGGTCGGGTTTTTCCTCATCGATGGCGAGCACGTCGAGGACGCGGTCCGCCTGATGTCGAGTTTGCACGGCCGTTCATTGCTCGAAGACCAGTGACTCCGGTTGCGCACCCAAATGTCGCAGGGTCTGCATCACTGCATCGTTGAACGGAAGCGGGCCGCAAACGTAGAAATCCTGATTCAAGTTCGCGCTGTAACGTTTCAACAAGGGCTCGTCCACGCGTCCGGACTGGAAGTCGGGCCCGGCACCGCGATCAATCAAAAAGGTGGCATGCTCACCGAAGGCATCGCGGAGCTCCTTTTCGCAGATGACGTCGGCGCGCGTCTTGTTGGCGAAGACGAGGCTGTGCCCGGGCAGGCGCCCGGCGCGACGCAGGTCGCGGACGATCGCCAGAAACGGAGTGATGCCAGCACCGCCGGCGATGAACAGGCCGGGACCCCGGTAGCCGATCGTGCCCCACGGATCGGAGATCGTGAGCGCCGCGCCAGGTTGCAGCTGCGCCAGCGCACGGGTTACGCCAGCGTGCTCGGCATAGATCTTGATGGTGAACTCCAGGACCTTGTCGTGCGCCAGCGAGGTTGGCGTGAATGGACGGCTCTGCTCGCGCCAGCCATCGGCGTCGATGGCTAGATCGACCCCTTGGCCGGGCTCGCAATGGAATCCGTCAGGCCGTGTGACGATGAGACGCATGACATCGTGCGTCACGAATTGCTTCATCAGAAGCGCGGTCGGGTAGGTCATGAGGTCATCTCCTTGAGGGAAGCAAAGACTGGGGGTGGCTGGTGGCTTGAGCTGACAACCAACCCGCCACGCGCCGCCGTGCTCGGCCCCGTCGCTGCTGCTTGCGGGTGCTGACAAGGCGACCGCTTGCGCCCTGGTCAATGTCGAGGTCGGGGCTGCCACCGCGCGCGGTGACAGCGGGCTCGAAGAGGCCGGGATTGCCTCACTCGATGAGGCCACCGGCACGCATGCCGGCACCGGGCCGTATCGCCTTTGGTCGAGCCGCTTGCCTCAACGGTGCGCGCCGGCGGTATCCCGATGGCTTTCGGCCTCGGCGCAGGGGCCGCTGCGCCTCAGTGCAGCGAAGCCAGCGTGACGCCTTTCACCTTCAACGCCTGCGCGACGTCGTACATCGCCTGGTTGAGGATCTTGTGGGTGTTTTCATCGGCCGCGTGCCCGTATTTGGCATCGATGTCCTGCATCACCTTGACGTGAATGTCATGCGACAAGGCCTTGTCGAACAGGTAGCCGGACCACCAGCTGCCATCGGATGTCGTGCCCGCGCTCACCAGGGTGCTGGCCAGCTTGACACCCTTGAGATCCGCCGGTGCTGCCGGCAGCTTGACGCCTGCCTCGGTGGCGCGCTTCAGCCCGTCATTGACGGCGAAGGTCATGCCATTGATGAAGTCGGTCACGTTCTTCTGCCCGTATTGTTTGGTGAGCTTGGCGACCTCGGCATTGACGGTCTCCTCGCCCAGCATCGACACCAGTGCCTTGGAGAAGCTGAAGTCGTGTGCGCCGCCACCGGCCTTGACCAGGGCTGCGGTGACGTTCAGTGCCGGAGCACCGCTGTAGGTAACGCCGCCAAACCAGTTCATCGCCGATTTGTTCATCTGCGGCGCCGGTGCGGCGGCAGGTGCTTCGGTGGCAGTCGCGATGCCGCCAAAGGCCACGTCAGCCAGCGCCAGTGCAACCACGAGTGCGCTTTTACGCATGTTCATCATCGAATCTCCTGGAGGTGAGGGTGCGTCACGTCGTCGATGACGTGACATCGCCAATTCGCGCAGAGCCGAAGCTGGAAATGCCGTCGAGAAGACGTCGAGTCTCCTTGCTGCGAGCAAACCCGCGAAGCATTGGGTCACCTCACAGCACGGCGGCGCCAGCCTGATGCGCCACTGTGCGTGCATGTGATGCAACAGCGCCGCGCAGGTTCCCGCCGTTTGCCCTGCCCGGATCGCGTGGCTCGCCGGGTGCGGGAACCTCCTCTGCACTGTTGCATCCCATGAGCAGTTCCCCGTCAGGAAGTCGTCGTCATGCTCGAAAGTGATCAGGCTGTTTGCTCCATCGTTGCCGCGCCGACGGTAACCTCGCCGCTCCTCGCGCCACGACCTTCGCGCGCCGAGGCCGAGGCGGCGGTACGCACGCTGATCCGCTGGGCCGGCGACGAACCCGCGCGGGAGGGGTTGCTGGACACGCCCGCTCGCGTAGTGCGCGCCTACGAGGAATGGTTCGCCGGCTACCGGCAGGATCCGGCCAGTCTGCTCAGCCGCACCTTCGGCGAGGTCGGCGACTACGACGATCTGGTGCTGCTGCGCGACATCCCGCTGCAATCCACCTGCGAGCACCACATGGCGGCGATCCGCGGGGTGGTGCACATCGCTTACCTGCCGAGCCAGCGCGTGGTCGGGATCTCCAAGCTGGCGCGGCTGGTCGAGGCGTTGGGTCGACGTCTGCAGATCCAGGAGCGGCTGACCAGCGAGATCGCCGACACCCTGGCCCAGGTGCTGCAGCCGCGCGGCGTGGCGGTGATCGTGCAGGCCAGCCACGAATGCCTGTTGTCGCGCGGGGTGCGCCTGCATGGGGTATCGATGCAGACCCGGCGCCTGCTCGGCGAATTCGCACGCGAACCCCGGCGGCAGGAGATTCTGGCCACCCTCGCCGGCTGACCCGGGAACCCGCAAGAGCGCTGCCGCATCCGATCAGGTGTAAAAGGAGAAAACCATGTCAGCCCATGCCCATCTTGAATCCGTCGATTACGCCGCACTGGACGACCACGGGCTGGTGGCCTTGGTCCGTGGCGGTCAGCGCGAGGCGTTCCGCCACATCATGCAGCGCTGCAACCAGCGTCTGTTCCGCGTGGCGCGTGCCGTGCTTGGCGAGGACTCGGAAGCGGAAGACGTGTTGCAGGAATCGTATATGCGTGCGTATGACAAACTCGATTCGTTCCGCGGCACCTCGACCTTGCTGACCTGGCTGACCAGCATCGTGCTGAACGAGGCGCGCGGTCGGCTGCGCAAGCGCCACACCATGGTCGGGCTGGAGCAGATCGACGCGGCGCCCGACGATAGCCACCAGATCATCCAGTTCCCGTCCAAATTCGGCAACGAGGATCCGGAAGTGTCCGCTGCCCGCACCCAGATCCGCCATCTGCTCGAACACGCCATCGACGAACTGCCCGAGGCGTTTCGCACCGTCTACATATTGCGCGAGGTCGAGGAGTGCACGGTGGAGGAAACCGCCCAGCTGCTGTCGATCAAGCCGGAGACGGTCAAGACCCGTCTGCATCGCGCGCGCCGCCTGCTGCGTACGTCGCTGCAGGGCACCCTGGCCGAGACCATGAGCGAGGCGTTCCCGTTCATGGGCCAGCGCTGCGCCCGTGTCACCGAGGCGGTGATGGCGCGGCTGGAAGCAGAATCCGCGTAGAACCGTGTCGCGAAAATCTGAACTCAGGCGCGGCGCAGGCCGGCCGCTTCGCGCGCGAGCAGCTCGATGCCGGCCCAGTCGCCGGAGGCAAGCATCTCGGCCGGGGTCAGCCACGAGCCGCCGACACAAAGCACATTCGGCAGGGCGAGGAAGTCCGGTGCGCTGCTGAGGCTGATGCCGCCGGTGGGGCAGAAGCGGATCTGCGGCAAGGGGCCGGCCCAGGCGCCGAGCAGCTTGGCGCCGCCCGCCGGCATGGCGGGGAAAAACTTCAAATGACGATAGCCGCGCTCGAGCAGGGTCATCAGCTCGCTGGCGGTGGCGGCGCCGGGCAGCAGCGGCAGCTCGCTGTCGTCGGCCGCATCGAGCAGGCGCGGCGAGATACCGGGTGATACCGCAAACTTCGCGCCGGCCTGCAGCGCCGCTTTCAGGTCACGCTCGCCGAGCACGGTGCCGACACCGATCATCGCGCCCTCCACTTCGGCGGCGATCGCACGCACCGCCTCCAGCGCCGCCGGCGTGCGCAAGGTCACCTCGATCGCCGGCGTGCCGCCGGCGACCAGTGCACGCGCCATCTGCACGGCGACCTTGGCGTCATGGATCACCACCACCGGGATCACCGCGGCCAGACGCATGGTGGTTTCGATCTGCTGTTGCTTGGCTTCGATGTTGCTCATGGCTTCACTCGCTTAATGGGTTTGTGTAGGAGCGCACCTTGTGCGCGAATGCCCTGCGTCGTACCTCAGGAGCATCGCGCACGGGGTGCGCTCCTACCGTGGGCGGGCTTACAGCACGCCGGCGCCGAGGTCGGCGGTGGTTGCCGCCTGGCGGAACAGGCCGAACAGCTCGCGACCCATGCCGCTGTGCTGGGCCGAAAGATCGGCAGTGACCGGCAGCCGCGAGTCCAGTTCGTGCGCTTCCATCAGGACGTCCAGACGGCCATTCACGGCGTCCAGCCGGATCATGTCACCGTCGCGGATCTTGCCGATGGCACCGCCGGCCACGGCTTCCGGGGTCACGTGGATCGCCGCCGGCACGCGACCGGAGGCACCTGACATGCGGCCGTCGGTGAGCAGGGCGATGCGATGCCCGCGATCCTGCAGCAGGGCCAGCGTCGGGGTGAGCTTGTGCAGTTCGGGCATGCCGTTCGCCTGCGGGCCCTGGAAGCGCACCACGGCAACGAAGTCGCGATTGAGCTCGCCGCGCTTGTACGCCGCCGGCAGTTCGTCCTGGTCGTGGAACACGATGGCCGGGGCCTCGATCACCAGCCGGTCGTCGGGTACCGAGGAGACCTTGATCACCGCGCGGCCCAGGTTACCGTTCAGCATGCGCAGGCCGCCATCGGCGCGGAACGGCTCGTCGGCGCCACGCAGCACGCCGCGGTTGCCGCTCTGCTTGGGCACCGGGACCCAATGCAGTACGCCTGCCTCGTCCAGTTGCGGCAGTTGGGCGTAGCCTTCCATGCCGGTGCCGAATATGGTCTTCACATCACCATGCAGCAAGCCGGCGCCGAGCAGCTGATCGATCAGGAACGCCATGCCGCCGGCGGCGTGGAACTGGTTCACGTCGGCGTAGCCGTTCGGATACACGCGGGCCAGCAACGGGATCACCCCGGACAGCGCGTCGAAATCGTCCCAGCGCAACTGGATGCCGGCGGCGTGCGCAATCGCCACCAGATGCAGCAGGTGGTTGGTGGAGCCGCCGGTGGCATGCAGGCCGATCACGCCGTTGATGATCGCGCGCTCGTCGATGATGTGGCCGACCGGCAGGTAGTGCCCGCCCAGCGCGCTGTTGTTCGCGACCCGGCGCACCACCTCGGCGGTGAGCGCGTCGCGCAGCGGCGTGTCGGGTGCCTCGAAGCTGGCGCCGGGCAGGTGCATGCCCATGATCTCCATCAGCATCTGGTTGGAGTTGGCAGTGCCGTAGAAGGTGCAGGTGCCCGGCGCGTGATAGGAGGCGGCCTCCACTTCCATCAGCTCGGCCTTGCTCGCCTTGCCCTCGGCCCAGGCCTGGCGCACCTTGGATTTTTCCTCATTGGGAATGCCGCTGGGCATCGGCCCGGACGGCACGAAGGCGCCGGGCAGGTGGCCGAAGCTGAGCGCGCCGAGCAGCAGGCCGGGCACGATCTTGTCGCAGATGCCCAGGTACAACGCGCCGTCGAACATGTCGTGCGACAGCGCCACCGCGGTGGCCATCGCCACCAGGTCGCGCGAGAACAGCGACAGCTGCATGCCCGGCTGGCCCTGGGTCACGCCGTCGCACATCGCCGGCACGCCGCCGGCGACCTGGGCGGTGAAGCCGCCGTCGCGGGCGATCTGGCGGATCAGCGTGGGGTAGCGCTCGTACGGCTGGTGCGCCGAGAGCATGTCGTTGTACGCAGTGACGATCGCGAGGTTGGCGCGATGGCCGTTGCGCAGCGCATCCTTGTCGTCACTGCCGCAGGCGGCGAAGCCGTGGGCGAGGTTGCCGCAGGACAAGTGCGCACGCTGCGGACCGCCGCGATCGACCGCATCGATGCGCTTGAGGTAGGCCGCGCGGGTGTCGCGGCTGCGCTCGCGCAGGCGTTCGGTGACTTCGGCGACGACGGGATGCAACGTGTTCATGGCTTATTCCGCGTTTGTAGGCGCACTCTGTGCGCGATGGGGCTATGGCGTCGCTGCTTCGTTGGTTCTTCGCGCACAGGGTGCGCTCCTGCAACGGCGACGGTATGGGCAGTTGCTAAGGGCACCAGTAGACCGCCACCGGCACCCGCGTCTGGGTGAGTACGGCGCGTACCGGATAGTGCTGCGCCGCACCCAGCCCGAGCCGCGCATCGGCGAGCAGGTCGCGCTTCTTTTCGCCACAGACCAGCAGGTACAGCGCGTGGGTTTGCAGCAAGGTGGGCAGGCTCAGGGTGATGCGTGGCTCGCCGGCGCCGGGCGCGCGCATGGGCAGCACGCTCGACTTGCCGTTCAGATCCAGTGCCTCGGGCAAGTGATCGCCGCCGGGAAAAAACGATGCGGTATGGCCATCGTCGCCCATGCCCAGCACCACGGCATCGAACGGCCGGGGCAAGGCGTCGATGCGGCCGCGCGCGATGGCCAGGCCGGCTTCCGGGCTGGCGTCGCCGGTGTACAGCGGCACGAACTGCGCGGTGGAGGCCTCGCCCTGCAGCAGCAGCGACTTGACCAGCTGGGCGTTCGATCGGGGATCGCTGTCCGCCACCCAGCGCTCGTCGACCAGGGTCACGTGAACCCTGGCCCAGTCCAGCTTCTGCCTCGCCAGCTGGGCAAAGAACTGTTTCGGCGTGCTGCCGCCGGAAACCGCCAAAGCGGCCTCGCCGCGCCCGGCCAGTGCACCGCGCAACTGGTCGGCCACGCGCTCGGCCAAGGCCTGCCCCTGGGTCTTGCAATCGGTGAAACTGTGGGTAGTCACGTTCAATAGAATGGGCATGCTGGATGGGGCCGCGGGGCGATCAAACGGGGAGGCGGCCGTGTTGGGGAGAAGCTGGACAGTGTGCGCCAGCGGCCAGTAGCGCCGAGTGAAACACGGGTGAAATCGACTTCTTATTCACTATCGTCATGCCAGGTACGGCCGTCGCGCTCGATCAGCGCCACGGCGGCGCTCGGCCCCCAGCTGCCGGCAGCATACGGGCGTGGCGCCTCGTTGCTGTTGGCCCAGCCGGCGAGGATCGGGTCTGCCCAGCGCCATGCCGCTTCCACTTCGTCGCGGCGCATGAACAGGGTCGGGTTGCCGCGCACCACGTCCAGCAGCAGGCGCTCGTAGGCATCCGGTTGCTGCGCGCCGAAGGCTTCGGCAAAGCTCATGTCCAGCGGCACGTTGCGCAGGCGCAGGCCGCCGGGGCCGGGATGCTTGATGGTCAGCCACAGCTTCACGCCCTCGTCCGGCTGCAGCCGCAGCACCAGCCGGTTCTGCGTCAGCGTGCCGGAACCCGCGGCGAAGATGGAATGTGGCACCGGCTTGAACGCCACCACGATTTCCGAGACGCGGTCCGGCAGACGCTTGCCGGTGCGCAGGTAGAACGGCACGCCAGCCCAGCGCCAGTTGGCGATTTCCGCCTTCAGCGCCACGAAGGTTTCGGTGTTGGACGAGGTCCCCAGCTCATCCGGATAACCGGGAACGCTGGCGCCTTCGGCCACGCCGGCACGGTACTGGCCGCGCACCGTGAACTGGCCGACATGGGCGTCGTCGATCGGCTGCAGCGCGTTGAGCACTTTCAGCTTTTCATCGCGTACGGCGTCCGGCGCCAGCGAGGCGGGCGGCTCCATCGCCACCATGCACAGCAGCTGCAGCAAGTGGTTTTGCACCATGTCGCGCATGGCGCCGGCATGGTTGTAGTAACCGGCGCGATGGCCCACGCCGACGGTTTCGGCGACGGTGATCTGCACGTGGTCGATATGCGCCGAATTCCACAGCGGCTCGAACAAGGCATTGCCGAAGCGCAGCACCAGCAGGTTCTGCACCGTCTCCTTGCCGAGGTAGTGGTCGATACGGAAAGTCTGCGACTCGTTGAACACCCTGCCGACCGCATCGTTGATCCGGTTGGCGCTCTCCAGGTCGCGGCCGATCGGCTTTTCCAGCACGACGCGGGCCTTGCCCTGGTTCAGTGCGTAACCGCCCAGCCGGTTGCAGATGTCGACGAACAGGTCCGGCGAGGTGGACAGATAGAACACGCGTACGTGCTCGGCCTCGCTGCCGATCAGGGCGGCGAAATCGTCCCAGCCCTCGTCCTTGCGCGCATCCAGCGGCCGGTAGAACACCTGCTGCAGGAACAGATCGAGTTTGGTCGCGTCGCAGATCTTCACCAGCGAGGTGCGCAGGTGCGCGCGGTAACCGGCGTCATCCAGCGCCTCGCGGGCCACGCCGATGATTCGGCTGCTGGCGGGGATCTGGCCGTCCAGGAAACGGTGGAACATGGCGGGCAGCAGCTTGCGCAGCGCGAGATCGCCGGTGCCGCCGAAAATGACCAGGTCGAAGGCTTCAACCGATGGGGGGGTAGCAGTCACACAGTCACCTCGACACGATGCCGGAAGGCGGGCAGGCCGGATGGCAGTTTGCCCGGGTTGGCAGCGATCATACCAGTGAAATACCAGAGAGACTACCGTCTCCGACGCGAATTTGCGGATCGTGGCGAGCTCCTCTGAGTGGCATGCACGGCAAGGGTTTCAAAAATGGCTGAGTAGAACGGGCTTGCGGATGGTGGACAGCTATTGGTATTGTCCGCGGCATGGAAACCGCTCTGGCCAATGAATACCTTCGGATCTGTCAGGATCCGGCCACCCACCAGCCGCTGGCCTATCTGCGCCTGCGCCGGGCGATCCGCAATATCGTCCAACACCGCGACATCGAGCCGGGTCAGGCCCTGCCCAGCGAGCGCGATTTGTCGCAGGCGCTGAAGTTGTCGCGGGTGACCGTTCGCAAGGCGATCGCCGGTCTGGTCGAGGAGGGGTTGCTCACTCAGCGTCACGGTGCGGGCACCTTTATCGCCGAGCGCATCGTCAAGCCGATGTCGCGGCTGACCAGTTTTACCGAGGATCTTCGCGATCGCGGCCTGCGACCGCGCTCAGAATTTTTCGAGCGCGGCATCGGCGAGGTGACGCCGGAGGAATCGATGGCGATGAACCTCTCGCCGGGCTCGCTGGTGGTGCGCCTGCATCGCGTGCGCTACGGCCAGGATGAGCCGCTGGCGATCGAACGCAGCGTGGTGCCAGCCAGCCTGTTGCCCGACCCGATGCTGGTGCATGACTCGCTCTACGAGGCACTGGAAAAGCTCAACTGCCGGCCGCGCCGGGCGTTGCAGCGGCTGCGCGCAGTATCGCTGAATGCCGCGCAGGCACGCCTGCTGCATGTCAACGTCGGTAGCGCCGGCCTGAACATCGAGCGGCGCAGCTTTCTCGACGATGGCCGCGTCGTCGAATTCACCACCTCCTGGTATCGCGGCGACATCTACGATTTCGTGGCCGAGCTGCAAACCGACTGAGCAGGTCGCTACCGACCTGCCACCGTATCTGAACAAAGTCTCCGAAACGGGCTGATATCTGCAGGAGCGCACCCTGTGCGTGATCAGCACCTCAGCGCTGCGCTGGTTACGAGGCACGAGCCAAAGGCATCGCGCACAGGGTGCGCTCCTTCAACCTTCAAGCATCACGGATGCTCGCCATGATCACTGCCCTCACTCATGCTCGTGTACTCACCGACGATGGTTGGCGCGACGGCCTTGCGCTGGTGCTGGACGGCGAGCACATCGCCGCCCTGCTGCCGATGACCGATCCGCGACTGCGCGACATGCCGCAGCAGGATCTGGATGACGCGATGCTGGTGCCGGGTTTCATCGATGTGCAGGTCAACGGCGGCGGCGGCGTCTTGTTCAACGACGCGCCCACGGTGGAGACGATTCGCCGGATCGGCGCCGGCCATCGACGCTATGGCACCACCGGTTTCCTGCCGACGCTGATCAGCGACGACGTGGACGTGATGCGCGCCGCGCTGGTGGCGGTGGAGCAGGCGCTGGCCGAGGGCGTGCCCGGCGTGCTCGGCATCCATCTGGAAGGCCCGTACCTCGCACCGGCGCGCAAGGGCGTGCACGACCCGAAGTATTTCCACGCGCCGGGCGGCGCCGAACTGGAACTCCTGTGCGCGTCGCATCGCGGCGTACGCTTGCTGACGCTGGCGCCGGACCGGGTGCCGCTGCAAAGCATCCGCGCGCTGGCTGCCGCCGGGCTTGTCATCTGTGCCGGCCACACCGCGGCCGACTACGCCACCACCAAGGCCGCGCTGGCCGCGGGCGTGCGCGGCTTCACCCACCTGTTCAACGCGATGACCCCGCTCGGCAGTCGTGAGCCCGGGGTGGTCGGTGCTGCGCTGGATGACGCCGACAGCTGGTGTGGCCTGATCGTCGATGGCCACCACGTGCATCCGGCCAGCCTGCGCGTGGCGATTGCGGCCAAGCCGCGCGGCAAGATGCTGCTGGTCACCGACGCGATGCCACCGGTCGGTTCGGACTACCCCGATTTCGTGATCAACGGCGAAACCATCACCGCGAAGGACGGCATCTGCCAGACCGCGCAAGGCGTGCTGGCCGGTTCGGCGCTGGACATGGCCGGCGCCGTGCGCAACGCGGTGCAGCTGCTCGGCTTGCCGCTGGACGAGGCGATACGCATGGCCAGCACCTACCCGGCCCAGTTCCTCGGACTGGGCGCCAGCCACGGCCGCATCGCCGAGGGCTGCCGCGCCGACCTGGTGGTGCTGGACGCCGACTATCGCGTGCAGCAGAGCTGGATCGGTGGCGTCTGCGCGTAGGCGCACCCTGTGCGCGATGCTTTATCCTGCTTCGGGACATCAGGGCATCGCGCACAGGGTGCGCTCCCGCCGATCCCTCTCTGCTGCACATTGCCCAATGAGCCGTCCACCGCTAAAGTGGTGCGGTTCAGGTGTCCCGAAGGCTACGCGCCGGAGGGATGAAACGGGAAGCCGGTGCGCGGTGTTCATTACTGCAAGGCCGGCGCTGCCCCCGCAACGGTAAGCGAAGTCAACGAGCGGCGAATACCACTGTGCCTTGAGCACGGGAAGGCGCTACTCGGGGCAGGCGGATCACCGCCAGCCACTCGCGAGCCCGGAGACCGGCCCGAACGATTCCTGGTGGCTCGCGGTGGGCGAGGCCGAACCACGTGTGTGGCCTGTTCGCCTGCCCGTTGTTTGGTCTCTCCCTTTGCCTGCCGCCAGCTCATCGATTACATGAGCCGTACGCGGGTGTGCGGCTGAGGACCAACCATGAAGAAGACTTTGCTGGCAGCAGCGCTGCTCAGTGCCACGCTGGCCGCGCATGCCGCCGACCAGAACGCCGCCGCCGCGCTGAACCCGGTGATCGTCACCGCCACGCGCACCGCGATCACCGTCGACGACGCGCTGTCATCGGTCACCGTGATCACGCGCGCCGATATCGAGCGCCTGCAGCCGGCGTCGGTGATCGACCTGCTCACCGGACTGCCCGGTGTCACGTTCGCCCAGAGCGGCGGCCTCGGCCAGCAGAGCTCGCTGTTCCTGCGCGGCACCAACTCCACCCACACCCTGGTGTTGATCGACGGCGTGCGGATCGGTTCGGTCACCGCCGGGCTGGCCTCGCTGGAGCAGATTCCGGTGGAGCAGATTGAGCGCATCGAGATCGTGCGCGGCCCGCGGTCGAGCCTGTACGGTGCCGATGCGATCGGCGGGGTGATCCAGATCTTCACCCGCCATGGCCAGGCCGGTGGCGGCATGGTGCCGTCGTTGAGCATGACCGCCGGCAGCCACGGCCTGTTCGGCAGCGAGGCCGGGTTGTCCGGTGGCGACCAGCACGCCTGGTACAACCTCAGCCTCGGTGGCGAATACACCAGCGGTTTCCCGGCCTGCAAGATGGGCGCGGCCGAGGCGATGGCGGGTTGCTATGTCGACGATCCACGCAACGACGCCTACCGCAACTGGAATGGTGCGGCGAACGCCGGCTATCGCTGGGACAATGGCACCGAGCTGTCTTTCAGCTGGCTGCGCAGCAAGAACGACGTCGAGTACGCCGGCAGCCCCTATGGTGGCAACAGCGCGGTCAACGAGCAGCGCGTCGCCGGCGCGCGCCTGAGCTTTTCGCCGCTGCAGGCGTGGCAGGTCACCCTGAATGCCGGGCAGAGCAAGGACCTCGCCACCACGTACTACCAGGGCACCTACTACGGCCTGTATTACCCGTTCGCGCAGACCGGCTATTTCAACTCGCGGCGCAACCAGGCGTCATGGCAGAACGATATCCAGCTGACGCCGAACCAGTTGCTGACCGCGGGCGTGGACTACCAGCAGGAGCATGTCGACAGCAGCACCGGTTACCTCGCCAGCCAACGCAACGACATCGGCGGCTATGCGCAGTATCAGGGCACGTTCGGCCGCAACGAGCTGCAGATGTCGCTGCGGCATGACCACAGCTCGCAGTACGGCGGCCACCAGACCGGTGCACTCGCCTGGGGCTACCGCTTCGACCACGGCCTGCGCCTGATGGCCAGCTATGGCACCGCCTTCCACGCGCCGACTTTCAACGACCTGTATTACCCACCGTACTACGGTATCCCGTCGGCCAATCCGGCGCTCAAGCCGGAGCAGTCGCGCAGCGGCGAGCTGGGTCTGAACCAGAAGCTGGGTAACTGGAACTGGGCCTTGAACGCCTACCAGACCCGCATCGACCAGCTGATCGTGCTCGACCCCAACCAGAACTACGTGCCGTTCAATCTCAGCAAGGCGCGCATTCGTGGACTGGAAGGCCAGTTTGGCGCCCAGCTCGATGGCTGGCAGGTGCAGGCCTACCTGACCCTGCAGCAGCCCAAGAACGTGGACGGCGGTGCGAACAACGGCAACCTGCTGCCGCGTCGCCCGGAACGCACCGCGCGCATCGACATCGATCGGCGCATCGGCGCATTCGGTGTCGGCAGCACCTGGTATGCCGCCGGCAGGAGCTACGACGATATCGCCAACACCCATCGGCTGGGCGGCTACAGCACGCTCGCGCTGCGCACCAGCTGGCACTTCAGCCCTGACTGGCAGGTCGAGGCGAAACTGGCCAATGCCTTCGATCACGGTTACGAGACGGTGTACTACTACAACCAGCCCGGTCGCACCTGGTACCTGACCCTGCGTTACAGCCCGGCCACCCACTGAGCGGGTAGAAGCACCCTGTGCGCGCATGCCTTTCGTCGTGTGACGGAGGGCGTCGCGCACCGGTTGCGCTTGGGCGGCATGGACTCCCGGCACATTCGCTGCGCCGCCCGACATGACATAAAGTAGCTCAACAGAGGGTGCCGTCGAGGTCGCCCGGCCCGTGCTGATCGCATGCGCCGGGCTGGCTGACTGACACGCCGGCTATGCCACCATGCTTGCGTGTCAGGGAGATCACGTGAACATCTTCGCGCCGCTGATCCGCCGGCCCGCCGGCACGTCGTTGCTGGCCATCGGGCTGATGCTGGCCGGGTTGTGGGCGTACCTGTTGCTCGGCGTGGCGGCGTTGCCCACGCTGGAGTTTCCGGGGGTATTCGTGGCCGCGCAGATGCCGGGCGCGAATGCACAGACCATGGCCAACACGGTGATGGCGCCGCTGGAGCGTCATCTGGGTCGCATTCCGGGGGTGCGGCAGATGTCCGGCACCGCCAGCGAAGGCGCGGCGCAGATCATGGTGATGTTCAATTTTGGCGTCGACACCGATGCCGCCGCGCGCGAGGTGCAGGCGGCGATCAATGCCGCCGCCCCGGACCTGCCCTCGGGCCTGCCCAGCCCGCCGCAATACTTCAAGTTCGATACCTCGCAGATCCCGGTGTTGCTGGTGGCGCTGACCTCGTCCAGCCTGCCGCCCGATCGCCTGTACGACCTCACCAACACCTTGCTGCAACCCGCCGTGGCACAGATACCCGGGGTGGCACGGGTGCAGGTGTTTGGCGGCTCCCCGCATGCGGTGCGGATCGATCTGGACAACCGCAAGCTGGCCGCGATGGGCCTCACCGCGAACGATGTGGCCAACGCCCTGCGTGCGGCCAACGTCAATGCGCCGCAGGGTTTCATCGGCAACGGAAAGAGCCAGATGACGGTGGCTGCCAACGACGGCCTGCAGGATGCGCAGCAGTTCGGCCGCCTGCTCATCGCGATGAAAAATGGCACGCCGGTGCGGCTGTCCGATGTCGCCACCATCAGCAGCGGCCAGCAGGACGAATACCAGGCTGCCTGGTTCAACGGCAAGCGCTCGGTGACGATGCAGATCAGCAAGCGCGCCGATGCGAATGCGGTGGCCACCGCCAACGCGGTGCGCGCCAGGCTGCCGGCCTTTCGCAGCGTGATGCCGGCCGATGTGCAGATCACGCCGATCTTCGACCTGACCCAGACCACCCAGTCCGCCCTGCACGAGGTGGAAGTGGCCTTGCTGATGAGCATCGTGATGGTGGCGCTGGTGATGCTGGTGTTCCTGCGCCGGCTGCGGCCGACCCTGATCGCGATGCTCAGCGTGCCGCTGTCGCTGGCCGGCGCCTTCGTGGTGATGTGGGCGCTGGGCTTCTCGCTGAACACCTTGTCGCTGATCGCGCTGGTGCTGTGCATCGGCTTCGTGGTCGACGATGCGATCGTGGTGATCGAAAACATCGTGCGCCACATGGAGCAGGGCACACCGCCGCTGGAGGCGGCACTGACCGGTGTGCGCGAGATCGGCTTCACGGTCATCTCGATCACCTTGTCGCTGATCGCGGTGTTCGCGCCGATGCTGTTCGGCCACAACGTGTTCACCATGCTGATGCGCGAGTTCTCGATCACGCTGACCGCGGCGGTGGTGATTTCCGCGGTGGTCTCGCTGACCCTGACGCCGGCGCTGTGCGGCCGCTTTCTCACCCCGGAGCACGCCGCCGGGCGGCGCCAGCCCAACCGTTTGCAGCGCGCGCTGGAGCGCTTCGACCACGGCCTGCACCGCACTTACGAGCGCACGCTGGACTGGGCCCTGCATCATCGCCGCATCATGCGCTGGCAGCCGCTGATTCTGCTGGTGATGACGGCGCTGCTGGCGGTCGCGGTGGCGATGACCGCTGGCGGCGGCATCATGCCGGACGAGGACATCGGCCTGATGCAGGCCCGTATCACGGCCGAAGCGAATGTCTCGCCCACCCGGCTGGCCATGCGCGCCCGGCAGGTGGCCGCCACCATGCTGGCCGACCCTGCCGTGCTTGATGTCACCACGATACTCGGCAGCGGCGGCGGTGGCGCCGTCGGCAACAGCGCGTCGATGTTCATCGACCTCAAGCCCTATGGGCGCGGCCCTGGCGAGCGTCACGACCCGGTCAAACAGGTGATCGTGCGGCTCGCCAAGCAATACAAGTTGCTTCCGGATGTCGATGTCTCGCTCACCCCGGTGCAGTTTTTTGGCGGTGGCGGTGGGGGTGGTGGCGGCGGGCAAGGGGCCTATCAGTTCCAGCTCACCAGCAGCGCCGGGGCCAGCCTGCAGCAGCCCACGCTCCAGCTGGCGCAGCGCATGCGCGGCATGAAGGAGTTCCGCGACGTCAGCACCAGCTTCGACAGCATCGGCAAGCAGCAGATGTTGGTCGTCGATCGCGATACCGCTGCACGCCTGCAGGTCAGCATGGCGATGATCGACACCGCGCTGGCCGACGCCTTCGGCCAGCAGCCGGTGTCCACCATCTATTCGGACATCAACCAGTATCGGGTCGTGCTGACGTCGCGCGGGGCGAAGTCGCTGAGCCCGCAGTCGCTGCTCAACACCTATGTGCGCAACGGCCAGGACCGCATGATTCCGCTGTCCGCGCTGGCCCATATCACGCCCGGCATTGCGCCGGTCAGCATCAGTCATTTCGACCAGCTCGAATCGGCCTCGATCAACTACAACCTGGCCAAGGGTGTGAACCCGGTGCAGGGCCTCAAGCTGGTCGACGAAGTGATTGACTCGACCCCGTTGCCAGCCGGCGTGCAGAAAAAGTACGCCGGCAACAACCAGCAATTGATCGAGGCAGCGACAGGGGCAGGGTTGATGCTGCTGGCGGTGATCCTGGTGATGTACATCGTGCTGGGTGTGCTCTACGAGAGCCTGATCCACCCGCTGACCATCCTCTCCACCTTGCCAGCGGCAGGCATGGGTGCGTATCTGGCGATGCTGGTCACCCACACCCAGCTCAGCCTGATGTCGATCATCGCGATCCTCATGCTGATCGGCATCGTCAAGAAAAACGCGATCCTGATGGTCGACTTCGCCCTGGTGGCCGAGCGCGACCGCGGCATGTCGGCGCCGGCGGCGATTCGCGAGGCGGCGCTGGTGCGCTTTCGCCCGATCACCATGACCACCCTGGTGGCGATGGGCGCGGCGCTGCCGCTGGCGATCGGTTTCGGCATCGGTTCGGAAATGCGCCAGCCGCTGGGCATCGCCATCTTCGGTGGCCTGCTGGTGTCGCAGCTGCTGACCCTGCTCAGCACGCCGGCGATCTACCTGTGGCAGCACGACCGCCGCGAGCGAAAGGCGGCCCGTCGCCAGCTGCGTGCCGAGATCAAGCGCCAGCGCGAGCTGCAGGCACAGATGCCGGCGCTGCCGAAATAGCCCCATGACCCCCACCTTTCGACACGGTGAGGACTAAAGGCACATACAACGGCCCGCGCGCAGTGGCATAACATCGCCATGAAAGGATCTCCGTTCCCCTCCCCGTTATCGCCGCGCCTGTGCATGGCGTCATCAAGCAGCGGCACCGCCCCGGTGGGGGCGGCCGCATGAATGTGTTTGCGCCCCTGATCCGTCGCCCGGCGGGCACGTCGCTGCTGGCCATCGGGCTGGTGCTGGCCGGGCTGTGGGCCTACCTGCTGCTCGGCGTGGCCGCCTTGCCCTCGCTGGATTTCCCCGGCGTGTATGTGGTGGCGAACATGCCTGGGGCCAGTGCGCAGACCATGGCCAATACCGTGCTCGCGCCGCTGGAGCGGCATCTGGGCCAGATTCCCGGCATCGACGATATGTACGGCAACGCGCGCGAGGGTTCGGCCTCGGTGGGTGTGCGTTTCAATTTCAGCCGCACCGCCGACAGCGCCGCACGCGACGTGCAGGCAGCGATCAATGCCGCCGCGGTCGACCTGCCCTCGGGCATGCCTTCGCCGCCGCAGTACTTCAAGTTCGATACCTCGCAGATCCCGATCCTGTTCATCACGCTCACTTCCGATGGCATGCCGCAGGACAAGCTGTTCGATCTGGCCGATACGATACTCAAGCCCGCCGTGGCGCAGATCGATGGCGTGGCCCAGGTCGAGGTGTTCGGCGGCACCCCGCACGCAGTGCGCATCGATCTGGACAACCGCTCACTGGCCGCCAAGGGGCTCACCGCGAACGACGTGGCCAACGCCCTGCGTGCGGCCAACGTCACTTCGCCGCAAGGCATCCTGAGCGACGGCCACACCCAGATGACCGTCACCGCCAACGACGGCCTGCATGAGCCTGCCGAGTTCGCGGACCTGCTTATCGCCGAACGCAACGGTGCGCCGGTGCGCCTGTCCGACGTGGCCACCGTGTACAGCGGCCAGCAGGACAAGTACCAGGCCGCCTGGTTTGACGGCGCCCGCACGGTCGGCCTGCAGATCACCAAACGGCCGGAGGCGAACGCGGTGGCCACGGTGGCGGCGATCCGCGCCCGCCTGCCGCAACTGGCGGCTTCCATGCCCTCGAACGTCACCATCACCCCGGTGTTCGACCTCACCCAGACCACCAAGTCGGCCCTGCACGAGGTCAAGGTCGCCCTGCTGATCTCGATCGTGATGGTGGCGCTGGTGATGCTGGTATTCCTGCGCCGCTTGCGGCCGACCCTGATCGCGATGCTCAGCGTGCCGCTGTCGCTGGCCGGCGCCTTCGTGGTGATGTGGATGCTCGGCTACACGCTCAACACCTTGTCGCTGGTGGCGCTGGTGTTGTGCATCGGTTTCGTGGTGGATGACGCGATCGTGGTGATCGAGAACATCGTGCGCCACATGGAACAGGGCATGGCGCCGCTGGAGGCCGCGTTGACCGGCGTGCGCGAGATCGGCTTCACCGTGGTCTCGATCACGCTGTCGCTGGTGGCGGTGTTCGCCCCGCTGCTGTTCGGCAACAACATGCTGATCATGCTGCTGCGCGAGTTCTCGGTGACCCTGACTGCTGCGGTGGTGATCTCGGCGATCGTTTCGCTGACCCTCACCCCGGCGCTATGTGGGCACCTGCTCAAGCACGAGCCGGTGCCGCCACGGCCACCGGGCCGGCTGGAACTGGCGGTGGAACGCTTCGATCGTGGCCTGTTGCGCAGGTACGAACGCGCGCTGGACTGGGCCATGCATCACCGTCGCATCATGCGCTGGCAGCCGCTGCTGTTGCTGTTGCTGACCTTTGCGCTGGGCGCCGCGGTGGTCAAGACGGCGGGCGGCACCTTCATGCCGGACGAGGACACCGGGCAGCTGCAGGTCGACATCAGCGCCGATGCCAACGTGTCTCCGGCGGTTATGGCAAAGCGTGCGCAGCAGGTCGAGAAAATCATGCAGGCCGATCCGGCCGTGCTCGACCAGCTCATCCTGCTCGGCGGCAACGGCAGTGGCGGTGCGGTTGGCAACAACGCACGGATGTTCGTCGATCTGAAGCCGCGTGGTCACGGGGCCGGCGAGCGGCCGGAAAACATCAAGGTGATCATCGAGCGCCTGTCGAAGAAATATGACCTTCTGCCGGATGTGAAAGTCTCGGTCAGCGCCTCGCAATTTCTCGGTGGCGGCGGCAGCGGCGACAACGCGGGCCAGTACGAATTCCAGCTCACCGGCAGCGACGGCGGCGACCTGCAGCCGTGGGCGCTGAAGATGGTGCGGCAAATGCGCAGCATCAAGGAATTCCGGGATGTCACCAGCGCCTTCGACCAGGTTGGCAAGCAGCAACAACTGCAGGTCGACCGTGAAGCCGCCGCGCGACTGCACGTCAGCATGGGCGCCATCGACACCGCGCTATTCAGCGCGTTCGGCCAACGCCAGGTGTCGCAAATCTATTCCGACATCAATCAGTACTGGGTGGTGCTGAGCAGCAGTCCCGGGGAGAACCTCAGCCCGCAATCACTGCTCAACATCCACGTGCGCAGCGATACGGGCAAGATGATTTCGCTGTCCGCCCTGGCCAGGATGGAGCCCGGCATCAGTCCGCTGCGCATCCGCCATCACAACCAGCTCGAAGCGGTCACCATCAGCTACAACCTGGCCAAGGACGTCACCCAGGATCGCGGCATCGCACTGGTCAATCAGGCTGCCTATGCGGTGGGGCTGCCGGCTGGCGTGAAAGTCGACTACACCGGCGCCAACCAGCGCCTGAAACAGGCCCAGTCCAACGGCATGGTGCTGCTGCTCGGCTCGATTCTGGCGATGTACATCGTGCTCGGCATCCTCTACGAAAGCCTCGGCCACCCGCTGACCATCCTGTCGACCCTGCCCGCCGCTGGCGCGGGCGCCTTCCTCGCCATGCTGGTGACCCAGACCCAGCTGTCGCTGATGGCGATCATCGCGATCCTGATGCTGATCGGCATCGTCAAGAAAAACGCGATCCTGATGGTCGACTTCGCCCTCGTCAGGGAGCGCGAGCATGGCCTGTCCGCGCCCGAGGCGATCCGCGAGGCCGCGCTGGTGCGCTTCCGCCCGATCACCATGACGACGCTGGTGGCGATGGGCGCGGCGCTGCCGCTGGCGATCGGTTTCGGCATCGGCTCGGAAATGCGCCAGCCGCTCGGCATCGCCATCGTCGGCGGCCTGCTGGTGTCGCAGCTGCTGACCCTGCTGAGCACCCCGGCGATCTACCTGTGGAACCACGACCGCAAGATCCGCAAGGCCGCGCGCCGCCAGCGCCGCGCGGAGAAGAAGCGGCTGAAGGCACTGGGCAAGCCGCAGCCGGCGGCCGGTTGAGCCATGCCGCTTGGCCGCTGCGCCATCAGGTCTCGCCGCGACCGATACGTTCCAGCACCTGCAGCAGCTGCCGATAGTCGGCCTCGCGTTTGATCGGCGTGCGGCGTGCGAGGTTGTGCAGCTTCCAGCGCACGGCAGGCAGGTTCGCCACATGGGCTGGCAGACGCAGCGTGCTCCAGTCCAGGGTTTCACGCTCCATCGCCAGCAGGAACGCACATGCCGGTTCATCCAGCCGCTCGTGCAGGCGCGCGATCAGATCTTCGCGTGCCTTTTCCAATTCCGTCAGCGTGACCGGCTCCATCGTCATCCCGGCGAATTCGGCGGCATGCGCAATCGCCAGATCCTTTCGTCGCGGATTCAGCAGTTCGGCTGCAGGCCGATTGTGACTGACCAGGTACACCAGGAACGCGCTCCACAATTCATCATTGAGACCTTCGCTGGCCAGCAGATGCATCACATCAAACAGGTCGCGCGGATGCTGACGATCCAGTGCGGCCACCAGCTTGCCCGCATACACATCGGCGAAACCCAGGGTCTGCATTTCCAGAAAGCCGAAGGCTTGCTGTGCAGCCGGTTGCATGATCCGTCGCTCAGGCTCGAACACCGCGCCACGCAGCACCGGCGTCACGTCGATCTTTATGCGGACCTGCGCTCGCTCGATGGCCAGCCCGGTCGGGATGCCTGCGCTGTTTGCACGCGGCCGCACTCGACAACGCAGCCTCTGTTCGATCTGTGCGCGCATGCGGGCCAACCCGTCAGTGATGCCCTGCATCGCCGCGGCGTGCTCCGTCAGTGGCAGCCATACCAGATCGATGTCCACCGACAGACGCGGCAAGTCGCGGAAAAAAAGATTGATCGCGGTGCCGCGCCTTCAGCGCGAACGCATCTTCGCTCGCCACGTCGCGCAGCACCTCGACCAGCAGGTCCAACTGCCGGTACCAAGGGTTATTCGTGGTCAGCATCGAGGTTCTTCGGCAGCGTGATCAGGAAACGTGCGTCCAGCCGGCCACCCGGTTCCAGCGAGCGTTTGCCCTTGCCCAGATCCACCCCGGACAGATCCAGATATTTCAGCCATGCATGCGTCTGGCGATGCGCCAATGCAAGAAACAGTCGCTTCACCTTGAAGCTGCGGCAGTGCGCCAGCAACCTCGATACCCGCTGCGGGCGAAGGCCGGTGAGTCCCTGCATGATCAGCTCCGCTTCGTTCACGCTGACCCGTTGCGGCACTTCGTCGAGAAATTCCAGATAGGCTCGCTCCTCGCTCGCAAACAACAACTCACGGCGCGTCTGCTCGGGGTAAAAATGGATCAGTCCGCGATCCTCTTCATCGGTGCCGGAGGCAAACTGGAAAAGACGATCGGTGTGCCACTCCAGGCTGTTGTTGCCAAGATCCAGCTGGTTCGTCCACTTCGGCGGCCGGCGGGGACCGTACAAGGTGATGGCGCTGCTGCCGAGCGGCAGGAAATGGCTGTAGCCGCGCTCATTCAGCGCAGCCCGCCCGCCGACGTGCACGGGCAGGGCGAGCAGATCCTGCAACGCAAGCACAACTTCAGTCCAGCGCAGTGATGCCCCCGGCCGCTGGTATACCCCGTACCCGACGGAAGCCAGCCAGCCACCAGCCACGTATTTGGGCAGCAGGTTGTCGGCATAGCCGTGGCTGGTCAGCCAACGCGTGGGCAGCACCGCGCCGGGCGGAAAATCCGCCAGCAGACGTTTCAGCGATGGGCGATAGTCCTCACTCATGGTGAGGACTTTACCTAGCCAAACAAACCGCCGCAAGTTCATGAAACGGCAAATATGCTCACTCTGAGTGAGGATTTTAGGCTTGAAGGTGAACTATCTGGCAGGAATCAGGGCCAAACTCATCGGTAATAACCGCGCGGCATAGCCATCAAAGCAGCGGCGGCGCGCTTGAAAAAGGGAAACAAAGCGGACAGACTGGCCGCAGATTATCCCAAAGCGAGAACGCACCTCATGGAAGACCTCCGGTACCTGCTGGCCAGCCTGCATGGTCGTTACACGCAGAAGGAGCTCGCCGATCTGCTCGGCGTCAACGCGCGCACCGTGCGCCGCTGGCAGCTGGGCGAAACCGAGCCGCCGCCGTATCTGGCCGACGCGATCCGTCAGCGTCTGCTGCCGTTGGAGCCGACGGCCGCCAAGGGCGAGGCCGCATTCACCTTCATCGACCTGTTCGCCGGCATCGGCGGCATCCGCATCGGCTTCGAGGCGCACGGCGGGCGCTGCGTGTTCACCAGCGAGTGGAACCCGTACGCGCAGAAAACCTATCTGGCCAACTTCCCCGACGCCGCGCACATGTTCGCCGGCGACATCACCATGGTCGACGAGCGCGACATCCCCGATCACGACGTGCTGCTGGCCGGCTTTCCCTGCCAGCCGTTCAGCATCGCCGGCGTGTCGAAAAAGAACGCGCTTGGCCGCGCGCACGGCTTCGCCGACGAGACGCAGGGCACGCTGTTCTTCGATGTCGCGCGCATCATCAAGGCGAAACGGCCTGCCGCGTTCCTGCTGGAGAACGTGAAGAACCTGGTCAGCCACGACAAGGGCAACACCTTCCGCGTGATCAGGAAGGTGCTGGAAAAAGACCTCGGCTATCACATCCACTGCAAGGTCATCGACGGCCAGCACTTCGTGCCGCAGCATCGCGAGCGCATCCTGATCGTCGGTTTCCGCGAGGCCACGGATTTCTCGTGGGACGACCTGCAACTGCCGAAGGACGGCCCGCGCCTGCAATCCATCCTGCACCCGCAGGACGGCAGCGAACTGCCCGAGTCGCACTACACCACCGGGCCGAAGGCCAAGATCGACCCTCGCTACACGCTCACCGCCAACCTGTGGACCTACCTGCAGAACTACGCCGCCAAGCACAAGGCCGCCGGCAACGGCTTCGGCTTCGGGCTGGTCGACGGCGACAGCGTTACTCGCACCTTGTCCGCGCGTTACTACAAGGACGGCTCCGAAGTGCTGGTGTCACAAGGTGCGCGCAAACGACCCCGAAGATTGACGCCGCGCGAGTGCGCGCGATTGATGGGCTTGCCGGACAGCTTCAAGATACCGGTGAGTGATACGCAGGCTTACAAGCTCATCGCCGAAGCGGCGGTTGTGCCGATGATCGATGCGGTAGCAAAGTGTGTGGCTTCTAAGCTGCACACCAAGGAAGCTGCCGTGGCCGATACGCTCAAAGTTTCAACTGCTGCCTTTTCGAACAAGGGTAATTGGACATCCGAACAGCTCAAGCTGGCGTTTCATTACTACTGCCAGACACCGTTCGGCAAGCTGCACAATCGAAACCCGCAGATCATCGCGCTGGCCAAGCTGATCGGGCGCACGCCGAGCGCCTTGGCGATGAAGCTGGTCAACTTTGCCAGCCTTGATCCCTCGATCACCAGCACGGGTCGCAAAGGGCTGAGTGGTGCATCGGCACTCGACCGCGATATCTGGGACGAATTCCATGCCAACTGGGAGCGGCTTGCCGTCGAGTGCGAGCAACTGCGCCAATACTTGCTGCGCGAGCATGGTATGAAGGACGACATGCCCGTCGAGAAAACCGATGGCATCGCGCTCACCGACTTCACCGGCGAAACGCGCCAAGCGCTCGTGCAGCAGCGCATCAAGCAGAACTTCTTTCGCCGCGCCGTGCTGAGCAGCTATCGCGATCGCTGCTGCATTTCCGGCGTCTCCGACACGCGCTTGCTCGTCGCCAGCCACATCGTGCCGTGGAGTGCCGACAAGGCGAACCGCTTAAACCCAAGCAACGGTCTATGCCTCTCAGCCATCCACGACAAGGCGTTCGACAGCCACCTTTTCACCCTCAGCGACGACTGGCGCATCGTGCTGTCCGCACGGCTCAAGGCCAGCAAGGATGTATTCCTGCATGAGGTGTTTTGGTCGATCGAAGACAAGCAGATCGAATTGCCCGAGCGGTTCGTTCCAGATCTTTCATTTATTGGTCGGCATCGCTCGTTCACGCTGGATTCGTCCACCACCCGCTGAGGAGAAACATGGTCGACTACATCAGCGAAGACGAGTTCTGGGATGACTGCGGTGGAGTGTTAGGTAGCGAAGGAGATGTTCAAGGTTGTATCTGGTCGTCTGGACTTAGGAGCGTGTTGTGGAATTAGAGCTATCGCACGGTCGGGATGACCCCGATAAAGATATGGGTGACTGGGGCTTTGACGGGCCAGCGCTGAGAGGCGTTAAGTCTTTGCTGCAGGAGTACGGCGCGCAGACAACAGTTCGGTTCCTAACTCAGGATGCTGCTATGGACGCGCAGGCGATCACCGGGTGGCCATCATGGGACGAGACTGCGCTTGAGGTATTGAGGTATGGCGATCTCGTCGAAACCCACGAACCTGATTGCGCGACGCCTCGGTATTACGGTGATCTGCTTTTGTGCCAGCGCGACGTACATACAGACCTTAGTTCAAGTGGCCGAGTGCGTTCGGCGGGCTGAGAGTGCGGTACATGAGGCTGTTCGTGCGCTGCAGCGCAAGTTATGCCGAACGTCGCTTAGGAAGTGATTCGTTGATCGCGGCGGCAGTCGCCTCGTAACTGCTATGTACTTCGCCGCTTTGGGCCATTTCCTAACTGCGCGCAGGATGCACGCCGCTCTACCCGGGCCCCCTGTGCGGCGGTGAGTGGCGGACGACAGGCCTGCAGGGTGATCGGCCTCCGCAGCAGCAGGAAAGCTTGTGACGTATCCGCCATTGCGCGGAAGGCATCGCGCGCAAGCGCGCTCCTAAGGGTGTTCGGGCACCGCCTCCACCCGCGCCGCACCGATGCTCCGCAGCGCCGGGCTGCTCATGCAGCTGAGTGCGATCGCGGTCAGCAGCAGGCCCGCGCCGGTGAACAGCGCGGGCAGCGAGATCACCTTGAGCAGGCTGCCGGCGACGGCGGCGGAGAGCGGGCCCAGGCCCATGAAGGTGAACATCAGCACGCTCATGGTGCGGCCCATCATCGCCGGCGCCACCCGGCGCTGGATCCAGCTGACGATGGCGATCTGCGCGATGCCGCCGAGCATGCCGGTGCCGGCCAGCAGCGCGGCGCCGCCGAGGGTCGAATGCACCAGTGCCAGCGTGGCCAGCGCGAGCCCGGCGAGGCTGTCGATGGTCAGCACCATCAGGCCGAGCCGACCCCTGACCCATCGTGTCGCGAAACCGGAGACCAGGCTGCCGATCAGCATGCCGCCGCCGTTCGCAGTCATCAGCAGGCCGAGCGAGGCGGCGCCCAGATCCAGCCGGGTGTCGGCCAGCACCGGCAGGCCGACCTGGATCGGGCCGCCGACGAACACCGACACCACCGCGGCGTAGAGGATGAAGGCGCGCAGCGGCAGGTCGGCCCAGATCGTGCGGATGCCGCTGACCACGTTGGCCAGCACGCTGCCGACGGGCGCCTGCGGGTGGTGGTCGCTGTGGATGCGGATCAGCAGCAGCGAGCCCAGCGAGAACAGGAAGCTTGCCGCGTCGATGCCGAACGCCAGCCCCAGTCCGCCGGCGTCGGCGAGGCTATGCGCGTGGCTGCCGTGCGCACCGACGCTGATCAGCAGCCCGGCGACGGTCGGGCCGATGATCATGCTCAGCTGGCGCATGCCCATGAACAGCGCATTGGCACTCTGCAGCTCTTGCGGCGGCATCAGCTGCGGCAGGATCGCCGAACCCGCCGGATAGGCGAACGCAGTGGACAGGCCGATCCCCAGCGCGATCGCGTAGATCTGCCCCATGTGGATCGCGCCGGCCAGCACCAGCACGGCGAGCAGGGAGACCAGCAGCGCGTTGATGCCGCGTGCAGCCAGCAGCACCCGCCGTGGCGACATGCGATCGACCACCGCGCCGCCGATCAGCATGAAGGCGGCACGCGGCAACGCCATCGCCGCCAGCACCAGACCGAGTGCGGCCGGATCGCCGGTGAGCTTCAGCACCAGCCACGGCAGCGCGACGAGGGTGAACTGGTCGCCCAGCGCCGAGATCGTGCTGCCGCCGAACAGCAGGCGAAAATTGCGGTTGGCCAGGATCGAGCTGCGTGCTGGGGTTGGCATGGGAATCCTTTCGCTAGAGGCTGCGGCGACTGCGGCCGCGGTGGAAGAAGAGCTGCGCGACGTTGCCGTGCGCGGCGCGGATCAGCAGGTTCAGGCAATCACTTGCATGAGCATCTGCCGGACATCTGCCGGTGATTCTCTCGTGATCATGCGGCAGTTCGTGCTCATCAAGCCGATGTCTCCTGCCACGCCAGGGCGGCCAGGCGCCGCAGATGGTCGCGGACATCGATCGGCCAGTTTTCGGTGAGCGTGGCGAAACGGGCCTGTGCGCCGCGGTAGAACGCGCGCGATACCTCTTCGTGCCCGATGAAGTCGCCGGTTATCGCCAGCATGAAGCGCTCGACGGATTCGCTCGCCTCGCGGGCGCGCTGGGCCGCGCCGCTGCCGCGCAAGGCCTGTTCGACCAGCTGTCGCAGTACCGCCGAGGCACCGCCCGGCTGCTGACCCAGCCAGTCCCAGTGTCGCGGCAGCAGGGTCACCTCACGCGGTACCACGCCCAGCTTCGGGCGACCCGGACCGCGCGCGGCAGGCTGCGGTTCCGGCTTGTCCGGCGGCGGCAGGCGCGCCAGCACATCGTCGACGCTGCCGCGAAAATCGATCTCAAGCTGGCGGCTGCCGGGGTCATCGAAAATCAGCAACGGGCCGCTCGCACCTGCATCCAGGGCCTGCTTGGCCGCCCGCACCACCTCCGCAAGGGCTCCACGGGCAAGCAGCCGGTGGTGGTCGAATACGCTGTAAAGGCTGGCGCTCGGCGGAATCATCTGGATGTCGCTCAGTGGCAAGTTGTCGAATTTACCCGGTAAAAATCATCTGTCAATAACTTCCGGGTAAAACGTGTGCATGAGGGCTGTGCCGTGAGCCAGCGGGCTCGGGTGTGCTTGCCACTTCCTGAGCTTGCTATGGTTGGACTTTCGGTCTGACGGAAATGAAGGGAATGACCAAGTGTCTGCGTCCGCTCGCCCTGCTGGCTTCGCTTGCCCTGCTTTGCTGCGTCTGCGCGTCGTCTGCGCTGGCGGCGGCCGAGCTGGCCATACCGCCCATCGCGTATCACGAGCGCACGCTGGCCAACGGCCTGCAGGTGCTCAGCGTGGAGGATCACTCCAGCCCCAACGTGGCCGTGCAGATGTGGTACCACGTCGGCTCCAAGGACGACCCCAAGGGGCGCTCCGGCTTCGCGCACCTGTTCGAGCACCTGATGTTCAAGAGCACCGCGCACATGCACGCCGAGCAGATGGACCGGCTCACCGAGGACGTGGGCGGCGCCAACAATGCCTCCACCGGCGATGACGTCACCAACTACTTCGAGGTGGTGCCGAGCAATTATCTGCAGACGCTGCTGTGGGCCGAGGCCGAGCGGCTGTCCAACCTCAAGGTGGACGAGAAGAATTTCGTCTCCGAGCGCGCGGTGGTGGAGGAGGAGTACCGCCAGAGCGTGCTGGCCAACCCGTACGGCAAGCTGTTCAACGCGATCGATCCGAAGTCGTACGCCGTGCATCCGTACAAGCGGCCGACGATCGGCAGCATTGCGGATCTGGAGGCGGCCTCGTTGCAGAACGTGATTGATTTCCACAACACCTTCTACCGCCCCGACAACGCCACCCTGATCGTTACCGGTGATTTCGATCCGAAGCAGCTCGACGCCTGGGTCGATCAATACTTCGGCTGGATCCCCAAGCCAGCCACGCCGATTCCGCAGGTCACCGTGCAGGAACCGAGGCGCAAGAAGAACCGGCGCTACGCCGTCGCCAGCGAAACCGCGCCGTTGCCCGCGGTGGCGATGACCTGGCTGATTCCGCCGGCCGCCGACAGTGCCGACCGTATTCCGCTGCAGGTGGCTGCCGCCTTGCTTTCGCGGGGTGATTCGTCGCGCTTGTACCAGTCGCTGGTGTATCGCCACCAAGTGGCGCAGCAGATCGGTGCCGATGCCGACGCGCGGGTCGGCCCGGGTCTGTTCGCCGTCTACGCGATCCTCGCCAGCGGGCACAAGCCGGCCGAGGCGGAGAAGCTGCTCAACGAGGAAATCATCTGGCTGGCCACCCAGCCGATCCCCGCCGCCGAGCTGGACAAGGTCAAGACCCAGTTGCTGACCAGTGAGCTCAAGCAGCGCCAGACCGCGCAAGGCATTGCCTTTGCCCTGGGCCAGGCCAGCCTGATCGACGGCGGCGTGGAGCACGTCAACAGCGACCTGACGGCGCTGCAACAAGTCACCGAAAAGGATGTGCACCGCGTGTTGCAGAAATACATCACCGGTGAGCACAAGGTCGTCATCGATTATCTGCCGCAGGCCAGGAAAGCCGCCAAGGCCACCAGCAAGGGAGCAGCGAAATGAGCCGCCAGATCATGATCCATCGCCGTGGCAACTCACTTCGTCTGGCCATCTTTACGGCTGCCCTGCTGGTTTCCGGCCAGCTGCTTGCCACCACCGGCGCGAACACCTTTCCGACCACTCCACCCGCACCCGGCCCGGCGCCGCAATTGAACGTGCCGACACCGTGGATGCAGACCCTGCCCAACGGCTTGCAGGTGATCACCGTGGTCCGCTCCCGCCTGCCGCTGGTGACCGCCAAGCTGGTGCTGCGCGGTGGTGGCGAGATGGATCCGCCACGACTGGCCGGCCTGGCCGACCTCACCGCCAGCCTGCTGACCAAGGGCGCCGCTGGCAAGAGTGCGCCGCAGATCGCCGCTGCCGCCGAGGCGCTGGGCGGCACACTCGACGCCGCCACCGGCTGGGACGAGAGCGCGGTGGGCATCACCGTGACCACGCCGAAGTTGCCGCAGGCACTGAGCCTGCTGGCCGAGGTGGTACGCCACCCGGATTTCAGCGCCGCCGAACTGAAGCGGGCGCAAGCGCAGGCGATCGATGACCTGCGCCTGTCACTGAGCCGGCCCATTGCGCTGGCGTCGCTGGCGGCCAGTCGCGGCGTCTTCGGCACCGGTGCGTATGGCCATTCGCGCAGCGGCACCCCGGCGTCATTGGCGCGGATACACCGCGCCGATCTGCTGCAGCTGCATCAGGCGTTGTATCGACCGGACAACGCGATCCTGATCCTGACCGGTGACATCACGCCCGAGCAGGCGCAGCAGCTGGCGCAGACCAGCTTTGGTGACTGGCGGAAACCGGCGACGCCGTTGCCGGCCCAGCCCGTCGGCAAGATCGCCAGCCAGTTGCCGCCGATCCTGCTGATCGACCAGCACGGCGCCGGCCAGGCCGGCGTGGTTGTGGCGCATGCGGCGCCGGCGCGCAGCGACAAGGACTACACCATCGGCACCGTGGCCAACGCGGTGCTTGGCGGCTCCTATTCGGCGCGCTTGAACGAGGAGATCCGTATCAAGCGCGGGCTCTCCTACGGCGCCAGCAGCCGACTGGAAAGCCTGGCGGATGCCGGCATCTGGTTGGCCGCGGCGCAAACCAAGAACCCGTCGGCACCGCAGGTGGTTGATCTGATGCTTGGCGAATTCAAGCGGCTGGGTCGTACGCCGGTGTCGGCCGAGGAGCTCGCCGCGCGCAAGGCCACCCTGATCGGCAGTTACGGGCGCAGTCTGGAAACCACCGCTGGCCTGGCCGAACAGGTGGCCGAGCTGGCGGTGTACGGCGTCAAGCTGGATGAGATTGGCAAGTACATCGCCCAGGTGCAGGCCGTCACGCCCAGGCAGATCGAGAAATACGCGCACAAGCACCTGGACGCGGACGACAGCAGCGTGGTGGTGGTCGGTGATGCGGCCGCGTTTGCCCCGGCGATCCGCAAGGCACATCACAAGGCGGTGTTGCTGGAATCCACCGCACTCGACCTGGACAGCCCCAACCTGCAAGCGCCGATCAAAGGCAGGTAAGTACCAGCCACAGTGACGACACGTTCAGTTGGCGAGTGCTCGCCCGGCTACCCAAAGAACGGCCCCGCAAGGGGCCGCTTTCTTTCCAGTCACCGCGGTATCAATGACCGCTGGCAGCGGGCCCGGCCTTGGCCGTGAACGGCGGCTTGGCCAGCCAGATCACCAGGATCAGGCCGAAGAAGACCCAGCCCAGTGCATGGAACACTTCGTTGAATGAAATCTGGAAGCCCTGCTGGGTGATCATGCCGTTGATCAGGCTGCCACCCACCTGCGCATCGCCGTGGCCGAGCTGCTGCATGGCGGCCTGGGTCACCGGGCTGTACGGGGTGATGTGCTCAGCCAGCTGCTCGTGATGCACCACCGCGCGGCGGGTCCATATCAAGGTCGTGATCGAGGCGGAAAAGCTGCCGCCCAGCGTGCGCAGGAAGGTGGACAGGCCCGAGCCGGCGGCAATCTCGTTCTGCTGCAGATCCGACAGCAGGATGGTCAGCACCGGCATGAAGAACAGTGCCACGCCGAGACCCTGCAGCAGTTGCACCATCGCCACATGGTAGAAGTCGATCTGCAGATAGAAGTCCGAGCGCATGAAGCAGGTCGCGCCCATCACCAGGAACGACGCTGCGGCGAGCAGGCGCAGATCCACGCGGGTGGCGTACTTGCCCACGAAAAACGTCAGCAGCACCGGAATCACGCCGAGCGGCGCGGTGGCGTAACCGGCCCAGGTCGCGGTGTAGCCGAGGTTCTGCTGCAGCCATAGCGGCACCAGCAGCGCGATCGAGAAAAACGCGGCATAGCCAAGCACCATCGCCAGCGTGCCGGCGGTGAAGTTGCGATGGCGGAACAGCTTCAGGTCGACGATCGGATCCTTGTCGGTCAGCTCCCAGATCAGGAATACCGCCAGCGAGATGGCCGAGACGATGCTGGTGACGATGATGAAGATGGAGTTGAACCAGTCGGCATCGTTGCCTTTGTCCAGCACGATCTGCAGCGCGCCGACGCCGATGATCAGGGTGATCAGGCCGACGTAGTCGATCTTCGGGCGCTCGGTCCTCTCGACCTTGCCCTTCATCTGATTGGCGACCACCATGCTGGCGAAGATGCCGATCGGCACGTTGATGAAAAAGATCCACGGCCACGAGTAGTTGTCGGTGATCAGGCCGCCGAGGATTGGGCCGGCGATCGGCGCCACTACCGTGACCATCGCCAGCAGGGCCAGCGCCATGCCGCGTTTGGCCGGCGGATAGATGCCGATCAGCAGGCTCTGGGTGATCGGATACATCGGCCCGGCGACCGCACCCTGCAGCGCCCGGAACACCAGCAGCATGCCCATGCTTTCGGACATGCCGCACATGAACGAAGTTAGCGCGAACAGCAGGGTGCAGGCAGTGAACAGCCGCACTTCGCCGAAGCGCCGCGAGAGGAAGCCGGTGAGCGGCAGCGAGATCGCCATGCTCACCGCGAACGAGGTGATCACCCACGTGCTCTGGTCGTTGCTGACGCCGAGGTTGCCGGCAATGGTCGGCAGCGACACGTTGGCGATCGTGGTGTCCAGCACCTGCATGAAGGTGGCCAGCGACAGGCCGATCGTGCTCAGTGCCAGATTGGGCGGGCGGAATGGGGTGGTCATCGGTTCATATCAATCGAGGTAGGCGCACCCTGTGCGCGATGTTCTTGCTGCATGTTCGAAGGGCATCGCCCGCGAGCGGGCTCCTACAGGGGGACTATTTGCTGCCAGCCATGTTGGCGTGGATGATCTGCGCGATCGCCGCGTTCGCCTTGACCAGTTGCTGCTTGTAGATGTCGGTGCTGAACACCGGCTGGGTCGGTGCCTGCTGCGCCAGGGTCGGGCCGCTCTGGTCGTGCAGGTTCACGTCCACGTTGAGCGACATGCCCAGCCGCAGCGGGTGCTTCTTCAGCTGATCAGGATCGGTGAACACGATGCGTACCGGGATGCGCTGCACGATCTTGATCCAGTTGCCGGTGGCATTCTGCGCCGGCAGCAGCGAGAACGCGCTGCCGGTGCCGATGCCCAGACTCTCCACCTTGCCCTTGTAGGCAACCTTGCTGCCATAGACGTCCGAGTCGATCTCCACCGGCTGGCCGATGCGCATCTGGGCGAGCTGGGTTTCCTTGAAATTCGCGTCGATCCACACCCCCTGCAGCGGTACCACCGCCATCAACGGCGAGCCAGGCATCACACGCTGCCCCACCTGCACCGAGCGTTTGGCCACATAGCCGTCCACCGGAGCCACCAGGGTGGTCCGCGCATCGTCGAGGAACGCGGCGCGCAGCTTGGCCGCGGCCACCTGCACATCCGGATGCGAGGCGACCACGGTATCGTCGACCAACACCTTGCCGGTCTGGTACTGCTGCCGCGCGGCGATCAACGCGCTTTCGGCCGTGTTCAGCGCATCGCTGGCGTGCGACAGCTCCTCGGCCGAGATCGCACCCGATTTGGCCAGCGCCACGCGCCGGTGGTAATCGGCGCGCGCCTTGTCCACCGCCGTCTTGCGCGCGGCCACTTCGGCCCGTGCGCCATTGACGCTGGAGTACAGGCCGCGCACCTTGCGCACGGTCAAGGCCAGATTCGCCCTGGCCTCGCTCAAGGCTACGTCGGCATCGCTGGGGTCGAGCTGCACCAGCGGGTCGCCGGCGTGCACCAGGTCGCCGTCATCGGCGCCGATGCTGACCACGGTGCCGGCGATCTGCGGGGTGATCTGCACCACGTTGCCGTTGACGTAGGCATCGTCGGTGCCTTCGTACCAGCGGCCTTCGAGGTAGTACCACAGCCCCCAGCCGATGCTGGCGAGCAGTACGACAACGCCAAGCGCTCGCAGCAGGAAGCCGCGCGAGCTCTTCTTCGGTGGTGGGGCGACCGGCGTCGCTTCGGTCGCGGTGGGAGTCTGGCTGGACATGGGGCTGCCTCAGGAACGTGAAGGGATGGAAGACGGGGGAGTGGGCGCGTCGGCTTGCGGCTGGTAGCCGCCACCGAGAGCCTCGATCAGGAGCACCGAGCGGTCGACCTGCTGCGCCTGCAGCGCGGCCATGCCGCGGTTCGCCAGCAACAAGTGCTGGCGCACGCTGAGCGCTTCCAGATAGCTGCCGATGCCAGCCTGGTAGCGCTGCAGCGCCAGATCCCAGGCCTGCTGCGCCGCCGCCTGCGCGCGTTGCTGCGCGTCGATCTGCTGCTGCAGCGACTGCAGGGCAGAGACATCGTCGGCGACCTCATTCAGCGCACCCACCAGGGTCTGGTTGTACTGCGCCACGGCCAGGTCATATTGCGCATCCTTGCCGGCCAGGTTGGCGCGCAGGCGGCCGCCGTCGAAAATCGGCAGGCTCAGCGAAGGGCCACCTTCGAAGAAGCGCGAGGGAAGCGACAGCGGGCTGCCACCACCCAGCGCGATCACGCCGGCCATCGCGCCGATGCTGATATTCGGCAGGAACTCGGTCTTCGCCGCCTTGATGTCCTTGCCCGCGGCCTCGACGCGCCAGCGCGCGGCGACCAGGTCGGCGCGGTGGCCGATCAGATCGATCGACAGGTTCGCCGGTACTGCCAACTCGGCCGGCGTCAGCACGCGCGGGCGGGCAATCTCCAGTCCGCGATCCGGTCCCTTGCCTAGCAGCACCGACAACGCCGAGCGCGCCGCAGCCACGGCCCGCGCGGTACGCGCCGCATCCTGCTCGGCGTTGGCGACCTCGCCATCGGCCTGCTTGAGCACGATCTGGTTGTCGATGCCGGCGCTCACGCGTTGCCGGGTCAGCTCGCGTGACTGGTTGGCGCGGTTGAGTTCGCCCTTCGCCAGATCCTGCTGGGCAAAGGCATAGCCAAGCTGGGCGTAGGCGCGGGCAACATTGCCAGACAGTTCGATGCGCGCCGCTCGGGCATCAATCTGTGCGGCGCGCGAGGCGCCCAGTGCAGCCTGCCACGCATCGCGCCTGCCGCCCCACAGATCCACGCTCCACTTCAGGCTCACATCCGCATATTTGGCCAGGCCGAAATGACCGTTGCCGAGGGGGACGTCCGTCGGCAGGCGCGCGCCGGCGACGCTGGCACCGGCCGTCACGTTGGGTCCGCGTGCCGCGTCGGCGCTGCCGACTTCGGCCTCGGCGCCGCGCGCCCGTGCATCGGCCACGGCGAGCCCCGGGTTGTTCTTCAGCGCTTCGCTGATGAGGGCGTCGAGTTGCGGATCGCCCAGGGCACTCCACCAGTCAGACGCAGGCCAGGCGGCCGGTGACAGCGCCACGCCGGCGAGGCTGTGCTCGGCCTGCAGTGACGCCGCGTCGAGCGCGGTGCCGTCCCGGTGCAGGTCGCCGCTGCTGGCGCAACCGGCCACGGAGAGGGTAAGTGCGGTAGCTGCCGCAAGTAGGTGCAGGCGCATGGGGAAGTCCAGGGGAGCGGAGGTTACGGGGTCAGGTCTTGTCGCGGAGCGTATGCAGCACGCGCTCCAGGTAGTCGAGCAATTGGCCTTGTTCGGCGCGGTTCAGCGAGGCCTGGGCGGCGTTCATCACGCGCTGGCTGCACACCGAGGCGGTGTTTCGCCACACCGTGTGTCCAGCCTCGGTGAGTTCGATGCGCAGTGCGCGGCGATCCTGTTCATGCGGCGCACGACGCAAGTAGCCCTTGCGCTCGAGTTGATCGAGCTGACGCGTCATCGCGCCGCCGTCGAGCTCCACGGCACGGGCCAGTTCGGTGGCCGACACCGCGCCCAGCTGCTGCGCTTTCTTGATGATCAGGAACTGGGTGAAGCTCAGCTCCAGGCCTTGGCTGGCCATGTCCGCCTCGATCGCGCGCACCATTTCCGAGCGCACCATGGTCAGCAACATGCCCAGCGTGGGCGCATCGCCGGCGCGGTCGAGGGGTGGGTTCCGGGAGGGCATGGTGTCATTCATGCCGCGCATTCTATTGCCGCAAATATAATTGTCAAGGCAAATATATGTCAGTTCATGTTTGCTTGGACAAATTATGCGTGTGCCTGGACATGGCCGCGCGGCTTGTGCGTTTTTTGGACACAACGGCATAGTCCTTACGTGTTGCACATACTTTGGGCACTTCGCGACAGTGGAAAATGGAACGACTCCAAGCCCGACACGTTCGATTCCTGGCGGCGTGGATGGGAGCGATGGCGATGAGCAGGGTGGCGCCAAGAGTATGTCGGGAGCGGTGGCGCAACACGCATGAACCCCACGCATAAGCGCCGCTTATCGCCCCGATCATTAAAACTTCCTTGGTCTGGCTGGTCGCCGGGGCATAGGATGGTCAGGCGCAAATCCGCGTTGCTGACAAATCCGTGAGGCCGCCATGAATCGTTCGCTATGGTCTGTAGTGCTTGCGTTGAGCCTGGTTACCTCCACTGCATGGGCTGGCGACGGGTTTTGGCAGACCCCGACCATCGCCGGGGCCGGCAAGATCCATTCGATGCCGCAGGCGGCCTACCAGCCCGATCGAAAGGCCACCTACAAGGTGGTGTTCAGCCTCAGCAAGGCGGGTGCCAAGCCCACTGACGTCAGCCCTTCGCTGGATCACGTGGCGCGTGCAGTCAACCTTTATGTCAGCGCCGGAGTCCCGCTGTCCCATCTGAAATTCGTGGCGATTGCCGCGGGCGCGGCCACACCGGTGGTACTCAACGACGAGCAGTACCGCAAGGCGTATGGTGTCGCCAATCCGAACCTCGCCTTGATCGCGCAACTGCGCAAGGCCGGCGTCGATGTGGCCGTGTGCGCGCAGGCGGTGGCCGAGCACCATTTCCAGTATGACTGGGTCGATCCGAAGGTCACGGTGGCCCTGTCCGCGCTGACCACGATCACCGAGCTGCAACATCAGGGCTATGCGCTGATGCCGTTGTAAGTCCATCTGCAAGGGGGGGATTCGTCATGCGTCGTCAGATGCAACGGTTTTTAATGGCCGCGGGTTCATCCGTGCTGGCCTTTGCTGCCAGTGCGGCCAGCCAGCCCGACTATCTGCCGCCGTGGAGCCCGCCACCGGCCGGCATGCAATTCAGCGTGCCGCCTTTCGATGCGATCGCCGACCTGCATGGCGACATCGTCGATCCGCAACTGGTGGTGTTTTTCGCCGGCAACCAGTTCATGGTGGTGCATGACCTGATACACGCGTTCAAGCAGGCGCACCCGGAAGTCAAACGGATCTTCGTCGAGACCCTGCCGCCAGGCATTCTGGCAAAACAGATCGAAGGTGGCGTGCTGGTGATGGGCAACCTGCGCATCGCATTGAAGCCGGACATCTATACGGCCGGCAAGGCGTCCATCGCCAAAACCCAGAAGCAACACCACTGGTTCGCCGAGACCTACGATTACGCCCGCAACCCGCTGGCGATTCTGGTCGCGAAAGGCAATCCGAAACACATCACCGGCCTGGCTGACCTGGGGCGTGCCGATGTGCGCGTGAGCATGCCGAACCCGGCGTGGGAGGGTATCGCTCGACAGATCGAAGCGAGCTACCGCAAGGCCGGTGGCGAGGCGCTGGATCACACCATCATGCAGACCAAGGTGCACGATGGCACGACCTTCCTAACCCATATCCATCACCGGCAGTCACCGCTGCGCGTGTTGCTGGGCGAGTCGGACGCGGCGCCGGTGTGGTCGACCGAGGCGTATTTTCAGCAGCAGATTCTGCATCATCCGGTGGATACGGTGGTGATTCCCGCCGCGCAGAATGTTACCGCCACGTATACCGCTGCGCGCATGAAGAACGCACCGCATGCACAGGCCGCCAGGGATTTCCTGGCCTTCATGCACAGCCCCGCCGCGCAGGCGGTGTATCGCAAATATGACTTCATGCCGATGCCCTGAGGAGAACGCGATGCGCGGCCTCGACCCACGACGACTGTCCATCGCCGCTGCGCTGTTCGCGGCCGCGCTGTTTGTCACCAGCGCCCAGGCCACCGATGCGGCGACCATCGCCCGCCAGGGCAACGGCAAGGGTGCTGCCCCGTGCATGGCCTGTCATGGTCAGGACGGTGGCGGTCAGGCCGTTGCCGGCAATCCTCGCCTGGCCGGACTCAATGCGGCCTACCTGCGCAAGCAGCTGGACGACTTCGCCAACGGCTCGCGCAACAGCCCGCTGATGCAGCCGAGCGCCACGGCGCTGAATGACGACGAGCGTGCGGCGCTGGCGTTTTACTACAGCAAGTTGCCGCTGCCGCCTGCGCTGGCCAGGCCGGCGACAGCGCCGCCGCCCGCTGACAGCATCGGTGCCGTGCTGGCCACGCGCGGTGCCTGGAATCGTGGCATACCTGCCTGCGTGCAATGTCATGGCCCGCATGGCGTCGGCGTGGGGGCGCACTTTCCGCCGCTGGCTGGCCAGCCGGCCGCGTATATCGAAATGCAGCTCAAGGCGTGGCAGCAGGGCAGGCGGCACAACGATCCATTGCAGCTGATGCAGCACCTGTCCGCCGGCTTGAGCACGCAGGATATTCAGGCCGTGGCGACCTGGTTCGCCGCGCAGCCGCTGCCCGCGCCGGAGACCGCGCCATGAAGAAGTTGCCCGTTGCTCTTGCCATCGCGCTCGCCCTGATGGCGTTGGTCGGTTGCACGCAGAAGCCTGCGCCGGCAGCGACGGACGCGCCGACTGCTGCGGCAACCTCGCGCAAGGCGGTGGCAGCCAAACCGGTCGCCGTGACGTTCACCCCGCCTGCCGAATCAGCCATCCCCGCCGGCCCGCTCGGCGAGGTGATCCGTCAGGGTCGCGACATCTTCACCGACACCCCGGCCCACGCGAAGGCGTATGTCGGCAACAGCCTGAGCTGCAATAACTGCCACCTGGACGCGGGCCGACAGGCCAATTCGGCGCCGCTGTGGGGCGCCTACGGCGTGTACCCGCAGTACCGCAAGAAAAACGGTCATGTGAATACGCTCGGCGAACGCATCCAGGGGTGCTTCCGCTACAGCATGAACGGCAAGGCGCCGCCGCTGGACAGCGCGGAAATGGTCGCGCTGGAAACCTACGCGTGGTGGTTGGCCAAGGGCGCACCGGTTGGCGTGAAGCTGCAAGGCGCCGGCTATCCGAAGCAGGGCTTCAAGCCGCCGCAGCCGCCGGACTATGCGCGTGGCGAAAAAGTCTTCGTGAACAACTGCGCGCTGTGCCATGGCAGCGATGGCCAGGGCCAGCAGGTCGCCGGTCGCAACGTGTTTCCGCCGCTGTGGGGGCCGCAGTCGTTCAACTGGGGCGCCGGCATGCAGCAGATCAACAATGCCGCCGCCTTCATCAAGGCCAATATGCCGTTCAGCCGTGGCGACACGCTGAGCGACCAGGACGCGTGGGACGTGGCGATGTTCATGGATGCGCACGAGCGCCCGCAGGATCCGCGCTACACCGGCAATCTGTCCGAGACGCGCCGGAAGTATCACGACAGTCCCATGTCGTTGTACGGCATCGTGGTCAACGGCCACCTGCTGGGCGCGCCCTCCGCCAACCGCTGACGTGCAAGCCGGTCCCCCGGTTTGCAGCTGGCCCGATGCCGGCGTATATTCGTAAAAATGAATATACGCCGGCGCGCGCAGGCGCGACTCGTCGGCTCCGCCCCATCCAGGAGCAGGCCGTGCAGCGTCCCGAAGTGAATGCGTTCTTCCATGCACCGACCAATACCTTCAGCTATGTGGTGTGGGACCCGGCCACGCAGAAGGCGGCGGTGCTCGATACGGTGCTCGATTACGACGCGGCGTCCGGCCGCACCGGGCGCGAATCGGCCGACGTAATGATCGCCTTCGTGCGGGCGCGTGGGCTGAGCGTGGAGTGGGTGATCGACACCCACGTGCATGCCGATCACCTCTCGGCGGCGCCTTATGTGCAATCCAGCCTGGGCGGCAAACTCGGCATCGGCGAACACATCCGCAGTGTGCAGGACAGTTTCGGCACGCTGTTCAACGCGGGCAGCGACTTTCGTCGCGATGGCAGCCAGTTCGACCACCTGTTCAGCGACGGCGAGCGCTACATGCTGGGCGGCATCGAGGCCACGGCGATACATACGCCAGGCCACACGCCGGCCTGCATGACCCACCTGATCGGCGACGCGGCCTTCGTCGGCGATACCTTGTTCATGCCCGACTACGGCACCGCCCGCTGCGACTTTCCCGGAGGCAATGCGGCCACGCTGTATCGCTCGATCCACAAGATCTTCGCGCTGCCGGACGCCACCCGGATCTTCCTGTGCCACGACTACAAAGCCGCCGGTCGCGACGAGTTCGCGCACGAAACCACGGTGGCCGCCGAGCGCCGGGGCAATATCCATGTGCACGACGGCGTCAGCGAAGCGGACTTCGTGGCCATGCGCACCCATCGCGACGCCGGCTTGTCGATGCCGCAGCTGATCCTGCCCGCCGTGCAGGTGAACATGCGCGGCGGGCGGCTGCCGCCGGCCGAGGACAACGGCCGGCACTATCTCAAAATTCCGCTGGACGCGATCTGAGTCCAGCCCACCCACACCACTTGCTTCAGGAGCATGCCGATGCAGCTGCACCCACTTTCAAAAGACCTCAGCGTCACTACCCAGATCGCTGTTGCCGATATCGCGGTGCTGGCTGCGCAGGGTTTTCGCAGCATCATCAACAACCGTCCCGATGGTGAAGAAGCCGGTCAGACGGCCAGCGCCACGCTGGCCGCAGCGGCAAAGCAGGCCGGGCTGGACTATCGGCATATCCCGGTGGTGCCCGGCCAGTTGCAGGACTCGCAGGTGACGGCGTTTGCCGCGGCGCTGGCCGACTTGCCTGCACCGGTGCTCGCGTTCTGCCGCACCGGCACGCGCTCAAGCACCTTGTGGGCGCTGCAGGCCACGGGCTCGGCCGACAACATTCTGGAAACGGCCCGGGCCGCCGGGTATGACCTGTCAGGGTTGCGACCGCGCTTGGGCGACGCGGCATACAGTCACTGAGTGGCGAGGCCTGCGTCCGCGCGCTGGTCGGGGCAAGCGTGGCTCGCAAAAACTTGCGGCCGCACCCGCGCCGTGCACATGGCGGCGTGCATGGTTGTGATATGCAAAGTGTTCCGTTTCATTCATTGAAGCCGGTCGTCATCGGGAGCTATCCATGCACCATCTGCTGACCATGCAGGCCCTGCTTGCCATTGTGTGCGGTTCGGTCGTGGGCTTCTCGCTGGCGCTGATCGGCGGCGGCGGCTCGATCCTGGCCATGCCGCTGCTGCTGTACGTGGTCGGCATGCACGATCCACACATGGCGATCGGTACCAGCGCCCTGGCGGTGGCAATCAACGCGTTCGCCAACCTGATTCCGCACGCTCGCGCCGGTCACGTGCGCTGGAAGGTGGCGTTCACCTTCGCCGCCACCGGCGTGGTCGGCGCGTACATCGGATCGAGCATCGGCAAGGCGGTCAACGGGCAGCATCTGCTGGTGCTGTTCGCGCTGCTGATGCTGGTGGTGGCGGCATTGATGCTGCGCGGTCGCCGCCGTGGTCCGGATCGCTACCCATTGCCGCACATGTATCCACGATTGGGTGCGGTGGGTCTGGGCGCCGGTGGGTTGTCCGGCTTCTTCGGTATCGGCGGTGGCTTTCTGATCGTGCCCGGGCTGATGTTCGCCAGTGGCATGGAAATCATCCATGCGATCGGTACCTCGCTGTTCGCGGTGGGAGCATTCGGCCTCACCGCGGCCATCAACTACGCAATCTCCGGCCTGATCAACTGGCCGGTGGCGGCTGAGTTCATCGGCGGCGGCATCGTCGGTGGCTGGTTGGGCGCGATCGGTGCCAAACACCTGGCGAAGACCCGCGGCGCGCTCAACCTGATCTTCGCCCTGGCGATCGTCGCCGTGGCGATCCTGATGCTGGTCAAGAGCTTGCGCGGCTGATCTCTCCGCACGCCTGAGTCGGGCCCGCACTGCGTCACAATGCCCGCTGTCTTGAGCGGGAGTGCTGGATGATCTTTGTTTTGCTGAGTGTGCTGTGCAGCGTGCTGGTATCGGTGCTGTTGAAGCTGGCGCGCCGTCTGGATATCGACGTGGCCCAGGCGATTGCCTGGAACTACGCGGTGGCCAGCGCGCTCACCGCCCTGGTGCTGCAACCCTCGCTGGTGACCCTGCGCCAACCCGGCGCGCCGTGGCTGGCGCTGATCGGGCTGGCCGCGCTGTTGCCGACGATCTTCCTCGCGCTGAGTGCCTCGGTACGCCATGCCGGCATCGTGCGCAGCGAGGCGGCCCAGCGGCTGTCCCTGCTGCTCTCGTTGCTGGCCGCATTCGTGTTGTTCGGCGAGCAGCTCACCGCGTTCAAGCTGGCCGGCACTGCGCTGGGGTTGCTGGCGCTGCTGTGCATGGTCTGGCGCGGCGGTGCGGCGGCTTCCTCCGGCGACGCCGAGACGGACTGGCGTTATCCCTTGCTGGTGTTCGTCGGCTTCGCCCTCATCGACATCCTGTTCAAGCGCGTGGCGTTGGCCGGCGTGCCATTGGGTGCCGCGCTGCAGGCGATGTTTGCGCTGGCGCTGCCGCTGGCCTTCGTGCTGCCGCTCTGGAAACACCTGCAGGAAAAGACCCGTTTCAACCGGCGCAGTGCGCTCGGCGGCGTCGCGCTGGGACTGGCCAACTTCGGCAATATCCTGTTTTACCTGCGCGCGCACCGCATGCTGCCAACGCATCCGGCGCTGGTCTTCGCCAGCATGAATATCGGTGTGGTGGCGCTGGGCGCGCTGGTCGGCCTGCTGCTGTTTCGCGAGCGGCTGAGCCGGCTCAATCTTGTTGGTGTGTTGTTGGCGCTGCTGGCGATCGGGGTGCTCGCGTGGGGTTGAGCGGCCACGGATGCGTCGGTGCGTGACTCATGGTCACTCAAAAGTGCCGCATGACACTGGTCGACGCGTTGCAATGGTGCGTGCGTGGAGACGGCCAAGAATTATAAGGAATGGGGTAGTTTCATTTTTGCAGAGAACATTGTGGCCCGGGAGCCCGATGAAAATTCCAATTTGTTGATCTGCTTAACAGCTAGATCTCACAGGAGTCACGGGCCGCCTCGACAAAACGAGATTTGGCGTTTGGTCGCTGCAATTGTTCGTGTCGCTTGCCGAAACCTTCACCCAAAGCGTGACGTAACCAGTTACATATCGCGGCACGCCAACCAGCTACCTGAACGTCCGTGTCGATCCTCGATCAAAAAGTATCTTTCCAGGAGCCAACCCCATGAAGCATCTGATCACACTCGCCTGCCTGCTCCTTGCCGTTGCGCTGTATGCGGTGGGCATGTCTACCGGTGCCGTGGTATTCGCAGGTCTGGGCATGCTGGCCGAGGGTGTGTTCTGGATTCGGCTGCTTCGCCGTGCGCCGCGGCCGGCTTCCGCTCCAGGCAGGTAGTCGGTCCGCGTTCCACCATATCCGCGAGCCGGTCAAGGCCCATCTGGGCAGCCACGCTGCGCCCGTACGTTCTTGCGCAATGACTTATGGCCGATGAAGGCTGCTCGTCACCGCGCCTATGCTGGGTCGTTGCCCCACCCGAACAGGATGCCCTTCCCATGCGCAAACTCTCCCTCGCTGCGGCACTCGCCGCGTTGTTGCTCAGCTCGGTCGCGATCGCCGGCCCGGACAAGAAAGACGACAAGACCAAGTCGGAGCCGAAGCCCGATGCGACGCTGGTGCAGCCGCAGTCGTCGAGCAGCGAAGGGTCGGTAACGGTCGAGGGCAAGCGGATCGACTACAAGGCGGTGGCCGGCACCCTGGTGCTGCATGGCAGCGGCGACAAGGAGGACGAGCCGCAGGTCAGCATGTTCTACGTGGCCTATTTCAAGAAGGGTGTGGGGGCGAGCAAGCGGCCGATCACCTTCCTCTACAACGGTGGGCCAGGGTCGGCCTCGGTGTGGCTGCACATGGGCGCGTTCGGTCCGAAGCGGGTGGTGACGGCCGATCACACGCATACGCCGGCGGCACCGTACCAGCTGGTCAACAACGATTACAGCCTGCTCGATGCCTCGGACCTGGTCTTCATCGATGCGCCCGGCGCGGGTTTCAGTCGCCTGATCGCCGACGACGCCGACAAGGTCAAACGCGCCGAGCAGATGAAGGATCGCAAGAAGGCGATCTACGGCGTGGACGGCGATGGCCATGCGTTCGCCCAGTTCATCACCCAGTTCATGTCCAAATACGGTCGCTGGAATTCGCCCAAGTACCTGTTCGGCGAAAGCTACGGCACCACGCGTTCGGCGGTGGTGGCGAACATTCTGGAGAACGATGACAGCGTCGACCTCAATGGCGTGATCCTGCTTTCGCAGATCCTCAACTTCGACACCAGCATCGACGGCCCCGCGTTCAACCCCGGCATCGACCTGCCATACGAGCTGGGCTTGCCGACGTACGCAGCCACCGCGTTCTACCATCACAAACTGCCACAGCAGCCGGCCGCGCTGGAGCCGTTCCTGAAAGAAGTCGAGCAGTACGCGATGGGCCCCTACGCGCAGGCGTTGATGGCCGGTTCGCGCTTGGGCGATGCGCAGAAGCAGGCGGTCGCCGAAAAGCTGCACGAGTACACCGGACTGCCGGTGGCCTATCTCGTGAAAGCGAACCTCCGCGTTTCCGGTGGCATGTTCGAGCATGAGCTGCTCGGTCACGACGACGAGACGACGGGACGGCTCGACACGCGCTTCTCCGGGCCGTCGATCGATCCGATGGGCAAGGATTCCGAATACGACCCGCAGTCGTCGGCGATCAGCTCGGCCTACGTGGCCGCGTTCAATGACTATGTGCGGCGCGACCTGAAGTTTGGCGAGGGCCGCCGGTACCGCCTGTTTGCCGACATCGACCATTGGAATTTCTCGCACAAGGCGCCGGGTGTGCAGGGCGAGGCGCTGCAGTCCTCTACCAATGTGATGCCCGATCTGGCCATGGCGATGAAGACCAACCCCAACCTCAAGGTCTACGTCAACGGCGGCTATTACGACCTGGCCACGCCGTTCTTCGCCGCCGACTATGAAGACCACCACCTGCCGATCCCGGCCAGCCTGGATGGCAACATCAGCTACTCGTGGTATCCGTCCGGGCACATGGTGTATGTGAACGAGCCGTCGCTGAAAATGCTGCATGACAACGTCGTCCGCTTCATCGAGCAGACCGACAACATCAGGCACTGAGTCGCGCCACCTCACCCGGCCCCCGCGGTCCGGGTGAGGTGGGCTGTCATGGGCTGTCATGGGCGGGCGTTTGGCACCATCAGCGAGCCCGCATCGCCTTGATGAAAAGGCCCGGCAGCCCCAGCCCCGGCAGCAAGCCGATGCAGCCACCTCAGGCGCCGCCGCGCTCGCCACCGAGCGGAACGAACAACAACACCGGCAGGCATCCCATCGACACGACTCCTTCTCAGTACGCCGTGGGCATCGCCGGCGGGTGGCGCAGCAGCGCGTGTTTGGCCAGCTGCGTTTCCGCGGAAGACAATTCCAGCAATGGCGTGAGCTTGCCGCCGATCAGGACGGCGATCGGCATGCCATCGCGAAACAGCACGCGTGAACCGGCCAGCGCCGGCACCTTGTCACCGGCCAGCACGGTGCCGACCAGGTTCAGCGGATCGCTGCCGCTGAGGCAGACCAGTTCGCCGTCATCGGCACGCGCGCGCACCGCTCGTAGCGGGGTTATCGCCTCGGGCAAGGCGAACTGTTCGCCGACCAGGCCGTCGACAAAGCGGCCGCCGCGAATTTCCCCGCGCGCCTCCAGCCGACGATACACGCGCAGCAGCTCGCGCCACGGCGGCAGCCAGGGCGCCTCGCGCTCCAGCAACTTCCAGAACACCACGCCGTAGCGGCGCAACAAGGCGCGGGCAATGTGCTCGGTGACGTCGGACCGGTCGCCTGCTTCCTCTTGGCGAGCGGGCGTCGCCGAGGGGTTGGCCATGCGCGTCAACGACCAGCGCCCGGCGTCCTCGATGCCGCCGAGCTGATGCCGGCGCAGACGCCGATGGCGACCGCCCTCGCGCTTGGCCGCCGGCAGCAGCAGGGCGCGCAGGCCGGCGAAACTGTCGGCACTGACCCGTCCGGCGGCCACCAGTTCGCCCAGTGCGTCCTCCAGCTCGGTACGCAACAGGCGCGCGGCACCAAGCAGTTCGTCGAAGAACAGTGCACCGTGTTCGCGCAAGGCGTCGACCACCGCCTGCGCACGTGACGAGAGCAGGGTTTCCTGCGGAGTGTCCGAGGACACGGCCATCCAGACGGCCATCTCCCGTCGTGGCAGCAACACGATCGGCGTGCTCCGCACCGGCCCGCCACCACCGCCGCCGCTGCCCTGGCGCAGGCGGCCCCAGCTGATACGTCCCGCGCGACACAAGGCGTCCAGCCAGCTGGGCGAATAGTCGCCGACTCGTGACGGCAGGATTTCTGATTCCCAGGCGCCAGCGGCGGCCTCGAAGCCTTCCAGTTGGTTCAGGGTGCTGCCCAACGCGTCGGGCCCGCTCTGCCGGGTCGCCTGCGACACGTGCTGCCAGTCGAACAGAAAACGCATCAGCTGGCGGCGACTGACCGGCTCGATCTTCCGTCGCAGGCGGCCGATGGTGTAGCGATGGATACGCGCCAGCTGATGCCGCTCGCACCACTCGGTGTCGGCGGCATCGGCGCTGAAGTGCCCCTGCATCACGTAGCCTTCGGATTGCAGTCGCAGCAGCGCTCGTTCGATGTCCGCAGCCGAACCGGCCATCGACTGCGTCAGCGCATTCACGGTTACCGGGCCGAGCCCACCGAGGCGATGGCGTACCAGTTCCAGCAGGGCGTCTTCGCGTGACCACGCCTGGGCGGCATGTTCCGCCGGGGCGGCGATGACCGGTTGCATGGATGCGGCGGGGTGCACTGCCTGCCACAGCGGCAGCAGCTCGGCGGATGTCCAGATCGCGGAACCGGTGGGAGCGGCTTCAGTCGCGATGCTCTTGTCGAGCACCTGCAAAGGCATCGCGACTGAAGTCGCTCCCACAGCTAGATCGAGCCGCGTCGCCCGTTGCGCCTGGGCCAGCGCCTGCAACCACTTGCCCCAGCCCTGATTGGCTGCCACTTCGTCGGCGCCGACAAGGCCAAGCAAAGTCAGCGCCTCGTGCATCTCATCCGCATCGCGCACCTGTGGCCATGCTTCTTGGCGCACGGCGTCGATGGCGGCGGGGTCGAGCCGGCCAAGATCGTCGGCGTTGTCCGCGCCGCTCAATCCGCGCGTCTGCACGGCGCGCGTGCGGCGCTCCTCCAGCGGTGCGTCGTCGAGGAAGGCATACGGCGCGGCGTTCAATACTTCGGCGGCGAGCGGGCTCGGTGCGGTGAGGTCGCGCGCGACGATGGCGATCTCGCCGGCTTCCAGGGCGCGCAGGATATGCAGCAGGCCGTCCACGTCCATCGCTTCGCGCAGGCAGTCGTGCAGGGTCTGGTTGACCAGCGGGTGATCCGGCACTTCGCGCTCGCCGACGATGTTCTCCAGGCACGCCACCTGATCGGGGAAGACCGCGGCGAGCAGGTCCTCGCTCTTCATCCGCTGCAGCGGTGGCGGCGTCTTCTTGCCGCCGGTGAAGCGTGGTAGCGCCAGTGCCGTTACGGCATTCCAGCGCCAGCGGGCGGGGAATAGCGGCGCATCCAGCAGGGCCTGCACCAGCACGTGTTCGGCAGTGGCCGAGTGCAGGTAATGGGCGACTTCCTCCAGTGGGAAACTGTGGCTGGTCGACAGCGACAGCACGATCGCGTCCTCGGTCGCGGCCGCCTGCAACTCGAAGTTGAACTGGCGGCAGAAGCGCTTGCGCAGGGCCAGCCCCCAGGCCCGGTTGATGCGGCTTCCCCACGGCGTGTGGATCACCAGCTGGGTACCGCCGGATTCATCGAAGAACCGTTCCAGCACCAGCGTGTGCTGGCTCGGCAGCACGCCCAGCGCCGCTTTGGCGCGGGCCAGGTAATCGACCAGCTGCTGCGCGGCGGCCTCGTGCAGGACCAGCTGATCTCGCAACCAGCTCAGCGCAACGGGCACGCCGCCGGCGTCAAGTTGTGCGGAAATCTCCTCGCGCAGGCGCGACACGCCGAACGACAACTCGTTGCTGCGCCCGGGTGCCTCGCCCAGCCAGAACGGGATGCTCGGCGGCGCGCCCTGCGCATCCTCCACCCGCAGCCGGTCGCGCTCGACGCGCTGGATGCGGTAGCTGGTGTTGCCGAGCTGGAAGATGTCGCCGGCCATGCTCTCGATGGCGAAATCCTCGTTCACCGTGCCGACGATGATCACCTGCGGCTCCAGCACCACCTTGTAGTCGGCGGTGTCGGGAATGGTGCCGCCGGAGGTGAGCGCGGTAAGCCTGGCGCTGCGCCGGGCGCGCAGCTGGCCATGCACGGCGTCGCGATGCAGATACGCCGCGCGCGCTCCGCGCCGGGTGGTGAAGCCGTCGGCCAGCATGCGCACCACCGCATCGAAATCCCTGCGTGCAAGCTGGCGATACGGGTACGCGCGCCGCACCAGATCGTACAGTGCGTCCTCGCTCCATTCCTGGCTGGCCACCTCGGCCACGATCTGCTGCGCCAGCACGTCGAGCGGCTGCGGTGGCATGATCAGCGCATCCAGTTCACCGCGCCGCACGCAGTCGAGCAGGGCGGTGCATTCGATCAGGTCGTCACGCGTGGTCGGAAACAGCCGCGCCTTGGGCGTGCCGTCGATGCTGTGACCGGAGCGGCCGGCGCGCTGCAGGAAGGCGGCGATCGACCGTGGCGAACCCAGCTGGCAGACCAGGTCGACCTCGCCGATATCGATGCCAAGCTCCAGCGAGGCGGTGGCCACCAGCACTGACAGCTCGCCGCGCTTGAGCCGTTGCTCGGCGTCGAGCCGCCACTCCTTCGCCAGGCTGCCGTGATGCGCGGCGACGTGCTGCTTGCCCAGCCGGTCGGACAGGTGGCGCGCCGCGCGCTCGGCCATCCGCCGCGTGTTGACGAACACCAGGGTGGTGCGATGCGCCTGCGCCAACTGCGCCAGCCGGTCATAGACCAGCTCCCAGCAGTCGTTCGACATCACCGCTTCCAGTGGTACTGGCGGCACCTCGATCGCCAGGTCGCGTGGGCGGGTGTGGCCCGTATTGATGATGGTGACGTCGCTGCTGGTGTTCGCGTCCTCTGCGCAAGGGGGAGAGGGGGACGACGCGCCGACCAGAAAGTCGGCAATCACCTCGATGGGTTTCTGCGTTGCCGACAGCCCGATCCTCAACAGCGGCCGCTGGCACAGCGACTCCAGCCGCGCCAGCGACAACGCCAGGTGCGAGCCGCGCTTGCTGCCGGCGATGGCGTGGATCTCGTCCACGATCACCGTGCGTGTATCGCCCAGCATCGCGCGCCCGGAGGCCGATCCGAGCAGTACGTACAGCGACTCCGGCGTCGTCACCAGGATATGCGGCGGCAGCTTGCGCAGCAGGTTGCGCTCGGCCTGCGGGGTGTCGCCGGTGCGCACTGCGGTGCGGATCGCCACGTCGGGCAGGCCGAGCTTTTCCAGCTCGGCGCGGATGCCTGCCAGCGGCTCCTCCAGGTTGATGTGGATGTCGTTGGACAGCGCCTTCAGCGGCGACACGTAGACCACGCGGGTGGCGTCGGGCAGGGTGCCACCGTGCGCCACGCCTTCGCGCACCAGCGCGTCGATCGCGGCGAGAAAGGCGGTCAGCGTCTTGCCCGAGCCGGTCGGCGCGGCCACCAGGGTGTGCCGCCCCGCGCGGATCGCCGGCCACGCCCCGGCCTGAGCCGCGGTGGGCGCGGCAAAGCGGCGCCGAAACCAGCCGGCTACAGCCGGATGGAATGCGTCGAGGGGGCAGGAATCCGTGCGCATCGGTGATCGCCCGAGCGGCTGCGTGGGAGCACTCATCCGATCATATATGGGGCCCGGCACAGATGGCTCAATCCACGCGGCGCAGCGGGATGCAAGTGGATGACCGCCATGTCAGTATTCACGTTCGATCTGCGCACAGGGGCGCGGCGGCCAGCATTGAAAAGGAGGGCAGGTGGAGCAACCGGGACAGACGATGCCGTCGCGCAGCAGCGCGGCTGGCAGCAGCACCACATGGCTGGACATGACTGACGGCCAGTCGCTGATGCTGCGCGACTGGCCGCTGGAAAAGGCACGCGGCGCCGTGTTGATCGTGCATGGACTGGGCGAGCACAGCGGTCGCTATGACCGTTTGGCCGAATGGTTCAACCAGCGCGGTTACAGCGTGCGCGCGTACGACCAGCGTGGCCACGGGCAGTCACCGGGACGGCGCGGTGCGCTGCGCCACGGCGACGATCTGCTGGCCGATCTCGCTGCCGTCTATACCGACTACGCCAGCGCCCAGGCACACACACCGTTGCTGCTGGGTCACAGCATGGGTGGTCTGGTCGCCCTGCGCGCCGTGCTCGATGGCTGCATCGCGCCGCCGGCGCTGGTGCTGTCCTCGCCCGCGTTGCGCAGCTGGGAGTCGCCACGGATGATCCGGCTGGCCGGCCTGCTCAGTCGCGTCGTGCCGAACCTGCCGCTGCGCAATGGCCTGGATGCCAGCAAGCTCTCGCATCTGACCGAGGTGGTGGCCGACTACAGCAACGATCCGCTGCGGCATGGCTGGATCACGCCGCGCCTGGCCCATTTCATCTTTCGCGATGGCGCCGCCTGCATTGCCGATGCCGCGCTGCTGTCGGTACCGACCTTGCTGCTGGTGGCCGACGCCGACGAGCTGGTCGACCCGGCCGGTAGCCGCGCCTTTGCCAAGGCCGCGGCGCGCAGCGGACAGCTCACCACCCGCTATTTCTCCACCCTGTACCACGAGCTGTTCAACGAAGCCGAGCCCGGTCGCAGTCAGGTCCTGATGCAACTGGCCGACTGGCTGGGTCGCCAGCGGCGCGACTGAGCACCCGCGCCGGCCACGCGTTTTTCCCGTGATCTTCAGCGTGAACCGGCATCGGAACTATGGCTGCGACTCCTGCCAGTCGCTGGCGGGAATCTCGAACACCACGCGCAGGCCGCGACTATTCCTGCCGGGTTCGGCGTAGATGCGGCCATTGTGCAACTGGATGATGCTGCGGCAGATGGCGAGACCCAGCCCGCTACCACGATCCTCCGTGCCGGTCTGATTGAAGCGCACGAAGCGCTCGAAGGCGCGCTCGCACTGTTCCTTG
>Ga0307375_10000222_pt1 | contig 77795 bp, 65 predicted proteins | sample TR1MG_FD_202531 | JGI IMG/M metagenome (GOLD analysis project Ga0307375, IMG submission 202531) | Soil microbial communities from Risofladan, Vaasa, Finland - TR-1 | ecosystem: Environmental > Terrestrial > Soil > Coastal area > Acid sulfate soil | place: Finland: Risofladan, Vaasa | collected... | reverse complement strand
GACGACCGCTGACATACTTGTATTACCTGATCTTTCAACGATGGAGCCACCGCCTATTTTACGGCTTTGGGTACGGCGCTTTCCCAAGACACTGCTTCGGATCCCCGTCACCCCGATTCAGGAAATGCCCGGGCCGTGCCGCGGGTCGGGTCCGGGACCGCGGCCGAAGCCATGGCCGCGATCGCGCCATTCGTGCCGATGGGGGAGGTCCTCGTCTGCGCCCGCGGCGCCCAGCTCTTCTTCCCAGCTGGCGATGAGGCGCTCGAGGTAGCCGCTCAGGGCGGACCGCTCCTCCTCGCTCAGGCAGCCGAAGAGGCCGTCGGCCTCCGGAGCCTCGGTCGCGGTCTCCGCGGCGGCGGCTCCTTCCTCGGTGAGGCGGATCACCATGGCGCGGCGATCCGTTTCGGAGGGACTGCGGCGTATGTAGCCCTGGCGCTCGAGCTTGGCGAGCAGCTCGCCGAGGGACTGGGAGCGGATATCCAGAATCGTGGAAAGCTCCTGCTGGCTCATCTCGGGCTTCAGTTTGAGCAGGGCCAGGATGCGTCCCTGTCCCCGATGGGGATCGGCCATGGGCCCTCGCTCCCTATGCGCCCGCAGGTGGCGAAAGTGAAGGAGTCGTTCCAAACGGATGAGCTGTTCGAGCAGCTCGGTCGTAGCTTCAATCATTGCGTGTTCTCCTCTTCAAGACTTTTAGGAAGGTACCTTTCGTTTTGAATATACAGGTACCTTCATAAAAGGTCAAGACGGATTCGTCGCATAAAAGGGGGAAGCGAAGCCTCCGCTTCGTCTTCATCGAACATCACATCGGTATAATTCATAATTGACAGTTCTATACCGATCACGTATTGTTTGCCCATGAGCAAGTCCGACCGAGACGCCGAGGACGTCGCGCCCGACCCCAACGCCGAACTCCTGGACGCGCTCCGCGCCCTGCCGGCGGCGGAGCGCAGGCTCGTCATGCTCGCCTACTCGAAGGCGCGGGCCGGCGACGCCGAGCGCAAACCCTACCCCTTCGATTCGGCCGGCCTGGCCGACAGTCTCATGCTCGGCGGCGACAAGTTCGACAAGCAGCTGGAGGATCTCTGCCGCAAGCTCTTGAAGCGCCCGGTGCTCCTTCGCCTGCCCGAGGGCGCCTGGGTCCTCTCGTCCTGGCTGGCCGCCGTGGAGCGGGAGCCCCGATCGGAGCGCTACATTTTCCGCCTTCAGCCCGCCTTGCGGCGCCCCATCCTCGAGCTGCGAAAGCGCTCGCTGATCGCGCCCCTCGACGCCTATCTGCGCCTGGAGGGGAAGTACAGCCACCGCATTCTCGAAATGCTCCTGGAAGGCCGACCCGTCGGCGCAGCCCGCGGCAAGACCGTCGGCGCGGCCCGCGGCAAGACCCGCGGTGCGGCCCGCGATTATTGGGAGATCGAGGTTCCGATCGAGGCGATGCGTGAAGCCTTCGATCTCAATGAGCGTTACAAGAAGGCCAAGGCCCTGAAGAAGTGGGTCGTCATGGGTGCCGTCACGGAGATCAACCTGGCCGAGCTGGGCCTGCGCGTCGAGGTCGAGACCACTCTCCAGGGAAAAAAGACGAAGGGTTTCCTGTTCAAGGTCCGACAGCGAGCCGAGAAACGGGGAAGAGTCGACGACTCCGCCTGAGCCGCCGGAGAGAATGCGCGGCGACCGAAGGCGGCGACCGCATTCCCGCACGGCTGACTTCGATCGGGCTTTAGGCATCCCGTATAGGACGGGACACAGGCGCGCCAACCACATCAGCATCGGAGGAGACTGCCATGTCGTGGGTTCACAGCTTATTCATGAAAACCGATGTCACGTTCGAGACGGCCGCGATCCGCCTCGCCCTGAGCTTCCTGGCCGGCGGTCTCATCGGCCTCGAGCGGGAGATGACCAGGCAGACCGCGGGCCTGCGCACGCACATCCTCGTCAGCGTCGGCGCCACCTTGATCATGCTCGTTTCGGCCTTCGGGTTCGCGGACATCCTCGGCAAGGACAACGTCGTGCTCGACCCCTCGCGCATCGCGGCGCAGGTCGTCTCGGGCATCGGCTTCCTGGGCGCGGCAGCCGTGCTCAGGCTCGGGAACAACATCAAGGGCATCACGACGGCGGCCTCGATCTGGGCCGCCGCCGCCGTCGGCCTCGCCATCGGCGCGGGCCTCTTCGTCCCCGCGGCCTTGGCGGTCGGCCTCATCCTCGTCGCCCTGGTCGTCCTCGAAGCCCTGGAGCACCGCTTCTTCCCCGCGGAGCGGATCAAGACGATCAATCTGTTCTTCACCAACACCTCGGTCGACACCAAGAAAATCCTTCGCATCGCCGCCGATTACGCCATCAAAGTCCAGACCATCAACGTGATCCAGGAGCTGCATCGCCAGCGGGTCAAGGTAAATCTCCTGGTCAAGTTCCCCGTGACGATCAGCATACCCCGCTTCTACAAGGACCTCCGCGAGCTCTCCTCCATCTACAAGATCGAGATGGAGGAGAACGTCTAGCTTTTCGCCCGCGCTCTCCGGCCGAGCTCGGGCAGGAGCGCGGTGGCGAGGGCGAAGACGAGGTAGCCCAGGCCGATGTACAGGAACACGCGGTCCAGGCTCCCGCCCGCCAGGGGAATGATGACATAGGACGAGATCACGAAGGCGCCGGCCATCTGGAAGCTGCTGATGACGCCCCCGGCGCTGCCCGCGAAGGCGGGACCGATCTCCGGCAGGAGCATCGGCAGGGACATGACGAGGGGGACGGCCGTTCCCAGGGCCAGCCCCGCGGCGACGAGCAGGAGCCAGGAGAGCGGTCCGAAGGGCAGGAGCCAGGCCAGGTACGAGGCCGCCGCGGCCAGGACCGCGGCCGGCGCCAGGAAGAGCCGCGTCGATCCGGCCCTCTCCGCGAGCATCGGCCCGACGATGGTGCCCACGATGAACGACACCGAAAGCGCGGAAGCGACGAAGCCCGCCGCCACGGCCTCCACGCCCTTGCCCTTGATCAGGGCGTTGGCGAGGAAGCCGTTCTGGGTGACGAAGGTTCCCATGAAGAAGAACATGGCCGCGGAGCCGATCCACAGATTCCCGCTCTTGAACGCGGCGCGCAGGGCCGTTCCGGCCTTGGGCGCCGGGGCTTCGGGCGCCCGGGCCCCGGACATCCCCTTCGCACCCCTACCCGAGGGGCCGCCGCGGGCCAGCACGGTCCACAGCACCGCCGCGCCCACGGCTATCCCGGCCGAGACCACGAAGGCTGCCTTGACCGAAGGGAAGAGGGCCGAGCTCGCCAGGGCGATCGTGATGCCCGCGTTCGCGCCCGCCACGTAGAGTCCCATCGCCGTCCCCATGCTCTTCGGCGGGAACCAGGCGCCGAGGATCTTGGCCACGTTGGCGTTGAGCAGGGCGGGCCCGATCCCCAAAAGGAGCATCCAGACGAAAAGGGCCTCGAAACTCGAGGCCCCGATCCTGCCGATGCCGCAGGCCACGGTCAGCACCGCGCCCACGATCACGACGCGCACGGCGCCGAAACGGTCCGCCGCGGCGCCCGCGGGGATGCCGAGAATGGCGTTGGCCAGGAAGGGCACGGAAAGAACCATGGCCAGCTGGGCGGGGCCCATGTGCAGAGCGGGCATGATCCTCTCCGCCAGGCCCGCCACCTGGAAAATCATGAAGTTGATGACCGTGTTCATGAAAAAGGCGAGCAAGGCCATGACCCAACGATAGCTGCCGCCGTCCGACTCCGAAATTGCACTCGCCATCCGCGATCCTCCGCTCGTTGCGCGCTGTACGATCCCGAAAGGCCATAGCTCCGGCCTGATCCGATCGTCGGCCCAGCCTAGCACCGAGGGCGCGGCCCGAACAACCGGGCTCAGCCCGATGGGCTCAGCCCGCGCCCATGAGCTTCAGGGCCCCGAGCACCTCGGCCGCGTGGCCCTCGGGCTTCACCTTGGGGAAGACCTTGCGGATGACCCCGTCGGGCCCGACGATGAAGGTCGAGCGGATCACTCCCTCGACCTCCTTGCCGTACATCAGCTTCTTGCCGAAGGCGCCGAAGGCTTTGAGCGCGACCTTCTCCTCGTCCGCGAGAAGCGTGAAGGGGAGCGCGTATTTCGCCTTGAACTTGACGTGCGATCCGGCCGAGTCCGGGCTGATCCCGAAAACCGCGGCGCCCGCGGCCTCGACCGCGGCCCAGGAGTCGCGGAAGGAGCAGGCCTCGGTCGTGCAGCCGGGCGTGTCGTCGCGCGGGTAGAAGTAGAGCACGACCGTCCTGCCGCGCAGCGAAGAAAGTTTCACGATCGATCCGCTATCCGAAACCAGCTCGAAATCCGGAGCCTTGTCTCCCTCGCTCAGCATACGCTTCTCCTTTCGCCTCGCCGGCTTCCGCGGCCCGCGTCGAAGCTCCTGAGCTAAGGTACTCACGGCGGAGAGATGCGGGAAGAGACGAACGACGTTCTCCGGCCGAGGCTCGATCGTCCCTCCTTCCCGAGAGCGTTTCTGCTATACTGGAGGGCATGGAACGCATGGGCGATCCGGCGGTCACGCCTCGCGAGCGCTTCACCTATCGCCAGTATCTCAGCTGGCCGGATTCGGAACGCTGGGAGCTTATCGACGGGCAGGCCTGGTCCATGAGTCCGGCGCCCATCAGGCGGCACCAGATCGTGGTCGGGCGTCTCTATCTGGCAATAGGCAATTTTCTGCAAGGCAAGCCCTGCCAGGCCTTCGTCGCCCCCTTCGACGTGCTCCTGCCTCGGGGCGGCGAGCCCGACGGCGAGGTCGACACGGTCGTGCAGCCCGACATCGTCGTGTACTGCGACAAGTCCAAGCTCACCTATGCGGGCTCCCGGGGCGCGCCCGACCTCGCCGTGGAGGTGCTCTCCCCTTCGACCGCCAAGAAGGACCTCGCCGAGAAGTTCGCCCTCTACGAGAGGCACGGCGTGCGCGAGTACTGGGTGATCGATCCGGGCAACGGCGCGGTCCAGGTCTGGCGCCTCGTGCCGGCCGGAGGCTACGGCTCGGGCGAGCTCCGCGATCTCGTCCGCGACTCCTCGCCTATCGTCTCACGCGTCCTGGAGGGCTTTTCCGTCGACCCGACCGAACTCCTCTCCGATCTGGATTGAGGGGCAAGGCCTCGGGCTTAGAATTCACGGCAAGGCCGCCCGCCGGAAGATGGAAAAGCGGACCTTCCTTCAAGGCCTGCGCGAGGCCGTCGGGGAATGAGTCCGCGGCTCGATCGGCGTGAAAATCCCCAGCTCCCCCTCCAGCTCGAGCGCCGCGCGAAGGCAGCGGTCCTCGCGGTAGGGCGCCGAAATGAGCTGCACGCCCAGGGGGCGCCCGTCCGCGACCTCCACGGGCAGGGAAACCGCGCTCAGGCCGAGGAAGCTCGAGGCCGAGCAGAGGCACATGGAGCGCGTCAGCTCTTCGTGTTCCGCGGGGCCCGCGATGTCGTAGTCCACGGGAAAGGCGGGCTCGGTCAGCACCGGTCCCAGAATGAGTGGATGGGCCTCGAAGAACAGGGCCCAGTCGCGCTGCAGTCCCTGCCTGAGCGCGGTGAGCTCGAGGTAGCCCCGGAGCTCCGTCGGCTTTCTGAGCGCGCTCGCGTACTCGATGTAGCGCCGACTCTCCTCGCTGAGGAGCCGCTGCAAAAGCTCGCGGCTCTGCTCGAACTCCGTCATGATCATCCGGCCGTAGGCCTCGACGAGCTCGGCCATCCTGGGCGGCTCCGCCTCCTCGACCACGTAGCCCTTCGCGCTTAAAAGATCGGCGGCCCTGCGCAGGGCGGAGACGATCTCGGGATGCGGCCTGACCCCGCAGGGCGCGAGGGCCAGGGCGATCCTGATCGGCGCCGCGTCCTCTGGTCCCCGGAGCGGGGCCGGCACCGCCCGAGGGTCGCGGGGGTCGGGGCCCGCGGCGACCTGGTAGACCAGGTGGAGGTCGGCGACCGAGCGCGCGAGGAATCCCTCGACGGGAATGAGCTGCGAGGCGAGGGTGACATCCCGCGCTCCGACGCTGCGGTCGCTCGGGAAGCGCCCGTAGCTCGGCTTCAAGGAACAGACGCCGCCGAGCGCCGCGGGAATGCGCACCGAGCCGCCCGCGTCGTTGCCCAGGCCGAGGGGCGACATGCCGGTCGCCAGCGCCACGCCCTCGCCCCCGCTCGACCCTCCGGGCGACAGGGCCGGGTCCCAGGGATTGATCGTGTGGCCGTAGAGCTGACTCCTCGTGTGGAAGCGCAGGGAGAGGTCCGGCAGGTTCGAGTGGGCGAGGGGAATGGCGCCCGCCCGCCGTAGCCGCTCCACCAGGGGAGCGTCGCGAGAAGGAACCATGCCCTTCATCGCGGCCACGCCGTGGCTGGTCGCGAAGCCCGCCACGTCGATGTTCTCCTTCACCGTGAAGGGCAGCCCGGCCAGGGGGCCCGGCGCCTCGCCCGCCTCCAGGCGCGCGTCGAGCTCCGCCGCCAGCTCCCTCGCCCGCTCGGCGAACACGACCGTTAGCGCGTTCACCCGGGGATTCACGGCGGCGATCCGCTCGAGCTGGGCCTCGACGACCTCGGCCGCCGAGACCTCTCCCCGCCTCACCGCCCGGGCAATCTCGACGGCGCTCCTGCGCCACAGCGCCCCGCTCGCGGCGCCCGTGCTCGCGGTGTCTGTACTCTCGGCGCCGCCGGCCTCGCGCCGCGGCCCCGGGCTCAGGAACTCCAGTCGCCCGCCTTCCCACATGGCCGCCGAAGCGTCCTCCGCTTCGCCGAGCATCCGCGCGACCTGAGCGACGATATCCTCGGGCCAGGACGCGATGAGGCGGTAGAACTTCCTCCAGCCCGCGGCGTAGAGGGCGCGCGAGGCCTCCTCGAAGTTTTCGTAGTCTCCGGCCATGGACCAGAGGAAGCGCCCGACAGCCTCGATCCGAGAGCGCTGCAGCGCCGCCTCGCCCGGCGACTTCATGGCCGCGTCCACGAGCCTGCGGATCGTGCCCGAAGCCCTGAGCGGCTGCGCCTCCAGCCAGTCCCAGTGCCGGGGCATGAGGGTCACCTCGGCGCCCACCACGCCGAGCCTCGGCCTGCCCGGCCCCTGCCTGCCCTGCGGCGGCAGGGCTCGCGCGAGCAGATCCTCCAGGGAGCCGCTGAGGTCGAAGTCGACCTGCCTGCCGCTCTCCTCCTCGAAAACGAGGATCGGCGCGGCCTCGCCCCGGTCCAGGCATTCCTTCGCGGCTGCCAGCACCGTCCCGATATCGCCTGTGCCGATGCGCCGCTGACCCGCGAAGGCGAAATAGCTCTTTATTTCATCCATGCACCTATTTTACCAGGATATTATTCATCTTGACTGCCCCTCCCCCGCGCGCTTATAAGTGATGCATGCCCCGCGATTTAACAAAAGGCAGCGTCGTCGGCAACCTGCTCGCGATGTCCGTGCCGACCATGTTCGGCATGCTCGGCCAGACCCTCTACGACGTCGTCGATCTCATGTGGGTGGGACGCATCTCCGACAAGGCCGTCGCCGGCGCCACCCTCTTCAGCGCCATCTTCTGGCTCATCGAGGTGCTCAACGAGGTGATCGGCGTATCCTCGGTCGCCCTCATCACGCAGAGCTTCGGCTCGGGCGACCGGGAGAGAACCTCGCGCGTCATCGAGCAGACCATCGTCTTCAAGGCCTTCATGGCCCTCATCGCCGCGGCGCTCATGTACCTGAGTCTCGAGCCCCTCGTCCGCTTCTTCTCTTCCGATCCCGAGGTGATCGCGAGCGCCCTCGCCTACGGGCGATTGCGCATCTTCTTCCTGCCCGTCTTCTTCGCCACCTACAGCTGCTTCACCGCCCTGCGCTCCACGGGCGATCCGGCGAGCCAGATGTGGATCATGCTCGGCTCGTCCATCCTGAACGCGGCGCTCGCGCCCCTCTTCATGTTCAAGGAGCTGCCCCTCGTAGGCGGGCGCGGCCTCGGTCTCGGCGTCTTCGGCGCGGCGCTCGCCACGGTCATCGCCATCACCCTCTCCTTCGTCCTCGGCTTCGGCCTGCTCGCCTCGGGGCGAACCAACATCAGGCTCTCGCTGCGCGGGCTCCTCAGGCTCGATACGGCGATCGACCGCAAGCTGCTCACGATCGGGCTCCCGAGCGGCTTCGAGATGCTCGCGCGCCAGGTGGCGGGCCTCGTCACGACCAAATTCGTCGCCCTCTACGGCACGGCGGCCATAGCGGCGCTCGGTATAGGCAATCGCTTGGGCGGAGTCATCTTCATGCCCCTCTTCGGCCTCATGTCCGGAGGAGGCACCATCGTGGGCCAGAACCTCGGTGCCGGCAACATCGAGCGAGCCGAGCGGACCTCGCGCGCCTCCTCGCTCCTCGGCGGACTCACGATCACCCTATTCATGACGCTGGCTTTCATCTTTCCGCGGCAGATACTGAGGCTCTTCGTCGAAGCTCCAAAAGCGATCGAGGTGGGGGTGACCATGCTCCGCATCCTCGGCCCCTCCTTCGCCCTCGTCAGCTTCGCGATCGGCCTCGGCTGCGTCTTCTCCGGCTCGGGCTACAACATGCCCTTCCTCGTCAGCTCGCTCGCGGGCCGCTGGGGCGCCCAGGTGCCGATCCTGGCCCTCGTGGTCTACGCCTTGCCCGCCGCGGGCATCCTGCTCGGCCTGCCGGGGATCTGGGCGAGCTTCCTCATCTCCGACACGGTGGAGACCTTCGTCATCATCTGGTTTTATCGCAAGGGTACGTGGAAGAAGATGCGGGTGTAGGGCTCGCCCTGCGCCGCCTCGGCTCGAACCGCGGCGGCGCAGGGTAGAAGCGTCCTGTTACTGCTTTGCGGGCGAGGCGGCCGAGCCCTGCGTGCCGTTCGACGAGGTCGAGCCGGAGGACGGCGCGGCGCCTGCGGCGCCGGCGGCGCTGGAGGAGTCGGTGCCGGCGGGCGCGGCCGACTGCGCCGGAGCCGCCGCGCCGGAGGCCGTCTGCCCGGTGATATGACCGCGCACCTGCTCCACGATGGAGAAGAAGTCGCTTTCGGGAGGCAGCACCTTCTTCATGTGCGCCGCGGACTGGTCGAGGGCCGCGAGAGCGGCGGTCCTGTCCGCGTCCGTGGGCTTGCCCTGGACCAGGAGCAGGGCGAGATAGAACTGCAGGGTGCCGAGGCTCTTGTCGTCCTGGGTCTTGGCGATGGTCCTGTCGAGGAAGGCGCGGGCATCGGCGGCGCCGTCGTTCTCGTACCAGACCGAGACGAGGGCGCGGACCACGCCGGGGTTGTCGGCGAAATGCGCCATGAGCGCGTCGGCCGCGGCGTCGGCTCCGGCCTTATCCTTGCGGCTCACGGCGAGTTCGTGACGGAGCAAGTTCGCGCTCGGGCCCTGCGGATCGAGCACCTCTATCTTCTTTATATACGACTCGGACCGAGCGGCGTCGCCGAACTGGGCGGCCGTACGGGCGGCGATGCTGTAGGTCTGGAACTTGGCCTGCGGATCCTGGAAGAGATCGGCCGCCAGGTCGAGCTGTTCGAGCGCGGGCTTGGGATTGCCTTGCTGGATGAGACACACGGCGTAGTTGTAGTGCGCGGTGGGATTGGAGGGATTGAGCGCGAGCGACTTCTGGAAGATCGGGGCGGCCTCCGCGCCCTGGTTGGTCCGCATGAGGAGCTCACCCATGTTCTGAAGGCTGTCGGCGTCGTAGACGCCGTTCGCATACGCGGCCTGATACTGCTCGAGGCTCTTCTGGTAGGCATCCTCGTCGCTCATCACCCAATGCTGCGAGTACTCGGCCTGGCCTATGTAGTAATAGTCGCCGAGCACCTTGGAAAGCACCGGGGGAATCTTGACGCCCTTGGCCGAAAGCGCGGCGGCGAGGGCCGGGGGGTCGAAGGCGAAGGAGGCGGTATCGCCTCCGTTCTGGCGAGCGGCGGCGAGGGTTTCGCCCTTCGCGAGATCCTTGAGCGCGAAGGACTGGAACTGCTCGGTCCGTACGAGCCCGTCGAGGCAGAGCCTCGTCTTCATGGCGAGGGCGTAGGGGTCCTTGTTGTCCGGATCGAAGGCCGCGAGGGCGTCATACGCCGAGCGCCATTTGCCCTCGGCGCGGAAGGCCACGGCCTTCCGGAGCGCGGCGCTGCAGGCCGCGCTCGCGGCCGAGTAGTCCGCGAGAGGATCGACCACCGGAGCCGCCGCGCCGGTCGCGGTCGCGGCGCCCGAAGCGCCGGCGGCGCTCGTCGCCGCCGGTGTCGCCGGCGTCGAAGGCGCGGCGTTCGTCTGGGCTAGAGCGACGGAATACGAAAAAAGCAGGAAAGCGCCTGTCAGGATCAAGGCGGGGATGCGTTTCATTTTCTTCTCCTCGGGTGACGACACCATGGATGGGACGATCAGTGGGAAAACCCGGCACCACGGTATCCGGAGAGCGTGAGCGCCGTCAACCGGTACTTGCCGTCGATTCGCGGCGACACGGCGCCCCTGCGCTTGTCCCCGGACGGCCCCGCGCTGCTGCGCTGCGCGGGGCCGCGACGTCGCGCTGCGCTTGTTCCTGAAGGCCCTCGCGCGCCATACTGCCGACCGTGAGTTCTACCTATACCCATCTCAGCGCCTCGGAACGGCTCGCGCGGAGAATTCCCTCGCTCCTCGCCGCCTGGCGCGCCTCCTCGCCGGCCCCGCGCCGGCCGCAGGGAAACGTCGCGGCGCTCTCGCCGAACGAGGTGAAGGGCGCCGCCGCCTCTCTCCTCGCCTTGCAGCGCGGACTCACGGGCGCGCGCGAGCTCGCCGGATCGGGCTACATGGAACGCCAGGCCTTGCTCGGAGCCTATCTCCTCTACTACTGGCCGGTGTCCTACATCGAAGTCTCCCTCATCCTCGAAGAGCTGCGTCCCCTCCTGCCGGGTTCTCCCCGGCGAGTCCTCGACCTGGGCTGCGGCCCCGGCCCCGGAGCGGCGGCCCTGCTCGACGCCGGAGCGGAAGAGCTCATGCTCGCGGACTCCAGCGCCCAGGCTCTCGACCTGGCCAAGACCCTCTTGGAATCCGACGGGGCGAGTCCCGAGGGAAGGCAGGTCCGCACGGTCTATCATCGCCTGGACATCGAATCCGGTGGCCCACTCCCGGAGGGTCCCTACGACCTCATACTCCTCGCCCACGCGCTCAACGAACTCTGGAAAGACGAGCCCGACCGCCAAGCGCGCCGCCTCGCCGTGCTCGAGCGCATCGCCGGCCTCCTTTCTCCCGACGGACTCCTCGTCGTCGTAGAGCCGGCCCTCCTCGCGACCAGCAGGGAGACCCTGGCCCTTCGGGACGAACTCGCTGCGGCGGGATACGCGATAGCGGCGCCCTGCCCCGGCTCCTATCCCTGCCCTGCCCTCGCCGCGGGCCCGTCGAGAACCTGCCACCTCGACACGGCCTGGGAGCCGCCCGAGCCGGTCGCCTCGCTCGCGGCCGCGGCCGGCCTCGACCGGCAATCCGTCAAGTGCAGCTGGTTCGCCCTGCGGCCGGTTGCTGCGCCCCACCGGCCGTCAGCCACCGACCCAGCGCCGGCCGATCATGCGCCGGCCGACTCGGCGTCGACAGACCCGGCGCCATCCCCATCGCGAGCCGTACTGACGGCGGCATCGCAGCCGGGCCGCCTCGCCGGCGGAGTCCTCGCCGGCGGAGTCCTCGCCGGCGCCCGCGTCGTCTCGGAAGCCCTGCTCAACAAGGCCGGCCGCCTCCGCATCTTTCTCTGCGCGGAGTGCAGGCTCACCGGCCTCTCGGCCGCCCGGGACGACCGGCGGGCTCGGGAACTGGGTTTCTTCGATCTACGCCGAGGCGATGTGATCACGGTGGAGGGCGCCGAGCCGAGGCCGGGCGGCGGCCTCGGCATCGGAATGGACACGCGCCTTTCCTTGGACCGCCGCGCCCCTCGTCCCGAAGGGAACAAGGCGGCGGATCACCGAAGGCCGAGCGGCCGCGGCGACAGACGCGCGAGGTGAAGCATGGATCGAGAGCGTATCCGTAGTTCGATAGAAAGCGGGGTCCAGGTCGACTTCGCCCGCTCCGGAGGGCCGGGGGGCCAGAACGTCAACAAGGTGAACAGCAAGGCGATCGCCCGCATCCGATTCGGCCTCGTCGAAGGGCTCAGCGCCGAGGAGGCGGTCCTGGCGCGCGAGCGGCTCAGGAGCAGGCTCACCGCCGCCGACGAACTCCTCGTCATGGCCGACGAGGAGCGCGACCAGGGACGCAACCGCGACGCCGCGGTCTTGCGCCTGGTCCGTCTCGTGACCGAGGCGGCGCACATCCCCAAACCCCGACGCCCCACTCGTCCCACCAGAGGATCGAAAGAGCGTCGCCTGGCCTCCAAACGCGTCCATGCGGAAGCCAAGCGCGCTCGACGCAGGCCCGAACAGACCTGACTCGGTCTGCAGTGTTACGAATCGTGTAGACGGTACGACGGATCGTACCCTGTTCGAGTTTCACCTACAGCCGGCCGGGGCCGGCCCGATTCAGCCACAAGCTTCGTAACACTGGCCTTTACTTCAGATACAGCTCCCTCGCCGTGTAGTGCGTGTGCAGCAGCTCGTGGGCCTTGTGGCTGCCGGGCTTCTCGAGGAACTCCGCATACACCTGTTTGATGAGGGGGTTCTGGTGGGAGCAGCGGTACTCGGCCTTCTCGTCGTCGTCGTAGATGCCCCGGATCCGCTGCTTGCGCACCTCGTCGGTGGCGCCGTAGGGCTGGCCGCCGCCGCCGATGCAGCCGCCGCGGCAGGCCATCACTTCGATGAAGTGCCAGGGCGTCTCCTTGCCCTCGGCCTTGGCCTTGCGGACCATGTCGAGCACCTGGGCGATGTTGCCCATCTGGTGGGCCACCGCGACGCGCACCTCCGTCCCCTTGATGTGGACCGAGGCTTCCTTGATGCCGGAGATGCCGCGCACGCCGGTGAAGTTGACGTCCTTGATCTCCTCGCCCGTTATCAGATGGTACGCCGTCCTGAGCGCGGCCTCCATGACGCCGCCCGTGGCGCCGAAGATGGTGCCGGCGCCCGTGTAGGGTCCCATCGGGCTGTCGGACTCGCTGTCGGGGAGGTTCAGGAGGTCTATGCCCGCCTGCTTGATCATGCGCGCCAGCTCGCGGGTGGTGAGCGAGACGTCGACGTCCTTGAAGCCGGAAGCGTACATGGTCTCGTTGCGGTGGTTCTCGAACTTCTTGGCCGTGCAGGGCATGATAGAGACCGAGAAAACCTTGGCCGGATCCACCTTGGCCTTCTCGGCCCAGTAGGTCTTGATCATGGTGCCCATCATCTGCTGCGGGCTCTTGGCCGTGGAGAAATTCGGGATCATGTCTCCGTAGTACTTCTCCAGGTAATCGACCCAGGCGGGGCAGCAGCTCGTGATCAGCGGCAGCGGGCCGCCCTCGGACTTGCCCCCGTCGACGAAGCGCTTCACGAACTCGGTGCCCTCCTCCATGATGGTGAGGTCGGCGGCGAAATTGGTGTCGAAAATCACGTCGAAGCCCAGGCGCCGCAGGGCCGTGTAGATCTTCTTCGTCAGGTTGGTCCCCGGCGGCAGGCCGAAGGCCTCGCCCAGCGCCACCCGCACCGCGGGGGCGATCTGCACCACGCAGGTCTTGGCGTCGGAGCCTTCCTTCATGAGCGCATCCCAGACGGGTCCGGTCTGGTCGTTCTCGTAGATGGCGCCCACGGGGCAGTGCGCGGAGCACTGGCCGCACTTGATGCAGGGGCCTTCGCCGAGCTTGACGTCGGCGGCGGGGGCGATGCGCGTCTTCTCGCCGCGGCCGAGGAACTCGATCGCCCAGACGTTCTGCATCTCCTGGCAGACCTTGACGCAGCGCCCGCAGCGGATGCATTTCTCGGGATTGAGGATGAGGGAGCCCGTCGAGTCGTCGAGGGGCAGGTCGCGCAGCCGCTTGGGGAAAGGCTGCTCGCGGATGCCGAACTCGGCGGCCAGGCGCTGAAGCTCGCACTCCTGGTTGCGCGGGCACTGGAGGCAGTCGTCCGGATGGGTGGAGAGGATGAGCTCGAGGACCGTCTTGCGGGTCTGCACGAGCTCGGCGTCGTTGGTGACGATCGCCATGTTCTCCTCGAGGGGCGTGCAGCAGGAGCGGATCATCTTGGGACTCGCGCCGTTCTTGACCACGCAGATCCCGCAGGCCGCCCAGGGCTCGAGGTCGTCGTTGTGGCAGAGCTTGGGTATCTTGACGTCGACCTTCAGGGCGGCCTCGAGGATCGTCGTCCCCTCGGCCACCTGAACGGGTATGCCGTTTATCTTCGCATTGACCATTCTGGGTTACTCCTATCTCACTTCTTTATGACGGCGCCGAACTTGCAGGCCTTGTAGCATTCGCCGCACTTGATGCAGCGCGCGGCGTCGATCACGTGAGGCTGCTTCTTCTCGCCCGCGATGCAGGGCACGGGGCACTTGCGGGCGCACAGGCCGCAGCCGATGCACTTGGCCGCGTCGATCTCGTACACCACGAGATCCTTGCACTTGCCCGAGCGGCACTTGTGGTCGCGGATGTGCTCGAGATACTCCTCGCGGAAGTGCTTGATCGTCGAGAGCGTGGGATTCGCCGCCGAGCCGCCGAGCATGCAGAGCGAGGCCTTCGTCATGGCCTTGCCGATCTTCTCGAGCTTGCCCAGGTCGTCCTCCGAGCCCTGCCCCTTGGAGATCTTCTCCAGGATGGAATGCATCTGGTTGGTGCCGATGCGGCAGGGCGCGCACTTGCCGCAGGACTCGTCCACGCAGAAGGCCATGTAGAACTTCGAGACGTCGACGACGCAGTCGTCCTCGTCCATGATGATCATGCCGCCCGAGCCCATCATCGAGCCGAGCGCGGTGAGGCTTTCGTAGCTGATGGGCTGGTCGAGGCTCTCGGCGGTGATGATGCCGCCCGAGGGGCCGCCGGTCTGCACGCCCTTGAAGGCCTTGCCGCCCCGGATGCCGCCGCCGATGTCGTAGATGATCTCGCGCAAGGTCGTCCCCATCGGAACCTCGACGAGGCCCGAGTTGTTGATCTTGCCGGTGAGGGCGAAGACCTTGGTGCCGGGGCTCTTCTCCGTGCCGATCTTGGCGAACCAGGCGCCGCCCCGGTTGAGGATCACGGGGATGTTCGCGAAAGTCTCGACGTTGTTGATCACCGTCGGCTTCTTCCAGAGGCCGGAGATGGCGGGGAAGGGCGGCTTGGGCACCGGCATGCCGCGGTTGCCCTCGAGCGAGCGCATGAGGGCGGTCTCCTCGCCGCAGACGAAGGCTCCCGCCCCGAGGCGGATCTCCACGTCGAACGAAAAACCCGAGCCGAGGATGTCCTCGCCCAGGAGGCCGTATTCCTTGGCCTGCCTGATGGCTATCTTGAGCCGCTCGATGGCCAGGGGGTACTCGGCGCGGATGTAGACGAAGCCTTTGTCCGAGCCTATCGCGTGACCGCAGATGGCCATCGCCTCGAGCACCGAGTGGGGATCGCCTTCGATCGTGGAGCGATCCATGTAGGCGCCGGGGTCGCCTTCGTCCGCGTTGCAGATGACGTACTTCTGGTCGCCGGGAGCCTTCTTGGTGAGGTCCCACTTGAGCCAGGTCGGGAAGCCGGCGCCTCCGCGGCCGCGCAGCCCGGCGGTCTTCAGCTCGGCGACGATCTGGTCGCTCGTCATCGAGAAGAGGGCCTTCTCCAGCGCCGCGTAGCCCTCGCGGGCGATGTACTCGTCGATGTTCTCCGGGTTGATGACGCCGCAGTTGCGCAGCACGATGCGGAACTGCTTCTGGTAGGACTCGATGTCCTCGATCCTCACGTTGCCGGCGGCCGCCTCGCCCTTCCTGTACAGGAGGCGCTTGACCTCGCGGCCCTTGACGACCTGCTCGGCTATGATCTCCCGCGCGTCTTCGGGCTTCACCTCGACATAGAAGGACTCCTGGGGAAGCACCTTCACTATGGGGCCCTTCTCGCAGAACCCGAAGCATCCCGTCTTGACGATCTGGACCTCGTTCTTGACGCCCTGGGCCTCCGCCTGCTGATGGAGCGACTTGAATATTTCGTCGGACTTGTTCGCTTCGCAACCGGTCCCGCCGCAGACGAGTATGTAGTTCTTGTACGCCATCGCTTCCTCCGTCCCTACTTCTTGATTATGTCGACGGCCGGCCGGTCGTAGATGTGGCTGTCGAGGAGCTTGTGCTCGATCAGGTGCTTGCGCACGAGGTCCCTGGCCGTGTCGGAGGTCATCTTGCCGTAGATGACGGCGGGCATGCCGGGAGCCGCGACCTCGACGGTCGGCTCGACGTAGCAGAGACCCATGCAGCCGGTCTGCCTGATCACGACTTCCTCGCCCAGGCCGAACTCCTTCACGGCGTCGACGATGGCGTCGAAGGTCCGCTTCGCCCCCGCGGCTATGCCGCAGGTGCCCATGCCCACGATGACCTGTATCTCCTTGCCTTCCGCCTCGCGGTTGGACAATTCCTGTCGTTTCTCTTCCCGCAGCCCGCGCAGCTGCTCGAGCGTCATCTTTCCCATCTGCCTATCTCCTTCCTTCGTGCGGGGCGTTCGCGGGGAACGGCCACGCGGCGATCGAGTACGTAGTCCAATGCGGCCTCGCCGGCCGTCCGCGGGCGTCTCCGGCGGATCGATGGACCATCGCCCGCCCGAACCGCCTAGTTCGGGCGATACTTCGCTATGATCTCGGGCAGCTCTTCCTTCGTGACCTTGCCATACACCTCGTTGTCGATCATGAGCACCGGCGCGAGCCCGCAGCAGCCGAGGCAGCGGACGGCATCGATGCTGAACAGGCCGTCATCGGTGATCTCCTCGCCCTTGATGTTGAGAATGGACTGCGTCTCGTCGATGAGGTCCTGCGAGCCCCGGAGATAGCAGGCGGTTCCGAGGCAAATCGAGATGCGGTGCTTGCCGGGCTTCGTCGTCTTGAAGAAGTGGTAGAAGGTGACGACACCGTAGATCTTGGCGAGCGGAAGCCCGACGATCCGCGACAGCTTCTCCGCTGCCTCGCGCGGTATATACCCGAACTCCTCCTGGATGCGGTGAAGCAGCATGATGAGGTTGCCGGGCTTTCCTTTCCATTCTTCGATGAAATCCATGAGTTCTCCCGAGAACTCGATTTGAGCGACAGGCATGGACATCCTCCATAGATAAAATTATATCGATATTTTGTTTTCGATAGTATAGCGAGGGGGCTCCCGAGTGACAAGTACGAGCTATGTCCCCCGAAAGAGAAGTATCGTATACTGGTGCCATGAATAGCAAAAAGTTATACCGCGCGATGTGCGATCGCGGCGGCCCCTCTCTCGCGATCCTGATTCTGCCCCTGTTCCTGCTCTCCGCCGCGGCCCTTTCCGGCCAGGGCGCTGCGCCCGTCTATCGAGCCGGGGAGGACCCGCTGCTTCTGACGGGCCGATGGATGCGCTATTCCGGCTACGTCGACGAAGCGGCGGCGGCCACGGCGGCCGGGCAGAGCGTCTACGTCGGGTTGCGGGGCAGGTTTCTGCCGAGCCCGGCCGTACCCGAGGGCGCCGTCAGCTACCGCTTCGTCGTCCAGATTTCCGGACCTCCCGAGACGAGGCTCTACGCCCTGAACTTTCCGGCGCTGAACGGCTACCGATCGATCGCCGTGAACGGCCAAACCCTGTACGATTCGACCGCGCGCCGAGGCGGCTCCTCCACGCTCTTCTTCCCCTCGTCGGCCGACCGCATGTCGATCATCGTGCAGAGCCCTCCCGGAGGGCCGCGGCTCGAGGTCCCGGGTCCCATCCCCGCCGAGCTGCAATTCGGCGAGGCCGCAGCCGTCGATGCGCGCAAGAACCTCCTCTCGGGCATCGTCTTCGTCGAGATCGCCTATTTCGTCCTCGGCGGATTCCTGATGCTCTTTCTGTTCCTATATTGGAGGAAGAACAGGGAATTCCGCTCCTTCGCGCTTTTCCTGGCGGCGAGCGCCGCCTTCTACTTCTTCAAGTTTTCCTCGCTCTTCCCCGCGTTGTCGGCGCTGTTCGGGCCGCGCGGCCTGGAGATCGCGTTCGCGGCGGCCTTCGCCTTGGTGCTGTCGTCCCTCGCGCTCTTTCTGCGGTCGGTCTTCGCCGGCGTATGGAGCCGCGCGCTCGGCGCACTCCTCGCGATCCTGCCGCTCGCCTTCGCCGCCGCGGCGATCGCCATGCCCGACTTCTTTCCCATCGTCTTCATCCTCGAGGCCGGATACGGCGGGCTATTCGCGCTCTTCGTCGTCGTGTTCCTTTTCATCGCCCTATTCTCGGGCAATCGCCAGGCCCGGTGGCTGGCTCCGGCCGTCCTGGTCTGGGCGGCTTCCCTCGTCTGCTCCGTGCTCTTCCGCGAATCCCTCCTGTCCGTCTTCGTGCTCGAGCCGGCCGGGCAGTTCGTCTTTTCGTTCCTGACCTGGCTCATGCTCATCAAGAAAGTGGGCGACACCTTCGAATCGACGGAGACCCTGTCCGACTACGTCTCGACGGTGACGACGACCGTCGGCAAGTTCATCCCCAAGGAATTCCTCGAGGCCCTCGACAAGACCGATGTCATCGACCTCAAGCTCGGCGACCATGTCCGCCGCGAGATGACCATCTTCTTCTCCGACATCCGCGCCTTCACCGAGCTTTCGGAGAAACTCACGGTGGAAGAGAACTTCGCCTTCATCAACTCCTACCTCTCGCGCGTGGTGCCCATCGTGAAGGAGAACGGGGGCTTCGTCGACAAGTACATAGGCGACGCGATCATGGCCCTCTTCCCCGGCCCGAGGGGCCCCGACGAGGCCATCCGGTCGGCGATCGCGATGCAGGGCAAGATCGTCGAGTACAACGGACATCGCGCGAAGATGGGGTATAGGCCGATCTCGATGGGCGTCGGCGTCCACTCGGGCGACCTGATGCTCGGCGTCGTCGGCGTCTCCGACCGCATGGAAAACACGGTCATTTCCGACGCGGTCAACCTCGCTTCGCGGCTGCAGGCCATAACCAAGGCCTTCAACATCTCGCTGGCCATTTCGGAGCAGGCGTTCAAGGAGCTGGACGATCCCGGCACCTACAAGTACCGGTTCATCGGCAAGGTGAGGGTCAAGGGCAAGGCCGCCCCGGTCTCGGTCTTCGAGATCTTCGACGGCATCGCGCCCGATCTCTTCGAGCGGAAGATGAAGGCCAACATGTTCTTCGAGCAGGGCATGCTCTCCTACTACCAGAAGGACTTCGCCGGCGCCATGTACTATTTCAAGCGGGTGCTCGACATCATCCCCGAGGACGGTGCGGCCAGCTTCTATCTCGACAACTGCCTGAACAAGGCCGCGCTGTAAGGCGCCGCAGGGAGGCGAAGCGATGCGCGAGGGCTTGAGCTTCGGCGTGGACTGGTATCCCGAGCAGTGGGACGAATCCCGGTGGGAACGCGACGTCGACCGCATGCGCGGCTTCGGCGTCAACGTGGCGCGGATCATGGAGTTCGCCTGGCCCCTCGTGGAGCCCGAGCCGGGGCGCTTCGACTTCTCGCTCTTCGACCGGGCGATAGGGCTCCTCGCCTCGCGCTCGATCGGCGTCATCCTGGGCACGCCGACCGCGACCTTCCCCGTCTGGCTTCTCGAGCGCGGCGGCTCGGTGCTCCAGGTCTCGCCCGAGGGCCGCGTGCGCGACTTCGGCACGCGCAGGATGGGCTGCTTCAACAGCGCCGTGTACCGCGAGGCCTCCGCGCGCCTCGTCTCGGCCTGCGCGGAGCACTTCGCCGGCGATGCGCGCATCGTGGGCTGGCAGATAGACAACGAGCTCGGGCACGAGGGCTCGGACCGCTGCGTCTGCGACAATTGCCGGGCCGCCTGGCGGCTCTGGCTCGCGGCCCGCTACGGCGGCGTCGACGCCATGAACGAAAGCTGGGGCAACGTGTTCTGGGGCACGAGCTACGCCCGTTTCGACCAGGTTCCCGTGCCGCGGAAGCAGCCGGCCTCGACCTTCAACCCCTCGCTGCTGCTGGACTACGACCGTTTCATGTCGGACTCGGCGGTCGGATTCGCCGAAGCCCAGATCGACATCCTGCGGCCGCGCCTCGGCCCCGGATGCTTCGTGACGACGAATCTCTTCCCGCCGCCGCTCTCCCTCGCCATCGACATGGAACGCCTCACGCGGAAGATGGATTTCGCGAGCTGGGACAACTACCCGGTCTGGGGCGAGCAGGACGAGCCCTACCCCTACCAGTTCCAGAGCTTCGTCGAGTCGTACATCCGCGGCCTGCACGGCGGGCGGCCCTTCACCGTCATGGAGGAATTCTCCGGCATCCAGGGCAACGTCTGCCTGGGCCATCTGCCGCCCGCGCGCCAGGCCGCGCTGTGGACCAACCAGGCCATCGCCCGCGGCGCGAACCGGATCGTCTACTTCAGATGGCGCACCGCCCCCTACGGCCAGGAGCAGCTCTGCTACGGGCTGTTCGACACCGACGACGAAGAGACCGAGCGCTCGCGCGTTCTCGCGGAGAATCTGCGCGAGGCCTCCCCGGCCTTCGCGCCCTTCGCCTCGACCCCCTTCGAGAGCCGGGCATGCCTCCTGTACTCCAAGGACAACGCGCGGCTTCTGCGCGAGCAGTACCTCTCCGAAGGACTTTACTTCGCGGCGGCCGATTGGGCGCAGGCCGGCTACGACCTGGAGCTGGCGACCTGGTTCGCGCCCTACGTGGCCTTCAACGTGAACGCCGACGTGAAGAGCGTCGACTCCGTCGATCTGGACGACTACGCTCTCCTGAGCCTGCCCCTGTACCAGATGGCCGATCCCGCCTTCGTCCTCAGGCTCGACGCCTGGGTGCGCTCGGGCGGCACCCTCGTCCTGGGCTACCGCTCCGGGACGCGCGATGTGCGAAACTGGAACATCGGCGAGCCCCTTCCCGGCGCCTTCGCCGAGATGGCCGGACTGCGGGTCCGCCGTTTCGAATCGCTCAACAAGGGCAAGGTGGGAATCAGGATCGGGCTCCTTCCCGCCAAGGGCGGAGTCTGGGCCGACATCCTGGAGCCGACCACCGCGAAGGCGGTCGCATTCTACCGCGATCGCGGCAAGTTCTACGACGGCTCGCCCTGCGCCGCGGTCAATGCCCACGGAAAGGGCCGGGTCTGGTACCTGGGCACGAGCCTGGACCCTGCCGGCATATTTCTGCTATACAGGCGCATACTCAAGGAGGCCGGCATGAAACCGCGATTTCTCGGAAACGGCGTCGAGATGGTCGAGCGGCGGACCGAAAGCGGCTCGCTCGTCCGGGTCGTGCTCAATCATACCCCGAGACCCCGCCGGGCGCTCGGCCGCAGGATACCCGCCTACGGGTGGACGGTGATCGAATGACGCCTCCCGACGGCGCCGCGCCCGCCTCTCCCGAATCGCTCAACGCGCGCGGGATGCGGCTCACCGCCGCCGAGCGCTACGACGAGGCCGTAGCGGCCTTCGGCGAGGCGCTCGCGCTCGAGCCGTCGAACACCGGCTTCCGATACAACCGCGGCGAGGCCCTGCGGAGGGCCGGCCGCTTCGCCGAAGCCTCGGCCGACCTGGAAGCCGTGCTCGCCGCCGAAGGCGAGGCCCCGGACCTCCTCCTCGCCCTCGGACTCGTGGCCTACGAGTCGGACGACTACCCCGCCGCAGTGGCGCGCTACGAGCGCGCCCTCGCCCTGCGCCCCGACTACCCCGAGGCCTGGAACGACCTGGGAGTCGTCCGCTTCCGGAGCGAGGACTATCCCGCTGCCAGGGCCTGTTTCGAGAAGGCGGTCGCTCTCCGCTCCGACTACGAGGAAGCCTGGTTCAACCTGGCCGACACCTACGACGAGCTGGGCCTGGCCGATGAACGCCGCCGGGCCCGCGCGCGGCTGCGCGAGCTGGAAGCCCGCGATGAGGAAGAGCACCTGGACTAGCCGGCGCCCTTCGGCGGCTCCCGAGACGACGACGCGCCCCGGAGCCGCCTAGGGCTCGCCCCGTCATTCGCGCCTGACACCGCTTTTCATTTCCCAAAAAACGCATCACGGTCTAGAATACTATCCTCACGTCCACTCTCATCACGAAACAGGAGGAATTTATGCGCACGACACACCGGGGCCGCCTCGCGGCCTTCGCCCTCGTCGTCTTGGCGGCCGCGCTGACGCTCGGCTGCGCAAGTTCGCCGAACGGCAGGATCGACGGAAAACCGATCACCCTGACCTTCATGGAGACCTCGGACATCCATGGCTCCATCTTCCCGTACAACTTCATCACGGCCAAGCCGGCCCCGACCTCGCTCGCCCAGGTCGCGACGCTCGTAGCCAAGGAAAGGGCCGCCGATGCCGAGGATTTCGTCCTCCTCGACAACGGCGACGTCCTCCAGGGACAGCCGGTCGTCTACTACTACAACTTCATCAAGACCGACGTCCCCCACATCTGGTCGGAAGCGGTGAACTATCTCCGCTACGACGTCGTCGGCGTCGGCAACCACGACATCGAAGCCGGGCATCCCGTCTACGACAGGCTCTACAAGGAGATCAAGGCGCCCGCGATCTGCGCCAACGCCGTCAAGAGCGACGGCACGACCTACTTCAAGCCCTACACGATCATCAGGCGCGAGGGGCTCAAGATCGCCGTGCTCGGCATGGTCGAGCCCAAGCTCACCGAGCAGCTTCCCCCGCAGTTCTGGAGCGGCATGACCTTCGCCGACATGATCCAGACCGCGAAGAAGTGGGTGCCGATCATCCAGCAGAAGGAGAAGCCCGACCTCCTCATCGGCCTCTTCCACTCCGGCGTCGACTACACCCAGGGAGGCCAGAACCGCGACACGCCCGAGAACGAGAACGCCTCGCAGCTGGTCGCCGAGCAGGTGCCCGGCTTCGACTTCATCTTCGTCGGCCACGACCACGCCGGCTGGGACGGCAGGGGCTGGGACCCGGTCACCAAGCAGAGGATCGAGGTGAAAAATCCCGAAGGCCGGGTCGTGCCGATCTTCGGGCCGGTCAACGCGGCGAAAAACGTCGCGGAAGTGAAGGTCACCCTCGCCTGGGACAAGGACACCAAGACCTGGAACAAGAGCATCTCCGGCGGCCTCGTCCCCATCGAGGGCGTAAGCGTAGACACCGCCTTCATGAGCGCCTTCCAGTCCCGCTTCGACGAGATCAAGGCCTGGGTCGACCAGCCGGTCGGCAAGCTCGCCGGCACCATCACGACGCGCGACTCGATGTTCGGCGACTCGGCCTTCGTCGACCTCATCCATCGCATCCAGCTCCAGCTCTGCTCCGATCCGACGATGGGCCTCAAGAAAGCCGACATCTCCTTCGCCGCTCCCCTCACCTTCGACGCGACCATCCCGACCAGCAAGGACGGGACCATGTACGTCCGCGACATGTTCAACCTCTACCAGTACGAGAACTTCCTCTACACGATGAATCTCACGGGCCGGCAGGTGAAGGACTTCCTGGAGTATTCCTACAAAGGCTGGTTCGAGACGATGCCGAACGACGGCAACCACCTCATCGCCTTCGTGAAGACTCCCGACGGCAAGCTCATCCAGGACGCGCGCACCGGCGCCTACAAGACCGTCACGCCGTCCTACAACTACGACTCGGCGGCCGGCATCGACTACACCGTCGACGTCTCGAAGCCCGCCGGCTCCCGCGTCACGATCACCTCGATGGCCGACGGCACGCCCTTCGACCTCGACAAGACCTACTCGGTGGCCATCAATTCCTACCGCGGCTCGGGCGGCGGCGGGCACCTCACGCTCGGCGCCGGGCTGGACAAGGCGGCGGTCGCGAAGCTCAAGTTCGTCACCAGCTCCACGACCAAGGATCTCCGCTACTACCTCATGACCTGGTTCGAGAAGCAGACCGGGCCGGTCACGGTGGCGCCGCTCGGCGACTGGAGCGTCATCCCGGCCGATCTGGCCTCCGAGGGGCGAGCGACCGACTATCCCCTGCTCTACCCGGCGAAGTAGGACTCCCGGGGCAGGGGCACGAAGATTGCCGGCCTATCCTGGAGCTCCGGTCCCGATCGGAGCCTCCCGGATAGGCTCGGTTTTTCCCTTGCAGGCGAGACCCCGCGGCGGTAATTTAGGTAGTGGAGATCGGAGGCCTGGCGGCTCCGATCGCAGGCCGCTCCGTATGGAGGGCCATTACCGGCCGCGACCCTGCATTTTCTCGGTCGCGGCTCCTCGCACACGTGGAGGAAGTCATGAAAAGCAACCGAATGTACGTCGACATCGGCGCCATCCTCGATGAGGTCTTCGAGGCGGCCAAGGATTTCGGCGAAAAGATGAAGGACATCGGTCCCGACATGGAAGGCGAGCCCTGGCAGCACAAGCCGCGCTTCGACGACGAAAACGCGGACTACTACCCCGCCTATTCCTTCCCTCCCATGAACATCTACCTCACCTCCGAGCGGAGCATCGTCTTCGAGTTCGCCTTGGCCGGCTTCGCCGAAAAAGACATCGTGCTCACCTTCCAGGGCGACTACATGGTGTTTTCCGCGAAGATCGATCTCGAGGAGGCGGCCGAGGAAGGTGTCCGCTATGTCAAACGGCGGCTCAAGCTGAAGGATGTCGAGAAGCAGAAGTACTACGTTCCCGCCGACAAGTTCGCCCAGGATCGGGTCAAGGCTGTCTTCAAGAACGGAATCCTCAAGGTCACCGTCCCTCCCAAGGATTTCGCCGAGGGCGTCGAGGGGATCAAGATCGAGATAGTCAAAGAGTCCGACTAAGTCTCCGCGCGCGGCCCGGCGGCCGTTCCGTCGGCCGCGCGCCTGCCTTCAACTCTCGTGGATGATCTTCCGGCGGACGAAGTCCATAGCCTCGTCCACGTGGGTGCCTATGAAAAGCGCTCCGTAGACGGTTATGCCGCCCCCCAGCACGAGCGCCATGGGCAGGGCGAAGCTCGTCCCGAAGACGGAGAACAGCCGTTCGAAATCGTGGCCGAAGGGCATGAGCGCGATGGACAGGAAGAGGATGGAGCCGGCGATCAGCCAATCGCGGACGGTGAACAGCTCCGGCCTGGACCGCGGCGAAAGTCTGACCAGGGACATCACCCGTTCCTCTATCGAGGCCTCGGCGGGAGAGCAGGCGGGCTCGGTCCCCGAAAGCTCAGGCATCGCCTTCCGCACGAGCTCGACGCCCGCCCGGCACGAGTCGCAGGCGGCCAGGTGCCGCAGCATCGCGGAGTCCGGTCCCTCCCGGGCATCGAGACGGTCATATCGCTTCAGGAAAGTTTCACAGCGCACGATCAGCCTCCGATCCACCGCCGAGACGAAGACGCAGGAACCGCTTCGCCCTGAACACGTGGGACTTGATGGTATTCACCGGAAAACCGGTGATCTCGGAAATCTCCACGTACTTCAAATCGTAGTAGAAGAACAATTCGATGCAGAGCGCCTGCCGGGGGGGTAGATCGACGATGGCCTCCCTGACCGCCTGCAGCGCTTCGTCCCGCAGATGAGTCTCGTCCACGCCCGGGGCGCCGACAAGCTCCTCTCCGTCGAGGGGAAGCTGCTCCTTTCGGCGCTTCTTCGCGTTGATCGCGGTGTTGTAGGCGATGCGCAGGAGCCAGGTCGAGAACTGCGAGCGCCCCCTGAAACTTCCCAGGGCGGTGTAGGCCTTGATGAACACATCCTGCGCGAAATCGGCCGCATCGTCCTCGTCGTGGAAGAATCCCATGCCCAGACGGAAAACCCGCGAACGATGGCGTCGGACGAGGATGGCGTAGGCCTCGGTGTCGCCTCCGAGTACCCGGGAGATGACCTCCGCATCGCTCGGCTCCCCGCTCTCCGAAGCGACGACGACGCTCATTCCCCCGACCGCCGCCTGCGAAACCCGAAAAACGCCAGAAGGCTCGCCCCGACGGCGAGGGGAATGGCTCCGCCGAGGAGCGCGTAATCGAAGCCCTTCAGGATGATGAAAAACACACAGAGCATGACGCCCACGAAGGAAAGCATCAGCCCGGTGAGCAGGCTGAAGACCTCGATATCGATCCTCTTGGCTTGATAGGAGCCGCGTTCTATCTGAAGGACCTTCTCCTTGTGGCTCCAGAGAAGATAGAAGAAGGCGACTACTCCACCCATCACGATGCCCACGATGGGGATGATGGAGATGATCACCTGGGCCGCCAAAGACGGTACGGACATTGCGACTCCCTTCATCCGCGCGATAGGGACGCCTGCTCGGCATCCGATGCTGATGCACACTGTAAGGACACGCCACACCCGAAAAGGTTGCCCCCGTGAGGCATTCTAAGAGTCTGACGCCTTCGGGGGAAAACCGCCATGGACGCTCATCGCCGTTTCCCTCAGGCCCACCTCACGAGACCCGGCACGTAGGGGCTGGCCAGGGCCGAATGCTTCGGCAGGATGCGGGCCGAGTAACCGTGCTGTCCGGTGAGTTTGCAGGTCACGGTGATGCGATACTCCCAGAGCTCGCCCTTCTTGCCGACCGGCGTCATCTCGTTCCGCTCCCCGGCCACGATTTCGCCCTGGCTCGACAGCGCTCCGTGATAGAGCTCCACGCTCGCTTCGTCCGGCTCCATGCCGGCCAGATTCACCATCGCCGTGATATCGATGGTGTCGCCGCGTTCCATGATCGGCTTCGCGCCGACCTGGAGATCGGCGATGGCCATGTTCGGCCAGGCCTTGGTCGCCTTCTCGATATAGGCCGCAAGCTCCCGGGCCGGCTCGAAATCCGCCGCGTGGAGGCTGCGCCAATTTTCGAGGGCGGGGAAATAGAAGCGCTCGGAATATTCCTTGAGCATGCGATGGGTCGAGAACTCCTTGCCTATGGTGCGGATCGAGGCCTTCATGTGCCTGATCCAGTCGCGGGGAAGGCCGTCCCTTCCGCGCTGGTAGAACAGCGGAACGATTTCGTGCTCGAGCAGATCGTAGAGCGCCTCGCTCTCTATGCGGTCCTGGAGCTCATCGTCCTCGTAGACCTCGCCCGAGCCTATGGCCCAGCCGATGTCCGGCGAATAGCCCTCGGCCCACCAGCCGTCCAGGACCGAGCAGTTGAGCACGCCGTTGACCCCGGCCTTCATGCCGCTCGTCCCGGAAGCCTCCAGGGGCCGCCGCGGCGTATTCAGCCAGACGTCCGAGCCCGCGGTCATGTACCGCGACATCGTCATGTCGTAGTCCTCGAGGAAGACGATGCGGCTCTGGACCTCTTCCTTGCGCGAGAAGTGCACCAGCTCCTTGATGAGGTTCTTGCCGGGGATGTCGTGCGGATGCGCCTTGCCGGCGAAGATGATCTGCACGGGCCTTTCCTTGTCGGAGATGAGGCGGATGAGCCGGTCAGGATCGCGCAGGAGCAGGTTGCCCCGCTTGTAGGTCGCGAAGCGGCGGGCGAAGGAAATCGTGAGGGCGTAGGGCGAGAGCACGTCTTCGGCCCGGTGCAGGGCGCCCTCGGCCGCCCCGATGCGCTTCATCGCCCGCACCAGCCGCCCGCGCGCCAGGATGACGAGGCGCTCGCGCCGCCGCTCGTGGGACCTCCAGAGCTCCTCGTCCGAAATGCGCTCGATCCTGTCCCAGATGTCCAGATTGGCCGGCTCCTCGTAGAAGCGCGGACCGAAGTAGCGGTCGAGCAACTCGAGCAGGTTGTGCGAAGCCCAGGTGCGCGGATGGACGCCGTTGGTGATGTGGGAGATCGGGACCTCGGCCTCGGGCAGGCCCGGCCAGAGCCCGGCCCACATCGTGCGCGAGACCGCCCCGTGCAGCTCGGACACGCCGTTGTTGTAGGCCGACAGCCTGAGGGCGAGCACGGTCATGCAGAAGCTCTCGCCCTGGTCCTCGGGATGCTCCCGGCCCAGCGCCAGGAACTCCCCCCAGGACAGGCCGAGCTGCTGCGACACGCCCCGGAAGTATTTCTCCATGAGGTCGATGCCGAAGCGCTCGTTGCCCGCGGGCACGGGCGTGTGCGTCGTGAAGATGTTCGTGGGCCACACCGCCTGCGCGGCCTCGCGGAAGCCGAAGCCCCGCTCGACCATGATCTCCCTGACGCGCTCGAGGGCGAGGAAGGCCGAGTGCCCCTCGTTCATGTGCGTCACGGCGGGATTGATCCCGAGGGCCCGCAGAGCCCGTATGCCGCCGACGCCGAGCAGGATCTCCTGGCGGATCCTGGTCTCGCTGTCGCCGCCGTACAGGGCCGAGGTGATCGTGCGATCCTCGGGAGAGTTCTCGTCGATGTTCGTGTCGAGCAGGTACAGCGAGGCGCGGCCGACCTTGACCTCCCAGATCTGGGCGGCGACCGTCCTGCCGGCCATGTCCACCGAGATGAGAATCGGCTTGCCCGTCGCGTCGAAGCAGCGGTAGACCGGCATGTTGTACCAGTCGTTCTCGGGATACGACTCCTGCTGGAACCCGTCCGGGTTGAGGTACTGCTTGAAATAGCCCTCGCGGTAGAGGAGCCCCACCCCGACGAGGGGAAGGCCCATGTCGCTGGCGGTCTTCATGTGATCGCCCGAAAGGATGCCGAGGCCGCCGGAATAGGTCGGCAGCGACACATCCAGGCCGTATTCCATCGAGAAATAAGCGACGACGCCGTCTCGCTTGCCCTTGTACCAGGTCTCGCCCTTCTTGTAGCGCTCGAACTTGCCGGCCACCTCGGACAGGGCCGCCAGGTAGGAATCGTCCTGGGCCAGCTCGTCGTAGCGCGCCTGGCTCACCATGCCGAGCATCCTGGCCGGATTCTGATTGGATTGGAGCCAGACTTCGTAGTCGAGGCGGATGAACAGCATCACTGCCTCGAAATTCCAGGAAAGCCAGAGATTGTGCGCCATTTCTTCGAGCACGCTCAAGGGCTTGGGTATTTTCGGTTTTACGGTGTGGGAAACTATCTTCATGCTTGCCGCCTTTTTCCGGAGTTGCCGCACAAGTCGATTGTGCCGTCCCCGACGGATGGACTATGGACTTCAAAGCCTAGTCTAGCGCAGTGCCTTCGTCAATAGTAAACCGGTTTATCGCCATTTCGCCTCCGCCTTGCCTCGGCGGTCGCCGCCATGCTTCAATCCTCATCGCCGAGGAGGATCAGATTGAGGACATCGATTCGCATCGCCGCCTCGATCGCGGTCTCGATCGCGGTCTCGCTTCTCCTCGGCTCTCCCCTGGCCGCCCAGGACCTTCCGCGGATCGGCTGGTCGAACGGAGCCTTCAAAGCCGATTTCTACCCCTCGCTCGACGCAGGAACCCAGGTGAACCGGGTCGGATTCCTGCTCCGCGATGTCGGCCGCTTCGAGGCCCACGGCCTTTCCTGGGGCGCCGGCGGCTTCATTTCGGCCAAGGCGGCGGCCGGCAGCTTGGGCATCGCGGGGCCGGGACTCCAGGCCTCCTGCGGCCTCGACGGAATCCTGGGCTTCGGCGCGCCTTCCTCCGCCCCCGCCCCCTGGACCGACTTCGCCATCCGGCGGAGCCGCGAAATTCGCTACGAATGGATTTCCTACTGGGACAGCTGGGGAACCGCGCAATTCAACGGCCGCCTCGAGTACGTCTGGACGAGCGGCGATCATTCCTTCGGTTTCGCCATGCAGGACGACCTGTTCAGCCCGCCGTTTCGCGACGAGTACCGCACCGGCGCGGCCGAGCTCTCCTACGGCTTCGATTGGCGGGGGGTCGATTCCGCGCTCGGCCTCGGGACCAAGATCTGGACAGGCTCCACCTACGGAAGCGGCTACTTCCATCGCGGCGAGGTCATCGTCATGAACTCCACGCTCCCCGGCGTGAACGATTCCGCCGGCGTGCTCTACCTCGCCGTGCGGCGGGGCGCGGTCAGGCTGGAACTGGGCTGGGACTCGGAGGCGATTCGCAACGTGCTGCAGAACGGGCTTCACTGGCTCATCGACGACGGCATCGTGCCGCTCGTCGATAGGCCGGACAGGCCCTATTTCCTCTTGACCCTCTACCCGGACGGCGATCTGTACTGAACCGCCCGGCCCGAGGAATCGGGCCAGTGTTACGAAGCTTGTCGGCGGATCAGGACGGCCCCCGCCGGCTGTAGCGTAAGCCGGGACGGGGTACGGTCCTTTGTGCCTTCCACAGGATTCGTGACACTACCTTCAAACACCGTTTCGCTTGCGGAAGGCGCCTCTGAGCTTCCCGAACAAGCCCGTGGGGGCAGGAGCTTCGGAGGGCGGCTCGGAAACGATCTTCGGCGAGGCCTTATCCGGCCGCTCGGGCCGAGAGGCCGGCTTGGGCGGCCGATTTCCCTGGGCCGCGCGCTCGCCCGGGTTCCGTTGGCCGCCCCCGCTCGCGGAGCGGCCGCCCGAGCCTTTCTTATCCCGGGCCGGAGGCGAGCCCGACGCGCCGCGGCCGGGGCCCTCGACCTTCCTTCCGTATTTTTCCCGATAGCGTTTCATGCGCTCTTCCATCGGAAGATCGTAGGGATTGCCGCTCTCCTCCCGCGCCGGAGGCCGCCGCTTCGATCCAGGGCGCTCGGCGGCGTTCCCGCCCCCCGATTCCCGGGGGCGCCTGGCCTCCATGCCCCGACTGCCGCGGGCCTTGCCGCGGGGGGCGCGGGAGTCGACGCGCTCGACTGCGGGCTTTTCCCCTCGCGATTTCATGTCCAAAGAGCCGCCGGTAGCCTCGGCGATGCTGCGCCGAATATCGGGGCTCCGATCGTCGCGCTGCGCCGCCGGACGGGACTGCCGGGAATTGGGTCCGCGCCGATCGCGCCCCCGGGAGTCATCCCGCCCCGTCGCGCCCTCTCGTCCGCGCGGTCCCGAGGCCCCGCGGCCATCGCGGCCATCGCGGCCGCGCGGACGATCCGGCTCGGACCGATCGGCGCGCGGCTCTTCTTCCGAATCCTTCGCTGCCAGGAGCGAGGCATCCACCGGTCGGGCCTCGAGTTTCGCATCGATGTAGTGCTCGACGGCGCTCAGGCCGTACACATAACGATCGCACACCATGCTCACGACCTTGGCCGCGGCGTCGCTGCGATCGAGCAGCTCCAGGCGTTTGACGAAATACTCGGGCTCGAGCGGAAAGTCAAAATTGACGACGAGGGGGAACAAGGACTCGAAGCCGCGCCCGGCGAGATTCCGCGCCCCGTCGTCCGTAAGCACCAAGGCGAGGCAATCTCCGGACTTGACCCGCTCGAGGACGAGCCCTGCGCGATCGGACGCGGAGTTCTCCGGCAGGTACTCCGAGCGCAGCCCTTTCGCCCGCAGGCGCCGAGCCGTCTCCTCGGCCGTGCTCGAGAGGTTGCAGAAAACGCAGAGCCGCCGCGGCCGCTCGCGCTCCATCAGACCGAGGAGGAATCTCGGCTTTTCCTCGGTCTCCAGCCGCCAGGTCTCCTTGGCTACACTCTGAGCCTTGGCCACTTCTTCGTCGATTCGCAGTTCGGAGGGATTGTCGGCCAGGTCGTAGGCCAGGTTCCTGGCTTTCGTCGTCAGCTTCTCGCAGGCCAGGATCGAGCGCCGTTCCCAGGGAGGAAGCAGGCTCGAGCCGAGACGCCGCATCGGCTCGCCGGGAAGCTCGGCCAGACGTTCGAGGCCGTCGGCCACCAACCAGCCGAAGTCCCGCAGACAGATCGCTCCGCTCTCCGCCGCGAGGAGCAGCGCCTCCGGTTCGCCTATGACGATATCGGCCGAGGTCTCTCCGTCGAAGGATGGAAGGGGTCCTCCTTCGGCGACGCTCGGACCGACGAGGCAAGCCCGGAGACCGAGCCGCTCTCCTGCGGCGCGGCAGAACTCCAGGCTGGAACGTCCCATCTCCCCGGCGGCCACGACGACAAGGGCCTTGACCGCCCTGTCGGGAAGCGCCGCGGCGAGCGACTGGAGAACCGGAAGGAGACAGACCTCCTCCCGTCCCTGGGACATGACTATCCTGGCGCAGACATTCTCCCCCTTTTCGAGGACATGGCTGAGCATCGTCTCGTGGGAAAATGCCTGGGAACGAAAGATGAATGACGCGTCGAGCAGACGCGCATCGATGCCGAAACGCTGAAAATCCATGGTAGCACTCGCTCGGGATTCGAGGATGAGATCCTGCGACATTCGCCTTTGACCTCGAGTACGAAGGCGGATAGTACTATGCGCCCACCTAAAAGTGAAGACCGCCCCTCCCTTTTGTATTTTATTTGCATTGTCGTCGATTACAGATAAGAAAATACAAGATTAGTCTCCATCCCCCACCTATCGTGACACAAGTCTCAAGTCTCGACGTTGTGCTATGAGGATAGGGCGATGATATACCGCTTCGAAGACTCGGTTCTGGATACATCGACATTCTCCGTGACCTGGGAGCTGGTTCCGGGTCGAGGCGCGCGGGAAAAGCCTCAGGCATCCGCCATGGCCTCGGCCGAGCAGGCCGCCAAGGGCGGCAAAATCCACGCCGTGACCGTCACGGACAATCCCGGCGGAACTCCGGCGATCCTGGCGGATTACCTGGGTGAGGAGATCCTAAAGCTGGGCATCGAACCGCTCGTGCATTTCACCTGCAAGGACAAGAACCGCAACCAGATGGAAAGCCAGCTCTACGCGATGGACCGGGCCGGGCTGCGCAATCTGCTCGTCATGACGGGAGACTACACGGTCTCCGGTTTCGGGGGCCGGCCCAAGCCGGTCTTCGATCTGGACCCGATCCAGGCCCTCGACCTCGTGAGAGATATGAACGAGGGCCTTCAGGTACCCGGGCCCAAAGGCCCGATCGTGCACCAGCGGAGCGATTTCTTCCCCGGCTGCGCCATAAGTCCCTTCAAGGCGACGGAAGCCGAGCAGATGGCCCAGTATTACAAGCTGAGGAAAAAGGTCGCCGCGGGGGCGCGGTTCGTCGTGACGCAGCTGGGCTACGATGCCCGCAAATTCCACGAAGTCCTGACCTACATGAGACTCAACAAGCTCGACCTGCCGCTCATCGGCAACATTTACTTCCTGCCCTACGGCGCCGCCAAGATGATGAATCGCAACGATCTCCCGGGATGCGTCGTCACCGACGAGCTGCTCGCGCAGATCGAGAAGGAGCGGAGCGCCGAGGATACGGGCCTCGGCGCGCGGCTCGACCGGGCGGCGAAGATGTATGCCGTCTTGAAGGGCATGGGCTACGCGGGGGTCCACCTAGGCGGCCAAAACGTCAAGTACGAGCAGATCGAGTATGTCATAGGGAAGGGAGAGGAGCTGACTCCGGCCTGGCCGGACCTCGTCCGGGAATTCGACTTCCCGATGCCAAAGGGATTCTATCTCTTCGAGAAGGATCCGGCGACGGGACTGAACAGCCCCGTGCCGGTCGACAGACGGAAGCTCCCCCGCGCCGTCTTCGTGGGTCCGGGATACCATGCATCCCGGCTCATGCACCGACTCGTATTCAGCCCCGGGAAGGCCTTCTTCCCCCTCCTGCGCAGGCTCTATTCCCTGAAGAGGAAACCTCGAAGACACGCCCTGGAACATATCGGGAAGGTGATCCTCTACGATTGCAAGGATTGCGGCGATTGCGCGCTTCTGGACATGGCCTACCTCTGTCCGATGTCCCAATGCCCCAAGAACCAGAGGAACGGCGCCTGCGGAGGCAGTCGGGACGGCTGGTGCGAGGTGTATCCCAACGAGAAGAAGTGTGTATGGGTCCGGGTCTACGGCCGTCTCAAGTCGAGCGGCGAGGAGGAGAGCCTAGGAGCCGCCCGCCTGCCTCCGGCGGACTGGGAGCTGTATCAGACCTCTTCATGGTACAACTTCTATACCGGTCGGGATCATTCCGCCGGGCCCCTGGGCATTCCGAAAATCGAGAAGGAATCCGGCCGGGGCGGAGCCCTTGCACGGAAGCGCTTCCTTCGGCGATAGTAACGTCTCCGCTCCCCGATCGCCCGGAACGCCGCCTTGAAGCCTGATCTGCGGCCGGGGAGCGCGAATCCCCCGGCCAGAAGCTCCGCCGGGACACAGCCTGGGAGACCGATCGAATGCTCACCTATATTCTCGTCGCCCTGGGGCTCTCGATGGACGCCTTCGCGGTCTCCGTTTCGAGCGGCATCTGCTACCCGCGGCTTCGCCTCTTCGACGCGCTGCGCGCGAGCCTCTTCTTCGGGATGTTCCAGTTCGCCATGCCCATAGCCGGATGGCTCCTCAGCGGCGTGTTCAGGGCGAAGGTGGAGAACTACTCCTCCTGGATAGCCTTCGGCCTCCTGGCATTCGTGGGCGGCAAGATGATCGTCGAGTCCTTTTCAGCGGGGAAGCCGCCCGCCTGCGACGATGACGACAAGCCGCGGAAAGGCATCCTCGCCCTCCACTCCCTCCTCGCCCTCTCGGTGGCGACAAGCCTCGACGCGTTCGCGGTGGGAATCGGCTATGGCATCCTGCGCGTGGCCATCATCGTCCCCGCGACGATCACGGGCCTCATCACCTTCAGCCTATCGATGATCGGCACGGAGTTCGGCAAGAGGCTGGGAGCCGTCTTCGAGCGTTGGGCCGAGCTGGCAGGGGGAGTCATACTGATCGGCATCGGGGCGAACCTGATCCTTCAGCATCTGCTTCGCTGAAAAGAGGCCCCGGGGAGCCGCCGGGCGGCTCCGCCCGGGGAGCCGCCCGGCGCCGCGGACGCCGCCTCAGCTCTTGATATCGGCGAGTTTCATCGGCTTGGGCTCGAGATCCTCCCCCTCCGACTCGCGCAGCTGCTCCATGATCTCGCGTCCGCGCCGCGATAGTTTCGCGGGGATCTGCACGAGGAGCTTCAGGTAGAGATCGCCGCGCCTGGCTCCCGAACTCGGGATCCCCTCTTCGCGGATGCGCAGCATCTTGCCGTTCTGGCTGCCGGCGGGAATGCTCACCTGGATCTTCTTGCCCTCGATCGTCGAGAAGCCGATCTCGCCCCCGAGCGCGGCCAGGGTGAGGGTTATGGGCAGGGCGCAGTAGAGGTCCGAGCCGTCGCGCTCGTAGTATTCGTGCGGCAGGACGCGGATGAAGACGTAGAGGTCTCCGGGCGGGCCGCCGTTCGGGCCCGTATCTCCCTGCCCGGGTATGACCACACGCTTGCCGTCCTCCACGCCGGGCGGGATCGTGACCTTGATTTTCTGCTTCTTCTTCGTGAGGCCCGTCCCGCCGCAGTCCCTGCAGGGCTTTTCGATTATCGAGCCCTCGCCGCGGCAGGTCGGGCAGGCCTGGGCTATGGAAAAGAAACCGGAGGAGCGGCGGACCTGCCCCGAACCCTGACAGGTGGGGCACACGCGCTTGCCGCTGCCGTCGGCCGAGCCCGTACCGCCGCAAACCTTGCAGGAATCGTTCTTCGTGTACGCTATGTCGATGGCCTCGCCGAAGACTGCCTTCTCGAAGGGCATCTCGAGATCGTAGCGCAGGTTGGCTCCCCGCGCGGTTCGCTCCCGCCCTTGGCGGCTTCGCCCGCCGCCTCCGCCGAAAAAGGAATCGAAGATGTTCGAAAAGTCCCCGAAGCCGCCGAAAATGTCTTCGAAATCCTTGAATACCGAGGAGAAGTCCTGAGCGGACCCGTTGGCGCCCATGCCCTCGACCCCGGCGAACCCGAATTGATCGTAGGCCTGCCGCCGCTGATCGTCCCCGAGCACCTCATAGGCCTCGGTCGCCTCCTTGAAGCGCTCTTCGGCCTGGTGGTCTCCGGGGTTTTTATCGGGATGGTTCTGGATCGCGAGCTTTCGGTACGCCTTTTTGATGTCGTCCTTCGCGGCGTTCTTAGGGACGCCGAGGACCTCGTAGTAGTCTCGCTTGGCCACCTTGATATCCTTAGGGGAAACGGATACAAGCCCCGGCTAGCGCGTCCTTCGACACCTGCCGGGGCTTCATGCCGCAACCGTCGCTATTTCTTGTCCTCTTCGTCGACGACGCGATAGTCCACATCTTCCGCCGTTCCCGAGGCGCCCGAAGCTCCGGCCGGTCCCGCCGAGCCGGGGCCTTCGCCGCCCTCCGCGCCGCCCTGGCCGGCGGCGGGCTTGTAGATCTCTTCGGCGAACTTGTAGGAGGCCTGGCGGAGCGCTTCGGTCTTCTGCTTGATGCTCTCGACGTCGCTGCCCTCCATCTCCTTCTTCAGGTCCGCGACGGCGGCCTCGATGGCCGAGCGGTCGGCGGGAGGAACTTTGTCGCCGAAATCCTTGAGGGATTTCTCGGTAGTATAGATGAGCCCGTCGGCTTCGTTGTGGGCGTCGGCCCGCTCGCGCTCCCGCTTGTCCTCGGCGGCGTGAGCCTCGGCCTCCTTGACCATCTTGTCGATCTGATCGTCGTTCAGGCCGCTGGAAGCCTCGATGCGGATCTTCTGTTCCTTCCCGGTCCCGAGATCCTTCGCCGTGACATGCACGATGCCGTTGGCGTCTATGTCGAAGGTGACCTCTATCTGGGGCACCCCGCGCGGCGCGGGCGGAATGCTCATGAGGTCGAAGCGCCCGAGGGTGCGGTTCTGCGTGGCCATTTCGCGCTCGCCCTGGAGCACGTGGATGGACACCGCCGTCTGTCCGTCGGCCGCCGTCGAGAAGATCTGGCTCTTCCGGCAGGGGATGGTGGTGTTGCGCGGGATGAGCCTCGTGAACACGCCGCCGAGGGTTTCGATGCCCAGGGACAGCGGCGTGACGTCGAGGAGCAGCACGTCCTTCACGTCGCCGCCCAGGATGCCGCCCTGGATGGCGGCGCCCACGGCCACGGCCTCGTCGGGGTTGACCCCCTTGGACGGTTCCTTGCCGAACAGGTCGCGGACGATCGCCTGCACCTTGGGGATGCGCGTCGAGCCGCCGACGAGGATGACTTCGTCGATCTGGGATGCGGTGAGGCCGGCGTCGGCCATGGCCTTCGTGCACGGGGTCTTCGAGCGGTCGAGGAGGTCGTCGATCATCCGCTCGAAGGCCGAGCGCGTGAGCGTCTTCTGGAGATGCTTGGGCCCCGAGGCGTCGGCCGTGATGAAGGGCAGGTTGATCTCGGCCTGCTGCACGTTCGAGAGTTCGATCTTGGCCTTCTCCGCGGCGTCCTTGAGGCGCTGGAGGGCCATGCGGTCCTTCGAGAGGTCGATCCCGGATTCCTTCTTGAACTCCTCGACGAGCCACTCCATGACGCGGCGGTCGAAGTCGTCGCCGCCGAGGTGCGTGTCGCCGTTCGTCGACTTGACCTCGAAGACGCCCTCGCCCAGCTCGAGGATGGATATGTCGAAGGTGCCGCCGCCCAGGTCGTAGACGGCGATGGTCTTCTCTTTCTTCTGGTCTTTGTTGTAGCCGTAGGCCAAGGAGGCGGCCGTGGGCTCGTTGATGATGCGCTTGACCTCGAGGCCGGCGATCTTGCCCGCGTCCTTCGTCGCCTGCCGCTGCGCGTCGTTGAAGTAGGCGGGCACGGTGATGACGGCCTCGGTCACGGCCTCGCCGAGGTAGTCCTCGGCGGTCTTCTTCATCTTCTGCAGGATGAAGGCGGATATTTCCTGCGGGCTGTAGCCCTTGCCGGAAATGTCCACCCGGACGTCGTTGGTATTGTCGATCACCCTATAGGGAACGAGCTTGGTCTCGTCGCCCACCTCGGCGTATCGTCTGCCCATGAAACGTTTTATGGAATAGACCGTGTTCTCGGGATTGGTGATCATCTGGTTCTTGGCCGGCTGACCGACCACGCGCTCGCCCTTCCCCGTGAAACCTACGATCGAAGGGGTCGTGCGCTGCCCTTCGGAATTGGCGATGACGATCGGCTCGCCGCCTTCCATGACTGCGACGCAGGAATTCGTGGTTCCCAGGTCGATTCCTATTATTCTTCCCATGTTTCCGCTCCTTCTTCCTCGCGGTGTTATTGTTCGATATCCGTCGGAGCCGTCGCGGTTCCGCTCGTATCTTCGCCGTCTTCCGTCCGAGCGACGGATTCTTCCTGCCTGACTCCGGGCATCATGACCTTGACCTTGGCGGTCCGGAGGATGCGCTCGTGCAAACCGTAGCCCGGCAGGAATTCCTCGGCTACGGTAGCCTCGTCCCCCTCGCCGGAGATCATGGCCACGGCCTCGTGATGATTCGGATCGAAAGGCTTGCCGAGCGACTCGAATCGCTTGAGTCCGTATTTATTCTCGAGCATCCCGCCGAGCTGGCGGCGGATGAGCACGATGCCGTCGTGGAGGATCGCGTAGTCCCGCGCCGTCTCGGCGCTGGCGATCGCGCGGTCGAAATCGTCCAAAATCGGAATCAGATCCCCGAGGAGGGTGACGACCGCGAAACGCAGCGTATCTTCCTTCTCGCGAGCCATGCGCTTGCGGAAATTGACGTCGTCGGCCAGCTTTCGGAGGTACTTGTCGTTTACCGAGGACAATTCCTCGCGGACCTTGGCCAATTCGGCGCTGAGCGCCTTGATCCGGGCTTCCGGCTCGGCCTCTTTCGGAACCGCCGTCTTCCCTTCCCCTACGGCGGGCTCGGTCGCCCCCGCCCCATCGCTCGAAGGCATGTCCACGACCGGCGACCGCGAAAGCTCTTCGTTCTCAGGAGCCTTAGCCTGAGCCTTGTCCGAGTTTTGCTCGTTGTGCGAATCGCGCGACTCATGGTGCTTGTTGGACATCATTCCACCTAAGAAACCGGCCTGACGGCCTTAGAAGTACCCATAAAGTAATAATGATGCGTCGAGCGGGTCAATACGCTCCCCTGGAAAAGCATGTAATACTTTGCAGCCGAAGGTCGCTGGACAAGAGATAGGCACGCTTTTTGCTGTAATTCCTCTCCGCTTTATGGCGGCTCATCGCTTGACAAGCCCGCATCTGGGCTTAAATTTGAGGTAGTCTTCTCGTGGAGGGAACGGTGCAGCTCCAGAAGCCCGTCTTGATCGCGGAACAACGCCAAAAACTCAGCCCGCAGATGATTCAGTCGATTCGACTCATGGCGTTGCCGCTTCAGGAGCTGAAGGACCAGATACAGGAGGAGATCGAGTCGAATCCGGCGCTCGAGGTCGTTTCCGACCCCACGACGCTGTCCCTCGAGACTCTTCCGGAAACCGACGATACGAGCGGCTCCGATGCCTCGGACCCCTTCGAGAACAGTTCCGACCCCGGCTACGCCTCGCGTTCCCAGGTTGACGACGACTCCAAACGGATGTTCATCGAGGGGGCGATCGCCCGCCCCGAAACGCTGCAGGAACATCTTCTCTGGCAGCTCCGGCTCCAGCCCCTGGGGGAGGAGCAGCGCGTCATCGGCGAAACCCTCATCCAGAATCTCAATGACGACGGCTTCCACAAGGAAGATCCCTTCGTCCTCTGCGCCACCTGTCCCCGCGGAACCGTCGAGGAGATCATGGCCCTGGTCCGCGGATTCGAGCCCGCGGGCACCTGCACCGCCGACTACCGGGAGAGCCTTTTCGTGCAGGCATCGCTGGATGCCGCCGCGCCCGCGTCGGCGCTATCCATCCTGAAAGACCATATCGAGCTCCTGGAAAAGGGCAAGCACGCCGAAATCCAGAAGCGGCTTCGGCTTTCCGACGAGGGCATGCGCGCTTCGCTCGCCTTCATCAAGAGCCTCGCTCCCTTCCCGGGCCGGGCCTACTCGACCGAGGAACCCCGCTATGTCGTGCCAGACATCATGGTCAAGCTCAAGGACGGCGATTTCGTCATCGTCCTGAACGACGAAGAGATACCCGTTCTCGGGATAGATCCCTTTTTCGACCGCCTGGCCGAGAAGCCCAACTCCGCGAGGGCCACGGATCGCGCGACCAATACCTATGTGCGCGACAACATCAAGCGCGCCAAGTTCTTCATTCGCAGCATCCATCAGCGCAACCAGACCCTCCTCAAGGTCACCAGGGCCATAGTCGAATACCAGCGCGGCTTCTTCGTCGAAGGCCCCAAGCGCCTGGCCCCCCTGACGCTCAAGGACGTCGCGGACGAGATCGGCGTGCACGAGACGACCGTGTCGCGCATCGCCAACCGCAAGTATCTGCAAACCGATTGGGGTATTTTCGAACTGCGCTATTTCTTCACCAATTCGATCTCCGGCGCGGGCTCGCGGGGATCGAAGTACTCGAAGGAGGGCGTCAAGCAGGTCATCAAGGAGATCATCCAGTCGGAGGATGCCATTCTGTCCGACCGCGATATCATGGAAGTCCTGTCCCGCAAGGGCATCAAGCTGGCGCGCCGCACCGTGGCAAAATATCGCGGCGAGCTCGATCTCGACTCGTCCTTCGGCAGGAAGCACGGCTGACCACGGCGGATCCCGCCGCGGCCGGCCGGAAGGCATAGCTCATTTCAAAAAAAACCGGAGGCCCCTAGGGCTGCCGAAAAAGGAAGGAGGTACGCATGACCGTCGATGTCCGTTCCGTGCACTTCGATCTCAGCGACAAGAGCAGGGCCTATCTGGATACGAAATTGGAGCGGATCGGGTACGCGAAGGACATGATCGTTGATCTCATCTTCATCTTCACGAAGGAAAAGGATTTCAAGCTCGAAGCGACCGTCAATTTCCGCTGGGGGGTCCAGGCCCACCTCGAAGAGCGGGACTATGAAGTGGTTCCCGTCATCGACAAGCTCATCGACCGGCTGGAGCAGAAGATCTCGAAAGAAAAGGAAAAAGTCCAAGAGAAGAAGTGAGCCCTGCCCCGGCAGGCCCTGAAGAGCCTGTCCGGGCGGCTCTCCGACCTGCGGAACGAGGCGAAAGGCGTCATTGCGCCTCGTCCGCGGACGTAGTAAACTTCGCCCCGTGCCCAAGACCGACGCCAAGCGATTCACGGTCCTCGACCTCCTGGACCTCAACCTGAACGAGCAAAACGCGCTCAACCTCCGCTGCATCGGCGGAAGGAAAGGCCTATCGCGCGAGATCACCGTGCCCGATCTCAATCGGCCCGGCCTCGCCCTCTCGGGCTTCTACGAATCCTTCGCCTGGCAGCGCCTGCAGATCTTCGGCCGCGGCGAGAACGCCTATCTGAAAATGCTCGCCGAGAGCAGCGATGTCGAAACCTACGAAAAGCTCTTTTCCTATCCCATTCCCTGCTGCATCTTCACGCACAACCTCGCGCCGTCGAAAGAGTTCTTCGACGCGGCGGAGCGCGGCGACTGTCCGATTCTGCAGACGGATCTGTCCTCGAGCGAGTTCTCCAGCCGCGTCCTGCGGGTCCTCCTGGATATCTTCGCCCCCCAGACCACGATCCACGGCGTGCTCGTGGAAGTGTACGGAATCGGCATCCTGCTCACCGGAGACTCGGGCGTCGGGAAGAGCGAGACCGCCTTGGAACTCATAGAGCGCGGGCACCGACTCGTGGCCGACGACGTCGTCGATATCCGCTGCGTCAACGGCTCGATTCTCATGGGCCAAGGCGCCAACAAGGTCATCGGGCACCACATGGAAATTCGGGGTCTGGGGATCATCAACATCACCCACCTCTTCGGCGTCGGCGCCATCAGGGACAAAAAGCAGATCCAGCTCGTCTGCGGGCTCGAGGAATGGGACTCCAACAAGGTGTACGACCGCATCGGCACCGAGGAGATGACGACCGAAATCCTCGGAGTCCGCATCCCCAAGCTCGAGATCCCCGTCAAGCCGGGACGGAACATACCCATCATCATCGAGACCGCCGCGATGAACGAGCGCCTCAAGAAGATGGGCTACCATTCGGCCAAGGAGTTCAATCAAAATGTCCTCCGGTGGCTCGAAAGCGAAAACGCTCGAGCCCTGTACTTCAACCGGGACGACTTTCTATAGTGACCGCAGCCCGAACGTACCGCAGGCATAGCTGCGGAGTCCGGAGACAGGACCGCCGGTGGCGGCAGAGACCGAGGAAGGCTACATGACCGAAGCGATCGTGACCATCTCCAACAGGGCGGGAATCCATGCGCGGCCCGCGGCTCTCATCGTTCAGACGGCGAGCAAGTTCGCTTCCAAGATATGGCTCGAGAAGGACTCCGACAGGATCAACGCGAAGTCGATAATGGGGATCATCACTCTGGGCGCCAGCTTCGGGACTCCCATCAGGATCATGGCCGAAGGAACCGACGAAGCCGATGCCGCCGCCGCCCTCGAAGCCCTTTTCGACAGCAAGTTCGAAGAAGACTAGGCTGACCGGCGGGGATATGCCAGATCGATCCGATCCGCCCATCCCTTCCCACCGCGTATCCCCGGACATACTGTCCGTTCTCGCCGTCTACGCTTTGGTCCTCCTGGGCACCTACATCATAGCTCGGCAGGTCCTCGGCCAGGCTCCGGACTTCCCCAACCTCGAAGGCCGACTGCCGATGGCCGTGCTCGCCGTCCTCCCCCTCACCTTGACCATCCTTTTCCTCGTGAGAGCCCGGAACCTGGCCTCCGATCTGCGGGCGCGCCGCTACGGGGCCCTCCTTCGCCTGCGGCTTTCCCTCCTTTTTCTGCTCGCCGTCGCGGCGGCCTCCGTGCCCCAGGGCCTCTTCCTCATCCGTCTGGCCGTTCGGGCCCAGTCTTCCTCCTCCTCGGAGGAAGTGCGGGCGGCCCTATCCTCGGGCACGGCGCTCGCCCTTTCCTGGTACGACGAGGAACTGGCCCGATTGCGGAGGCTCGCCGAGGCCGTCGTCTCGGGAAAGCCGGACGATGCGGCGAGGGCCGACGGCGGCGCGGCGCTTTCGGACGCGGAGCTCCTGCTCGACAGGCTCCGCTCGCGCGAACCTTCCATCGAAGCGGTCGAGGTCTTCGTGGGCGCGAAGAGCGTGGATTTCGCGGGAAACGAAGCCGCCCGGTTTTCCGGGACGATTCCCGCCCTGGCTCCGGGAATGAGCGGTCAGTTCCTCCCCGCGGCCTCCTCGGGCGGCGTGAATCGCCTCCGCTACGCCGCCGCATGGCGTCCGTCCGGAAGGAAGGAAGTGGCGGTCCTGACCCTCAGGCTCCCCGAGAATCTCGAACGCTCCGCGGAGCTCCTCGGCAGGGCCTCGGCCACGGCCGAACTTCTCGTGCCCTTCTCCAGGCGCTGGTCGGAGCTTCTCGCCCTTCTGTACGCCTTCCTCGTCGCGCCGCTCCTGCTCCTGGCCGTGCTTCTCGGGCTCGCCGCCGCCGATCTCGTGGCTGAGCCGCTCGCCAGCCTCCACGACGCGACCAGGCGGGTGGCCGAGGGCGACTTCGGCGTGCGGCTCATCGTGAAGAAGGGCGACGAAACCGGCCGCCTGGTCGCCTCCTTCAATCGGATGCTCGACGACATCCAGCGCTCCCGATCGGTGGAGCTTCGCAAGGAAAAGATCGACGCCTGGAAGGATATCGCCCAGCGCCTCGCCCACGAACTGAAGAATCCCCTTACGCCCATACGCCTCGCCGCGGAGCGCGTGCTCCGGCGCTGGAAGAGCGACCCCCGGCAGGCGCTCGAAATCCTCGAAACCTCCATGATAGCCATAGTGAAGGAGGTGGAGGGGATGGACGCTCTTCTCTCCGATTTTCGGGCCTTCGCCTCGCTGCCAGAGCCGCAGCCCGATTGGGTAGACCTGCGCCTTCTCGTCGAAGAGACGGTCGCGCTCTACTCCGCCTCATATCCGGACATACTGTTCTCCCTCGGAGGCGTGCCCCCCGGACTCTCCCTGCGGATCGATCGGGCGGCCATGAAACGGGCGCTCGGCAATCTCATCGCCAACTCGGTGGACGCGATGGAAGGCCGCGGCAAAGTCGAATTCGACGCCGACCTTGTTAAGGCCGCGGATTCACGGTATTGTAGGCTCCGAATCAAGGATTCGGGGAGAGGCATCCCCCCATCGATCGGCGACAGGATTTTCGTCCCTTATTTCACGACAAAAAGCTTCGGAACGGGCTTGGGACTCTCCATCGTGGAGCGCATCGTCGCCGACCACGGGGGCGAAATACGATTCGAGTCCGAAGAAGGCGCTGGCGCGACCTTCTTCATCGATCTGCCTCTCGATCGTTGACGCAGGAGCAAACGGGCAGGCCATGGCTAGAATTCTCGTGATCGACGACGAACCCGGAATCCGCACGACGGTCCGTGACATCCTCGAAGACGAAGGCCATGCCGTTTTCCTGGCCGAAGACGGGCTCGTCGGGCTCGAAATGCTCGACGCCGAGCGACCCGACCTGGCCATCCTGGACGTCTGGCTGCCCCGCATGGGCGGACTGGAAGCCCTGGCCGAAATGAAGCGCAGGCGACCCGAACTCGAAGTCGTGGTGGTCTCGGGTCACGGCACCATCGATATGGCGGTGCGGGCGCTCAAGCTCGGCGCCTTCGATTTCATCGAAAAGCCCCTGTCCATGGACCGCATTCTCACCGCCGTGCGGAACGCCCTGGAGATAGGCGAGCTCCGCAGGGAAAACCGCACGCTCAAGCGCGCCGCGGCCAGCTCGATCGGAGCGGAGCCCATCATCGGCAGCTCCAAGGTCATGGCCGAGGTTCGCGCCATCGCCGAGCAGGCGGCGGCGAGCGACGCGAGGATTCTCATAACCGGCGAAAACGGAACGGGAAAGGAGCTCGTCGCCAGGTCGATCCATCTCGGAGGGAAACGCTCGGGGCAGCCCTTCGTCGAGGTGAACTGTGCCGCCATACCGGAAGGCCTGCTCGAAAGCGAGCTCTTCGGGCATGAGCGCGGGGCCTTCACCGACGCGGTTTCCCGCCGGATCGGCCGCTTCGAGTCGGCCGACGGCGGCACCCTCTTCCTGGACGAGGTCGCCGATCTGTCCCCGGCCGCCCAAGCCAAGGTGCTTCGCGTGCTTCAGGAAATGCGCTTCGAGCGCCTCGGCTCCGAGAAAACCATCTCCGTCGACGTTCGCGTCATCGCGGCCACCAACAAGGACATACGCGCCGAGATATCCTCGGGCAGATTCCGGGAGGACCTCTACTTCCGCCTCGCGGTGATTCCCATCCACGTGCCGCCCCTGCGCGAGCGCGAAGGCGACATAGGCGAGCTGTGCCGCCATTTCCTCGCCCGCGCAGTCGCCGCGGGGGCTCCAGGCCGCGAAATATCCCCCGAAGGCTACGAACTTCTCGCCTCCCGCCCCTGGCCGGGGAATGTGCGCGAGCTGGCGAATTTCGTCGAGCGCCTGGCCGTTTTAAGCGACGAGCGCGTGGTATCGGCCGCCACGGTCAGGAAAATCCTCGACGACGGCATGCCCCGGCGCGCCGAGCCCCTTATCGGGGAGCGCTACGCCTCGCTCGCGCTGGCCGAGGCCAAGGAACTTTTCGAGCGCGATTATCTTGTGCAAAAACTGCGGGATTACGGATATAATATGGCCGAGGTCGCCGACGCGTCTGGCATAAGCCCCAGCGGGCTGCACGCGAAAGTCAAGAAGTACGACATAGAGCAAAAACGATGAAAATGCTGACCACGCGACAAAAAGAGGTGCTGGACTCGATCTCCCGCTATGTCGATCTGCACGACTATCCACCCACCATCCGCGAAATAGCCGATTCGTTCTCCATTTCGGTCAAAGGCGCCTACGACCACCTGAAGGCCCTCGAAAAGAAGGGCTTTCTCCGGCTGGGAGGAAACAGATCCAGGGCCATCGAACTCGTGCGCAAGGTCGACGCGGAGCTCTCCGTCGTCGACCTGCCGCTGCTCGGCGCGGTCTCGGCCGGCAGGCCCATCCTGGCCGACGAGAACTTTTCGGGCATCGTCCATGTCCCGGCGGACATCGTCCGAGCGGCAGTCTGCTTCGCCTTGGCGGTGCGGGGCGACAGCATGAAGGACGCGGGCATCTACCACGGCGACATAGCGGTCATCGAACAGCGGCAGAGCGCGGACAACGGCGAGATCGTCGTGGCGATGATCGACGACTCGGTCACCCTCAAGCGCTTCTTCCGCGAGAACAATCGCGTGAAACTCGTGGCCGAGAATCCGGCCTACGCGCCCATCTATACGCAGGATGTCAAGATTCTCGGCAGACTGCGCGGCCTCATCCGCAAATACTGAGATCTCCATGAAACTCGAATCGGTCTATCTGCTCGCGGGCCCGGAGACGGGGAAACGCGCCGCCTTCGTGGACGACCTGCGCACGGCGATCAAGGAAAAGGACGGCTCCCCGGCGGAAGAGCATCGCCTCTACGCCTCGGAAACCAGCCTCGGCGAGCTCCTCGCCATCCTGCGCAACGGTTCGCTCTTCTCCTCCCGCAGGCTCGTCGAGTTCCGGGGAGCCGAGCTCATCAAGGGCAAGGAGGAGGTCGGGGACCTCGCCCGCTACCTCGCCTCGCCCTCGCCCGACGCGATTCTCATCCTCGAAACCGATCAATACTACGTGGAAAAAGGCGTCGAAGAGGCCGTCGGCAAGCCGCGAAAGACGACCTTCTACGAGATGTTCGAGAACGAGAAGCCCCGCTGGATAGAGCGCAAGCTCGGCCAATTCGGCATCTCGATCGATGACGCCGGGACGAACGCCCTCCTCGAACTGGTCGAGAACGACAGCGCCGACCTGGACTCGGCCTGCACGCGGCTTTCGTTCCTGTTTCCCTCCGGGTCCCGACTCGGCGAGAGCGAGGTCGAGGCGGCCATCGCCCGCTCGCGGCGGGAGGACGCGTTCAGCCTCTTCGGACGCATGGCCACGGAGGGCCTCGCCGAGGCGCTCGAAGTCCTCGACACCGTGCTCGCCGACCGGCGCGGCGACGCCGTCCAGATCATCTCGGCCCTCATCTGGAGCTTCCGCCGACTCCTCCGGCTGCACCTGCTCATGGAAGCGGGCGAGGCCCTCGAATCGGCCTGCGCAAAACTGCAGATCCGCAGCAAGGCCGTGCAGCGGCAGAGCTCGGCGGCGCTCCGCCGCTACTCGCGGCCGGACTGCGAGCGGATCATCGCCACGGCCTCGGATTTCGACGGCCGGGCGCGCACGCTCGGATCGGCCTTCGAGCGCGACCTCTTGCAGCTTCTCGTCTTCGGGATCATGGAGAAGAAGGGCGATCTGAGACTGTCGGTACACTGACCGGCGGCCCCAGCCGCGGGCTATCGAGACAGCGAATACAGAAGAGCCTCGCAGGGACCTAGAATGACCGGCCCCGCCTGGATCGTCTCGCCCTCGGAACGATGCGTTCCGAGCAGCACCCGTCCTCCGGCATTCGTCGGCGCCTCGATCGACCGCGACGAAAAGTTCAGGAGCACGCGGACCGTCGCCGCCGGCGCGGCATCGGCAGCCGCGACATCGGCAGCCGCGACATCGGCAGCCGCGGCATCGGCAGCCGCGCCGGCAGCGGCGCCGGCGCCGCTCCCTCCCGCGATTCGCCGATCGTAGGCGAGCACGCCGCGCCGAAGGTCGAGGAACTCAATGGAGCCGCGCGAGAGCGGCTCCTCGGCCTTGCGGAGCCGTCCGAGAGCGCGGTACCAGGACAGAAGCGAGGCCGGCTCGCCTTCCTGCGCGGCGACGTTCCGGGAGCGCCAGTCGGGGTTGAGGGGCAGCCAGGGCTCGCCCGAGCTGAAGCCGGCTCCCGGCGAGGCGTCCCACTGCATCGGCGTGCGCTCCTGGTCCCGGCCGTTCCGCCAGAAGGGCCAGGTGCGGATTCCGAGCGGGTCCCGCAGACGGCGCCGCGGAATGCGGACGCAGGTCATGCCGATCTCCTCGCCGTAGTAGAGAAACGGCGTCCCCTTGAGCGTCAGCAGCATCGCCGCGGCCAGCTTCGCGCGCGCCTCGGTCTCCTCTTCCGTCCGGCCCCGGTAGCGCCAGGCATGGCGGTTCTGGTCGTGGTTCGAGAGGGTGAAGTTGGGCCAGGCCCCCTCGGGCAGGGCCGCGTACCAGCGCTCGGCCGATACGCGGAAGGCTTCCGCGCTCCAGGGTTGATTGAGGAAATCGAAATTGAAGGCCATGTGGAGTTCGTCGTTCGCTCCGCCGTGACAGGACGCGGCCAGCTCGTGGTCCTGGCCGTGGGTCTCCCCGATGAGGACCCGCTCGCCCGCCGCGTCGGCAGCTTTTCGCATGTCCCGGAAAATCTCGTGGACCTCCGGCCGGTTGCGATCGTACAGATGCCGCTGGAGGAGGTCGGGAACCAGGCGCGGCGAGAAGGGATTGGAGCGCAGCCGCTCGTCCTTGATGTAGGCGGTGGCCACGTCGAGGCGGAAGCCGTCCACGCCCAGCCCGTACCAGTAGCGCATGATGTCGTAGAACGCGCGCCGAACCTCGGGATTCCGCCAGTCGAACTCGGGCTGGTGCCGCGTGAAGGTGCCGAGGTAGCGTTCCCCCGTGGCCTCGTTCCTGTGCCAGGCGCTGCCCAGCTCGAAGATGGCTTTCCAGTTGTTGGGGGGCCGGCCCGTATCCTCCACCCAGAGATACCAGGGGTGCCGCGGGTTCGACCTGGACGAGCGCGCTTCGACGAACCAGGGATGCTCGTCCGAGCTGTGGTTGGCGACGAGGTCGAGCGCCACGCGGATGCCCCGCCGCTTCGCGGCGGCGATCAGGCTTGCGAAGTCCTCGAGGTTCCCGAACATCGGATCGATGCCGCGATAGTCGGACACGTCGTAGCCGAAGTCCTTCATCGGGCTCGGAAAGACGGGGGAGATCCAGAGCGCGTCCGCTCCGAGCGAGACGATATGATCGAGCCGCGACTCGATGCCGCGAAGATCGCCGATCCCGTCGCCGTCCGAATCCATGAAGCTTCGCGGGTAGATCTGGTAAAAGACCGCATCTTCCCACCAATGCCGCATACGCCCTCCTTCAGAGTCAGAGCGACAGTTCTATCTCGATGTCGCGGAAGGCGTGCGCCTGGCAGGCGAGCCTGAGAGCGCCGTCGGCAGTCTCTTCTCCGACGGCCGCCAGGCGCTCTTCCTCGCGCGGCAGGATCGGCGAGAGGGCCGAGGCGCCCTTCAGCACGCGGAACCGGCAGGTGCCGCAGAGGGCCTTGCCGCCGCAGTCGTGGCGCACGTCGACGCCAGCCCGCTGCAGGGCGCCGAGGATCGAAATGGCCGGACTCGCCCGGGCCGTCGCGGGCCCGCCCTCGGCCGCGGAGCGGTTGGCGACGAGTACCGTGGACAGGGTCAATCCGCCACCGACACGCGGTCGCGTCCCGTCTGCTTGGAGCGATAGAGCGCCCGGTCGGCCCGATCGATCAGCGACTTGCCCGACACGTCCCTGGCCGGATCGTACTGGGCCACTCCCAGCGAAATCGTCACGGTCAGCAGCTTGCCCTCGTACTCGGTGGGCGTGGAGGACACGCCCTCGCGGATCCGCTCGGCGATCTGGCGTCCCCGTTCCCTGTCGGCGTCGGGAAGGAGCACGCAGAACTCCTCGCCCCCATAGCGGGCGGCCAGGTCCAGGCCCCGCACGTTCGCCTGCAGCACCCGCGCCACCTGCCTGAGCACCGCGTCGCCGCAGGTATGGCCGTAGGTGTCGTTGAATTTCTTGAAGAAGTCTATGTCGATCATGACGACGGAGAGCGGCCGGCCGCCGATCGCGGCGCTCTCCATGCGCTCGAGGAGCACCGTATAGAAGTAGTGCTTCATCTTGAGGCGCGTCATCATGTCGGTCGTGGTCATCTCGAAGAGAAAGGCGTTGTTGATCGCGATGGCGGCGAGCGAGGCGAGGTTGAGGACGTACTCGCGCTCGCCGATATCGAAGTCGCCGTCGTCGATGCGGTCGCCCAGGACGAGAATGCCGTTGATGACCCCCTTGGCCTTGAGCGGCACCACGAGACTCGGCTCGAGCGCCGCGAGCCCCTCGATGCCGCGCAGCGAACCCAGGCGCTGACGGATATCCTCGATGGCGTAGCATCCGTACTGTCGGCTGAAGAGCTTGATCATCGGGTGGTCTTCCGCTATCGAGTAATCGATCGAATGATCGATCTCGAATCCCTTGTAATTCCGGTGAAAGCTGAAGTACGTCGCGTCCAGGCCCTTGCGGGCGAAGAGACCGGCCTTGAGCACCTTCATCTGCCCCATGATCGTGAAGAGGATCGAATCGATGAGTATGTGATAGTCCAAGGTCGAGTTGAGACTTTTGGAAACTTCGAGCAATTGGCGCAGATCGAAAATTTGCTTTTCGTATTCCTCGCGGATCATTTCGAAGTTCACGGTGTCGGACATCGAAGCGGCCCCCCCGCGATGCGCTTTATGCAATCAAGTTCCCGATAAATGCCGAAGCATTCAAGTGGAACGCCGATCAAATCGTTTCATTATATCAAACGGCGCGACCGGTGCCAGCCCTGATCCGGCTCGGACAGCCGCGCTAGAGACGATCCCGGGCGGCTCGGACTCCGTTCTCGAACAGGTCGATGCCGACCTTCCCTACCTTCGCGCGCCGGCGCAGGGGATGGTTTTCCCGGACCAGGAAAGCCTCGGGGTGGGGCATGAGCCCGAACACGCGTCCGCTCGGATCGCAGATCCCGGCTATGTCGCGCGCCGAGCCGTTGGGATTGGAGCCGGCTGCGTAGCGCAGGGCGACGAGTCCCCCCGCCTCGAGGCCCTCCAGGACGGACTCGTCCCTGGCGACGAAACGGCCTTCGCCGTGGCGCACGGGCAGCATGCGGTCCTCGAGCCCCCTCGTCCACAGGCAGGCCGTCTTTTGCTCGAAATGGATGTCCACCCAGTCGTCGACGAAGATGCCCGACTCGTTCTGGATCAGCGTCACCTCCCGCGAGGGAGCCGATCCTCCTCCGCCCGGCAGAAGTCCCAGCTTCGTCAGCACCTGGAAGCCGTTGCAGATTCCGATGACGAGGCCGCCCGTGGATATGAAGCGCCGCAGGCTTTCGCCGAGATGGCGGCGGCAGAGCAGGGCGGCGACCTGTCCGGAGCCCAGGTGATCGCCAAAGGAAAAGCCGCCGGGAAAGGCCAGGATCTCCGTGCGTTCGAGAATCTTGGGATCGGCGAAAAGGTCGGAAAGCTGCAGCCGCTCCGCCTCGGCTCCGGCCAGGCCGAAGGCTTCGCAGAGTTCCGCGTCCGCATTGAAGCCGTAGCCGGCCAGGATAAGCGCCTTGGGTTTCACTCTCTCCTCCTCACGCTATCGGCGTCTTGTAGGCGCGCTCGACGCTCGCCAGATCGGTGTCCAGCACCCGAAGGCCGCCGAGACTCGCGCGAATCCCCGGCTCCTCGGTCACCTCTCCGATGAGAGCCGCGGGCAGATTCGCCATGCTCCGCTCGAAGCGCTCCCGGTCTTCGGGGCGGACCGAGACGAGGAAGCGTCCGGGATCCTCGGCGAAGAGGCAGCGGGCCGCCCGAGGGAGGAGGTCGGACGGAGCCGCCGCCGAGGGAGCCGCCGCCGAGGGAGCCGCCGCCGAGGGAGCGCCGGCCGCGGGATTCGGCATGCCGGGCAGGGCGTCGAGGCGCAGCCGCGCCCCCAGGCGCCCGCCGAGGCAGGACTCGGCCAGGGCGACCGCGAGGCCCCCGTCGGAGAGGTCGTGGCAGGAGCGCAGCGCGCGGCCGGAGATGGCCTTCGCGAGGGCGCGATACAGGAGGAGCTGCCGCTCGGGACGGGCCACGGGGCAGGGCCCCAGCTCGGCATGGCCGCTCGGCTCGCCACGGCCGCCTGGCACGCCCGGGATGGTCCGCTCCAGGATCGAGGCGCCGAGGAGGCCGCTCGTCTCGCCGAGAATGTAGATAAGGTCGCCCGGTTCGAGGAAATCCGTCGAGAGCGCCTTGCGGCAATCGTCGATCGCCCCGACCACGGTCACGAGCAGCGTAGGCTGCACCGAAATGCGTTTCCCTCCCGCGAAGGCGTCGTTCTTCATGGAATCCTTGCCGGAGACCAGGGGCAGGCCGTAGGCCAGGCAGGCCTCGCGCAGGCCTTCGCAGGCGCGCACGAGCTGGGCGAGCTTGAACGCGCCGTCGGGGTTGTCGGGCGCCGCCACGGGATCGGGCCAGCAGAAGTTGTCGAGGGCCACCGCCGAGTCGGGGTTTGCGCCCAGGGCGATCTGGGCCCGATAGGCCTCGTCGACGGCCGCGAGGGCCATGGCGTAGCTGTCGTGGGCCGAGAGCCGCGGATTGATGCCGTGGGTCACGCAGAGGCCGCGCCACGAGGAATACAGCGGCTTCAGGACGGCGCCGTCGCTCGGAGCGTCGCGCTCGAGGCCGGTGAAGGGCTTCTCGATTGAGATGCCTTTGACCTCGTGGTCGTACTGCCGCACGAGGCTCTCCTTGGATGCGACGTTCGGCTCGGCGAGCACGGCGAGCAGGGCGCCGGTCCAGTCGCCGCGATCGGCGAGGATCGCGGGCGCGGGGGCCGGGAGGGGCTTCCACTCGGCCTCGAGCCGCATTCTCGGCAGTCCCCGGTGGAGAAACTCCAGGTCGAGGAGCCCCACGGTCCTGCCGCCCGATCGGATCTCCACGAAGCCCGAAGCGGTGAACTCTCCGATGGCGGTCGCCTCGACGCCGCGGCGCCGCGCCAGCTCGAGCAGCTCCGGCAGGAACTCGCTCAGGACGGACAGGCTCATCCGCTCCTGGCTCTCCGAGACGAGTATCTCCCAGGGGGAGAGCCCCGGATACTTGAGGGGGCAGGCGTCGAGGTCGATGCGTATCCCCCCCGAGCTCTCGGCCATCTCGCCGAGGCTGGAGGACAGGCCGCCCGCCCCGTTGTCCGTGATGCCCTGGTAGAGCCCGAGGTCGCGCGCCTCGAGCAGGAAATCGGTCATGCGCTTCTGGATGATGGGGTCGCCGATCTGCACGGCCGAAGAGGGGCTCGTCTCGTCGAGGGCGAGGCTGGAAAAGGTGGCCCCGTGGATGCCGTCCTTGCCGATGCGCCCGCCCACCATGACGACGGCCATGCCGGCCTCGATCCGCTTTTCCCAGGACGGCGCGCCGCGCAGCTTGCGCGGCATGATGCCGCCCGTGCCGCAGAAGACGAGGGGCTTGCCCATGTAGCTCTCGTCGAAGAGGAAGGCCCCGGCGGCCACGGGAATGCCCGATTGGTTGCCGCCGTCGACGATGCCGCGGTGCACGCCGGCGAGCAGGTCGCGCGGCCGGAGCAGGCCCTCCGGCACCTCCTCGTCGGGGGTCGAGGGCGGCGCGAAGCAGAGGACGTCGGTGTTGAAGAGCGGCATCGCGCCCATGCCCGTGCCGAGGATGTCGCGGTTGACCCCGACGATGCCGGTGATAGCCCCGCCGTAGGGATCGAGCGCCGAGGGCGAGTTGTGCGTCTCGGCCTTGACGCAGACGGCGTAGTTCTCGTCGAAGGCGAAGACCCCGGAGTTGTCGGTGAACACCGACAGGAGGTCGGGCCGCGAAGGCTCGAGCTTGTCCGTCGTGGCCTTGATATAGGTCTTGAACAGCGAATCGATCGTCCGGGCGCCCGACTCGTCCCGGTACTCTATCCGGGCGTTGAAGATCTTGTGCTTGCAGTGCTCGCTCCAGGTCTGGGCGATCATCTCGATCTCGACATCGGTGGCGGCGGGCGGCAAGCCGACGGCCGCCCGCTTCCCGGCGATGCCGGGGGATGCGTAATAGGCGCGGACGGCCTGCATCTCGCCCAGGCTCAGCGCCAGGAGCCGCTCGGCGGACAGCCGCACGAGGGCCGCATCGTCCATCGCGGCCAGATCGATGAGCTGCGGCTCCCGACTCTCGTGCAGCGACACCACGGGGTAGAGATCGGGAAGCCGCAGCCCCTCCGCCCACTGCGCGGCCGAGACGAAGCTCGCCGTCTGGATGAGCGGATTCCAGAAGGTGGCGAAGGCTCGGGAGACGGCTTCGCGGGAGAGGCCGGGGAACCTGAGCAGGTGGAGCCGGGCGGTCTGCACGACGCTGTCGCCCGACACCGGGAGTCCCGCGATCGACAGGGCTTCGCGGGCGGTCAGGGCGAGCGTGTCGGTGACGCCGGGGCGATAGGCTATCTCGACGAGCCAATCCCATCCGGCGAAAGCGCTCAGGCTCGGAGCCGCGGCCGAGGCGATGTACTGGACTACGGGATCGGCGAACAGTTCCTCGACCAGGGGGGAAACCAGCGGCAGGTCGGTGAGAAGGACGTCGACCACGTCGAGGAGGGGGACGGAGCCCAGAAAAGGCGCAAGCCGTTTCGCGGCGCCGAGCGCCCTGCCGTCGAGCTCGCGCCGAAGGAAACAGGTCTCTATTCGCATGGGGCACTGTACAGAATGCCCCATGCCTGGTCAACCGGAGAGCGGGCTAGAACGTCAGCCGGATGTTCTCGACTTCCTTCTTATGCTTCATCTTCATATACAGGGCTTCGGTCGGCCGGTGATAGAGGAAGCCCGAGGCGTCGTAGGTTTCGAAGGCCGGGTCCGGACTGTAGTCGATGTCGTACAGCTTGATGTTCGTGAACGGCTTGATGCCGTACAGGACGAGATAGTGGGAGGCGCCCACGGGGAAGCGGACATGGAAAACTTCCTGACTGCCGCTCACCGTCACGGTCATCTCGGGCGAGCAGGTCCAGGCCCAGACGCCGGGCGCTATGTCCTTGCTGAACGAGACTTCGTGCGGATAGTAGGGATTACCCGCGACGATCGGATACAGGCTCTCCGGAGCGATCGAGCCGCTCATCTGGCCGGCCGCCCCGTCCTTCACGGCCAGGCGCGCGGGGCAGAAACCCTGGGCGTCCGAAAGCCCGAGCGCTCCTTCGACGAGACTCTGGCCGACCCCGACGAGCACATCCTTGCTTTCGAGCGTGCCGTAGCTGACCAGATAGCTGCCCGCGAGGAGGGAGAGCCGCAGGTCCGTTGATCCGTCGTCGTCCGTGGCCAGGAAAAAGCCCTGCGAGGATTTGCGCACCGCGCCTACGATGCGGTCGGCGACGGAGCCGAGCTTGAGAAAAGGATTCGCCGTGTCGTCGAGCAGGGACTTCGAGTCCACGATGCAGCCGAGCACCCCGATATCCTGCCGGATGCTGAGCTGGGAGGGATCGACCGTGGAGGCGAAACGGAAGGCGTCCTGGGCCATGGCGTAGGGGGCGCGATCGAGAAGGAAGCGGACGAGATGCTCCTTCGTGAAAAGGTCGAGCGACTTGGTCTGGATGAGCTGCCCGATCCGTTTCACCTCGGCGAGATCCGCCGTCTCCAAACCGGGCATCTTGGCCGCCAAGCCCCCGAGGAAGGGAGCGCTCAGGTAGCTGAGCATGCCGGGCCATCGTTCCTTGGCCGCCTTGACGTTCGCCAAGGCGTCCGCGTAGCCGCCGCGGGCCAGAGACTCCGCCAAGTAGACGTCGAGCGCCTGCTCGGAGAAGGCTTCGCTGCCGTCGGCGGCCTTCCAGGCCGTCTTGGCCGTATCGAAGCGGGACCCGGCCAGCGCCGACCAGACCTTGTCCCTCCACGCCGCGATTTCGCCGGCGAAGATGGCCGGATCCTTGGGCGCCTGGGCGACGAACTGGGTGGATCCGCCCGCGGAAACTATGGATGCGGGCGCGGCCATGGGCTCCAGCGCGATCGTGCTCGGCCCGGCGGGCTGGGAAGCCATGCTGACGAGCCCCTGGCCCTGCTTCAGGGAAACGCCGTCGAGCGCCACCGAAAAGGGCCCGCCCTGCGCGTCGAGCCGGATGTTGTCGCCGATGCTCACCAGCTTCGCTCCGCCGGAGAGGCGATAGCTCATGAGGAGGGCGGTGCCGGGATCCAGCCCCCGGGCCGCGAGGGAGAAGCCGTCCGCGCCGGAAGAGGAGCACAGGAGGCTGATCCCTCCATCCAATTGGACGAGAACGCCGGTCGTGGATCTTTGCAGGGAGACGATGCCGATCGGCTTGCTCGAACCGTCGGCGGCCAGGAATTGCAGGGGCGAAGACGCGGAAGCGGCGAGGATGAAGCCCGCGAAGGAAAGGCGGAAGGAGCTGGGCCGCGCGGGCGGGGATCCGGCTTGGGTCCTGGGTATCGTCGCGCTCACTTCGAGGCGGCCGATATGCTCGGAAAACCCCGGTCCGCGCGAGAACTGCACTACGACCAGCAATACGAAAACGCCGATATAGAGGAGGACAAGCCCGAGGGCCTTCCGAAGTGTGCCGCTTTTCATGGCGGCTATGGAATATAGCCGGTTACGGTGCCTTATGCAACCTTGCATAATGAAGGATTATCGGAGTAGCATCTTTCGCGCCGTGTACCGGCGCCGAGCACCGGCGCCGCGCGATGCACCGCATCGACGCTCGGCGTCCGCAACGGAGAGATCGACATGACGAAGCAGAGAGTCGCCGTATCGACGGCCCGGTTTATTGGATCGACGGCGCTTCTCGCGCTCGCGGTCTTCGCGACATCCTGCGCCGGCGCTCCGCGACCGCCGGCTAAGCCGGTTCCGGCTTCCACGACTCCCGCTGCGAGCATGACCCCGGCCGAACGCCGTCTTCAGGGCCTCGAGCAGGCCTCGGCGCTCCTCAAGAAAGGCCAGACCGACGCGGCCGCGGAGCTGATCGCCAAGCTCATCGCCGCCGAGCCAGGCTCGACCGAACTCAAGCTCATGCATGCCGCGGTGCTCGTCTCGGCCGGCAAGCTTCCCGCAGCGAGGGCCGAGGTCGACACGCTTCTCACCGCCGATCCGAACAATACGAAGGCGCTGGTCATGGCGATCCAGATGGCCCGCCTGGCCGGCGACGACGCTGCCAGGCGCAGCCTGCTCAACCGAGCGATCGCCGCATCGCCCCAGGACGCCCACGTGCTCACCGCCTGGGGGCAGTACCATCTCGATGCCAAGAACTGGAGCATGGCCGAGGATTTCTTCAGGCGGGCCCTCGCGAGCGAGCCCAAGAACCCCGACGCGAGCCTCGGCCTGGGGCGGGCCCTGTTCCGCGAATCCAAGTACGCCGAGGCCGAGGCCGAGTTGAGCGACGCCATAAGCCTCGACCCGACCTCGCCCCTGGCCTACGACGATCGAAGCCGCGTCCGCATCCAGCTCGGGAACGTGGCCGGAGCGCGCTCCGACCTCGACCAGGCGGTCGCCAAGGCTCCCGCCTCGGCCTGGATCCGCATCGACCGCGGCCGCTTCCTCCTCGACCAGGGAAGCCGCGACCTCGCTTTCCAGGACTTCACCAAGGCGATCGACCTCGAACCCGACTACTTCCTGCCCTACGTCTACCGCGCGGGCATCTGCGAGGAAACCGGGCGCGACGGCCAGGCCATCCTCGACTACCGCAAGATCATCGCGCTCTATCCCGACTACTGGTACGCCTTCGAGTCCGCGGGCGCAGTGGCCTTCCGCCTGGGCCTCTGGTCCGAATCCGCCGCGGATTTCGGCGTCGCGTTCACCAAGGATCCGAAACGCTACGAGTACGCCATCGCCTCGGCTCTGGCGCTCTGGCGCGGCGGGAAAGCCAAGGCGGCGTCGGCCTACGCCGGCGGCATCGCGCCGACCGTCGATCGGGAGAAGAACGGCATCTACTGGGCCATGTTCCGCCTCATCCAGGACCAGAACGACGAGTCTTCCGATCTCGAACTCAGGATCGAGGCGGAGAAAGGGCTCGACCTCAAGGCGGCCATGCTGTTCTACCTCGGCGAGTACTGGCTCTGCCGCCAGAAGCCCGCGATAGCCCGCGCCTGCTTCGACAAGTCGGGCGAGCTTCGGCGCAAGCAGACGCTCGAGTATCGCCTGATGCAGGCCGAACTTCACCGAATGGGAACCGCCCCGTCCAATGGTTGACGCACCCGGGGCCGCCGCCCGATCCGGCCGCTTCGCCTCCCTCCTCGGGCTCCTCGATCCGAGGCGGCCGACACTCGTCCAGACGCACGATTATCCGGACATCGACGCCGTGGCCTCGGCCTGGGCCCTATCCGAGCTGCTCGGCCTGCACGGCATCGAATCGGTCTGCGTCCATCGCGGCGAAATTCGCAGCCGCAGCCTGTCGCGGCTCCTGGCCGAGCTGAATATGCGCATCCTTTCGGCGCCCCCGCCGGGATCGAAGGCGAACATCATCGTCGTCGACTGCAGCCCGACCAACGGCAACGTGGAACTCTTCCCCGGCGATCTGATCGCCGTCATCGACCATCACCGGATAGTGGCCGAGCCCTCGGCGCCCTTCGTCGACATCCGAACCGAGGTCGCCGCCTGCGCCACGATCGTGCGCTCGTACTGGGAGGAAACCGGCGCGGCCCTGTCCCGGGACACCGCGACCGCCCTGCTGGCCGGCATCCAGTCCGACACCGATTTCCTGAGCAGCCGCGCGTCGGCCGCGGATTTCGAAGCCTACATCGGGCTGTTCTGCGCCGGAGACTGGGATCTGGCGAGCAGGATCGTCAAGAGCGTCCTGAGCGTCGGCGAGCTCGGTTCCATCCAGAGGGCGATCAGGGATGCCGATATACGGGATCGCATTTTCTATGCTATCGTCGCGGATTCCTGCTCGCAGGAAGTTCTCGCAGTCCTCGCCGATTTCGCGCTGCGCGTCGAGGAAATCGACGTCGCCGTCACCGTCGCCGCCGAAAAGGACGGAGGGGCGCATGTTTCGGTTCGCTCCAAGAATCCCCAGATTTCCGCCTTCGAACTCGTCCGCGAAGCCCTCGCGGGCATAGGGTCCGGCGGCGGGCATTCGCATTCGGCGGGCGGCATCGTGGCCGCTCGGGCCAATCCCGGGTCGCCGGCCCTGAAGGAACGCTTTTTCTCGGTCGCCGCAGCGGCGGCGCAGACTTTACGATAAAAGGAACCCAGATGTCGCAGACGATTCGCCGAATCGAGCTCACCGGCCGGACCATCGTGCTCGCGGGCACCGCGCATATCTCGCAGGAGAGCATCGAGGAAGTCAAGAACATCATCGGAGAGGAGAAACCGGGGCGAGTCTGCGTGGAGATAGACGAAGGCCGCTGGCACTCGATGAGCGAGGGCCGGAGCTGGGAAAGCCTCGACATAGGGAAGGTGCTCCGCGGCGGCCGCGGCTTCCTCCTCATGGCCAACCTCGCCCTCTCCGGATTCCAGCGCCGCATGGGAACGGAGGTCGGCGTCAAACCCGGCGAGGAGATGATCGCCGCGGTCCGCGCCGCGGAGGAAGCCGGCATCCCCTACTCGTTCTGCGACCGCGACGTCCAGGTGACCCTCAAGCGCGCCTGGGCCAAGTCGGGCCTCTGGAACAAGGCCAAGCTCCTCGCCGCGCTTCTGGAATCCTCGTTCTTCGCCGAGAAGCTCAGCTCAGAGCAGATCGAGAAGCTCAAGGAGAAGAACGAGCTCGAGCAGATGATGGCCGAACTCGCCGAGTTCCTGCCCTCGGTCAAGGCGGTCCTCATCGACGAACGCGACCGCTTCATCGCCTCGCGCATCTTCGAGGTCGCGGAAGACCGGGTCGTCGCCGTGGTCGGCGCCGGACACCTGGACGGCATCGAAGCCTGGCTGCGCAGGCTCGACTCCGGCGAGGTCGGCGCCGGCACCTCGGACATCGAGACGAGCCCTCCCCGCGGCATCTGGGGCAAGGTGGCCGTCTGGATAATCCCGGTCCTGATCGTCGGCCTCATCGCCCTGGGCTTCTTCCACTCGGGAAGCCGGGCGAGCCTCCATCTCCTCGTGCGCTGGATCATCCTCAACGGCTCGCTGGCGGCCCTCGGCTCGGCGCTCTGCCTGGCCCATCCCCTCACCATCCTCGTCTCCTTCGTGATGGCTCCCTTCGCGACCCTCAATCCGGCCGTGGGCGTGGGGCTCTTCGCCGGACTGACCGAGGCCTTTTTCCGGAAGCCCCGCGTGTCCGACCTCGAACGCCTCGCCGAGGACGTGACCTCCTTCAAGGGCTTCTACCGCAACCGCGTGACGCACATACTCCTCGTCTTCTTCCTTTCGAGCCTCGGCGGCGCGATCGGCAACTTCATCACCCTGCCCGTCCTGGCCACGGGCGCATTCCACCGCTAGGAGCGCCGCATGGGACTCAACCTAGGCCGGATGCTGCTCACGCTTCCCGGAATCCTCATCGGCCTCGTCGTCCACGAGTACGCGCACGCCCGGACCGCCTGGGCCCTCGGTGATCCGACCCCCCGCGCGGAAGGGCGCCTGAGCCTCAACCCCCTGCGCCACATCGACCCGCTCGGCTTCCTCCTGATCCTCGTGGCCGGCTTCGGCTGGGCCAAGCCGGTCAGCTTCTCGCGGCGCAACCTCGCGCATCCGCGCCGCGACGAGATGCTCATAGCCCTGGCAGGCCCCTTCGCCAACTTCGTCCTCGGGGTCGCCTTCGCCCTCCTTCTGAAGCTCGCGGACGGCTCGGGGCTCGGATCCGCCGGAGCGGCAGGAGCGGCCCTCGTCAACCTCCTGCTCTACGCGCTGTTCGTCAACTTCGGTCTCTTCGTGTTCAACCTCATCCCGATACCGCCCCTCGACGGATCCCACGTGCTCTTCCAGTCGCTGCGCATCGACGCGGCCCTCGAGGCGCGGCTCTACCGCATCGGCAGCGGCGCGCTGCTCGCGGTCATACTGGCCCAGCAGTTCCTGCGCGTCGACATCCTGCACATCGGCACCGCGGTCAACTATCTCGCGATGACCAGCCTGCGTCTCCTGGGCCTGATTCCCTGAGTGCTCTCTGCCTGCATGGCGCCGAGCGGCGCCGCAAACATATCGGAGGTTCATCGTGGATACCTGTCCCTGCGGCTCCGGCCGCTCCTATGAAACGTGCTGCCAGCCCATAATCTCGGGGAAAGCCCCGGCGCCGACCGCCGTGGCTCTCATGAGAAGCCGATACAGCGCCTACGTGAAAGGCGCGGTCGACTATATCGTTTCCAGCTGCCTCCAGGGCGAAGACGAGGCCCAGGGCATCGACATCGAGGCGACGCGGCGCTGGAGCGAGCAATCCACCTGGCTCGGCCTGCGGATCGTTTCGACGGACAAGGGCGGGACTGAAGACAGCGAGGGTACCGTCGAGTTCGTCGCCACCTACGTGCTCGACGGTCTTCGGGATTCGCACCACGAAATCTCGCGCTTCGTGAAGAAGGACGGGATATGGCTGTACGAGTCGGGAGAGATGATTCCGGAGACTATCGTCCGGGAAGGCCCCAAGGTTGGCCGCAACGATCCCTGCCCCTGCGGGAGCGGCAAGAAGTACAAGAAGTGCCACGGAGCGCCGAACGCCGTCTAGGCGGGCGCGGATACCCTTTCGGCTTTCACTTCTCCATGGCCTTTTCGACGAGTTCGAGAATCGTCGGTATGAGCTGCTTCTTGCGCGACAGGACATCCTTGAGCACGAACACTCCGCCGTCGAGGCGCGGGTAGCCGACGAGATCGATGAAATCCTGGTCGCCGTCGACCAGGAGAAGGCTCGTCAGCTTCGTGATGTCCGTCACCATGAGGGCCGAAAGGAAATAGCCGTGTTCGGCGCGGAGCGCCTTGAGCGCGGCCAGGATCTCGGTCTCGTGTTCCATGATCTCGTCGGGACTCGCCACCTCGATCTGACTCACCGAAATCTTCTTCCCCGATGCCGAGTACTCCTTCATGTCGAGGCGGATGATGTCGGGCGCGGGCATGCGCGCGGCCGCCGACGCCGAGTTCTGGATGTCCTTCCCGAGCTCGGCGATGTCCAGGTCGGTGATGTCGGCCAGGTATTCCGCGGTCTCGCGGTCGACCTCGGTCGTCGTGGCCGACTTGAGCACTACCGTATCCGACAGGATGCCGCAGAGGAGGATGGAGGCGATCTTGCGCGACAGGGGCACGCGCAGCTCGCGGTACATGCCGGCGATGATGGTGCTGGTCGATCCCACGACGCGGTTGATGAAGGTGATCGGGTACTTCGTCGAGAAGGACCCGAGCCGGTGGTGGTCGATCACCTCGAGGATCCGGTAGTTTTCGACGCCTTCGACCGCCTGCGAAAGCTCGTTGTGGTCGACCAGGATCACCTGCACGTTGGGCTCGCGGATGAGATCCCCCTCCGTGAGTATGCCTATCACCCGCCTCTCGCCGTCCATCACGGGGACCGACCTGCTCGGCGAGGCGGCTATCGCGGCGCGCGCGGAGCGGAGGGTGTCGCCCTTGTGGATGGCCGCGATCGTCGTATCGCCCATCGTCCAGACGGGCGTCGAGTAGATGACCAGGAGCGAGGTGCTCGAGGTATCGTAGGGCGAGACGAGGAGCGACACCTGGCGCTCCTCGGCCAGCTCGCGCAGGTCGCGGGAGACGACGTTCCCATTGGTCACGATGATCGCGCGCACGCCGGCCTCGATCGCGATCCTCTGGATATCCGTCCGGTCCCCCACGAGGACGACCGTGTTCTCGACGGGCTCGCCGTGCAGATGCTCCCGGAACGACTCGGTCTCCAGCGCGGCCACGACGATCCGCGCCTTGAAAAAGGCATGCTCGCCGAAGGTGACGAGGGGCTGGGCCTTGATGGTCTTCACGAGGTGGGCGACGCTCGTCGCGATGATGGCCTTCTTGTGCGGATTGACCTTGGTCAGGATGTTCTGGGCGAAGGCGCTGTAATGGAGGAGGGAATGGTAGCGGCCGTCGGCGTCGACGATCGGCAGCACCTTGCTCTCGGCCCGGCTCATGAGGGAAAGCGCCTCCCACAGAGGCGCGATGTCGCGCACCACGGTCCCGCCGCCCTGCATGTAGTACTCGACCTTCGGCACGAGATCGGGCAGGAACTCCGGCAGCTCCAGGGCGAAGCGATCGAAGATGTACTCCGTCTGGGGATTCGCGGCCCCGGCGCGCGCCGCTCGGCACTCCGGCATCCCCGTCGCCCGCTTGAGCTCGGCGTAGGCCGCGGCCGCGACCACGGAGTCGGTGTCGGGGTTCTTGTGCCCGATGACATAGACGGTCTGTTCCACGTTCATTCCTCGTAGAGAGAGATCGTATGCGGCTCGAAATAGAGGCCGCGGCCGGTCCTGAAGGCATGGCTCACGATGGGCCTGCGCCGGTCCAGGTCGGGCCCCGGTCGGGCCCGGTTCGAAAGATTCGCCATTCCGGACACCGCCCCGTCCTCGCTGAACAGCGAGTAGAGTCCGCGCCCGATGCGCTGCGCGCCGTAGCGCCGCCCCGCCAGGCGATCGAACAGCGCGATGATTCTCGCCGTGAAGCTCGCCGCGGCGGCCGACGCACGGGCGTCTCCGGCATCCTCGGCTCCGTCGGAGACCATGAGCTGCGAGGCGAGCAGGAAGTCCACGAGGGCTATGAGCTCCTTCTCGTTCTCCGAGAGCCGCATCCGGCTTCGGCGGAAGAAGAGGACGTCGGGGTCGTTCACGAACACCGTCCCGTCGAAGAGGCTCCGGCCCAGCGTATGCGAAAGATTCACGCCGGCTGCGGGTCGCCCGGGGTAGCCCAGGAGCCGGAGCGCCGGCCGTTCCCAGCTCTCCCGCGTATCCGCGCCGATTCGCATGAGGGGGAAATGGCGCAGCGAGGGCTCGAAGGGGGCGCCGCAGCCGAGATAGGCCACGCCCCTGCCCCGGGAGTCCTTCGTCACGGCGGTCAGGCGACCCATGACGCGGTCGTAGTGCTCATAGGCCGCCCCGCCGCGGCTCCGCGTGCCGCGCAGGAAGCCCGCGTACAGGAAATCGAGCTTGATGTAGCGGTAGCCCCAGTCTTCCACGATGCGATGGAACAGGTCGGCGAGATACTCCTCCACCGCCTCCAGCGACAGATCCAGGCAATGGATCTTCCCCTTCCAGCCGGGATTCCAGCCCGCGATCAGGGGCCGCCCCCTCTCGTCGCCCAGGAGCCAGTCGGGATGCTCGAGGGCCAGGGTCGAGAACTCCGTGGCCAGGAGGGGGGCGAGCCACAGACCGGGGATCAGGCCGCGCTCCTCGATGGCCTCGGCCAGAGCCCGCATCCCGCCGGGAAATTTGAGCGGCTCGGGCTCCCAGCCGCCCACGGAGCGCTCCCAGCCGTCGTCGATCTGGAAGACCGTGGGTTTGCCGCGCCGGCGGTAATACTCGTTCACGAGGCCGTCCCCGGCGGCGACGGCCTCGAGGTCGCGCAGGATCACCGTCTCGGAGATCTTCGTGTAGTGGCCGTACCAGGACTCGTAGCCGCCGGGGACGAGGGTCTCGCCGCGACCGAGAAAGCCCAGGCGCTCGAAGCGCTCGCGGGGCGAGAAGAGCTCGCGCAGCCGGTTCTCGGCCGCGAAGTATCCTTCGGCGAAGAAGACTTCGATTTCAGCGATCGGCTTCCCGGCCGAGATCCGCGCGCCCTCGGCGAGGACTTCGACGCCGACCGTCTCGCGCCGTCGGTCGAATCGGAAGGAGAGAGGCGGCGCCGCGCGCTCGGAGGAGCCGAGCGAGACGAGGACCAGGTATCCTTGGCCCACGCGAAGATAGGCGATGAAGTTCGAGAGAGCCTCGCCCCGCCGGGGAAGCGGACCGGGCCGGTCGGTGTAGAGGTTGAGGAGCGCCAGGATGCGGGCCCGGCCTATGCGCTCGCGCCCGAAAAGCTCGCCGCCGAAGGACCAGGACTGCCAGCCGTTGACGAAGAGGTATCCGCCGCGGAGAGCTCCGCTGAAGCGCGGCGGCGCATGGGCGAGCTCGCAGAGCGCCCCGTAGCTCACCGTGGCGAGCGTGGTGGCCGGTTCCGCGGCATCGGCGTCCGCGACCGGGACGAACCGCAGGCGCGCCCGAGCCTCGCCCTGTTCGATGTCGAGCCGGAAGCGGGGATCGACCTTCACGCGCGCCTCCTCGGACGGAACGATATGCAGGATCGCCCGCCTAGTGTACTATCCGGCATCTGAACCGTCAAACCGACTCGGGAGAGACAGCTGTGATCCGCCTGTATGCCTTCCTCGGAAACCATGGACGCGAGTATCGCGGGAACCGACACAATGTCGCGTGGCAATTCCTCGAAAGCCTGAGCTTCTACGGCGAGCTGCGCTGGGAGCGCAAGTTCAAGGGCCGCTTCGCGGTGCGCGACACCGAAGCGGGGCGCTCGTGGTTCCTCATGCCCGAGACCTACATGAACCTCTCCGGCGATTCGGCGGCCGAGCTCATGCGGTTCTTCCAGATCGAGGCCGGCGAGCTGCTCGCCGTCCACGACGAGCTCGAGATGCCGCTGGGCAGCTTCGGCTTCAAGATGGGAGGCGGGCTCGGCGGCCACAACGGCCTCCGCTCGCTCGAGGCGCGGCTCGGCACGCGCGATTTCGCGCGCTTCCGCTTCGGCATCGGCAGACCCGAGCATCCCGACATCGCGGGCTACGTGCTTTCGGATTTCTCCCGCGACGAGCGGGACTTCCTCGACGCGTCCGTCTTTCCCCGAGCCGCCGAAGCCCTCGCAGTCTGCCTGATCGAAGGCTTCCCGGAAGCCCTGAAGCGATTCCCCAAGGTCAGGGTAGAGCCCTAGCGGACTGCCGAAATGCCTCGCCCGGCTCGCCGGCCCGCCCAGGGCTAGAATATCAGATTCCGCAGCCGCTTCTCGTCCTTCCTCCAGTTGGCATCCACGCGGACGGAGAGCCTGAGGTGCACGGCGTAGTCGAAAATCGCGGCCAGGTCGGCCTCGGACTCCTCGCGCAGCCGCTTGATCATCGCGCCGCCCGAGCCGATGAGTATGCCCTTCTGGGAGTCCCGCTCGACCACCAGGTCGTACGAGGCTATGAGACTGCCGTCTTCGGCGCGGGAGCTGTCCTTGTACGATACGTAGACGGCGTGGGGCAGCTCGTCCCGGGTATGCAACAGGACCTTTTCGCGGATTATCTCGGCTATGCGGAAGACCGGCTCCTGGTCGGTGTAGTATTCCTCGGGGTACCAGGCGGGGCCTTCCGGCGAGCGCCGGTACAGCTCGGCTACGAGGGCCTCGAGCCCGGTGCCCTGGAGGGCCGAGAGCTCGAACACGGGAGCCGCGGGGAAGCGCTCCGAGACCAGAAGCCGCGCCGCCGCGGCGTCGGCCGCGGGCAGATCGATCTTGTTGATGGCGACCACCAGGCGCGACGCGGCCGAAGCGAGGGCCTTCGCCAGCTCCGCTTCCTCCGCCCCGCTGGCCCTCGTCGCGTCGATCAGGTAGAGCACGATATCCGCGTCGGCGTAGGCCTCGGTGCTCACGTCGCGGAGGCGCTGGTTGAAGCGCTTGTCCGACAGATGGAAGCCCGGCGTATCCAGGAGGACGAGCTGCCCCTCGGCCCGGTTCACGATGCCGCGGACGGCATTTCTGGTCGTCTGGGGCACGGGCGAGACTATCGACACCTTGGCCCCGCAAAGGGCGTTGACGAGAGTCGACTTTCCGGCGGAAGGCCGGCCGGCTAGAGCCACGAAGGCTGATTTGGACATCGATCCACCTCACTCAAAATAGAGCCTGGGCGGCTCTCGGCCGGTCCAGATGCGGAACTGAGCCGCAGCCTGATAGCGAAGCATGCTCCAGCCGTTGCAGACGCGACAGCCGGCCGCCGCCGCTCGCTCCAGGAGCAGCGTGCGCTCGGGGCGGTAGATGAGGTCGAACACCGCTTCCCTGCCCCGGAAGTCGTACCAGTCGAGGGGGTCGCCGGCGACGGATCCCTCCATGCCGACCGAACTCGCCTGGATGATGAGATCGGCGTGGTCCGCGATGAGATCGCTCGAACGTTCGTCGCAGCCCCCCCAGGCGAAGCCGTAGCGCCGGGCGAGATTCTTCGCCGTGATGGGCGTTCGATTGAGGATGAGACCGGAGGCTCCGAGCCGCGCGGCGACGTGGGCCACCGACTTCGCCGCCCCGCCCGCTCCGATTATCGTAGCCTGAAGGCCCTTGAGGTCGCTTCTCCCCATGAATTCGAGCAGGCTCCTCTCGAAGGCCTGGGCGTCGGTGTTGTAGCCTGCCCAATCCCCTTGCGGCCGGCGCACTATCGTGTTGCAGGCGCCGATATCCTCGACCTCGGGCGAGCGCCATGCGAGCTTCTGGAGAATATCTTCCTTGAGGGGCACGGTGACCGCGGCCCCCTGGAGATCGAGCGCTTCCGCGCAGGTCATGAAGTCGTCGATGCTCTCGGCGGGGAGCGGAACGTAGACCGCATCGATGCCGGCGGCGCGGAAGGCTCCGTTGTGCAGCTGCGGCGAGCGGGAATGCACGACCATCTTCCCGCCGGCGAGTCCGTATACCTGCGTCGCCGTTCCGATCTCCCGGAAGCGATAGGAGGCCTGCATCGCCTCGGGATCGAGGTGGCCCGGCGCGCCTCCCGCCTGGCCTGCGGCCAGCGCGCTCGTGTAGGTGATGCTGCTGCCGAAACGGGCGGCGAGAATGCGGCTCGGCACGCCGAAATCGCCCATGCCGACGATGATCCGCTCGCCGCCGCCGAGCCCTGCCGACCACGTGTACAGCCGCGCCAGATCGGCGGCATTCCTGATCGCCACGGCCAGCTTGGGGATCTCCTCGCTGTTGTCCGTGAGTTCGCGCCAAACCGCGTCCAGGTCCTCGGGCATCTGCGACAGGAAATGGCGCGAACGGATGATTCGCGTTCCGAAGGTCCGGCACGCTTCCTCGACCGCCGGGACGTGAAAATCCTGCTCGAGGTCCACATAGGCGTAATTCGCCAGCCGATCGGGGCTGGCGTAGGCCAGGGCCTTGGCTATGAGCACGAGCCTGACGCCTTCGCCGTCTTCGAAGGCTCCCCCGTCCACTCGGCGTCGCAGGGTAAGCACGCAGGGCAAGCCGGCGAGCCCGGGGAAATCCCTGATGAGGAAAATCTCGCCCGGGTCGAGCAGGTCCACGCGAAGCTCGGCGATATCGATCATCCCGCGATATCGCTGGAGGACGGCGAGATCCTCCGCTATCGTGCGTCCCGTCAGGGTCAGGCAGACGAGAGGCATAGATCCTCCAATGGCAGCCTCGGCCGCCCGGAAATCGACGAAGCCCGGCCGCGAAGGAAGCGGTCAGGCGGTCGCTTCGGCATCATGCTAGAAGTCCGCTCTATACAGATAGACATCGACGAGCCTGTCCTGGTCGAACACGAGCTTGAGTTCCACCGGATAGCCCTTGTAGGGCATCCGGTAGACGAGGGCGTCAGCCTGGCGCTCGTAGGGCTGGCCGAGGGAGGAAAGAACCTTGTCCGAGGCGTCGCCGAGGAAAAGGCCGTAGATGGAGCCGGCGTAGGGCGGGGTGAGGCGAAGCTGCCAGAGGCGATCGCCGTACAGGAAAAAAGTGAAGCCGGAGTCATAGGCGAAGGCGACATCGTCCTGCCAGCTTTCAGGACCTCGTACGGCGTAGACCGAATCGGGCGCCCCGAAGCGGGAGATGGTATCGGCGACCGTGCAGCCCAGGAGCGGCGCGGGATCGTCGGCAAGAAGCGCCGGTTCCGAGGCGGTTTTCGCCCCTCCCCCCGGCGCGGCCTGACCCGTCGCGGTCTGACCCGTCGCGGCCGGGTCGGGCGTCGCCCCGCTCCCGCCTTGCGCGACCAGCGCCTCGGTGGCGAACAGCAGAAGGACCGCCGCGAGTTTCATCCAACGCATACTCCGGCGAATGTACATGATGAGGGGCCGCATGTCCATCCGAAGGCGCCTGATCCAGTATTGCGATATTCCCCCGTTTCGTTCAGAATGTTCCGTAACTCGACTCTCCAAGGAGCCTTTCGTGGCTAACGATTCGAACGCGCCCAAACTCCCGAGCGAAGCGCTCGATCTATTCCTCGACGGTATACTCGCCGAAGTCCGCGAACCGTCGGATCTAGCGGCGCTCAAAGAAGCCCGGGCGGCCTTTCGCCGGCGTATTCCCTTCCCCCTTCGCTCCTACGCGGCGGCCATACTCATTCTCCGTGCGGCCGGCGTTTCCCGAGGCGGAGCCAAGGCGCCGGCCAAGGACGGCGCGGTTTCCGACCGCCCGGCGCGCGACAGCCTCAGGAAGAAAGACAAAGAGCCGCGGGCGCCGCGGCCTGGAAAGAGCCCGGCCCCGGCGGCCGAAGAAAGCCTCCGCGAGACGAAGACCCCCCGCGCCGACTCGCCCCAGCGCCCCAGATTCAAGGGAGAGGGAACGACGATTTTCTTCTCCATGGGCAAGCGCCAGCGCTTCCATCCGCGCGCCCTCATCGACCTCATCGTCGACGTGGCCGGCGTCGGTTCCGAATACATCGGAGAAGTCCGCACGTTCGACAACTATTCCTTCGCCGATGTCGATCCCGAAAAGGCCCAGACCGTCGTATCGACCCTCAACGGCGTCGAGCTGCGCGGGCGTCGCCTTTCCGTCAACCTCGCCAGGAAGCGGGACGAAAGCGCGGAGTGAAGCGCGCCTTCCGCTCAGTCAGAACACGCTCCGCCACAGAAGAAAGGCGAGGATGTAATTCACCATGACCGCGAGGACGCAGAGGGCCAGAGCCGCGAGAGCGACGATCGCCGCATTCCTTTGGGCGGATCTGGAGTGCCCGACCCTGTCCTCCGATGCCGAGAGATACCTGAACAGGTCCCTCTCGACCCTGAAACGCAGGGCACGCCGCCACAGGCTGCGATACAGGAGAAACAATCCCAGGCCGGGCGGAAGCAGCGGCAGGACGGGGATCATGGCGGTCAGGAACGACAGCGCCCGAATCGAGGAAAAAGCCGTGCGGCTTCCGAGCAGGAGCAGGAGGCCGCTCGAGAGCGCCATGCCGATGGCCACGGAAACCGGCCCCAGCGCCGTCCAATACTCGTTGGGGTTCCTGCCCCCGACGACGAGGCGCCGGATCACGTTCGCATCGCTTCCGTCGTAGGTCGCCACGACGAGGCGCTCCTCCGGATCATCGACGAATAGCGCCGCCCCTCGCTCTTTTCGCACTTTCCCGCCGACGAAAACGCTGGTTCCGGCGGCGAGCGTGGAAATGGATTTCCACGCATAGCGCCTGACGGAGCCCGGCTGCGGTTTGCCGGGCAGCAGGACATACAGGGGCGACCCGGACATGTCGACGAGCGCGGAGACCTTCTCGCCGCGCACCCAGATGCGCTGCTCTTCTTCCATCGCCTCTATCTTCCCGTACAGCCTGAACGACCCGATCTCGGAGGGGCCGGCCCGATGCAGCTCGCCGTAGCCGAGCGGCGGCCGGCGGCCCAAGTCGGCTACGCGGCGCCTGAACGAGCGCCAGGTACGGGCGACGCCAACGGCTCCCGCCAACGGCACGATCAGGTAAAAGAGGAGGGCGGCGGCGAGGGTCGCGTACAAGGGAACGAGCACGTCTTGTCCTGCCTCCGATCGCGAGTATACAGTCACCGTATCATGGTAGACCGCATCGGAGTAGGCCCCATCGGCGAGAACGCCTATGTCGTATCCTACGAACAAGGCTGCGTCCTCGTGGATCCTGGCGACGAATCGGAGCGCCTGCTTTCCTTCATCGATTCGCGTCGCTGCAAGCCCCTGTACGTGGCGATCACCCACGGGCACCTGGATCACACGGCGGCGCTCCCCGAACTTCGCGCCGCCTGGGCCGCCCGCGGTCTTACGGTCCCGATCGCGGTCCACGCCGCCGATGCCGACTACTTCGGACCGAAGGGAGAAGCGACCAACCACCAGCTCTTCACCGCCATCAGGGCTCTGGGCTATTTCACGAACTACTGGCGCCCCATGCCGAGCGCGGACATCCTGCTCGGCGACGGCGACATCCTTCCCGGCACGGCCCTCCGCGTCATCCACACGCCCGGCCACACGAAGGGCTCCATCTGTCTCTACGACGAGACGGGCGGCTTCCTTCTTTCGGGCGACACGCTCTTCCGCGACGGAGTCGGGCGCACCGACGGCCCCGATTCGGACCCGGACGAGCTCGCCGCCAGCCTCGAGCGCCTCTTCGCGCTGCCGCCCTCCACCCACGTGTTTCCCGGCCACGGCGAGCCGACGACCATCTCGCGCGAGCGCGGCCGCTTCCCCGCCTGAAGCGCGGCTTCCCGCTCAGCCGGAGATGCACAAAGCCGAGCGGCTCGCCGGCTGGAAGGACATGGCGCTCGACGAGAAGGCGTCGGCGTGATCAGGATCGACGACAGGCAGCGCGTGTATTCGAGTCCCGGCCCTATTCAGTTCCCGGGGGCCGCGGCGACGGCGCTCTCGTCCTCGGCCAAAGCGAGCCTGATGAAGAGCCAGGGAGCCCCGAGCGCCACCCAGAATCCGACGATCGCGAGGCGGACGAATACCACCAGGGCCGCGTCTGAGGGCTCGATCGTCGCCGTGAGGAGTTTCGGCCCGAAGTAGAGGACCACGGTCCCGGCCGACCCGACGATGAGGCGCAGGACCTTCTGGCCGAAGGATCCGGCGGTCGAATACGGCGCCGCGCGCCGCGCGAGGACCAGTCCCGCGCCGAAGCCGAAGAACAAGCCCGAGACGGTCGTATCCCGCATGTCGAGAGCGTTCATCGCGAGCGCGACGGCGGCCACGGCGGCCAGACGAAGCTGGTCGCGCTGAGCGCCTATGAGCCGTTCCAGGCGATCGCCGAACCGCCGTTCGACGAATACGGCTGCCGCGCCGATCGCCCAGCCCGCGGCGACGTCGGTCGGGAAGTGCACCCCGAGATAGACGCGCGACAAGCCGATGAGCAGCGGCAGGCCGAGGGCGAGTACCGTCCCCCAGGGCGCGCCGAAAAGCGGCGAGGCGCTCCCCCAGAAGGTGGCCGAAGCCTGGGCATGGCCGGAGGGGAACGCGTAGCTCGACTCCTTCGCCATGGCCAGGGAGGGATCGAATGTGTAGGGTCGAGGCTCCATGGTCGCATGCTTGAGCCAGCCGTTCACGAAGACCGAAAAGAAGAAAAGCAGCCCGAGCCGCATGCCCCGGCGCTTGTCGACGCACCAATACACGAAGGGCAGGGCGAGAAGGTAGAAGTACGCCGTGCCGAGGGCGGTGAAGCCTCTCATGACCAGGGTCAGGGGCGGGTTGGAGAATTTCTGCACGAAGCGAATGGCTTCCAGACCCCAGGCGAGAATGTCGTTCATGTTCGGCCGCCCCCGGACTCACTGTACAATCGCCGGCAGTCCTCTCGCAAGCAGGTTTTCGAATTCTCGCGGAGATACCGGCGGCGAGAAGAGATAGCCTTGGTAATGATCGCAGCGGGCGCGATCCAGCCAGGAAAACTGGTCGATGGTCTCCACTCCCTCTGCGACGACCGAGAAATGGAGATTGTGCGCGAGATCGATGACCGCCTCGGCCACCATCGACGCGCGGATATCCCCCGGCAGGGGCTCGACGAAGGACTTCGGTATCTTGACCGTATCGACCGGAAAATCCTTGAGCATCGAGAACGAGGAGTAGCCCGTCCCGAAGTCATCGATGGACACGTGGATGCCGATCGCCTTGAGTTCGGCCAATTTCTCGATCGTGTCGTGCTCGTCGCCCATGAGCCCGCTCTCGGTCAGCTCGAGATCCAGCCGCGAAGGCTCGAGCCCGGTATCGAGAATGATCTCGCGGATCTCCCGCACGAGGCCGTCGCTCCGGAATTGAATGGGCGAGAGATTCACCGAAACGGGAATCGGGATCAGGCCGGCCTTCCCCCAGTCGACGGCGCGGATGCAGGCCTTATGCAGGACCATCCTGCCCAGTTCCATGATTCTCCCCGACCGCTCGGCTATGTCTATGAAGTCCGCGGGAAGGCGCAGCCCCCCGCCGGAAAGGTTCCAGCGCGCCAGCGCCTCGACCCCGACTATTCGGCCGAGACAATCGACCTTGGGCTGGTACCAAGGCTCGAAGGCGCTCAGGCGGACCCCCTCCTCGATCTCATGCTCGACGCTCAGGCGATCGAGGAGCCGGGTGTACAGATCGGCGTCGAAGAATCGACAGGAGCCCGATCCGTCCTCCTTGGCGATATGCAGGGCCGACTCCGCGGCCCGCACGAGGTCCTCGGCCCTGCGGCCGTCATTGGGATAGAGCGCTAGCCCGAAAGAGGCCGAGACGGCGAGATCGACACCGGCCGCCGGGAAGGAGCGATCGAAGGCTCGGCGAGCTTTCTGGATTATGGTCGAGACGTCATTCTGGTTTTGAATGTCGGGAAAGAAAATGATGAAGGTGTCGTCGCCGACCCTCCCCACCACGTCGTCCAGGCGAAAACAGCGCGAAAGCCGCGTCGCGGCCTCGGTCGCTATCGCATCCCCGGTCGCTGAACCGCGCACTTCGGTGATGCGCCTGAAGCGATCCAGGCCGAGCGCCATGACGGCCAAGATCTGGCCCCGACGTTCCGACGAGGCGAGGGCGCGTTCGAGTTCCTTGAGAAAGCTGGAACGGTTCGGCAGCCGGGTGAGCCGATCGTGATTTTCGAGATATTCCGCTTTTTTCTCGGCTATCGTCCGCTCCTGATCGGCCCGTTCAAGCTCCAGCTGCCGATATCGAAGCTGCCGCGATAGACTCCCTTGCTTTTGCATGGAACCCCGAAGCCAGTCGAACAGCTTCCCGATCGCGAAGCAGCTCAGGGCGGCGAGGCCGATTACATTCACGGCGTGCAGCGCGTACGAAGAAATTCCCTGCTGCCAGGCGAGGAGTCCCAGGCTCCCGGCGAAAAGCCTGACGCCATAGACGAGACTCATGGCGAGGCAGGCGACGATCCCCCCCCTGCTTCCGAAAAACAAGGTGGCGAGAATCGTCGCCGTGATCATCCAGGCGTCGCCCACCCCGCCGTGCCTGTAGTGGAAGACGAGGAAAGCGCCGAGCAAGCCGCCCAAGCCGACGAGCGAAATAGTGAGCAGGCGCGGCGACAGGCCTCGCAGAATGCCGATTGCCACGAAGGCGAGGTAGATGGAACTGTCGAAGAAGACGATAGGGAGGTCGCCGTCCCGAAAGGCGATGAGGACAGTCGGGACGATGAGGGCCGTCCCGAACACCAGTCCGCCGATGAGGATGCGTTTGGCGATCGTCGCCCGATACGCCGCTTCATCGCTGTCGCCTGCGCTATGCTTGCCGCCGTCGAAATCCAAATGCTTCTCCCCGAAGAATGTCCACAATGTCAATATATACTATTCTTATCAGGCTCTCTTATGGAAGCAGGCAAGCCCCGCGGTTCCACAGGGCCGCTGCACGCCAGCTTGACTCGACCGGCCGACCATAGTAGAAAGTTTCGATGCCGCCGGCATGGTGAAATGGCATACACGGCAGACTCAAAATCTGCTGCTCGCGAGGGCTTGTGGGTTCAAGTCCCACTGCCGGCACAAAATAGGGCCATCCGGGTTTCACGGATGGCCTTTTTCGCATTCACCGTCCGTTTTTCGGTGGCCGAAGACGCGCGGACCGGCATAGTATCGAATCCTAGAGAGGAGCGAAATATGCCAAGTCTCCCTTCGGTCGATGAAATGGACACCGCCTTCCGAAATCGCGACGCCTCCTACGACGGTATTTTCTACGCGGCGGTGGCGACGACCGGCATTTTCTGCAGGCCTTCGTGCCCGGCCCGCAAACCCAAGCCCGAGAACGTCGTGTTCTACGCATCCGCGAGCGAGGCCCTCTTCGCGGGGTATAGACCCTGCGCGCGCTGCCGCCCGCTCACCTCGAGCGCCGATCCCGCATGGGTGGCCGAGCTCGTGGAACGAGTGGAGGACGATCCCCGCCGGCGGATCCGGGACGCGGATCTTCGCTCCGAGGGCTTGGAGCCCGCCACGGTGCGCCGCCGTTTCCAGGCGCGCTTCGGCCTGAGCTTCCAGGCCTACCAGCGCGCCCGGCGATTGGCCGCGGCTTTCGAGGCCATAAAGTCCGGCGCCCGGCTCGACGACGCCGTGTTCGACCATGGATACGAGTCCCACTCCGGATTCCGGGACGCCTTTGCGAGGCTTTTCGGCTCAGCGCCGGGCGCCGCGGCCAAGGCCGCCGAGAGCGGCGGGGACTTCGTCAGGATATCCTGGCTGGAAAGCCCGATCGGCCCCCTCATAGCCGCCGCGACGGACAGAGGAGTCTGCCTTCTCGAGTTCTCGGATCGCCGCATGCTCGAAGCCCAGGCCCGCACCCTTCGATCCCGGCTCGGTCTTCCCGTGGCTCCGGGATCCAGCCCGCATCTCACCCGCTTGAGCGAGGAACTCGCCGAATACTTCGCCGGGACGCGCCGCTCCTTCGACGTGCCCATTTTCGAGCCGGGCACGCCCTTCCAGGAACGCGTCTGGGAAGAGCTGCGGCGCATACCCTTCGGGGAGACGCGCTCCTACAAGGAACTCGCGACGGCGATCGGGGAACCGAGCGCCATGCGCGCCGTCGCGCGCGCCAACGGCTTCAACCGGATCGCGATCGTCGTGCCCTGTCACCGCGTGATCGGCGCCGACGGCGGACTCGGCGGCTACGGAGGAGGGATCTGGCGCAAGCAAAGGCTCTTGGAGCTCGAAGGGGCGCGGCCGCGCACTCATGAAAGCAGCCTGAGCTGAGCCCGGCTGCTACGGCGGCGCGGTCGCCGCAGCGACAGACGCGAGCGCCACGACTGCAGCGGCCCTGTTTCGGAGCGCGAGCTTCTGCTACAGTCCTCCCTATGGGAGGATTCGCCTGCAGGCCGGGCTGCGCCGCCTGCTGCATCGCTCCATCGATATCGTCGCCCATTCCCGGCATGCCGCGGGGCAAGGCCGCAGGCCTCCCCTGCGTCCAGCTCGACGAAAACGGCCTGTGCCGCCTCTTCGGCCGCCCCGAGCGGCCCGCGGTCTGCGCGCATCTGCGTCCCGAGCCGGAGATGTGCGGCTCCTCGCGCGAAGAGGCCGTGTCCTATCTCGCCCGGCTCGAGCTCGCCACGCGGCCGGCCTGCGGCCCTCCAGGCGCCGCCGAATCTTCATCCGCATCGCAGGAGGCCCCATGAACATCGACGAACGCCACACAGAGCTCGCCGTCCGGCGGACGCTCGAGCTTTGCCGCATCCCCAGCCCGACGGGATTCACCCGCGACGCTGCCGAGCTGGTCGAGAAGGCCCTGCGCGCCGACGGGATCGCGCCCCGGCGGACGAACAAGGGCTCGGTCTTCTGCGACCTGGGCGGCAGCGGACGGCCCCTCGTCCTCGCGGCGCATCTCGACACCCTGGGCGCCATCGTCAGATCCGTCAAGCCGAACGGCCGCCTCCGCTTTTCCCATCTCGGGTCCTTCCCCGATCTCTCCATTCTCACGGAGACCTGCATCGTCCACGCGCGGGACGGGCGGCGCTTCACCGGAACCTTCCAGCCCGTAGACGCCTCGCTCCACGTCAACACCAAGCTCAGGGAGATGAAGTTCGACGACCAGACCGTCGAGATTCTCCTCGACGAGCGGGTCGCCAAGCGCGAAGACGTGACCGCCCTCGGCATATCGGCCGGGGATATCGTCTCCATCGACGCCCGCCCCCTGCTCACCGAAACGGGCTTCATTAAGAGCCGGCATCTCGACGACAAGGCCTCGGCGGGCATCCTCCTCTCGATCGCCGCGGCCGCCGCCTCCGGCGCCCTGAGCCTGGGCCGCAAGACCTGGCTCCTTTTCACCACCTACGAGGAGGTCGGCCACGGCGGGGCCGTGATTCCCGAGGGGGTCGAGGAGTTCCTGAGCGTGGACATGGGTGCGGTCGGGGACGACCTCGGCTGCGACGAGTACAAGGTATCCATCTGCGCGAAGGACTCCAACGGCCCCTACGACTGGGACGTGACGAACGCCCTGATCGAGGCGGCCAAACGCGCCCTCTGCGACTACGCGGTCGACATCTATCCCAGCTACGGCTCGGACGCGGACGTCGCTCTCTTCGCCGGGCACGACGTCCGCCACGGTCTCATCGGACCGGGCGTCTACGCGAGCCACGGCTACGAGCGCACGCACCGCGACGCGCTGGCGAATACCCTCGCGCTCATTTTCGCGTATCTCTCCCCGTGAGTCCGCGCGCTTTCCTCGCGGCCCGCTCGCGTTCGAAGGATTGTCACGTTCCGAGGCCCTGGCTAGAATCGCCTCGGCCGTACTCACGCGCGACCGAAGGGAAAACGATGAGCGATTCGAGCGACGGAAAGCGCATTCTGGTCCTCAACAGCGGCAGCTCCTCCTTGAAGTACGAGGTCTTCCTCATGCCGCATCGCAAGAGCCTCGGCAAAGGATCCGTGGAGCGGATCGGCGAGGAGAAGGGCATTCTCACGCAGACTTCCGAGCGCGGCACGCTCAAGGTGGAGGAGAAGTTCTCCGACCACGGCCAGGCCATGGCCCGGGTCGGCCGCGCCCTCACGGACCCCGCGGCCGGCATTCTCGCCGACATGGCCGAGATCGCCGCCGTCGGGCACCGGGTGGTGCACGGAGGCGAGAAGTTCAGCAACTCCGTGAAGATAGACGACGAAGTCCTGGCGGCCATCGAGCAGAACATCGAGCTGGCCCCGCTTCACAACCCCGCGAACCTCCTCGGCATCCGCGAGACCGAGCGGCTCCTGCCGGGCGTGGCCCAGGTGGCGGTCTTCGACACCGCCTTCCACCAGACCATGCCCCCGGCCGCCTATCTCTACGGCCTGCCCCGGGAGCTCTACGACAAGTACCGGATACGCCGCTACGGCTTCCACGGAACGAGCCACCGCTACGTGGCCGGCCGGGCCCTGGAACTGCTCAAGCGGCACCACGAGAACACGAATCTCATCACCTGCCACCTCGGCAACGGCGCCTCGATCACCGCCATCGAGACCGGCCGCTCCATCGACACCTCGATGGGCTTCACCCCCCTCGAAGGCCTCATGATGGGCACCCGATCCGGCGACTTCGATCCAGCCATCCTGTCCTTCCTGGAGGAGCGCGGGTATTCCTCCAAGGACCTGAACGCGATGCTCAACAAGAAGAGCGGCCTCTTGGGCCTCTCCGGCATATCCAACGACCTCCGCGACCTCGAGGCCGCCGTGGACAAGGGTATCCGCAACGCCATAGAGGCGCTCGAAGTCTATGCGCACCGGGTCCGCAAGTACATCGGCGCCTACGCCGCCGAGCTCGTCAAGGTCGACGCCCTCGTCTTCACGGGAGGTGTCGGCCAGCACGGCATCAGGATGCGCGAGCGCATCTGCCATCGGCTCGAGCACATCGGCATCGTCATGGACTACACGGCCAACATGGCCAACGGCAGCAAGGAGGGGGCGGTTTCGCAGCCCTATTCCCCGACCGCGATCCTGGTGATACCCACGAACGAAGAACTCCAGATCGCCTCCGACGCCTACGAGCTGCTCTTTTCCGCGAGTCTCGGCGATCGAAGGCGCGCTTCCGACGTCACGCTCTGACGCGCCCTGCGCCGATCACCGCGCCTCCGGCTCGGAGGCGCAGGCGGGGCAGAGCCCCTCGGCGAAGAACTGCGAGGACTCGACCCGATAGCCCGCCGGAGCGGGAGGCGGCAGGGGCGCGGACACCCCCGGCAGGTCCGAGACCGCCCCGCAGGCTCGGCAGCGAAAGTGGACGTGCCGGGAGGTGTCCGCGTCGAAGCGCAGCTCCGAGCCCGTCAGAGCCAGGCGCTGGGCGATGCCCTTTTCCACGAATAGTTCGAGCGTGCCGTAGACGGTGGTCCGGGACAGGGTCGGGATCTCGGGCTGGAGCTGGCGATGGAGCGTGTCGGCCGAGGGATGGGCCGTGGTCGCGGCGAGCGACTCGTAGATCCTGATCCTCTGCTGCGAAGGCTGGAT
>Ga0307375_10000221_pt1 | contig 77933 bp, 58 predicted proteins | sample TR1MG_FD_202531 | JGI IMG/M metagenome (GOLD analysis project Ga0307375, IMG submission 202531) | Soil microbial communities from Risofladan, Vaasa, Finland - TR-1 | ecosystem: Environmental > Terrestrial > Soil > Coastal area > Acid sulfate soil | place: Finland: Risofladan, Vaasa | collected... | reverse complement strand
TCCTCATCAAGTTTAGTAATGACGGTATTACCATCGACATCTTTTAAAAAATCTTTTCGCCCTCCGGTGACAACAGGTACAGGAACACCCTGTTCAGATCCTATTCCTATAGTATGAATAACAATACCTGCTTTTGATGCTTCCTCTGCAACCTTAACGGGATCGTCTTCATGATTCTCACCATCAGTAATAATTATCATCGCTTTACTTTTATCCTCTCCTGGACTGAATGATCTGATCCCCAACCTTATTGCAGCGCCAATTGAGGTACCCTGTTTTGGCACCATTGCAGGACTTATTGAAGATAAAAACATTTTAGCTGATACATAATCGGTTGTAACAGGTATTTGAGTATAAGCATCACCGGCAAAAACAATCAATCCTATCTTGTCATTATCAAGATTATCAACAACCCTCGAAATAGCCTGTTTTGCCCTGGTAAGCCTGTTTGGCTGAATATCCTCAGCAAGCATCGAATTACTTACATCGAGTGCAATTATTACTTCAACACCCTGCTTTTTAACATCTTCTATTTTTGAACCAAACTGAGGCCGTGCAAGCATTATAACTCCTGAAGCGATTGCCAGTGTTATAATTATAAATTTTAAGACAGGTCTTGCTGATGAGAGTTCCGGAATAAGATCACTTACCATTTTCTGCTCTCCTATCCTCCTTAGAGTTCGTTTTCTTCTGTAAATTTCAATAATAAAAAGTACAATTAAAACTGGTAATAGTAGCAGCAGGTATAATGACTCCGGGTTTGCAAATCTGAAAAGTTGCATTTCTTCAGGCTTTGTTTAAGTTAAATTTCTAAAAACAGTGTTTCGTATAAATATCTCAAGAGCAACCAGGATAAAGGCAATCAGTGCAGGGATAAAGAATTTTTCATCTTTCCTGCTAAACTGCCTTACATCAATTTTTGATTTCTCCAGTTTGTCAATTTCATTATAGACCTGTATAAGTTTATTATTGTCGGTTGCTCTGAAATACATACCCCCGGTAACATCTGAGATACCTTTAAGTATATCCTCATCAATCTCCACCGGCATATTCTGATACTGAAGTCCGAACGGAGTCTGAACAGGATAAGGGGCCATGCCCTGAGTACCAACACCTATAGTATAAACTCTTATACCAAATGTTTTAGCTATGTCTGCAGCAGTAGCAGGGGCAATCTCACCCCGGTTATTTACACCGTCAGTCAGGAGGATTATTACTCTGCTTTTTGCATTGGAATCTTTAATCCTGTTCACTGCAGTAGCAAGACCATTTCCAATGGCAGTACCATCTTCAATCATACCGCTTTCGATATCACGAAGAAGGTTGATCAATACTGCATGATCGGTAGTTAAAGGGCATTGCGTAAAACTTTCACCACTAAACACCACAAGGCCAATCCTGTCATATGGTCTTCCTGAAATAAATTCAGTGGCCACATCTTTTGAAGCTTCAAGCCTGTCGGGTTTAAAATCACGTGCCAGCATGCTGCCTGAAATATCCAGGGCAAGAACAATGTCTATTCCCTCTGTTGTCACATTCTGGAATTTATCGGTAGTCTGTGGCCTGGCAAGTACTATTATTAAAAGGCCGACAGCCAGTACCCTGAAACCGAATAATATATGTCGCAGATAATGTCTGAATGTAAGTTTAGATTCATTAAACTGAGATAAACCCGGCATTCTAAGTGATGCATTGGTTTTATGCTGCTTCAAAAAATAGAATACGATGATTGCCGGGACAATAAGCAAAAGGTAAAGAAAAACAGGTTCAGCAAAAGTAATCTCTTTCATACCTCGCCTCCTTTTCCTGATATTTCGACATTAGTATCAACTGTTGCGGATTCCTCAAGCTTTGTTGCAGAAACAAAGCTCCATGCATCCTCATAAAATGACTCATTTTCAGTAGGTTCCGGACTATATTTTGCAAACTTAACCATATCGGCACCTGAGAGTATTGTTTTAAGTTTTTTATAATTTATATCTTTTTTAAAACCAGTTTTTAAAAGCTTATCAAGAGTTTCTGATGTTGTAAGCTCAAGAGAATAAACCTTAAATCTGTTTTCAAGGTATTGCCTCAGTATCTCAGTAAGTCTCGAATAATAATCCTTCACCTCCCCTTTTTGCCATAACTTTTCTTCTTTGAGTTTTTCAAGTTCCCTGAAAGCAATGACATGTGCCGGTTCAGTTATAGGTGTGAATTCCTGTCCAGGTTCCCGTCTTCGGTATTTTTTATATAATCTGAGTCCAAAATATACTGCTACAACAATGAGTAATAATAGCAATATCCAGGGCAGTAGTTCGCCAACAGTAAGAGAAGCCTTGTAAGGAGCAATAATATCGAAAATATTAGCTGTTGAATCAGGAGGAGCAATCATTGGTCTGTGCACTTGCAGATAAGAATAATCGGAATAAAACCTTTTCAATCCTGCTTCATTCTTAAGTTCAGCATAAATTGGAGGAATCTGATAAAGCCCAGAATCAAAAGATGTTACCAGATATTCTTTCCTGATCCTAAGTGTTCCTTTCAAATTATCGATACTATCTATAACAGGTCCTTTTAAAATTTCGATGTTTTTAATGATAGTATCCCTTAATTCAGGTATTGTAAGTGCCAGACCGGTAGGTTGATCAACTGTTATTGCAAAAGTGATCTGGTCACCAATGTAGATATTAGTCGTATCAAAACCGGCATTTACAGTAATTTTCTGACCTTCAGATGAAGAAAATACAGCTAATAAAAAACACATTTGAACGATGACTTTTTTCATCCTGACTATCTCTTTTTAAACAATTTAATAAGAGGTTTTACATAATCCAGATCCGTTCTCAATTCAGCATAGTCGACTCCACAACGGTTGAAAGTATTTTTAATATTCTCTATATGTATATTCCACCAATTGTTATATGAAGATCTGATTGCACCAGATGATGTATCAATCCATTTTTCCAACCCTGATTCCGCATCCATAACTTTCACCAGTCCGACATCAGGTAAAGAATTCTCCATCTTATCGAAAATCTTCAGGGCTACAATATCATGCTTATTTGAAGCTATCTTAAGGGATTCTTCAAAATCGGGTGCAATGAAATCTGATATAATAAAGGTGGTACACCTTTTCTTAATAATGTTTGTAAGGAATCTGAGTGGCTCATTGAGGTTAGTATTCCTGCTTTCTGTGTGAAAATCAAGAAGTTCTCTTATTATTCTGAGAATATGCTTTCTTCCCTTCTTCGGATGTATTGTTTTTTCAACCTTATCGGAGAAAAAGATTACTCCTATCTTATCATTATTGAAGATTGCTGAATATGATAAAACTGCTGCGATTTCAGTCATTAGATCCCTCTTAAATGTAACAGTAGTTCCAAAATGTCCTGATCCACTGACATCTATTAACAACATAACAGTAAGTTCGCGCTCTTCTTCAAATATCTTTACATAAGGTTGATTGAACCTGGCAGTAACATTCCAATCAATACTTCTTATATCATCACCATACTGGTAAGCCCTTACTTCACTAAAAGCAATCCCCCTGCCCTTAAAAGCACTGTGATACTCTCCGGCAAAAATATGCCGGCTCAGTCCTCGTGTTTTTATCTCAATCCGTCTTACTTTTTTTAATAGTTCAGTTGCTTCCACTTTACAACAAATTACTTTTCATCTTCAATAATAATAGAGAATGACCAATCATCATCCACAAGTTTCAGAAGATAATTCTTACCTGCATGATTATCAATCCAGATATTTTCACCTTTACGCTGATATGCTGTATCGAGCTCCCTTATTTTGGCGCTCCTGACATTGTTATTGCACACAATCCTGATATTTGTGCATATAGAATCGGGAGAGAGAAAGAAGAGCATAGTCTGAGTATCATACCTGTCAGAATATTTTAGATAACTAAACGACTTATTACTAACTCTTTCCAAATTCATATCACGGTTATTAGCACTCATATATTTCTTTATATCCTTTGCCTCATATCCTATAAGATTCTGACTGTAAGTAGTAAATACAGTCATCAGAAAAAGTGTCACAAAGAAACAAATCTTCATAAACTGTCTATTAAGGGACCTCAACAGCATTAAGAATTTCAGAAATTATATGATCCTGGTTAGTATCTTCAGCTTCAGCCTCATAAGTGAGTCCGATCCTATGCCTCATTACATCAGGACATATTACCCTTACATCTTCAGGAATGACAAATCCTCTTCTTCTAATAAATGCAAGGGCCTTGGCAGCTAAAGCCAGGTTAATGGAAGCACGTGGTGATGCTCCGTAAGCTATCATGTTTTTGAATTTACCAAGACCATAATCTTCAGACTTACGGCTTGCAAAAACAATATTAAGGATATAGTTCTCTATCTTTTCATCCATATAAACTTCCCTTACTACATTCCTCGCCCTTACAATATCGTCAGTATTGAGTACGGTATTGGCTTTTGGGAAATCCTTTGCAAGGTTTTCTCTTACAATTAATTTTTCTTCATCAAATGTCGGATAGTCTATCAGAACCTTCATAAGGAACCTGTCAACCTGCGCTTCAGGCAGAGGATAGGTACCTTCCTGTTCAATAGGGTTCTGAGTTGCTAGAACAAGGAAAGGTTCCTCAAGTTTGAAAGTTGACTCACCGATGGTTACCTGCCTCTCCTGCATAGCTTCGAGCAATGCACTTTGTACTTTTGCAGGTGACCTGTTGATCTCATCAGCAAGAATAAAATTTGCAAAGACAGGTCCCTTTTTTACAATAAACTCCTCTTTTTTCTGACTATATATCATTGTACCAATAAGGTCGGCAGGAAGTAAGTCAGGAGTAAACTGAATCCTGCTGAATTTTGCATCAATAATAGAAGCTAGTGATTTAATAGCCAGAGTTTTTGCCAATCCCGGCACTCCCTCAAGAAGGATATGCCCGTTAGCAAGTAAACCTATCATAAGGCTGTCAGTAAGATGCTTCTGCCCCACAATAACCTTATTCATTTCCATTCTTATCATTTCAACGAATGAACTCTCTTTTTCAATTTTTTCATTCAGTAACCTGATATCAGCAGTCTGCTCCATATTTAATAATTTTTAATCAGCAAATATAATACTTTAATGTGCGAGGTTTTTTCACAATTTATTGTTTACTTCAAATTGTACACAAAAGAAACATGTGAAAAAATAAGGTCTTGTTAAGGAGTGTTAAATTTTTGTTAAATAACAGTATGACTCAATTGAGAGTAAATGGATTCCATTTAAATGCTGATCTGGCCGAAGTTCTTAAGGCCAACAACAAGGCCAATGGAAGAACCGCTAAATTGAAATCCTGAGGCAGAAACTTATGGGTAATAAGAAAAATTACAGATATCACAAATACTAACCTGAACCATATTACTCCTGGTTTTCCCATAATCATGGAATACAGACACATGATTAGAAACGGATTGAGCCAGATAATATTAAGATTCATCTTCATCTGCTGATGATCGGTGAAAAAATTGAAGAAAATCATCATAATTGCAAGAACTGAAAAGAGAAAAATAATCACAATATCGATTGCATTAATAATTGATCTTCTTCTGATAAGTGGTATGAGGATAATAATTATCACAAGCAGCAAAGAGAATATATTTTCAGGGGCGAATAATTTTTTGTTGTTTAATTCCGGCAGATTAAAATCAAGAACAACCTCAGAATTTTGAAGAAGCGGGATCATTTTTCCATCCCTGTTAACTACTGTTTCGCTAAGACAATGCTGCATATCAACAGGCAGGAACATCATATCACGGAAAGTGGCCCTTTTATCACCGGGGGAGCCCATAATAAGGTCAATACCAAACCGGAGCCACGGATACGGAGCCTGGTACTTACCGGTCATAGTCCTGAATGTAGGTTCATCAATAGACTCTTCAGGAGGATAGAGTAATTTACTTCCTATTGATTTTTCAAGCAGATCTCTTATTCTCGTGGAACAATCATCGTAAAAGAAATCGTAACGGTATTTTACATTTTCTGGTTTCAGATTTTCATTTATCAGGTTTAACAGGATCCTTGTTTCAGATGAAAGCATATTAACCTGCTGGGAATATACAGCTCTCTCCTCATAAAAATAGGTGCGCAGGAAATTATCCATTGTTTCGGCTACCAGCATGTAATCAAGTCTGCCTTTAGCAAACTTCCAGGCAAAGTTGGGAGTACTAAAATCAAAAACACCCCAGTTATATACTTTATCAGTCTGATTAACCTTATCTACAATTCGCAAAGCACTGTGCCCGTAAATTGAATATGTTTCGGTCCCGGGGTTACATGTAATAAGATATACAAGGGTATCATTTCCTGACTGTGAAAGAGCCTGATGCATAAAAAGTGAAAGGAATAATGCTGCTAATATCTTTTGTTTTTTCATTTCCGGAATTTTTGTAAACCTAAGAGATTTTTGGCAAAAATGAAAGCACTATAGCACGCCATATTTATTCTGGCAGATTTTATTAGCACCATTTTTTGGATACAAGACCTTTCATTTTTTATTATCTTGCATTAAGGAAAATCTCACCTTTAAAATTTACCAATATGATTCATAAACATATTCCAGCAGCCATCATTTTTACAATAATGGCCCTTTACTCATGCAATAATGAGAAACACAGCACTACTGTGGCAATAAAAGGTGAGCAATTTTACATTAATGGAAAACCCACCTATGAAGGACGGAGCTGGAACGGAAACAAAATTGAAGGACTTCTTATGAATTCAAGAATGGTGCAGGGTATTTTTGATGATCTTAATGATACTACTGTTTATAAGTGGATATATCCGGATACAAAAAAATGGGATGCCGACCGCAATACAAACGAGTTTGTAAAAAATATGGAAGAGTGGCACTCGTACGGACTGCTTTCATTTACCATTAATATGCAGGGAGGCAGCCCACAGGGATATTCATCACGGCAACCATGGATTAATTCTGCATACCATGAAGATGGCAGCCTCAGAAATGATTATTTAACAAGGCTTGAAAAAATACTTGACAAGGCAGATGAAATTGGAATGGTGCCAATACTGGGATTATTCTATTTTGGACAGGACCAGCATCTTGCTGATGAAAAGGCAGTGATAAATGCTGTAAATAATATTATCGACTGGCTCCAGGATAAAGAGTACAGGAATATCCTTATAGAGATCAACAATGAATGTAATGTTCGTTATGATCATGAGATACTTCAGCCTCAGAGAGTTCATGAACTTATTGAAATGGTTAAGAAAAAAGAAAGGAACGGATTCAGATACTACACAGGTACAAGCTATGGAGGAGGTTTTATTCCACTGCCTAATGTCGTAAAATCATCTGATTTTATTCTGATCCATGGAAACGGAGTGTCAAATCCTGACTATATCCAGACCATGGTTGACAGTACCCGAAAAGTAGCAGGATATACACCCAAACCGATTTTGTTTAATGAAGATGATCATTTTGATTTTGAAAAGGAGAATAACAATTTTGTGAATGCTGTAAAAAGCTTTGCCTCCTGGGGCTATTTCGATTACAGAATGGCTGGAGAAAAATTTGAAGATGGCTATCAGAGCGTTCCGGTTGATTGGGGTATCAACTCAGACAGAAAAAAGCATTTCTTCATACTTCTGAAAGAAATTACTGGAGTTAATTAACAGTTTAACAATAACATAAAAGAGATTTTACCTGCTTTAAAATTGTAACAAATGTTACAATTTAATTTTATTCAATATGAAAGACACTTTAATAACTGCATTAAGAACCTCCGGGGCAGAGTTGCTGAATATTTTCGGATCACAGATTGAATCAACACAAAAAGAGTCACAAAGCAGTATAGTGACCAAAGCTGATCTAAAGAGTGATGCTCTTATCGTAAAACTCATTACAGATAAATTTCCTGATCACAATATTCTTTCAGAAGAGGGCGGTTTCAAGAATAGAGGATCAGAATACACATGGGTAATTGATCCACTCGACGGAACATCTAATTTTGCTTCTGCAATACCCTGGTTTGGAGTACTTATTGCACTTTTCAAAGGTAATACTCCCATTTTGGGAGGTGCTTATCTTCCTGTAAATGACCAGCTTTTTTTTGCTGAAACAGGAAAAGGGGCCTATAGAAACGGGAAACAGTTTTATTTAGATAAGAGCAAAATCCTTAAAAATGCACTGGTCGCCTTTGCAGTTGATTACACCGATGATGCATTTGAGCTGGAAAACAGCCTTTCCATTTACAGAAATCTGGTACAGAATGCCAGAAATATACGCGCCACAAACTGTCTTGTTGATTTTCTTAATGTAGCCGAAGGTAAATTCGGAGCATGCATTAACCTGTATACAAGAATATGGGATATTGCTTCTTTAGGACTCATAATATCGGAAGCAGGAGGTGTAATGAAGGACATATGTGGTAATAATGTTAATTACTTATTCAATGAAGGTACAATGGAGCAGAATTTTCCCGTTATGGCGGGTTCCGAATCTATTATAACAGAACTCAGAAAATATGTACTTATTTAGGTGATTATGAGAAGACTATCATATATCACAGGGCTTTTCCTTATTTCAGTTTGCCTGTTAACATGTCATTCTGAGAATAGCAGTTTGTTGTACTATATCAATTCGAAGGGAAAGAGTGTTAAGGTAAAAAATCAGGCAGCCTGGGAAATAAAATATCAGCAGATACTCGACAGTATGCAACTGGTTATGGGACCTCTTCATGAAAATGCAGGACAAAGAACTTCTGAAATACAAAATTTGGAAGATACTATCTTAAATGGTATAAGAAGGGTAAAACTTTTATTTGCTGTTGAGAATAATGATCTTGTTCCGGCGTATTTAATGATACCGGAGAGTATTGCAACTCCGGTTCCAGGTATTTTATGTCTGCATCAGACAACGGATATAGGGAAAGGAGAGCCGGCAGGCATTGGAGGTAATCAAAATCTCCATTATGCTCTGGAACTGGCTGAACGCGGATATGTCACAATTGCACCGGACTACCCAAATTTTGGTGACTATCACTTTGATCCATATTCAAATGGCTATATAAGTGCAACCATGAAAGGCATATGTAATCATATGGCAGCCATCGATCTTCTTCAGTCTCTTCCACAGGTTGATCCTGAACGAATCGGATGCATAGGTCACTCACTTGGCGGACACAATTCCCTTTTCGTTGCAGCATTTGATAAAAGGATAAAAGCAGTAGTGACCAGTTGTGGCTTTACTTCGTTCCATAAATACTACAACGGGAATCTTAAAGGTTGGAGTCATAGAGGATATATGCCTTTGATTGAATCTGTCTATAAAACCGATCCGTCAAAAATGCCTTTTGATTTTCCTGAAGTACTTGCAGTAATTGCTCCACGAGCAATATTTATCAATGCACCTCTGAACGACAGCAATTTTGATGTAAGCGGTGTCCGTAACTGTGTTGATGCGGTTTTACCGGTTTACGATTTGTACGGATGCAGTGATAAAATAATTCTTAAAACTCCTGATGCACCCCATGATTTTCCCGCAGTAATCCGTAAAGAGGCATATATGTTTTTAGACAGGGAATTAAAAATATCAGATAATTCGAAGTAATAATAAATTTAAAAACATCCAGTGATGAAAAAAACAAGTCTTATTTTAATTCTATTGCTTGGAATGTGTTTTATAATTAAGGCCCAGCAATTTACAGCTAACTATGATGAATCAAAAGTACCCCGCTACAAACTTCCTGATCCACTTATGTTTAATGATGGTCGCAAAGTAAATGATATCGCATCATGGGCAATACGGCGTGATGAAATAATAAGCCTATTTGAAAAAGAAGTATATGGTGTTTCTCCTGAATGGAAAGGGAAACTCACTTCCACCGAGATATCTTCAGACAATAATGCTCTCGATGGTAAGGCAGTGCGAAAAGAAATCAAAATTACACTGACCTCCCATAATAAATCACATGAAATGATATTGCTGCTTTTTCTGCCAAAATCTCCTAGTCCAGTTTCCTTGTTCCTGGGGCTTAACTTTGGCGGCAATCATACAGTAACTGATGATCCTGGTATCGGTATCACAAAAACATGGGTAAGAAATGATAATAATACAGGTGCAGCAGAAAATAAAGCCTCTGAAGCTGGCAGGGGAAAAGCTTACAACCGCTGGCAGGTAAATGAAATTATATCTGCTGGTTATGGCCTGGCAACTATGTATTACGGAGATATTGATCCCGACTTTGATGACAATTTCAAGAACGGGGTACATTCTTTATACAGCGAAAATAGAAATGAAGAGTCCTGGGGAACAATTGCAGCCTGGGCATGGGGCTTGTCGAGAATACTTGATTATCTCGAGACAAATCCGCAGGTTGATTCGAAAAAAGTTATTGTAATTGGACATTCCAGATTGGGTAAAGCAGCTTTATGGGCTGGAGCTGCAGACAGAAGGTTTTTTGCTGTAATATCAAATGACTCAGGTTGCGGAGGAGCTGCGCTTTCGATGCGCAGATTCGGAGAGACGGTTGGCAGAATAAATACATCATTTCCGCACTGGTTCAACAGCAATTTTAAAAAATACAATGAGAATGAAGACAATCTTCCTGTTGATCAGCATGAATTATTGTCGCTCATAGCTCCAAGACCTTTGTATGTTGCCAGCGCTGAAGAGGATCAATGGGCTGATCCAAAGGGAGAATTCCTTGCATGTCTGTTTGCGTCACCTGTTTATACACTTCTGGGTAAAAATGGTATCACCAGGTCAGAAATGCCAGCAATAAACCAACCGGTGACTGGCACAGTCAATTATCATATACGATCGGGAGGGCATAATGTTACTCTGTATGACTGGCAACAATATCTGAAATTTGCCGATTCACAAATTAAATAGTTTAGGCCCAAAGACTATTCAAACCTTTTCTGGAATAATTAAGTTATCATTGCAGTGTTTAATAATTCTCGATGGGAAATTTTGACTTTATACGGATACTTAAATTTCTTCCAGGTATAATTATCGGACTTACTGTTCATGAATATTGCCATGCGCTTGTTGCAAACTGGTGTGGTGACTCTACATCCAAGGATCAGGGAAGAGTGACTCTTAATCCTCTTAAACATATTGACCTGCTTGGATTTATGATGCTTGTAGTTGCCGGATTCGGCTGGGCGAAGCCTGTCCAGTTCAATGAGCAAAATCTGAAAAATCCAAAGTATGATGTAATGAAAATTGCAGTTGCAGGTCCTCTATCCAATGCATTGACAGCAATGGTTCTTTCAGTTTTGTTTTCTCTTTATATGATGCTCATGCCATCTTATCAGAGCTCTTCTATGAGAATGGTAACAGAAGTTTTTCTCTATGCCATTTATATTAACTGGGGATTGTTTATTTTTAATCTCATACCCCTGCCTCCGCTTGATGGCTCTCATCTTTTATTACATTATTTTAAAAGATTTCCGGTTCTGTATGAAAATCTTAATAAATACGGTTCCTATGTTTTTATTGTACTAATACTGGCCACGGTAATTACTAAAATCAATCTCCTGCCGATCTGGCCAGCCATAAAATTCCTTGGGGAAGGATTTCTGTCAATTGTTGGATATAGATAGTGATCAATGTTCAATGCATAGTTCACTGAAGCCTGGCAGAGGAGGTTCAAGGCATTCGATTCCCTAATTAAATTATGAATTTTGGCTAATATTTAATATATTGCAGAATATAAGCATGTTATGAATATTTGTTTTGGTATAATAGCTTTGATCTGTATTGAAATGAATCCTATGCAGGTTGATAAATATGCTTCTTTGAGGGATAAAATGGTCAGTACCCAGATTGAAGAAAGAGGCATCTCAAATCCCTTTGTACTGAAAGCAATGAGAAAAGTGCCCAGGCATCTTTTTGTTTCACCTGAGTATGGAGATGATGCCTATGGTGATTATCCGCTGCCAATTTCTCACGGTCAGACTATATCACAGCCTTATATTGTTGCATATATGACTGAGATAGTCAATCCTTCCAGAAACAAAAAAGTACTTGAAATTGGTACAGGATCAGGCTACCAGGCAGCTGTACTTGCTGAAATAGTTGATTCAGTCTTCACAATTGAATTGGTGGATGAGCTTGCTACAGAGGCAAAATCAACCCTTAAAAGACTTGGCTACCGGAATATATCAGTCAGATCAGGGGATGGATATAATGGATGGCCTGAACAGGCTCCTTTTGATATTATTATTGTAACGGCAGCAGCACCCAGTATCCCCGAACCTCTTATAGCTCAGCTTGCAGAAGGAGGCAGGCTGGTAATTCCGGTTGGAGCATCTGGCGGCTTGCAGGAATTGAAGCTAGTGACAAAGAAAAGGGGAAAAGTTTATACGGAAAAGCTTATCTATGTCAGATTTGTACCGTTCAAGCGAAAAAACGATTAAAAAAAGAGAGCCGTCTGACTCTCTTCAAAGATTCCGAAGCGACTTGAACGCTTTACCCACATCCATTCTTGCTGCCAACTTGTGATGATTATCGTATTCTTTTCAGAACTATTGAACACTGCCCTGGTGTCATTAGCTGATTCTGTATATCCTAAATACGATGAAAAAATAAAACCGTAAAGGATTATACAGATTCAGCAATTTCTATTTCAGCAATTATTGCTCTTCTTATCGGAGGGTTGATTTTTATGTCCAAAATATTGAACATTGGTTTTAAGGGGTCATAAAATTGATGGAAGAAAAATTATATTAGTATAATAAATTTGACTTGGAAAAAAATTAGTAATAAATTTAAATTACTATTTAAGAGATTGCCAATAGTTAAACAAATTTAAGCCTTATTTTCAGGATTAATTGTTCACAATTAATAGTCAGGTAAACTAGTAACAGCACTTTAATTAAAGATTACTATCATGCGAAAAATGCAATTTCTGACTTTTTTTTCAGGCCTATTTGTGGGTTTACTCTACAATGCCTCTGCCCAATCGGTCAATGACGGTTTTAATCCCAATGCCAATGGTACAATCCGTTCTGTTGCAATGCAGACAGATGGCAAAATATTAATAGGGGGTGTCTTCACAACCATTGGAGGTACTGCAAGAAACCACATCGCAAGACTCAATCCTGACGGAACCCTTGATACTTTCAACCCCGATGCTAATGGTGATATATGGATCATTGCAGTTCAAAACGATGGGAAAACATTAATCGGTGGAAACTTCACGACTATTGGAGGCACAATAAGAAACAATATTGCAAGACTCAATTCTAACGGAACACTTGACGATACTTTTAATCCTGATTCGAATGGTAGTTTACTATCCATTGCTATTCAGTCAGACGGCCGGATATTAATCGGTGGAACATTCTCGACCATTGGAGGTATAACAAGGAACCGCATTGCCCGGCTCAATACTGACGGAACACTTGATAATACATTTGATCCCGATGCAAATGATGAAGTCTGGTCCATTGCCATTCAGGACGATGGAAAGATACTTGCAGGAGGCCGGTTCACAACTATTGGAGGGTCGACAAGGAATCGGATAGCCCGGTTTAATGAAAACGGAACGATTGATAATACTTTTAACCCCGATGCAAATAATGTGGTTTTATCTGTGGCAGTCCAGAAAGATGGTATGATACTTATCGGAGGACAGTTCACAACCATTGGAGGTACAACAAGGAATCGTATTGCAAGGCTCAAAAACAATGGTAGCCTTGATACCTACAACCCGGATGTTAACAGTACTATTTATTGCATAGCATTACAGACTGATGGAAAGGTACTCCTTGGCGGAACTTTTACAACTATAGGAGGGACAGCAAGAAGCCGCATAGCCTGCCTCAATGTGGACGGCAACTTTGATGCCTCTTTTAATCCGGGTGCAAATAGTACTGTCTGGTCCATAGCAGTTCAGTCAGATAATAAGATACTTCTCGGCGGAGATTTCACTACCACGGGGGGGATAGTAAGGAACCGTATAGTAAGGATTTACGCTGGCGGAACCGTTGATGAGACACTTAACCCTGGTGCAAATAATTATGTCTATTCTATTGCCATGCAACCAGACAGCAAAATATTAGTCGGAGGATCCTTCAATACCATTGGTGGCACTGCAAGAAATAACATAGCAAGGCTCAATGCAGATGGAACGATTGATTTTACATTTAATCCAAATGCGAATGGATATATCATGTGTATTTCAGTTCAGCCAGATGGTAAGATATTTGTCGGGGGTAATTTTACTACCATTGGAGGTGAAACAAGGAACCGATTAGCAAGACTGAATGCTGACGGAACAATTGATGAAACATTTATTAATGCGAATATAAATAGTACTATAGCATCTATTGCAGTGCAAACAGATGGGAAGGTACTAATCGGTGGATGGTTTTCTTCCGTTGCAGGTACCCCCTGGTTAAGGATAGCAAGGCTAAATATTGACGGAACACATGATGAAACATTTAATCCAAATCCAAATGGCACTGTTCAATCAATTGTAATTCAGCCAGATGGTAAGATAATTGTCGGGGGTCAGTTCACTACAATAGTAAGTACAACAAGGAATCGTATTGCGAGGCTCAATCCTGACGGAACTCTTGATGAAACTTTTGATCCAAACGCGAATAATCCTGTTTTTTACATTGACATACAGTCAGATAGCAAAATATTAATCGGGGGGCAATTCACTACTGTTGGAGGAGTGACAAGGAATCGCATTGCAAGACTCAATGCCAACGGATCTCTTGATGCATTAAATCCCGAGGCAAATAGTACAGTCAATTATCTCGCCAGGCAGACTGACGGTAAGATACTGATAGGTGGAGAATTCACAACTATAGGATCGACAACAAGGAACCGCATAGCAAGACTTAATGAAGACGGAACACTTGATGATACTTTTAATCCCAATGCAAATGCCAGTCTTGTGACCATAGCAATGCAATCAGACGGCAAGATTCTTGCCGGAGGAAACTTCACCACTATTGGAGGTGCATCAAGAGACCGAATGGCAAGATTAACCACCACTTCTGCTGCATTCCAAAATCTTTATTCCGATACTTACGGGAGCACGATTACATGGATGAGAAGTGGTGCAGGACCCGAAGTCCGGGATGTGGTTTTTTACGGATCAACAGATATGGTGGTATGGTCGCCGCTAGGTAATGGTAGCAGGATCGGGGGCGGATGGGAAATCAATGGGCTCAACCTACCCGGCGGTATAAACTACTATTTGAAAGCACAGGGGAAAGTATACGGAGGTTTATATTGTGGCAGCACATCCTTAATTGAGTCCGTACGGAATATTTATTTTAATCCGGTACCGGCAATAATTTCACTTTCGCCAGATAATATAAACGAAGGTAGTTCAGGGTTCACTCTCACAATTAATGGATCCAATTTTGTTTCTGGCTCCGTAGCAAGATGGAAAGGCTCGGATCAGACTACTACATTTGTCAGCAGCACACAAATAACCGCATCCATTTCAGCTGGTGAAATTGCCTCTGAAGGTACCGCAGCCATTACTGTGTTCAATCCTTTGCCTGGCGGCGGAACATCAAATGAGGCAACATTTTCAATCAATCCTTTGCCTGGAGCGGCAGGCACAATAAGCGGATCAACAGCAGTCTGCCAAGGACAAAATTCAGAACTCTATGTTGTTCCGACAATTGCAGATGCGACATCATATATCTGGACATTACCCGGCGATGCGACAGGTACAAGTACAACCAACAGCATTAGTGTTAATTATGGAGCATCTGCCGTTTCAGGAAATATTGAAGTAAAAGGACGAAACTCCTATGGAGATGGCTTGCCTTCTTCAATCTATATCACTGTTAATCAGACTCCAGCGACACCTTCTATTACACAGTCAGAAAATGTGCTTACTTCTAGTGCAACAACAGGCAATCAATGGTATAATTCTTCAGGATTAATTATAGGAGCTACATTGCAAAATCATTTAGTTACAGAGGGTGATTCCTACTATGTAATTGTCACAATAGATGGTTGCAATTCAGCTCCTTCAAATACTATAAATGTTGTTATCTCAGAAGTTGAACCTGCTAAAGGAAATATAATTGCGGTTTATCCTAATCCTGTTAAGGATGAATTGATTATTGAATTAGTAGAATTATCGGGAACTGCTAAATTTGAAATACTAAATTCATTGGGACAAATTGTTTCTAGAGGAAATCTCCAAGATAGAACAGTTGTTTCTACAGCAAATTTCGTAAACGGGATTTACTTAATAAAAATTACTACTAAAAATACGATTGAATTTAGAAAAATTGTTAAGGAATAGCTATCCTCACAATTGGCAACTTGAAGGAATAGTTAGTAGTATAAAGTTCGTGCTCAATAAAAATATTCCAGGAAAAGGAAACAAATAAGCATAGATATATTTGTGTATTATGACTTTTTATATTTTCAGAGTATTACAGCGCAAATAAAGGAATCCTAAGTACCAGGTCGAATAGCTCCGAATCATGGTTAATAGTTGAGTCATGCTGCATTTTCTTTACTGTTGTTGCGAGATGGTTCTACCTCAACTTTAAAATCTCAAGAACCTCTAAAAATCAACAGTGCTAATTTTATCCATCCGGGAGATAAACCTGGGTGGTTGGATTTTTATTTGACTTGTATTCAACTAATTCATAACTTTAATTAAAATATTTGTCCTATGTCAAGTCTCATCCCGGGATATGAATATGACATCTGCATAAGCTATCGCCAGAAAGACAACAAATATGATAGTTGGTTAACGGAATTTGTTGATAATCTCAGACGCGAGTTAGTATCAATGTTTAAAGATGAGGTGAGTGTTTATTTTGACATCAATCCTCACGACGGACTCCTTGAAACACACGATGTAGACGAATCATTAAAGGAGAAACTAAAATGTTTAGTCCGCATCCCCATTGTTTCACGTACATATTGTGATCCAAATTCATTTGCCTGGGTGAATGAATTTAAGATATTTATTGAACTAGCTCTCAAGACCGATTCGGTTTAAAAGTAAAAATCCCCAACGGAAATGCAGCAAACAGGATTCTCCAGTCAGAATACATGATTTGGATAATGATGCACAAGAAAAACTAATTATAGATGAAGTTTCTGTAAAAAAAAGCAACTTATGATTTACTACTTGAGATGTTTCTGTTTCCGGCATTTAAATATGCTTTTTGTCCTTTTGGCAGGATTGAGCAGCGGTGCATTTGCCCAGCCTGAAATTTACTCCTTCGCGCCTGACTCTGGAAGCGTGGGTACCCTGGTAACTATCAACGGTACAGGATTAAGCGATCCGATATCCTTTACTATAGGTGGCACAGATGCTATAGTTATCTCGAACGATGGCAGCACTCTGGTGGGTATGGTGATGCCTGGGGCAAATACCGGTAATATTTCAATAACCACCGGTGGAGGTTCCACTAATAGTGAAGGTAATTTTTCAATAACACCTTCGCTTTCACCTACTATGCAACAAGGCAGTAAACTGGTTGGAACAGTAGCTTCGGAAAATCAATTTCAAGGCGAATCAGTATCTATAAGCGCCGATGGCAATACAGCTATAGTAGGTGGACCTTGTGATAATGATTATAAAGGAGCTGCATGGATTTATACCCGCAACAACAGAACCTGGACACAACAAGGCGATAAACTGGTTGGCACCAATAGTATCGGATATTCTTATCAAGGCAAGTCAGTATCACTCAGCGCCGATGGCAATACAGCTATTGTTGGTGGAAATAATGATAACAATGGTGTAGGAGCTGCCTGGATCTATACCCGCAGCGGCGGCACCTGGTCGCAGCAGGGCAGTAAACTAGTAGGGAATGATCCTGGTGGAACTTTTATATCTCAAGGTTCTTCAGTCTCTCTGAGCGCTGATGGCAATACAGCTATTGTTGGCGGAATTGGCGATGATGATCTTAAGGGAGCTGCATGGATCTATACCCGCAGCGGCGGCACCTGGACACAGCAAGGCAAAAAACTGGTAGGGAATGATTCTGATGGAACTTTTATATTTCAAGGTTCTTCAGTCTCTCTGAGCGCTGATGGCAATACAGCTATAGTAGGTGGGAATATTGATAACAATAATGTAGGAGCTGCCTGGATCTATACCCGCAGCGGCGGCACCTGGTCACAGCAGGGCAGTAAACTAGTAGGGAATGATTATGTGGAATATCCAAATCAAGGCACGTCAGTATCACTCAGCGCCGATGGCAATACAGCTATTGTTGGTGGAAATAATGATAACAATGGTGTAGGAGCTGCCTGGATCTATACCCGCAGCGGCGTCACCTGGTCGCAGCATGGCAATAAACTGGTTTGGAATGATTCTGATGGAACTAGTACATATCAAGGTTACTCAGTCTCTCTGAGCGCTGATGGCAATACAGCTATTGTTGGCGGATATGGCGATGATGATCTTAAGGGAGCTGCATGGATCTATACCCTTAGCGGCGGCGCCTGGACACAACAGGGCAGTAAACTGGTTGATAATGATTGTCCGGGAAGTCATCAAGGCTGGTCGGTCTCTCTGAGCGCTGATGGAAGTACAGCTTTAGTAGGCGGACCTTATGATGATGATCAAATCGGAGCTGCATGGGTTTATATACCAACACCACCTCCGCCAACAGTGAGCTCTTTCACTCCTGAATCGGGAAGCATAGGCACTCTTGTAACTATCAGTGGGACAGAATTATATGATCCTGTCGCATTTACAATTGGAGGCACAGATGCTTTAATTATTTCAAACGATGGAAGCACCCTGGTGGGTATGGTAATGCCCGGGGCAAACTCAGGCAATATTTCTATAACGACAGGCGGAGGTACCGTATATAGTGATGGTAATTTTACAGTAACACCCACACTTTTTCCTGCTGTGCAGCAGGGCAATAAACTGGTTGGAACTGGTTCTTCTGGTACTCTACAACAAGGCTATGCAGTATCTGTGAGTGCTGATGGCAACACTGCAATAGTAGGCGAGCCTTACGATAATTACCAAATAGGAGCTGCATGGATCTATACCCGCAGCAGTGGCTCCTGGGCACAACAACAGAAAATTGCAGGAACAGGTTATACAGGAACAAGCTATATTTATCAGGGCAGCTCAGTATCACTGAGCGCAGATGGCAATACAGCTATAATAGGCGGATATGGTGATAATAATAATACTGGAGCTGTCTGGATCTTTACACGCAGTAACGGAACCTGGTCGCAACAAGGCAATAAACTGGTTGGAACAGAAGCTGCGGTAAATCAATATCAAGGCTGGTCCGTATCTCTTAGCGCAGATGGCAATACAGCTATAATTGGAGGCTCTGGTTATAGTGATAACAAAGGAGCTGCATGGATCTTCTCCCGAAGTGGAGGGACATGGACAGAACAATCTAAGTTGGTTGATGATGATTTTTTGGGAACTCCATGGAGAGGCACCTCAGTATCTCTCAGCGCTGATGGCAATACAGCTATTGTAGGTGGAAATAATGATAACAGTGGTGTAGGAGCTGCATGGATCTGGACCCGCAGTGGCGAGACCTGGACAAAACAATCTAAACTGGTCGCGGAGGATCATATCGGTGCTTCAAAGCAAGGTCAATCAGTCTCTCTCAGTGCCGATGGCAATACAGTTATAGTAGGTGGACATAATGATAATAGTGCTATAGGAGCTGCATGGATATGGACCCGCATTGGCGAGACCTGGACAGAACAATCTAAACTGGTCGCGGAGGATCATTCTGGAGCTTCAAATCAAGGTTTTTCAGTCTTTCTGAGTGCAGATGGAAATACAGCTTTAATGGGTGGACGTTATGATGACAGCAACAAAGGAGCTGCATGGATATGGACCCGTAGTGGTGAGACCTGGACAAAACAAACTAAACTGGTTGATAATGATTGTCCGGGAAGTCATCAAGGCTGGTCGGTCTCTCTGAGCGCTGATGGAAGTACAGCTTTAGTAGGCGGACCTTATGATGATGATCAAATCGGAGCTGCATGGGTTTATATACCAACACCTCCGCCAACAGTGAGCTCTTTCACTCCTGCTTCGGGAAGTGCAGGTACCCTGGTTACCATAAACGGAGCTTATTTAGGTAATCCTACCGCATTTACTATAGGTGGTAATGCAGCTATCGTTATTTCAAATGATGGAAGCACACTGGTGGGTATGGTAATGCCAGGGGCAACTACAGGCATTATTTCTATTAGTACTGACAGAGGTACCGTTAATAGTGCCGGTAACTTTACGGTTACATCTTCGCTTCCCCCTACTGCCCAACAAGGCAGTAAACTGGTAGGAACAGGTGGTGTTGCTGGAATTCAAAGACAAGGTATGTCAGTTTCTCTCAGCGCTGATGGAAATACAGCTATTGTTGGTGGATATGGTGATAATGATTATATAGGAGCTGCATGGATTTATACCCGCAACAACGGAACCTGGACACAACAAGGCAATAAACTGGTTGCTAATGATTTTGTCGGAAAGGCACAACAAGGTGTTTCAGTATCTCTGAGTGCCGATGGCAATACAGCTATTGTTGGTGGAAATGGTGATAATTCTAATATTGGTGCTGCATGGATCTATACACGAACCGGAAGCACCTGGTCGCAACAGGGCAAGAAATTGGAAGGAAATGATGACATCGGAGCTTCATCACATGGCAATTCAGTCTCTCTCAGCGCTGATGGCAATACAGCTATTGTAGGTGGATTTCGTGATAATTCTAATATTGGTGCTGCATGGATCTATACACGAACCGGAAGCACCTGGACGCAACAGGGCAGTAAACTGGTTGGCACCAATAGTATTGGATATTCTTACCAAGGCTATTCCGTATCTATAAGCGCCGATGGCAATACAGCTATTATAGGCGGAAATGGTGATAACAGTAATATAGGAGCTGCATGGATTTTTACCCGCTCCGGGAGCATCTGGACTCAACAAGGTAATAAACTGATCGGGACAGATTATATAGGAGAAAACAATATATATCAAGGTCAATCAGTATCTTTGAGTGCCGATGGCAGTACAGCCATTGTAGGGGGACGCGCTGATAAAGTAGCGATAGGCGCTGCATGGGTATATACCCGCACAGGTAACACATGGACGCAACAGGGCAATAAACTGGTTGGAACAGGTTATTCCGGATCATCCCCAAGGCAAGGTTATTCAGTAGGACTAAGCGCCGATGGCAATACAGCTATTATAGGTGGATATGGTGATGATAGTTCTATTGGAGCTGCATGGATCTTTACACGCAGCAGTGGCATCTGGTCGCAACAAGGCGATAAACTGGTTGGAACAGTAGCTGCGGAAAATCAATATCAAGGCTGTTCAGTCTCTCTCAGCACTGATGGCAATACAGCTATAGTAGGTGGATATGGTGATAACAATGGTAAAGGTGCTGCATGGGTTTTTGCACCCTTGCCGGCTCCTCTTGCCACAGGTGCAACAAACATTTTAACAGATGGTTTCACTGCCAACTGGAATGCTTCAACAGACGCAACAGGTTACTATATAGATGTAGCATCTGATGAAGGATTCACGACATTAATTAATAACAGCGGGTCAGGAAACGAGGATGTCGGAGATGTTTTAACAATAACGGCAACCGGTCTGACTGCCGGGACTGCTTATTATTACCGTCTGAGAGCTTATAAAGGAGATGTTACAAGCACAAGTAGCAACGTAATAACAGTTACTACTCTTCAGACCCAAACAATTACTTTCGGCGCATTGGATACCAAAACCTATGGTGATGCACCTTTTACACTGTCTGCCACAGGTGGAGGTTCAGGAAATTCCGTTACTTTCTCCAGCTCTGATGAGACCATTGCCACCTGTACAGGGACTAATGGTGAAACAGTTACTATTTTAAAGGCAGGTTCTTGCTCAATTTATGCGAACCAGGCAGGAAATTCAGCTTATGCTCCGGCACCACAGGCGGAACAAACACTTACTGTAAACAAAGCTGATCCTGTTATTACCTGGAGTGATCCTGACGACATTGAAGAGGGTACCGCTTTAAGTACTGTTCAGTTAAATGCAACAGCCGATGCTCCGGGTACATTCACATACACCCCGCCGGCCGGAACAATTTTGAGTGCAGGAGTTGACCAATCCTTATATGTACTTTTTGTACCTGATGACTTGGTAAATTACAACAATGCGGACAAAACAGTCCACATTACTGTTACAGTAATAACAGATGTTGAACATGTGAGCGAAAGCATAGTAACGCTCTATCCGAATCCGGCAAAAGGAATTATTACTATTTCAGGACTGGCTGAAATTACTGACAGGCAAATTGTTCGTTTGTCGGTTTCAGATAACTCCGGTAAAATTCTCATTCAGAAAAATCTTGAAAGGAAAATCAGCTCGGAAATCATTGATATAAGTTCGCTTGCTGATGGTATTTATTTAATTATCCTTCAAACAGATAAAGAAAAGATTGTAAAGCGTTTTGTAAAGCAATAAGAAAGTACAATGGGAAAAACTCTTCTGACATTCGTTGCTCTTGGCATATTCGGCTTCGGATCGCTGGTACGGGCACAGGAGGCCATCCCTGCTTCGGGCGGAAATTCAACAGGGACCGGCGGTACTTCAAGTTATACCGTCGACCAGGTCGATTATGCCAGTTATTATGACTCCGACGGTAAACTTAACGCCGGAGTTCAGCAGCCATTTGAAATATCGGAAATAACAGGCATAGAAGAAGCGTCAGGAATTATTCTTGAATGTTCGGCATTTCCAAATCCTACAACTGATTTCCTGATGATAAAAGTTGAAAACTATGACAGTAAGGACTTGTCGTATAGACTCTATGATATCAATGGGAACCTTTTAGAAAACAAAAAAAACAGGAAATGAAACGCAGATATCAATGGTAAAATTTATCCCCGGAACATATTTTATAAAAATAACAGGGAATAAGATAGAATTTAAAACCTTCAAGATCATTAAAAACTAATCAGGTATAAAAAAATATATTTTCTTGTTTTGGCATCTTTCTATGTTTTTAGTATTTTTTCCCAATCACCTGAGATGATGAGTTACCAGGCAGTTGTACTTGGTGAAATTGTGGATTAGGTCTTTACAATTGAACTGGTTGATGATCTAGCAACTGAGGCAGAATCAACTCTTAAAGGACTAGGTTACAATAATATATCTGTGAGATCAGGAGATGGATACAATGGATGGCCTGAAAAAGCTCCTTTTGATATTATTATAGTGACAGCTGCGGCGGCCAGCATACCTGAACCTCTTATAGCTCAGCTTGCAGAAGGAGGCAGGCTGGTAATCCCGGTTGGATCACCCGGAGGCTTGCAGGAATTGAAGCTTGTGACAAAAAGAAAAGGAAAAGTCAATACGGAAAAGCTTATCTACGTAAGATTTGTACCGTTTAAAAGGAAACCCGGAAGCTCTCTCTATTAGTTGACTTGCATTATTCTATTGTATAACTTTGAGTTATGATAAAAAAAGCCCTGGGGATATCCTGTGTACTTTTTTTTGTATTATTCTTCATTTCTGACTGTACGAAGAAGGATGAAATACCTGAGAGAACAATCCTATCTGGAACAATAATTGATCAGGTGACCAAGCAACCGATTGAAGGGGCATCTGTTTATCTGGGAAATCTACCTGCGAATCCTACTCCAAATGATGAATTTATTTTACCTGTTTTAATTTCGACAACCGATCAGAACGGGCATTTTTCAGGTTATGTTTTTACATCCTCTATTACCTATGTTGCAGTAATTAATAGACTCAACCCATTTATTTATGCAGCTAAGAGTGGTTACATTGGCAGTGATTATTCTGCTGTATCCTGGCTAAATGCAGGTCATTCATTCGATCTATCACTTTATCATCCAGCCAAACTTATAATTTATGTCTGGAATGATACGATAAGTAATAATATAGATGAAGCTTTTTTCGGGATAGCTGAATCAAGTACTGATTTCAAATATTATCCAGGTTTTATTGGAAGGAAAAATGGTGATACACCTCTTATTACTAAATATTGTAGCGGAAGAAAATTTAATCAGAATTTTGAGTTCTACCCTTTATGGGGCAATCTTAATTATACCATATATTTCAATCCGGTTAATCCTGATGATGCTAAGGTTGTAACAGTGCAACCAGATACTGCAAAATACTTCTCAATATCATTCTAGCCATTTAAGAGCTTCAGATAAACAGAAATCTGGAGTATTCTTTTTATCATATAAATTTGTTTAATTCATTGATAATGATTAACTTTAAATATGATAGAAGTTAGTTTATATAATAATGATAACTGGCCTAAAGATACTAGGTTTAAGCCCACGGGTAAGCAGTCTAAGCCTATCCATGTGAAGGGTAATGCGAACGGTGATGTAACTGTATTTCCTTCAATCTTTGAGCCTCTGAAGCCTTCATGTTCATCCCTGGAAGATGTCATTAAAAGGATAAGAAATGGTCATAGTAGGTTGATAGTTGAACAAGTAAGGGGTGCGGTCAGTAAGTCAGAGCGTGAAAGACTTAAGAAGCGACTGCCTGCAATCTGTTTTTCTGGCACATTCACTCAAAGAAATGACAATTCACTTGTTAATCATTCAGGATTTGCCGTACTAGATTATGAAGATGTACCGGCCTCATTCAAGTCAATCATCTGTAAGAATCCCTATGTAAGAGCTTGCTTTGTTTCACCTACCGGAACCGGCCTAAAGGTCGTTATTAAGATTATGGGAGAACATACTGATACTTGCAGAAGGCTGGGTGAATATTTCCCTTCAGATGGATTGCATCTTCAAACAGATGTTTCAAGAGTTTGTTTTGAGTCCTGGGATTCTGATATATATTACAATTCTGATTCTGCTGTATTTAAAGCGATTTAAGGCACTTTCTCTTTTGTGAAAGAAATACAGCTTAGTTGTTTTTTAGGACTATACAAATAAAAAGCACCAGGGAGCAATAATTAATATAACTCCCTGATTGCCTTGTGATTCCGGAGCGACTCGAACGCTCGACCCACAGCTTAGAAGGCTGTTGCTCTATCCAACTGAGCTACGGAACCTTATTATGTATAACTCTCAACTATCCCGTTTAACTTTAACTGCTCTATCCAATCCCGAAAAACAGAAATCTTTGATTTCTTTGTTTTTCGAGGATCCTCGATTTGATTACGAAGTCATTTGACTTCGTTCAAATCGGGACTGAGCTACGGAACCTTTTTACGGCTGCAAAAATACATTTTTTTTCAATTCCTGCAATCCGATTTTCCAATTGGTTTACAGATTGGATATTTGGAAGGAATTAAATGCTTTTCATAAAATTTACCAATCCCTTGCTGTCAATAATCTGCTTTAGCTTATCAGGAAGAGGCTTAAAGGTAAATATTTCATCCCCAACCGAAATCTTTCCGGTCTCAAAATCTATCTGTACTTTTTCTCCTTTTCGGTATGTCTCGACAGCTTTTTTATGCACAATAAGAATTAATCCCTGATTTATTGATGACCTGAAGAAGATTCTGTTAACTGATTTGGCGATTATAGCTTTTATACCTGCATGAGCAAGACCAACTGAGGGATGTTCACGCGAAGAGCCACATCCAAAGTTCTCGCCTGCCAGGATAATATCGCCGGCAGTTACACTTTTTGAGAATTCAGGATCAAAATCCTCGAACAGATGTGGCATTATTCCTTCAGCATCTGTACTTAGTATATTATATGTGTACTTACCTGAAAACATCAGATCGGTATTGAGATTATCCACATCGGAATAATTCCATACCGCTCCATTTTTCCTGAAATCACCGGGAGTGATATTAATCAGTTCACTCTGTGATACTTTAAAAGGAAATTTATGATTTCCATTTTCAGGCCTTGGATCAGTGATCACCCCTGCTAATGCTGAAGCAGCAACTGTCGCAGGTGAGGCAAGATATATTTTTGCCTCCTTATTGCCCATTCTTCCGGAGAAATTACGGTTTGCCGTTGATATAACTGTATGACCACTGGCAGGAATTCCCTGTCCTGTTCCCAGGCATGGGCCGCAAGAGGGAGTCAGTACGTTAGCTCCTGCCTCAAGAAATGTTGTAATAATCCCTTCTTCAATTGCCTGAAGATAGATCATTTTTGAAGCTGGAATAATATTCAGCTGGAAACCTTTCCTTATCTTTTTTCCCTTTAAAATACCAGCGGCAATCCGGAGATCTTCAATTCTTCCATTAGTACATGTACCAATAAGTCCTTCATTTACCGGGGTAGCTGCTGCTTCTGAAACCGAAATAACATTATCCACATGATGCGGAGCTGCTACAACAGGAAAGATATCATTAATATCGATATTAATTTCCCTGATATACTCTGCATCATTATCAGCCCATATACCCTTTATTTCCTTGCCATAGAATGCGGAAAGAATCTCATCAGCCGGAAATACTGCATTCTTGGCTCCCATCTCCGATGCCATGTTTGAAAGTACCATCCTGTCAGCAATACTCAGGTTTTTTACTCCTTCGCCATGATATTCTACTGACATATAGTTTGCTCCGTCCGAGCCGATCATACCTATAATCCATAAGGCAAGATCTTTGGAAGAAACATTTTGAGCCAGTTTCCCGCTCAAGGTTATTTTTATGGATCCCGGCACCATGAACCAGGTCTCCCCTCTTTTCCATATCCCTGCAGATTCAGTCCTGTCAATTCCGGCTGCAAATGCATTGAAAGCACCGGCTGTTGATGTATGACTATCACTTCCTACTATAATCATACCAGGCATTGCATGATAAGACATTAGCTGATGACAAATACCGTTCCCGACATCATAAAATTTTGCAACATTCTGCTGTTCAATAAGATTCCTTATTTCCTGATATTGGTTTGCTAGCTTTGCATCAGCAGGAGGAGCATTATGATCAAGTACAACCAGCAACTGATTTTGATCAAAAAACGACTTCCCTCCCATTTTTTGAAATGTTTTAAATATACTTGAGGTGTTGTCATGTGTCAGAATAATATCGGGTTTTGCAAAAACAATTGCACCTTCGGGAGCATTGAATATCTTCTCAACAAATGTTTTCGGAGTATGTCTGTTCATATTAATAACTATTTAAGTATATTGATCAGCAGATATTTACAATCAGCCAAGCAATCCGCCTCTCAGATAAATCTCATACTGAACATCAGAAAAAGGTTCAGAGGTAAGCATAATTCCGGTTCTGAGATTAAATATTTCTCCTTTATTGAAATCCAATCTGATAATATCTCTATCAATAAAATCAGAATCGTGTATTGAGCTGGAAACAATTACAGGGAAAGCTGCATTTATTGCATTTCTCTCATATATTGCACCAAATGATTCAGCAATAATTGCCTGAATGCCAAGCGAACGGAAACAATCTACAGCCTGCTGACGTGAACTGCCACATCCAAAATTAAGGCCTGTAATCAAAATATCTCCCGGTTTTGCCCGTTGAGCAAAATCTTCATATCCTTTAAGATTGTTGAACGTATATTGTCCCATTTCCTTTATATCCGTTACTGAAAGATACCTGTTATGGAATATCATATCAGTATCTATATTATCCCTTCGGATAATCCAAATACTGCCTTCAATTATGTTATCATGGAGCATTTTAAAATTTTCCTGATTTTTCACAATTGGATCCGTTGCTTTTTGCTGTGTCTTAAAAAATAACTTTGGTTCAGAGGGTATTAGATCAGGTGTTGTTATATAACCTGCAACTGCTGAAGAGGTCACCACTTCAGGAGAAGAGAGATACACACTTCCTTTTCCCTGTTTCCCTGGAAAATTTCTATTCCCTGTACTTATGGTAATTTCTCCGGGACCATTTTGTCCTACCTGTCCTGCGGCACACCCTGCACAACCGGCATTTGAAACAAGCGCCCCTGCTTTTTTAAATATTTCCAGAAGACCCTTATTGAGAGCTTCCTTCCATATTGAATCAGTAGCCGGAACAATTTTGAGTATCACTCCCGGTGCTACTGTCCTGTTTAGTAAAATTTTTGCAGTTGCTTCCAAATCTTCCATTCGTCCATTAGTACAACTGCCAATAAAAGCTGAATCAATTTTTTGTCCTATTACTTCTGAAACAGATACAGTATCATGAGGTTCCCCGGGTCTTGAAACAAGCGTTTTGAATTCGCTTATATCAATATGGAATATCTTTTCATAGCTGGCATCAGTATCAGCTAAGAGAGGAGAAAATTCATTATTTGTCCTTGCCGAACAATATGAAATTATTTCCTTTGACGGAGGGAATAGTATTATTATAGCTCCCATCTCTGTTGCCATTGACGAGATAGTAATTCTTTTGTCAAGTGACATTATATCAACAGAAGGCCCATATAGTTCAATTGAACGGCCAAGAAGTGAATTTGCCCCGAAAATTTTCAGAAGATTCAGTATAACATCTTTGGCAGTGATATTTGAAGGCATAGTTCCGTCAAAGATTATCTTTACTGATTGAGGAACTTTAAACCAGACTTTACCATTATGCCAGGCAGCAGCAATATCCATATCACCCATGCCCTGGCCGAAAGCACCTACTGCCCCAAGAATATTAGCATGAGAATCAGTTGATACTGCAGTTGAGCCCGGAAATACATGTCCCTGATCAATAAGAATATGAGTCCCTATTCCTGCATTGATATCATAAACCTTTATCCCATTCTCCCGGGCATACAACCTGCAAACATGCTGATTAACAGCATATTTCTGATCAGACCCTGTAGGATTGCAATCAAATGTAAAGAATGTTTTTAATGGATCGAAAACGGTCAGCCCATTATCGTTGAGGTTTTTTATCACATTTGCACCGCCAAAATCACGTGCAACCCGGCAGTCAATCTCTATATCAATTATATCTCCAGGTTTAACAATCTCTTTTTTTGAATGCAAAGCAAGTATTTTCTCGAGCAATGTCATAGGCATAACTGATACATTTTTGAATATTACGAATAGTGTTCAGGGATATTTTCGGAATCACATAAACTGAGCTCTGTAATCCCGTGGAGCAAGGCCCTCAGCTTTTCTGAACTGTTTGTTAAAGTTTGAAATACTTCCAAACCCACATTCCAAAGCAATATCCTGAACCTGATGATCTGTTTCCCGCAGAAGATAACATGCTTTATTGGTTCTTACACGATTAAGATATTCAACGAAACAGGCACCACAGTTCTTTTTAAAATAACGACTGAATGAAAAGGGACTCATCCTTGCAATTTTTGCCACTTTTTTGAGAGAGATCGGTTTGAAGTAATTCTCCCTTATATAAGTATAGACATCTGTCATTTTTTTATTTCCCTTCTCATCAAAAGACATCTTATAATTTTCAGAGCACAGAAATACTTTCTTTTCTGATTTGGTTAAAATATTAAGGACGTTAAAGAAGTCAAGCATTTTATCCAAGCTCTTATTACCTATCATCTGAACCAGGTGTTTTTCCGTCTTTTTTGCATCTTCAACTGAGAAGGCTATACCACGTTCAGCATCTACAAGTAATTGTTTTAAAGAAGACATTTCATATTGAGATAGCATTGGCTCACCAAAAGACGAGCTCTTGAAATGCACCATAATACCATGTTTTTCAGGAAGAGTATTATACTGTTTGTAGTAATTCCAGCTATGAGGTATATTACCTGCAATAAGTACCATATCATACTGATCGAATAGTTCTGCACTGTCACCTATAATTCTGGTACCATTACTCTTCATGTTCAGAACAAGTTCATATTCAGGATGAAAATGCCACATACCTCCTGAATCGTTTATATAGCATGCCTGGAATCCACCTCCATCATCATAAGAAATATTTTCAAGTTCTGCCACCATAACCCAATGAGATTTTGTTGTTCATTAGTATCAAATTTAAGCATATTTTTTTCAAAACTTAGTATCAAAATGTCACAATAAAACGTCAGATATTTTTGTTTTAATTATTAATTGTGTAAATTTGAATTTAGCTCATGCTAATAGCCTTAAGAGGAGATGAGCGAGGGTAGGAAGTGAAATCAACAGGATTGTATTGCAGACATTGACTTTCACATCAGAAACCTGAGGTAAAGCGCCAGCTTACTATGGTTTCATCCTTTTATCAGACAGTAGATACGGGAATTATCTCACTAATAAGACCCGCCTATGGATTATCACTGCTACCCTTTCTCCTCTTTTTTCTTATGTTGTAATAATTCCCGGAATAGAATTCTTTTTTGATACATCATTATAAAATAATTTTATCTTTGATTATCTCTATAGGGTAATTATATAACTGGATCCGTATTGTCTTATGAAGACTTATATTAAAAGAAGGGAGAAAAACACTCACCTTGTTGTTTTTTTTGGTGGATGGGGAACAGATGAAAACATGTTTACTCCTCTGTGCAGCGATGATTTTGATTTTATAATGTTTTATAACTATTCTGCAGATGAAGCTCTTGTACTTCCTGAAACCAAGACTTATGAACGAATAACGCTCATTGGATGGTCCCTTGGTGTGTGGGCGGCTGAATTTTTTGCATCAAAAACGAAAATTATTCCTGATATTTCAATAGCAGTAAATGGAACCCCGCTACCTGCAGATAACCAATACGGAATCCCTATTTCTGTTTTTGAAGGAACCATGAACAATATAACAGAGGAGAACATGGACAAATTCTATCTGAGAGTTTTTGGTGACAAGAAGGCATATCTTATTAACAGTAAAAGAGTTCCTAAGAGAACAATAAAATCCCTTCAGGATGAACTCAGATGGCTGTATAACAGGATAATGGAGCAAAATGAATCCGATTTTAAATGGACTTATGCAGTAACCGGTAAGGAAGACCGAGTATTTCCATCTGAGAATCTTATAAGCTACTGGGAAAAGATTACTGAAACAAGGCATATTGTTGTCTCAATGCCACATTACTTCTTTCACAACTGGAATTCGTTTACTGGATTTATCAAATTTGTAGAAAACTATGTCCCTGGAAAACCAAATAAATCTGAAAGAAAAACTAAAGATTTTTGATAAGTACGTTTGAATCAGATTTTGTAATCATCCTGTCGAATTTATCGAGCATTGCAATCACCTTTTCATATTCTTTATTCTTTCTGACATTAATCTGTTCATTGCCATGCTTATCGATTCTTGAGAAAACATAACTCACAGAAAGTTTATTTATATCCAGTGCTGGTTGATAAAGTCTCTCTTTCTTTTGATTTTCATGCACCACAGAAACCAGGGTCACATCATGAAGATCCTGTAGGATATCACTTACAAGCCTGACCGGCAGTTTAAGCTGAATTGCTATGTTTTCAGCACTGACAGGAGGTTCTCCAACTTCAAATTTATTAATAATAATATGCAGTATCATCAGAACAAGTGCACGTTTCTGATAATGGCTGATATCAAGTGATTCAGATTCAAATTCATAATTTGAAATATTCTGATTTGCAAAAGATAATTCAGCACCTAGCAGGACTATGAGCCAGGTATACTGCAGCCAGAGTATAAACAGCGGAATAGCAGCAAAACTTCCATATATAGCACTCAGTTTTGTTATACCAAACTGAAGGTCGATATATACCCATTGAAGAATCTGAACAGCCGTACCTGATATAATACCTGAGATAAGAGCCGGTACAAACCGGACCTTTGTATTTGGCATAATCATGAATAAGACTGTCATCACAAACCATGTCAGAAAGTAAGGTGCAAACTTAAAGGTGAATGAAACCAGAGGTTTGAAAAAATCAAGGATCGGAGCTTTTGTCATAAATTCTGTCAGGTAGGTAGAAATAAAAACAGTAATACTGCTTGACAGAATAATAAATACAGGCGCAATTAACATTATTGTCAGGTAGTCTGTAAATTTCCTGTACCAGGGTCTTGCTGATCTGATTTGCCAGATATGATTGAAAGAGCTTTCAATATGGTTCAGCAGTGACATGACAGACCAGAAAAGAATTACCATTCCAACTCCTGCAAGGTATCCACCTCTGGTTTCGTCAAGGGCACTCCTGGCGCTCTGCAGAAGCCAGTTCAACACCTCCTGATGCGAGGCAAATTCCTTGGTTACTAAAGATTCAAGATTCTGATCTAGCCCAAACCCTTTGGCAATAGCAAAAGCGATAGCAACCACAGGTATAACAGACAAGAGAGAATAGTATGTCAGTGCAGAAGCTCTAAGCTGAACTTTATCTGCTGAGAATCCTCTGGCAGCTATCATCACTATCCTTAATTGCTTAATTAGAAATGTCTTCCCCATTGAAATCTCATTAAGAAGAGAATGCCAGATCATTTCATTAATGCGCTTGATCTGGGTTAGTGCCCAGGATACAGGTTGTGCCATATTGTACAGATTATATTCAAATATACAAAATTGTGCTAATTTCACTTGAAAATATCAGTTGAATGAGAATTGAGATTGTTGAATTCGTTGAAGGTGCCAGGAAGGCGGAGGGTTTAGCCGTTATTATTGATGTATTCAGGGCATTTTCGGTTGAATGCTATGCGTATGATGCCGGAGCAGTTCAAATTATTGCCACATCTGAGGTTGAAGAGGCTTTTAGACTTAAGAATCAATACTCGAATTCTATTCTTGTTGGTGAGAGGGATGAAAAAAAGATTCCCGGATTTGACATTGGTAACAGTCCTACCGAGATCATTAAAACTAATCTATCAGGAAAAACAGTTATCCACACCACTACCGCAGGAACTCAGGGACTCATTAATGCTGAAAAAGCAGATACTATTATCACAGGAAGCTTTGTAAATGCAGGTGCCGTGGTCAGATATATCAGGCATCTGGATCCTGAAGTTGTTTATCTGGTGGCGATGGGATACCGTGCATCAGTGACATCTGAAGAAGATATTTTATGCGCCGAACTTATAAGTGAAAGATTAAAAGGCGGTTCATCAATAAATGACAAAACAATTGCTTCGCTTAAGCACACTTCAGGAAAGAGATTTTTCAATATTGAAAATATTAATTTTTCCCCTCCAACAGATTTCTTTCTTTGTACAATGACCGACAGGTTCAGTTTTGTGCTTGAGGCTCTTAGAAGGCCCGACGGAAATGTTTCTATTATAAAAAAAGATATATAAGTTTAATGCCAGGCTATCGCGAATGGCATAAAATAAATTTATCTATTATCTTGTTCGCAATGTAGATTACTGGCAAAATTCCGTAATCAGAAGATGGCCATAATGTTTTTTCTTCTGTGTATCTCCCTGTAAGTACAGAACATAGTCATCCTGTAAAATACAAAGAAATAATTTGATCCTTTACCTGATTCAAGACTCATCTCCATCCTTTCCCTGTACCTTATAAAAATTCCAGCCAGCAGGAGTGTAAGTCGTAAGAACCAAAGGCGGCGATATGACCGCAACATGGTAAGAGTGCTGCAAAAGCTCTTTTTGTCTGTTACCTTATCGTAAAGCATACTTAAATTCTCTATACTCAGCTTAACCTTGTCAAGGTACTCCCTGTTTGATTCGAGTCCTTCATGTAAAAGGCTGTTATCAATATGGAAAATATTTATTCCGGCATTTTTAAGCTGATAGCTAAGAAGAGTGTCTTCATGTCCATATTGCTTTAGATCTTCATAAAAGCGTATCTTTGAAAATACTGATTTTGCAATCAGAACATTAAATGTGGAGAAATCAGTATGAGGTCGTTTGTTTCTTTCTGAGGCCTTGTTTTCTTCCCTCCATTTTCCATATTTCCATCTGAGTAATTTGTCGGGGTCTCCCGGAGGACTACCGGAATAGGTAATTCCGCCGCAAATAACCTGTTCTGTTCCCACTGCAGCTACATATTTCAACAGGTATGATTCAGCAGTACCAGAAAGCATCATATCAGCATCGATAAAAAGAAGATAGTCACCTATTGCTTCCATGGCAAGCTTGTTACGGGTTGCTGCTCTGCCTATGTTTTTATCTGAAGAGATTACTCTGACTCCGTTTCCTTCAAGTGCCTGTAATTTGTTTTTAAATTCAGGTGATGATGCATCGTCACCTATAAGTATTTCACAAAACTCAGGAACTTTCCCCATGGCTCCTCTCATGCTATGAACAAGTGCAACAACGTCGTAATTACATACTGGAATAAGCAGTGAGATCTTCATTTTATGGTCTTCATTATTAAATCAAAAATACAACATATTTTCTTAATAATAAATCTGAAACTTTTGGCAAAGATATTGCAATAGCTAATTTTGCGTATGTTTTTCTAAATAAGATCACTTATGAGAAAATTCAAACTGGTTATATTTATTTCTCTGATTCCAACCTTGATTTTCGGTCAGTTAAAGTCTGGATATGAGATTAGTCTCACCATAAACGGCCTGAGAGACTCTTCTGTTTACCTTGCATATCACCTTGGCGACAAACAATATATAAGTGACACAATCAAACTTGATATTTCAGGCAAAGCAATTATTAAAGGTCAGGAGCAATTACCGCAGGGAATTTACATGATAGTTTTTCCGGGAAGGAATTATTTCGAGATGCTTATGTCAACGGACCAGATATTCAGTGTAAGCTGCAATTATAAAGACTACTTCAATACACTTAAGTTTGATGATTCAGATGAAAATACTTCATTTATAGCTTACCAGAAAAATTGGGGAAAGCTGCAGGAACAAATGTCAGCTCTTGTAAAACGCGGACAGAACAATAAAGATAACAAGGATTCACTTAATGTCATTAATGAAGCACAGGTTGTGCAGGAGAAGATAATGAAGGATTATCTTAACAGTGTGATAAATGAGAATAAAGGCAATATGCTGGGTACGCTTGTCAAAGCGATTTTACCTATAGAAATCCCTGAATTTCAGATTACGGCTTCAACTAAAAATCCTGATTCACTCAGATGGGTACTAAATTATAACTATAATAAGGACCATTTCTTTGACGGCATCAGTTTAACGGATGAACGTCTTATAAGAACACCAATCCTGCATGCCAAGCTCAATACATTCTTCACCAATGTGGTTATCCAGGCTCCCGATTCGATAAACAAAGAAATTGACAGAATAATGGTCAGGTGCAAGGATAATTATAAAGTATTTCAGTTTGTTTCAGTTTTTCTTTTCAATCACTTCCGAACCAGCGAGATAATGGGTCATGATGCAGTTATGGTGAAGCTTGCAGATGATATTTACCTTACAAACAAAGCTGACTGGGTCACTAAGGAGTTTAAAGATGACCTTCGTAAACAGATAGAGTTAATCAGACCAAACCTGATAGGGAAAAAAGCTCAAAACCTGGTTATGGATTCATATAAGGGAATTTTTGTATCGCTGTATGATGTAAACAAGGAATTCACTATTCTTTATTTCTGGGAACCTGATTGCGGACATTGCAAGGAAGCTACTCCCAAACTTAAAGCATATTATGAGAAGGCCAAGAATGACAACATAGAAATATTTGCTGTTTGTACCACAGCAGAGAAGGAAAAATGGTCAAAGTACATTGAGGAGAATCAACTCACCTGGATAAATGGGTGGGATCCAACGAGGAGTTCCCACTTTGATTACTATTATAATATACAGTCAACTCCAATGGTTTACATTCTGGACAGGGATAAGAAGATAATTGCAAAGAAGTTATCTGTTGAGAATATCGGTTCTTTCATCGATAATTACCGAAAATACTTCAGATAGAAGGCTGCTTAAGGCTGCTTAAAGCACCGGCCAGATCATAAACAGTTTTGTACTCTGATGTGATATCTCCTTTTACAAGGTACCAGTTTTTGTAATTCCCTGATGGTACAATAATATATGGATCAGTTTTTTCCTTTGAAACGGAAAACCCTGACCTGTTAACTGCTTTTTCTGTCCAGTGCCGGAATATCCCCTCCCCTTCTATATAAATAGCACTTTGCTTATTGCTCAATAAGGTAAAGGTTCCATGGTCTGAATTATAATGTGCCGGTGATGAGTCAAATATATGGTCAAATTCTCCCTGGATCATAAGATCCTCAGGAGCTCCTTCAATAAGGCTTTTATCTTTAAGAAGCCAGATTTTATCCGCCTGGCTTAATGCCATCTGAAGATCGTGTGTTGAGAAAATAATTGTTTTACCAGACGATTTTGCAAGGTTATGTAGCAGATGGAGTATTTCAAATTTACTTCCGATATCAAGGAAGGCCGTTGGCTCATCCATAACCATTAATCGAGTATCCTGGGCAAGTATTCGTGCAATCATTGCTCTTTGCCTCTCACCATCAGATAATTCACTAATAAATCGCGACGAGAATGATGTCATTCCAGTATTCCTGATAGCATCCATAATTTTGTTATGGTTTTCCTGGTCTATTCTTCCTGACCAGTTTGTATACGGATATCGTCCAAGGGCAACAAGATCATAAACATTCATGTTAGTTGCCCTGACTATTTCTGTTGATATAAAACCTGCTTTCCTTGCAAGTTCCAGGCGTGTATACTCAAGAATATTTTTCCCCTCATATAGTATTTTACCTCCGAGTGTTGGTTGAAGCCCGATGATTGTCCTTAGCAAAGTGCTTTTGCCCACACCGTTTTTCCCGATTACTGCAATCAACTCTCCCTTTAAAGCTGTCGAATTTAGTTCATTCATAATGACCTTTTCTTTACCTCCGGTATGATAACCGATACAGAGAGTTTCAAGGGTCACTATTTTTTCTTTCTTTTCCATTAGTAAATACCAGAGTATTTTCTGTTCCTCAGAATGACCCAGATAACAACTGGAATGCCAATAAGTGATGTTACTGCATTCAGTGGAAGCACCTTTTCTGATCCTGGAAGCTGAGAAATAATATCACTTATGAGCATTACTGCTCCACCAATAAATATAGTACCAGGTATCAGTATTTTATGATCTGATGTTCTGAACAATATCCTTGCCATATGCGGAACTGCTATCCCTATAAAACCAATCGGTCCGCAAAATGCAGTAACACTTCCGGCAAGAATACTAGTGCAGGTAAATACCACTACTCTGGCTAACTTTACATTGAGGCCAATACTTCCTGCATAGTTCTCCCCCAGTAACAACGCATTAAGCATCTTCGAAGAGATAAAACTTAATGCAATCCCCACCGCGACTGATATAAAAAGAACCATTAGCTGATCAGAGGTCAGATTTCCCAGGCTACCCATTGTCCAGATAACATATGCCTTAAGAAGTGATTCACTGCTGAAATACTGCATTAATATTACGATTGCAGATATTCCACTAGACAGCATGATACCAAGGATAAGAATTGTCATAATATCCTTTATACGGGATGCAATAAACAGAATAACAATCATTATAGCACCGGCACCTGTCCACGAAGCCGCAACCAGAATCCAGTTTCCAAATCCTTCGAGAGCTTCAGGTGAGATGCTTACTGAAAATCCGAGTATCACAAAGGCAACTCCAAGACTGGCCCCTGAAGTAATACCAAGAACGTCAGGTCCGGCCATCGGATTCCTGAATATCGTTTGCATCTGGAGTCCGCTAAGGGACAGGCCAATACCAACTAGAAGTGCAGTTGATGCTTTTGGAAGCCTGAACTTAAACAAGATCATTTCAAGCCGTTCATCACCTGATGAGAAGATTGCTTTCCAGACTTCTCCTGCGGTATAGCTTACTGATCCCAGAAATATATCAAGTACAAAAAATAATCCGGCAAGCAGGATTAAAAAAAGAAAGATAAAATATATCTGCCCTGATGATGGTGCGGATAGTTCGTGCGGTATTTTATTTTTTAAACTCAATTCCCGTTAGTCAGTTAATTTTCTGATAATAAAACAGTTCATGATCAGGAAAAAGCTCAGGATGGAGTATTGATGCCATGTCCTTAAGTATTAAATGAGGCCTTAATGCACCACTCTCCCAATAGTCATTTCCACCTGACTGGTTAACACGCTTATTGTTATTATAAAGATTCCTGTTTTTAAAACATTTCAGATCAGCTAGGCGTTTATCAACCATGGTAATCTCATCACTCCTCGATGCAGTTCCTATATTCAGCCAGTAATCTGCATTCATAGCAGCAATGTAAACATTTTCAAGCCCGTATGGCATTGAAAATGCAGAGACAGTATTTTTCCACAGATAATTTCCCCCGGCATCCTCAATAAGCTTGCTGATAAATGAATTTCCGGGCGATACAAACCAGGTGTCCTTAAATGGCAATCCAAGGAGCACTGAAGGTGCTGCGCTTTTACTATTTTTGACTATATTTCTGATCTGGCCATATGCCAACATCTCCTCATTAAAAATACTATCAGCTAATTTTTCCCTACAGAAAAGAACACCAAAAAGTTTAATCCATTCCGCTTTGGAGAGAGGATCAGTTTCAAGATAGTCGCCATTAAACATTATCTTAATACCCAGTTCACGTATTTTATTTACATGGCCGGCTGATTCGCTGCCAATTCCATACATCATAACAATATCAGGAGATAGTTTTATTATTAACTCCTGATTCATGCTTGTTTCATAACCTACTTCACTTACAAATCCCTTATTTACCATTATTGATATTTCAGGATCATATACTAAACCGGCACCCGACAACCCTTTAATTGCATTACCTTTACCTAATGCAACTATCATCCCCACATGTGTGGTTGACATACATACTATGCTTTCAACGGGAACAAAGATTACTTGTCCTGAGTCTATTCCGGGAGGTAGTGGAGTACCTCTTTTTACAAGATAATGTACCAACCTGACTCCCTCAGCACCCTGCCAGGGATTTTTAATAGAAACAACTGAATAATTTTCATTTCTTACAATGGAAAATCCTTTTGCTGAAACCACAACACGTTCACCGGATTCACTATTTTCATCGAAAAGAATTCTTTTCTTCCCCTGGCATGAAATGGTGATTATTGTCAGCAGAAACACTAAAGAGGCATTGCAGATTTTATTTGCCACATCCGGAAGAATGAGTATTCTCTTCATCAGTTAAAATCCGAATTGAGCCTGAAAATTAGCATACCAGGTATTATATCGGCAAGTTCATCATCTTCAAGCGATCCCTTGCTGTTATAAAGAAGCAGATGTCCTTTCTGCTGATAATCAACTGCATCAGTCACCAGTATATCATCATTGACAGGATTCACTGCCATCTTATAGAAAAAGTGTCCCGATTCAGAAATAAAAGCTGTTGAGGATACTTCAGAGGCATCTGTTTTAATTTTTCTCACACCTGTTTCCAGGTAAAAAAGTGTAGATCCTGTTCCGTCTATTTGCAGACATGAGGGTGAGGAGAGCTTTGAAGGAAAGACCAGTCTTTTTTCAATTTCCAATGTTGAGGTATTAACTGCAATGAGTTCGGCATTATTTTCTCTCGTCCAGCCTCCATTGCAGAGTATCCACAATGTCTTGTTTTTGTCAATCACCATACTTTCAGGTTCCAACGCCACCTGAACAGAATCAATTAGTTTGTCATTATCTGTATCCACTACCATAACATAGCTGCCACCTATCCAGTTTGCAATGAATGCCCTGTTTCTTACTAGTACAATTGCTTCCGAGGAACGATGTATATTAATATAACCGGAGATTGAATTATCAGACAGGTCGATCACCGCTACTGAATTTGAATACATGCTCGAGACGTAAGCCTTTGTATTACTTATTATTGATATATTGCGCGGCGTATTGAGTTCTGAAATTGTTTTTACAGATTCAAGAGTATTCTTATCAACAACTTCAATTTTCCCTGAATTATTTACAACAATATAGATTCTTTCACCTGATATCGCGAGTGAGTTTGGCACATCACCAAGAGGACGACCGTTAACATTAAGAAAAAGGTCGTTATAGATCTTAAGTGAATCGTATGAATAAAATGACAATGATCCATTGCCGCCCATAAAATTTCCCTCATTGATTATAAACAAACCATTGCCTGACAGAAAGGATGCTGACCCATCTTTTTCTTTTGTACAGGACAATAGCGAAGATATAACAGCCAGTATTAGAAATAACTTTTGCATTTATAATTATTTGATAAATTGGATTAATAGTTTTATTGAATAAAAACGTCCTGGTTGAGGATAATAAGCGATTGTCTGATAACTGATATCAAACAGATTATCAACAGTAAGACCAAGAGAAATATTGTTTGATTTACGATGAAACTTATAGCCTGATGAGACAGAATTCAGCATGTAAGCAGGCAGCATGGATGAATTATCTGATGTTGTATATTTATATCCTGTAAAAGCTGTTCTCCAGTTTGCATAAAATCCTGACAACGACAGTCTCAGGGAAACATGAGCCATGTGTTCAGGTACATATATCAGCTGCTTTCCTATTGATTCATCGTTTTGAATATCTGATTGCTTAGTTGTGGCATTTGTAAAGGTATATGAGATATTCAGAGCAGTTGTCAGCTTATTGATATTGCAGACAAATGATGCTGAAGATTCAATGCCTGAAGTATTAACACTTTTTACATTATCAGCTATCCAATAGGAATAAATTCCAGGCCTCCATTGAATCATATTCGTTATTGTATTGTGATAAATAGCAAAATCAAATTTTAAATTAAGAGGTGATGAGATTTGCTTTGCCATTTCATACATCAGCTCATAAGTATATGCACTTTCATTTTGAAGTTCAGTATTACCTCCGGGCACCCAAAAAAGGTCATTCATAGCTGGCAGTTTTGAATTCCTCGAAAAATTTGCCTTCAGATAATAATCATTAACGTCAGATATTTTAAACTGCAGCCCGGCAGAAAAATCAGGAATAGAAAATATTCTGTTTTGCAGTATCTCTTTAAGAAGGAATGATGCACCTATCTTTCCTTTACTGTTTATCTCGGTAATGGCCGAAAGGGAGGCAACATTTCTTCGTGCTTTGGTGCCATCGTAGTTTTCTGTTTTTACAAGGGCATGTTCATTTTCAAAAATTATCTTCATTCTGACATTTTCTCCTAAACTGTTTGTGAACCCTGATTTAAGCGTCACAGTTTCAGATCGGTTTCGAGAATCTATGGCAGCAAGCTGATTTGTGTAATCAAGTTCAGATAAGGAGAAAGCACCTGTCACAAAATATTCCGAGAGGCCAATCTTTCCATCATAGCTAATCATTGTTCTGATGGATTCATCAATCTGGTTCTCAGAGTCAGATGCCTGTGGTATCAGCATTGAGGAAGGCAGGTTCCTGTCAGTGAACTGGTACCAGAGTCGTGCAGATAAAATATCCTTATTCTTTTTATAATAGATTTCCTGCATCAAACCCTTTTGTATTATCTCACTGTTTTTCATTACCTCCTTAACAGGATTTGATGACTGTACATCGTTGAGGTATGTAAAATCATTCCTGGCAAAACCAAGGTAAGCTTTGGTAACTGACTGGAAATTGAGATTGCCGGCTTTTACTTTAATAAGACCTGAATATTGACCAAAACTTCCAACTGACGGGCTAAATGTAACTACAGGTCCTGTTCTCCAATCAGGTTTATTCCCGATATTTATTGTTCCACCTATGCCTCCAATACCGTCATATAATGAAGATCCACCATATCTTATCCCCACTTCATCAATCAGGCCTGCAGGTACCAGTGAAAAATCCGACTGTCCAAGCATTGGACTATTAATATTAATGTTGTTCCACTGTAGCTGTGTATGATTCGCCCCAGTTCCCCTGAAAGAGGGTGTGGCTGAGCCTCCCATTCCGTAGCTCTTTATAAAGATGAGTGAATTTTCAACCAGCAGGCCAGCAAGAGTGGCATCACTGTACTCTTCAATGATCGCTGAGTTTATCACACCATTCTTATAGCCTGAAATGCCATCAATTGACTTCTTACTTGTTATAATAACTTCATTTATTCTTATAGTGTCCTGAAAAAGAGATACCTGTCCATATAAGGGTCTAATAAGAAGAATAGCCAGGCCAGTAGCCAGGGTTCTTATTCTAAGACTTTTATTTCCGCTATTGTGCATCTCTTCTTAAACTACTATACGGCAAATATCTTATTCTGCTTTATCAGAATTCAGTGCTTCACGGAAATCTTAAGTTGGGAATCATTGAATGATTCTTGCTTTTTTTCCCGAAAGCTTTGAAAATCTTTGCTTATGGCAGGTCTTCTGACTTATCCCGGTCCTATGAAGCCTTCCCATCCAGAGTAATCGGGACAGTGGCAGGTATTTCATAAAACCATCATCGTAAGAACGATCGGGCATCACAGCAGCGGGTACTGTTACGGATTCTAACCGTATTCCCTTTTCATTACAGTGATTTTATTTCACTGCAACACCAAAACATCACAAATATATACCAATTATCAATTCAACATATCAAGAATCAATAATGATATGAACAATTTTTAACAACAAATTTATAAGGTATTATTTAAAACTGATTACCTGACCTGTTTGAGTATCTGTTCTCCAATGCCAATTCTGTAACCGACAGATATATAAACAATATTCCCTTTATTATCTGTAACCATTACAAGTGGAAGTTTCTCTTCAGGCAGGTTCATGGCAGAAAATGTAGCATTAAGGAGTTCAAGGTTGTTGTCTTCACTGAATAAGGAATTTTCAGGAAGTCCTTTAACTATTGAAGGATCAATTACTTCACCAGCTGAAGGCTTTTGGTTTAAAAAAACAAAATAACCTCCCCATGTATCAAGCTCTGTTCTGAGAAGAGGCAAGTCATTGAAAAAATGTTTTGTGGGTTCTTTTTCAGGATCGGTCCATATTACCACCAGACCATTCCTCTCAATGTTTTTTACCAGTTCCTTGTTGTCTTCAAAAAGCATTTTGATTTTACCAAGGTCAAACTTTCCAATTATTTTCTTCTCTGATAAATCTTTCCTCAGCGAAATTACTACTTCTTTGCGTTCGTTTGCTTTAAGCTCAAAGAATGTAAGGCTGGATAATATTTTGCTATCGGAAATCCTGTTGCCGGTCACCAGCATATACTTACCTTCAGGAAGTGGAATATTGTCAGTAAAATCAGTAGCTTTCTTGTTATAATCATATGCAAGCGTTATAAATTTTCCGTCTTCATATCTAGCCAGTGTGAAATGAGTGAAGTATTCAGGCACAGGCTTTGTTTCAGAGGTTTTGAATCTGACAAATCCCTTTTTATCTGATGGAGGAACCTGATCAGAGAAATACACATCATGCCAATTACCTTGTTTAAAAAACTGAGGTATAAGTCTTCCTTCCTCAAGTCTGGATGGTATTCCCAGGCTTCGGCACATAGCTACAAAACATATTGCCCGTGACCATGAGTCGGCTACCCTCAATTCATTTACACCAATAGGAGTTATAGGAGTCCTGTAAAAATTTTCATCTTCTTTCAGCAGTATATTTTCATTGATATACTTAATAATAAGTGTCGGATCCTCCGGGGCATTTTGAACTATCTGGTCAGGCAGGGCAGATCGGAAATAACTTCTCCAAGGACCTATCATCTCATTACTTATCCTGGGATTTAGTGTATATTGTACCTTAAATTTGGATGATTCTTCCTTCAGCATAGCAACAGGCATATTACAATAAAACAGGTGATCGCCCAGCACCACTGCCCTAATGTCCCTTAAATCCTTATCTGCCAGGGTTTCAAAAAGCATGAATGCCTTTTCCATCAGTGAGTCCGGCACAAGGGAAATGAAGGAGATTATTTCTTTGTAATTTCCCATACTTCGGGAAAATACCGAGATTAATCTGGATGTATCAATATTTCTTTCTACAGCATATGCCTTTACATCACCCGGCTGAATCCATGAATCAATATAATTTTTTCTGATGAGGTTCTCTGAAGCCAGGCGTTGCTCATTTTCGAGGATAAGTTCATTTGAAATTCCTTTAAAAGGTGTTCTTACAATTGGAACATTCAGATCAATATCAATATATTCTCCATTTTTCACAACTCTTCCAAGCTTCAGATAAACTGTATCGCACGCATCAACAGAAGTTTTTCTGAAATCAAACTCACCAGCTTTTGAAGCCCATACCAATAAATCGCCGAGACCTGTTTCAAAATAACTTATACCATTTTCATCTGTTTGAACCATAGTCAGCGGATAGTATTCAGCATAATTATACAGTTTGAATTCAACATTTGCATCCTTTACAGGATTTCCGTCTTTTCCGGTTACACTTACAGTTAATCTCTTTGTTACAGCATACTTAGCAAGATTATTAACTTCAGAATAAGACCTGAAGCTGTTTATCCTGTTTTCCTCACCATATGGTGCACCGAATGATCTGGTATGGACAAGCATAGCACGACGCGCAGGTTCTGTAAACCATCCTCTGTCAAGTACAGGTTCAGGTTCACATGCTCCCATATAATACCATTCACCATTATCCCATAACTCCACCCATGCATGATTATCATCACTATGTGCCCACCTTGGAGTATATACCTGACGGGCAGGTATTCCAACTGTCCTTAAAGCTGCTACTGTAAACGTTGATTCCTCCCCGCAACGTCCCCTGGCTGATAAAATCGTAGCCATTGGTGACGATGTCCTTATATCTGAAGGCTGATAAGCTACTTTCTCATGACACCAATGATTAATCTCAAGAGCAGCTTCTTTCAGACTAAGCATATTAACCCTTGACAATATCTCATTGTAAAATTTAATTCTGAAAGAATCGAGGTTCTCATTGTTTACCCTCACAGGTAAAACATAATGTAGAAATATATCATCAGGTATATTTTTGCCCCAGCTGGTCTCTTTTCTGGTCAATAATGCAATGTCAGAATTAGCTTTAAAGAATTCACCATTATAATCAGCAAGATCGCTTAGTGGCATAAAAGCAAAAAGGAACTTTAATGCTTCACTTTGTTCAAGAGATATTCCTTTATCAAAGACTGAAAAAAGTTCCGTTTCTCTGTTTTTTGCAAGTTCTTTTCTCTCAGCGAATATTTTCTCAACATGTTCCCTGTAATCTCTGTCGTTAATCAGATGATCCTCCGAACAACTTGCAACCATTAATAAAATTAGAATTATCAGAACCGTTTTTACCTTTTCCATAAAGTTAAAAGTCTGTCAGATATTTCCGCAGGAGTTTCTAACAATCAGCTCCGGAGGAATTGATACCTGTCGTTTGTATTTTCCTTTTCCTGAGTTCCTGACCTCGCTCCAGATCATATTTGCAATTTTTACTGACATTCCCGCCAACTGTTTTTTCAAAGCAGTAACCGGAGAGAACATCAGATCAAAACCTATACCTTCTTCCATGGATATCAATGCTATATCCTGAGGAACACGCAGGTTTTTCCTTCTTAAAAGAGACATAATAGGGTATACCAATCCAGCATTCATTATAATCATTATGTCTATCCTGTATGGGGGACGCAACAGATGTTCAAATTTACTAAAATCAATATCATCCCCGATTAGTGTATTATCAATTTCAATAATTACCGGTTTATTAAAGGATGACAATTTACTCATTGCTTCTGTAACATCATGAATTTCAGAGGTATTTAGATGTTTGAGCTTTCTGTCTGCAACAATAACAACATTTTTATAGCCAAGTTTTGAAATATGATTAACTACAATAGATGCTCCTGCTGAAGTGTCGGTTGTAATTGTATTAAGGCGTAATGTTTTGCTGTTTTTTTCTAAGATAATAAATGGATAATCAGCTGTCCGAAGTGCCCTTATAGTATTCTCGTCAGCTGCATCACCATAAAGGATCAGTCCACTGTAAAACTTTCTGAATGCCCCTACAAGTCTGTCATATCTCTGATCGTCAGTATCTTTAGTAATTATTGAAAATCCTACTCCTATGCTTGAGAAAGCTTTTTGAAGGAATGGAGTAATCTGAATTACAAATGGATCACTGCATGAAGGCACTACCATTCCGAGTATTCCAGGCTTATCTTCAACAGGCAGTGATTCTGTTTCACCCGTAGAGCTGCTAAAAAAGCCCATCAGTTTTGCCATGGCCAGCACTTTTTCCTGCGTATCTTTCTTTATTCCCTGCTCATCAGCTTTATTATTCAGGACGAGTGAAACTAAAGTACTGGATACGCCAAGCCTGGCTGCTAGATCTTTGTTCTTAAATTTTTTCCCCATTTCCCTATGTGATAATGTATTAAAATTAAGACAAATTTTTGAGGTAGTCTCTATTTTATAGATTTTTAACAAAAGAGGTATTTCCTAAAAAATACCTCTTCCTAATACAGAACATATCTGAATTTATTTTTTAGGAGGATTAATCCCTCTCTGTCTTGCCGCATCCTCAAGTCTTTGCTGCCACTTTGATTTTTTAACAGGTTTCTTCCTGTTTTCCTCAAGTTTTGCAAGAACTGCATCGGCATTTATAAATCTTTTTGATACAATATTCTGCACATAAGTCAGAATATTTGCAAGGAAATAATAGTAAGTAAGTCCGGATGAGAAGTTGTTAAGGATAAGCATAAACATTACAGGCATCATATACATCATCATCTTCATTCCGGGCTGATCTGAACCAGGTGAGGAACCCTGCATTTTCATAGTCAGCAGTGTTGAAGCTGTCATCAGAAGCGTAAACAAGCTTACATGACTACCATATAGAGGTATTGTAAATGGTAAATTTAATATTGAGTCGTATGTTGAAAGATCCGTTGCCCACAGGAAATGTTCCTGTCTTAATTCAATTGAGACCGGGAAGAACCTGAACATTGCAAAAAGAATAGGCATTTGAAGCAACATCGGAAGACATCCTCCCATCGGATTCACTCCCGCTCGTTTATAAAGATCCATCGTAGCCTGTTGCTTTTTAAGTGCATCTTCTTTTTTTGGAAACTTCTTACCAAGTTCATCAACCATTGGTTTAAGTACCTGCATCTTGGCAGTTGACTGGAAGCTCTTGAATGTAAGCGGAAACAGGACAACTTTTATTATTATAGTCAGGATCAGTATTATTATTCCATAATTTCCAATGTAATTATCGAGCCAGTTGAATATTGGGATTATAATAAATCTACTTATCCACCCTATAATGTTTCTTCCCAGAAAGACAATCTTTTCAAGCTCTGCTCCCTCTTTACGGAGAATAGTAATTGAATTCGGCCCGTAATAAAGCTTCATACTTAAGGTATTTGCTGAAGCAGAATTGAAGGGGACACCAAGTTCAGAGGTATAATATCTGATATATTTCTCCGATGTAAGCGTCCGCGTTGATGAAATACTTCCATTCAGGAAGAAATCATTACTAAGGACTACTGAAGAGAAGAACTGATCCTGAAAAGCAACCCAACTCAGTTTTGTAGGAATATCAACCTCTTCAAGCTCTTTCTTTGAGTTCCGCTTAAGGCCTGTAACTTCATCCTGAAAATATTTGTAATTAATTGTTGAGTAATTCTCCTCATTCTGACGTCCCATTTCCTGCTGTGGGATATACATCTTCCAATCAAGTGTCAGGCTGTTCTGGTTAGATGCTATTATGCTCTCCATTGATTTGAAAGAGACATCAAAATCAACCATATATTTATCGGGTTCCAGAGTATACTTGTATTCAATATACTTTTCAGGTTCTGCCATTAACCGTAGGATAACACTCCGGGGTTCTGAAGATGCATCAAACGTTTTAGTTCCTCTTTCCGCCGTAAAAAAGAGATTATTAGTCTGTACTGCCCTGTTATCAGTAGTGAAGAAATTAAAACCAAATACAGTTGAATCGCCTGAAAACAAGATAAGAGGTTTTGAATCATGAGTTTTGTAATCTTTTAGCCTTGCTGAATAAACACGTCCTCCTTTTAATGAAATCTTTAGTTCTATCTTATTGTTTTCAAGTGTAATAAATCCATTTTCTCCTGTAGCTGCCGATGCAAATACACCATAATCGCTAATAACTGCAGGCTGATTATTTGTAGTTTGCGTTATTGCAGTTTGCTGAGCTTGTTCCGTAGCCTTAACAGAGTCTGCCTCAGTTTTTTCACCTGTGTCTATACCAAGCTTCAGGTTCAATTCATTAATTATTGCAACCGTCCCGGGATTATTGGGTTTAAACCTGAGTGCATTAATATATTCAGCTCTTGCATTTTCCAGCTCCCCTTTGGAATAATATGATTCAGCAACAGATATGGCTTTTTCAAAGCCTTTATTAAGGCGGCTGTTATTATAAATACTGAAACCTATGAAGATAATGAAGATGAGAATTATTCCAGTTATTGTGTTACGATCCATTCTTTTGAATTAAAATTATTTACTTATCCAGACTATTAATTATATAGAAAATCAATCAGCTCAAACATGCTTTGACAAAACTCAGAAACAGAGGATGAGGATTTACAACAGTACTGCTGTATTCAGGGTGAAACTGAACTCCAACAAACCATTTATGATTCTTAAGTTCCATTATTTCAACCAGATTTGATTCAGGATTTTTACCAACCGGAATCATTCCGTTTTTTTCAAAAACTTCAAAATACTTATCGTTGAATTCGTACCTGTGTCTGTGTCTCTCTATAATCTCAACCTTTCCATATGCTTCATAGGCCCTGGATCCTTTATCTGTAATAATACATTTATAGCCTCCAAGTCTCATTGTCCCTCCTTTATCACTGACACTTTTTTGTTCTTCCATCAGGTCAATTACAGGATAATGTGTTTTATGGTTAATCTCTGTTGAATGAGCTCCTTCAAGCATAAGGACATTCCGTGCAAATTCAATTACTGCACACTGCATTCCCAGGCATATACCAAAGAAAGGAATATTATTTTCACGGGCAAATCTGGCTGTTAGAACTTTACCTTCTATACCTCTGGTTCCGAAACCCGGCGCAACAAGAATTCCGTTCAGACCACTAAGCCTGTCGGTAATATTGTTCTCGTTGATATCTTCTGAATGTATATACTCAATATCTATTTCGCACTCATTCATTGCACCGCTATGAATGAAAGATTCAGAAATTGATTTATATGCATCAGGAAGTTCAACATATTTCCCTACAATTCCAATCTTGATTGAGTTTTTGGGGTTTTTTAGTTTTGTAAGAAAATCCCTCCACTCATCAAGTTGTGGTTCATTATCAGAAGGAAGAGACAGTTTACGTAGTACTGTAACATCAAGTCCCTGCTCAAGCATCTTTATTGGAACCTCATATATTGTTGAAACATCTACAGATTCAATGACAGCATTCTCCTCAACGTTACAGAATAAAGCGACCTTTCTTTTGAGGTCTGTGTTCAGCTGCCTGTCGGTTCTGAGAACTAATATATCAGGCTGAATTCCTGTTTCAAGCAACTCTTTTACAGAGTGCTGTGTGGGTTTGGTTTTAGATTCACCTGTTGAGGAGAGGTAAGGCACAAGGGTCAGATGGATAACAAGGCAATTCTGAGCTCCTAGTTCCCATTTGAGCTGCCTTACTGATTCTATATATGGAAGTGATTCAATATCTCCAACAGTACCTCCGATTTCTGTAAGAACAATGTCATATTTATTACCGGAGCTGACCAGTTTAATTCTTCGTTTTATTTCATCTGTAATATGAGGAATAACCTGCACAGTTTTTCCTAGGTAATCTCCTTTTCTTTCCTTATTTATTACTGACTGGTAGATCCTGCCTGTCGTAACATTATTTGCCTGGCTTGTAGGAACATTCAGGAATCTTTCATAATGGCCCAGATCGAGATCAGTTTCAGCGCCATCAAGAGTTACATAACATTCCCCATGTTCATATGGATTGAGGGTCCCCGGATCAACATTAATATACGGATCAAGTTTTTGGATTGTCACTGAATACCCACGTGCCTGTAAAAGTTTCGCCAGCGAGGCAGAGATGATACCTTTACCTAGAGAAGAGGTAACACCGCCTGTAACGAAAACGTACTTAACTTCTGCCACAGTTGAAATTATTTATAATAAATTACTCCAGATAACCATAATTAGTCATCTAGTCCGGATTGATCAATCATACTGACCTTTTCCTCAAGAGTCTTGATAAGTTTCCGGGCATTTTCGATTTTATCTTCTACCTCCCTGATCATAGTATCGGCATTTGTGGATTTTGCAAAAAAGCCGATATTATTCTCCCATAGCACTATATCGCCCTCCAACTGCTTAATCTTGGTAACGAATTTATCTCTTTCATTCCTGACCTTTCGTGATGCTTTAGGATTGGCTTTCAGATTATCAAGTTTGGTTCTATACTTGAGTATACTCTTATCTCCGTCAGCTATTTTAAGTCTGTCAAACTGATTATTTAATGCATTTCTGTACCTGTTAGCGATCTCATCTTTCCTATCAAATGGAACAAATCCGATCTCTGTCCATTTACGCTGAAGCTCCTTAAGCCTTTCAAATGATACCTGAACTTCGTCTCCAGGTTCAAATTTTTCAAGATCCTCAATAATCTCGAGCTTAGCTTTCAAATTATCCTCATATGATGTATCAAGTTCATTAAAGTATTCTGTTTTCTTATTGAAAAAATGATCACATGCTTTCCGGAAGCGTTTCCAGCATCTTTCTGACTGCTTCCTGGGAACCGGTCCGATTTCCTTCCACTCTTTCTGTAGTTTAATCAGGGCATCTGATGTAGCTTTCCAGTCAGTACTATCCTGAAGTGCCTCAGCCTGAACACACAAATCAATTTTTTTCTGAAGGTTATTTAGCTGTATTTCTTTATTATCAGCATAGAATGCTCTTTTCTTTTCGAAAAAAACATCACATGCTTCCCTGAACCTCTGGTAAACTTTGTTATTCTGTTTTTTAGGAGCGAAACCAATAGTCCTCCATATCTTCTGCAGTTCAACAACTTTTTCCGCCTTATCATCAAAATCCCTGAAGCTCTTCATCTCGGTTTTATTAACAGCTTCAACCTCCTCGCACAGTGCTATCTTTGCATCCAGATTCTTCTTCTGTTCATCTTTCTGTTTCTCAAAATACTCATGGTGCCTTTTGTTTATCTGGGCCGTAGCCTCCTTAAATCTCTCCCATATATCATTTTTTGATTCCTGTGGAACAGGTCCTATCTCGCGCCATTGGCTATGATACTCCTGCAGCGTTCTGAAAGCATTTACAGGATTAGGTTCAAGCAACAACGTTTCTGCTTTTTCACAAAGGAGGACTTTCAATTCAAGATTTTTCTTGAGGTCAAGGTCTCTTAACTCCTTGTTGATCTTAATATAATCATAAAATACTTCAACAGTATGATGGTAATTTTCCCAAATGTCTTTCAGAGCTCCCTGAGGAACAACACCTACAGAATGCCATTCGTTCTGTAGCTCCCTGAAGTCATGAAATGTTTTGTTTATTGATTCTTCCCTATTAACAAGATCCTTGATCTTTTCAATAATATCATATTTCTTTTTAAGATTTTCGTGTTTCTCAGCTTCCTGTATTTTGGTGTAATCAGTTTTTTTCTCCCTGTACTTTTCAATGAGATGTTTTACCCTGGCATCATCAGGATCAACCCACGGTCTGTATTCTTCAATCTTTCCTCCATCTTCCAGATACTTATGTTTCCTGTCGTCAGCCTCCTGCTTTAATTTCTTGTAAAAAATACTTTTAATTCTATCAACATCATTCCTTATTTCAGATGGAGGTCTGTTCTCTACCAGCAAAACCAAAGTCTCTACGAGGTCATGCTTTGAGTAACCGCTATAGTCAACAGGAGGAAGTTCTGTATCAGATGAATCGCTCTCAGCCTCAATAGACGGAATCTCATCTTCAGTCTTAACAACAGAACGTTTTCTTTTTTTTGTTTTTTGAGGTACAATAACCTCATTATCAGAATCTTCAGCTAATGTTTCAGAAGTTGTTTCAGCAACAGCTTCTGACTCTTTTTTCTCAAGTAATTTATCCTCAGTTCCGGCAACGTCGTCAGACGTTCCGGATTGTTCATCAAGAACAGAGTTATCCGGATTTTTTTTAATCATATTCAATCCTTTTAGGTTCAGCTCGTTATCAAAGTTCGTCACCATGGCATTCCATGGAATTTTAAGAGTACGAAAATATTGAAATATTTAATAAAACTCAAAGAAATGAGTTAAATAAATGAATTGCCCTGATTATTGCAAGTCCAATATTTATTGTATGTTCAATATGATTGGTGGTTTCAAGAATCAGTTAACCTTACGTTAAGTCTTTGTAATATTTTTTAATTTTACAGGATGTTACAAGCTATTATGCATAATTTAATTATATTATGATGGATAGAAAAGAAATTATATTGCTTATTGCATTAGGTATTTTTTTAGCCTTCAGTATCTATAAGAAATATTTTCGTAAAGATTTAGATTCACATGGAAAGTCAGAAAACAGAGGGAATTATCCGGGAAACTCAACCACTGATGATGATTATGAGCCATACTCAGGCAAAAAAGATTAGATCAACGCTTGTTTTTTGTTATCAGATACTTTAATGGATTAACCAGTTTCTGAAGGAAACGAAGATCTTCCGTCAGAATTTCAGCAGTACCGCTCATATTCTGGGTGAACTCAAGATTTTTACCATATAATGTTGTCAGACCATCAGGAAGATCTATCTCAATTATATATGTATCACCAGAGGGGACAAGTGACTTCGTTCTGATTACCCCCCTTACCATTCCATATTCAAGATATGGATAGCTGCTTAGTTTTATGTTTACCCTCTGCCCTGCCTTGACCTTACCTGATCGCTGCATCTTCAGATTTATTCTGCCCAGATAGTTCCCTGTCTCTTTTGGGACAACATTCAGTACAGGTTCATCTTTCATAACAACCTGGTTTTCTTTCCAGTATTGAGTAAATGTTACAATTCCGTCGAATGGCGATGTCAACAGATAATTGCTATCCCAGATTTTTATCTGAGCCTTGAGATTCATAAACGATTCATTGAGTAGAGTTACAAGTTTTTCCTCCTCTTCAATCTTCTTAATTTTATAATCCAGAAGAACCTGCTTTTTTCCAGCCAGTTCGATTGATTTGTCAGAATAATCGAGTCTTACCTGCTGTAATTCGATATTAATTCTTATCAGGGACTGATGAGATTTTTCTATTTCACTCTCAGGAATCACCTTATTTATAAACAAGATAGAATCCCTCCTGTACTTGTTAATTTCAAGCTTCCTGTTTTCAGTGAAAAGCTTTTCTTTGACTTTAAGTCTGGTTAAATACTCTTCAACTGCATCTATCTCATCTATAAGTGAATTTATTTTATTTCCATAATAATCATTAGTAACATAAGTATTCAGATCTGACAGAATTTTGAGAAATGACCCATAATTATTCTGAATTTCGCCAAGCTGAGAAAACACCCGTAAATATTTATTAACTGCCTCCTGTGGATTACCAATCGAATCGATAGTCTTTTTTAACAAATCTATCTCCCTAATAGATGCAGTTGTTTCCATTACTGCCAGTAATTGACCGGCTGATACGCTGTCCTTGTCTTCAACAAGAAGGTATCTTATCTTTCCAGTAATTTTTGTGACGAGTGTAACCGGAGGATTAGATGTTGTGATTTCAACAGGTGCAGGAATGATATCAGGATATTTTATTATCCATGCAAAAAAGAGAAAAAGTATAAAAACTGTAAACAAAACAAAATTGCCCCATATAAGTATTCCTGAAGGTGGATTACCCATAATCTCCCTTACAGGTTCTGAATATAATATTTCAGGTTTTCCTTCCTTCATATCGCTGATTCAGCTTCCAAGTTCAAGCTGGTTTTTTACAAGATTAAAATATGACCCTCGATTCTCAATAAGACTTTCATGGGTACCTGTCTCAACAATCCGGCCGCTATCGAGCACCACTATTTTGTCAGCGTTTCTGACTGTACTTAGCCTGTGCGCAACTATAATAACTGTTTTGCCTTCGAAAAACCCTGCAAGATTCTCAACAATAACCTTTTCATTATGAGCATCAAGCGAATTTGTTGCTTCATCGAATATTATCACATCAGGATTCTTGTAAACTACCCTTGCGATAAGCAATCTCTGTTTCTGACCTTCACTCAGACCATGCCCGTTTGCTCCCACTTTAGTATTATATCCGAGAGGGAGCGAATCGATCAAGCCTCTTATATTGGCAATTTCCACGGCCAGCGATAGCCTGTCTTCATCAATTTCTTCCAAACCCGGGGCTATATTTGCGGCAATGGTATCGGGAAAAATAAATCCGTCCTGCATAACAGCACCTACCCTCCTTCTCCATACCTTAAGATTTATATTGGATAAATGAGTATCTCCAATAAGTATTTCTCCACTGACAGGCTGATAAAAACCCAGCATCATTTTAAGGAGTGTTGTTTTCCCACTTCCACTCGCCCCTACAATTGCGGTTTTATTGTTTTCTTCAATATAAAGATCAATATCTTTTATTGCATAGGGAGAGTGTGGCCCTTCATACTGATAAGAAAGGTTATTGATGTAAATATCTTTGTTCTCCGGAAGTTTACGGACCTTTGATTCAGGAAATGCCTCCTCACTCTCCATTTTGTGAACCTCTGACAGCCTGTCAAGGCTCATCTTTGCATCCTGTGACATTTTAAAAAATCCAATCATCTGGCTAATGGGTACATTAAGCTGTCCGATAATATACTGAACAGCTAACATCATCCCCAGAGTCATATCCCCTTTCAAAACAGTAGTGGCAGCTATAATAGTTATAGTAATATTTGAAACCTCATTTACCAGTGTTGCTCCAGCTGCCTGAAACTGAAGGATAGATAGTCCTTTTACTTTCAATCTGAAAAGTGAAGCCTGTATCTTCTCCCAATCCCACCTGCTGTTTAATTCATTCTGAGTCAGCTTTATCTCCTGCATTCCATTTACGATATTGATCAGTTTACTGCCTGATTCCGACATCTTTCTGAAACGCTGGTGATCAAGACGGGCACGAGACCTCATGAATATTGATACCCATAAAATATAGAGAATTGCTCCTGCAAGAAAAACCAAAAGAATTTTAAGACTGTAAATTGCAAGGACTATTCCAAAAATTATCAGGTTAAAGGAAGAGAACAATATGCTGAGACTGGCTGATGTAAGAAATTCTTCAATCCTGTTATTATCCTCAATTCGCTGAAGTATGTCTCCGGTAAGCTTTGTATCGAAAAAGGAAATCGGTAATGACATCAGTTTCTGAAGAAAATCGGATACTACGGCAACATTTACTCTTGATCCGATATGAAGAAGTAGCCAACCCCTTATAAACTCGACAGACATACGACCAAGTACCAGTGCAAGCTGAGCAAACAAGATGAGATAAATAAACCCAAGATCATTATTATTTAGCCCTATATCAATTACTGACTGGGTAAGAAACGGAATTATAAGCTGAATAAAGCTGGCAAGGATCAGACCTAAGATTAACTGAAGGGAGAATTTCTGATATAATCTGAAATACTTAAAAAGGAACCTGAATCCACCTGATTTATCCTGTTCTATTTCATTATCATATATTGAAGGTGTTGGTTCTACTATCAGTACAAGTCCGACGGGCTCATCATTCTTAATAGTTGTAGCCCAGTTTTTTATGAATTCATCGCGCTTATATTTTACTAACCCAATACCCGGATCTGCAACCCATATCTTATCCTTCTTAATCTTATAAATAACAACAAAATGTTTCTGTCTCCAGTGCACAATGCATGGTAAAGGAACATTTTCACTAAGCAGTTCAAATGTAATCTTTACTCCGATAGTTCTGAATCCAAGTGAATCTGCCGCTTCTGATAATCCAAGGAATGAGACACCTTCCTTTGTGATAAAACATCTCTTGCGCAATGACTCAAGGGAATGGTTTACTTTGTAATAACCTGCAATCATTTTAAGGCAGGCAGGCCCACAATCCATTGCATCGGGTTGTTTCACGAAAGGAAAAGACATCTTCTCTTATTGCGTATAATTTTAAAAGTAAATATATTTATAATTTACCAAAGCATAACCTGAGGGCTGCAATTTACCACACTTCTCCATTTTTTTAAATTTGGATCAAGGAAGTATTATATTTGCGGCTATCATTTTTACTACCACTGTGTTGTTCAGAAAGTATTCTGATATTGAAATTATTGAAGGCATCCGAAAACAGGATGACAGAGTTCTTAATTGGGTGTATGATAATTACATCAGGATTGTAAAGGACCATGTTTTAAATAACAGTGGCTCAAGTCACGATGTATCTGATATTATGCAGGATTCAATAATTATTCTTTTTGAGCAGATAAGCGATAATAAAGTAAATCTGACCACCGATCTCAGAGGATATTTCTTTGGTATTGCAAAAAATGTATGGAATACACAGTTAAGAAGAAAAAAGAAGACAACTGAACTTCTGACTGATCATCCTGATGATGACGATACAGATGATACCAACAATATACTGCTTGAAAAGATAATAAGCAGGGCATTGTCCAAACTTAAGCCCGATCAGCAAATGATTCTGAACCTTTTTGCTGAAGGAAAATCATATTCAGAAATCGCAGTGAATCTTGATCTCAAGAGTGAAGAATATGCCAGGAGAAAGAAATACTTGAGTAAAGAAGCCTTAATGGACCTTGTTAAGGAGGATCCTGAATATCATGAATACCTTCGTCTTTTACCGTAATATAAAGCAATTATGGCAAAAGCCACCAAGAATGTGAAAAGAAAATAAATCCATTTCGGTTTAAAAAGAGCCGAATTATCACCATAAATTACAAGTGTCGACCAGAAATAAGGATGTGCTCTCAGCTGATCAGCACTTTTAAGAAATTCAAATCTTGCTTTTCTAAGAGCTTTGCTCTTTGAAAAGCCTTTTTTAAGGTAATAATAGTAAAGTTTTACTATCTCTGTACCTGCCCTGTCCTCAATCTCCCACATTGACATTACCACTGATTCGCTCCCGGAATATATAAAACCCCGGGCAAGACTTAAGATACCTTCACCCGAAAAAAGCTTCCCGGAACCAGTATTGCATGAACTCAAAACAACCATCCTGGATTTGAGAGGAATACCGTAAATCTCATATGTCCTTAAATACCTGTCATCAACACCGGACGTCTCTGGACTGAATATTAAAGTTGAATACATGGGATCAGTGTCATCTAATACTGTATGCATTGCAAGATGTATTATGTCATAGTTAGAAGCTTCGCTCTTAAATACTGATTCTTTTGCATATCCATTCAATAAAAGTTTTCCGCCCAAAATTTTTGACACATATTCTGCCTCATTCTTTGCAAAAGGCAGATCCTGCAGGATATTTCCCTGCTGCTGTCTTATCTTAAAAAGGTTCTCAATATTTACTGGTTCTGAATAGTCAGGTGCAAATGCAATCGCATCACTCCCATGCTTTTTATTTTGTCCTTTATTATCAGCAAGAAGTGTAGCTGAATACGTATATGAGATATCATACTCTTCCATCATATACTTAATTTTTTTATATGACAGTTTCTCAACTAAATCCCGATTAACCGGCAGTGTTTCGAAAGGAATATATGATAACAGATTATCTGGTGAAATCAAAAGACGGTCTGAGATGAGGTATTCCTTAATTGGAGCAAAAAGTGTTTCATATATACTAAAACCTGTTATCCGGTAATTATTATAATCATCTCCTGCTTTATTAAAATCGGGAGAAGAAAGTATCCTTCTGAATTGCTTAACAGATTCAAAAAATACTGTATCAACTTTGACAGACAACAACTTATTAAATTTTTTGTTTACAACTGAAATAAAAATATTTGTATCTGATACGACAAAACTTATGTAATTATTACTCTTACCTATCAGACCAGGTATCATTGAGGGCGTTATGACATGTGTATTGTATTTTATTGAATAATAATCAGGATATTCCTTTTCAAAAACCTTAACAAGAGAATCACGTTTCCTGACTGTTAAGAAAAGATTATCCTTCCATGTCTTAACAAGGTCATCAGTCTTATTTTCAACATAAGACTTTCCTGATATCCTGTCGTTAAGCAATGCAATTTCGGATTGCAATTCCCTTTCTTTATCAGCAAGCTCTGCGGGGACATGAAACTGAGTTGCTTTTAATTCTCGGGTAGCAGTAAGAAGGCTAGCTATTTTACTTTTTTCAGCATATTCAAAAGCTTTTTCAAGATAATAATCATTACCTGTATGAAGAAACAGGCTATAAAAATCATTAATTACAGTCAGATAAGAATTACGATAACGGTTTCCAAGCAATAATCTGCTCTCCTCTTCACTGATATTGATTCTTATTTTGTCAAGCAGTGCAATTATGAGTTCGGATGTATTTGATGTGGCTCCCAATATTTTCTGTTGAGGAAATTCGGCATTGAATTTTCTCAGAATCTGATACTTGGTCTGAAGAACTTCAAGCATATCCTTGTCAGCATTTATATTTTGTATTCCAGGATTATCCATAATATCTATTCCAGTCTGCAGGCTGTCTGAGGGGAATAAAAGAGTCTGAAGCAATTCAAGCGCTTCTTTATACTTATGCTTATCTGATAAAATTGAGGCGCAACCAATTTTTACATTGTATTTAAGGAAAGAGTCTCCCTTTTTATCAAAGTATTTAATACATTTCCCGTAAAGTTCAAGTGCACGTTCATCATCGATTTCGAAATTATGAAGGAACTCAGCATAGAAAGTCAATACCTCATAATAATCACGGGAATTGATTCCTGCTCTTTTTGTAACACGCGTCAGTAAATCATTAAGTACAGCTTCTCCCTCCTTAAGTTTGCTATCTCTGCCAAGGTTAGTGGCATAGAGGCTCAGAACCTGGTAGGATGAGAGAGAATAGTCCTTCATTGCCAATTCAATCCCCTTCTCGTAATACCTTTTGGATTTCTGCAAATCACCAAGATTTCTGAGAGAATTTGACATACTGTGCATTAAATTTACCTTACCCTCAACCGAATGATACCCTGACTTATTATAAAACTCCTCAGCCTTTTCCAGAAATATTTTACTTCTGGAATAATCTCCCGTTGAATTATACAGGACACCAATATTATTGAAGAGAAAAGCAATATGACCAGGATCGGCCGTTTTTACATTTAAATCGGCAATTCTACAGGCAATATCAGTAAACTCAAGAGCCTTTGTGTATTGCTTCAGCTCTATATACGCTGTAATCAGGCTGGCATATGTGCTTATTACCTCAGGACTTTCAGGTCCGAAAATACTCTTTTCTACCTCCAGAGCTTTTATTGTCAATGCTTTATGCATTTCAAAACTGCCCAGCCTTGAAAATGTACCTCCAAGATTGTAAAGAGCCTTGGAATAAATATCATCAAAAGAATGAATACTTTCCTTTAACGAAATTGTCAGGTCAAGATATTTTAAAGTAAGATCCGTTTCATTGATCAGCTTATAATAGATTCCAACATAGTAACAGGATTCCGCGAGAAGGAGAGTATCCTGAATACCTTCATAAATTCTTTTCTCAATCTCATCGACTATTTTTTTGCCAGTAACTAATTCATTTTTAGTTAGCTTATCCCTGAGTGAGTAATTAAGAGTTTTTAAATCAGATAAGTTCAGCGGGATTTCAGGTTGCACGTTTTTATTATTGTCGCTAAGGGTAGGATCCTTTACAGCAAAATAATCTGTGCAAAATACATCAGGCAAAACTAAATTCACCAGGCATATAAAAATAAAAAATCTAATCAATCTGTTCCTTCTTGCTGACATTGGCAGCATTTTTTATAAAACTTATCCTTTTTCCCCCCTTAAATATATGAAAGTGTACTAAAATTCTTCGTCAAATCTGCTTTTGTATATAACTGATTTATAATGATATATATTTTTTTTGAAAAATAATTGATTTTTTCGTGTCACAAAATGGCATGTTCCGACATGTAGGGTATAAAACAGTAACTCCCTGAATCAGTAAAAACTTAAAAAAAAGAATTATGAAAACGCAGAATTTCGAATTGACAAAAGACATTTTTGATGCATTTGAACTTACAAACGAGGAGATGATAAATGTTCGCGGCGGCGATCCAGGAGAAGGTGACATTCCAGTTCCTCCTCCTACAAAAATTTAAATAAATGCTTATTGAATTCCGGTATTTGATAACTGTGGGTTCTTGAGAATCATTTTTTATTAGACTTTTTTGTGATTTCCATATCTTCCAGGAATGGAAGAAAACGCAGGATATCATTTAAGGAAGTATTGAAATATAGGTTGATTGCATTATTACATGCAGTTGTAGTTATGATTATTTCAGACTTTTAAATGTCTGATTTCAGACTTTTAAATGTCTGATTATAAATAAGATAATATAATTAAATTTAATAGCATGAAGACGAAAGACTATTCATACTTCATAGAAAGGTATATTTCATTTGAGATGACCGAGTCAGAAAGGCAATGGTTCATCCGTGAGATTGAGGGTAACGATGAGCTCCGACGTGAAGTAGATTTACGTAAAAGAAGCGAAGAGATACTTAAAAAGCAAGCAACCGTGTCGCTCCGTACCAAATTAACGGAGATTGAAAAGCAAAGGGCAGAAAGGAAGAAGGCTGCTGCTATGAGAAAAATTGCTGTTGTAAGATATGCTGCTGTGTTTGCTGGAGTAGCAATAATAACAAGTCTAATTCTTTTCACAGGCCGGACTCTGACAAGTGAGGAGATTGTAACCAAATTTTACAAAGCATATGAAGCTCCTTCATCTCAAAGGTCATCTGTATACGATGAAAATACTGATTATGTTCTTGGTTTGAAATATTACAATGCGCAAGATTACAAAAATGCTGCATCGCAATTTGCCAAGGTATTGGAAAAGAATCCTGAAGACATGCAGACGCATTTACTTTCAGGGGTATCGAATATGGAAGATAAGAGATACACAGAAGCCAAAAGTTCATTTACTACTGTTATTGATGATAACGACAACCTCTTTATTGAATCTGCGAAATGGTACCTGGCATTATGCTACCTTAAAACACAAGATAACACAAAAGCATCCAGTCTGCTAGTTTCAATAAAGGATGAGGGTGGTCTCTACAGCAAGGAGGCAAAGAAGATTCTGAAGAAGATTAAGTGACCATTATTGCTCATTATTTATGTTTGAAATTCAAGGAAATAATAGTTCGACTTCGACGGGGGAGACTTATAATAGTACAACCCATGTTAAGGAATCTGGATCAAGCCCATTTTCCAAAACAATAGCATTCAACACTTCAGTGTTAAATGGCATGTCTCATGAAATAAGAACCCACATGAATGCTATTGTAGCCTTTTCATTTCTCCTTAAAGATAGTAAACTGCAGGACCCTGAAAAGGAAGATTTTGTAAATCAGATATATTTCACATGCGAAAAATTGATTTCATTATTTGAAAATTTTCTTGAAACTACGCTTGTTGACACTGGTAGTTCAAGTAGTGATGAAGTTTTTTGCAATACCAATAACCTGCTTGATTTGCTTTTTACTGAATTCAGGGAGATATTAAGAAAAAGCGGCAAGGAGGATATAGAACTTATAACTGAAATACAGCATTCCTCCAGTGATGAAATTTTCATTGATCAGACAAAAATTTTCAGAATATTGCGATGTCTGTTTCATAATTCTTTACAGAACACGAATTCAGGGTATATAAAAATTGGTTATTACTATAGTGATAACGAGGTTACGTTTTATGTTTTAGACTCTGGCCAGGGATTTTCAAGTACGAGGGAATTTCTTCATACAAATGATCTTTCCGGATCACTGGAAAAATATCAGGATCTCACCTCTGCTGTAAATATCTCCCTGGCCAAAAAACTAATCCAGTTACTGCATGGATCATTCAATATCAGGGGGAATGGTGCAAGGGGAACTGGTATTTATTTCTCCATACCTGTAAAGATGCATGCAGGAGATAATGCACTTGTAAACAAATATGTCAATTATATGATTTAATACTGATTCAAGGTTTTTATTCGATGTCTGCGTTCCCCCTGGCAAGGGAACAAATGGCCGTTTCTATTTCAGAACGGCCTTTTTTATTTTTTCAGCTCAAGAACTTTGGCTTCAGTTCTTCTGTTAAGTTGCCTTCCTTCTGCTGTGCCATTATCGCCAACCGGAATCGAATTACCATATCCTTTATATTTAAGCCTTTCTTTTTCAACACCTTTATTTATTAAGAAATTGACTACGGAAAGAGCTCTTTTTTCAGATAACAATCTGTTGTACTCATCAGTTCCAGTTGAATCTGTATGTCCGCCTATTTCCATGATCAGATTTTTGTTTTCAGCCAGTAATGCAGCAAGATTATTGAGTTCGGAAGCTGATTCATCCTTTATATCCCATAAATCTGTAGCGTAAAAGACATTAGTAAGCAGCATTCTCTCTCCTACCCTGATCGGGCTTAGAATTATTTTCTTGATGTAAGGTTCTGCCACTGAATATGAACCTTCAAACAAAAAATTCTCAGAATGGAACAAATAACCTGGCTTACTGACATTAATTCCGTAATTATAACCGGAAGGGAGGCAAACAAGAAAATTGCCTTTTGAATCTGTTGAGCTCTTTATAGTAGTCTTCCTTGTTGAGAGGTTGATGAGCTCATAATCGGCTTTTATCATTCCACCTGTCGCTTTATCAAAAACACTGCCTTTGAGATAGGATACCGGATCAGGCCTGATTGATTCATCAAGATCAAAGTAAAAAATATCCTTCCCGTTTGCTTTATCTCTGACTGTTGAAAAATAAGCCCGCCGTCCATTTGATTCAATCACAAGCCCCATCTCATCATTATAGGTATTTACAGGATATCCCAGGTTCTCTGGTTCACTCCAGATACTGTCTTTGTTCATCCTTGTCATATACATATCAAACCCACCCATGCCGGGTCTGCCATCAGATGAAAAGTATAGGGTGCGTCCGTCAAAATGAATGAACGGAGACATTTCATCTCCTTCAGTATTAATATCTTTACCCATATTTACTGGATTTTTCCAAAGTGAATTGGTGTCAAGTAAGGAATACCAGATATCTTTTCCGCCAAAACCTCCGGATCTGCTGCTTGAAAAGTACAGTACTTTTCCATCTGAACTTATTGAAGGCTGTGATTCCCATGAGGCCGAGTTAACCGGTGACTTCAAATTATATGGTTGTGTCCACCGGCCATCATTAACGGCAGAAAAGTAGATATCACAGCTTCCAACAGCTCCCGGTCTGTCACAGGCAGCGAAATACATATATCTTCCATTAGATGCCAGTGACTGAGCTCCTTCATTACCTTGTGTATTAAGTGGCAGACCTGCACTAATTGCAAAACTCCATTTATTATCATTCCAGGTGCTGATATAAAAATCTTCCTGAGACTGATTGATAAAAGGGGAATTGTTATTAGTTATAGTCTGTCTGGTGAACATCATCGTCTGTCCATCTGCAGTTATTGATGGCCAGTATTCATCTTCCCAGGTATTAATTCCATCTCCTGCATTAACAGGGTTAAAAACAACAGGCTTCTTTACTGCTTCGAGGGCAAATTCACAGTTCCTGGTATTTTTAAGTGCTATTGTTTTATTCTTTTCCGAAACGCTTTTCTGCTCCAGATAAACATTGAAATGAACCAGGGCTTCTGAGTAATCTCCTGACATCATTTCGGCCGTTGCCAGGCTGAAGAATACCGGCTTAAAAAAAAGTGAGTCTATTCTGACAGCATTCCTGTAATTCTCTTTTGCCTCCATGTACCTTTTCTGCCTAAGGAACAATTCACCAAGCATCATATATGCCTCATAAAAGTCCGGATCTAATTTCAAAGCTTCCTTAAAACTACTTTCAGCCTCCTTAAAATTAAGGTAATCATAGGATGTAGCACCCTCATTATAAAATTTTAACGCCCTGTTTGAATTAGTATGACGTCCCTGTGAGTAAAGACTTAATGATAGAATTGAAAAAAAAATTACCAGAAATAATAAATAATTCTTTTTCAAGCCATTATCAGGGAATATGCATATACTTATGTGACTGAAGGGAAACCCTCCAGAGAGGATTCTTTTTAACATATTCAACAATTTCGGGGATAATATTTTTGAATTTACTCCATTCAGGCTGAAGAAACAGTTTGCATTCCTTATTAACAAGTTCGCGGTATTTTTCAGCCCAAATAAAATCATCTTTTGTCTGAATTATAACTTTCAGCTCATTTGCAGCTCCACAGATATTACCAACGGGCGGCATATTCTTTTTAGGGGATAGACATATCCAGTCCCAGATTCCTGTCAACTTATATGCACCAGAAGTTTCAATAAAGGTATTAATTCTGTTTTGTTTAAGTTGTTCACACAAATAACCGAGATCCCACATTAAAGGTTCACCACCGGTAACAACAACAGAATCTGTGCCAGACTTAGTAATATTTTCAATTATTTTATCTGTATCAACCATGGGATGGAGATCAGGATTCCACGAGTATCTTGAATCGCACCAGCTGCAACCAACATCGCAACCACCGATCCTGATAAAATATGCTGCTTTTCCAGTCTGATACCCTTCACCCTGCAGTGAAAAAAACTCTTCTACCAGCGGCAGACTCCTTCCCGGCAGTTCAGTTTCTCTCTTTTTCTTCATTTGAGAAAATTTGATTTCTAATCTTTCTTCAATCCCAATAACTGTATGAATTCATTGAAGAAGAATGTATTTTCATGAATCCCTGAGAATATTTCTGCACCAGGACCATATGAAAAAATCGGGACCATGACCGCTGAATGGTCCATCCCGGCAAATTTTGCTTGAACTATACGGGCTGGAATATTGCCACCTGTCAGAACCAGGCCTCCTGTTTCATGGTCTGCAGTAACAACAATAAGTGTTGAACCGTCTTCTGTTGCAAAATCATAAGCTGTACCAATAGCCTGGTCAAGGTCAATCATTTCCTCAATTGCATAATCAATATTATTTTCATGTGCCCCCCAATCAATCATTGAGCCTTCGACCATCAGAACAAAACCATTCTTATTCTTACTAAGAGTTTCAATTGCTTTCCTTGTCATTTCACTCAAAACACCCTGTCTTCCATCTGATACTTTTGGCATATGCTCTTTTGCTAGAAGGCCTGCAAGCTTAAGTGATTGAGATTTTATTAAATCCTCAATATTATATAAAACATCAAAGCCCTGCTCTTTTAATTTAACAGCAAGGTCTGCACTATCCTTTCTGTTGCGGAAATGGTTCTCCCCTCCTCCGATAAAAACATCCAATGTCCCCTTCAGGAAATCATCTGCTATCTCTTCATAGTTTCCCCTGCCTGAGTTATGTGCCACAAATGATGCTGGTGTGGCATGAGTGACTGCACTGGTACTTACTACTCCTGTGGCAAGACCGTTTTTATGAGCAATCTCTGTAATGGAACTGACAACTGTATTATCAGGCTTGACACCTATCATGCCATTATTTGTTTTTTCTCCGCATGCTATTGCAGTTCCTCCTGCTGCTGAATCAGTTATATAATTGTCAGCTGAGTATGTTTTACTTAAACCGGAGTATGGAAATTTTTCAAGGTTAAATGGCGTTCCGTTTACTGTCATACCTGCATAAAGTTGAGGAACACCCATGCCATCGCCAATAAAGATGATAATATTCTTTACCCGGTGTCTTGTTTTGCCTGATTCGGAATTGGTTTTGGTGCACCCCGTAAATACTGCTAACAGAATTAATAATAAATACTTATAAAAAGACCTGTTCATGATTTTTATATTTAAATAATTATCTGTTTACTCCAAACAGCAGTTTATAATCCCTTTCAATTGCCTTGCCTGTTAAGTTTTCAGGAATGACTTTCCAGTTATTTAATGGTTCAGGTTCTATCACCTTATGTTGCCTGATATAATCTATCATATAAAATCTAAGATCGCGGTCTGTTGATTTGATGACCCGAGACATCAGTTCTGTCTTCCCAATCCCAACACCATCATAAAAATGACCACCTCCCCCGTTTCCCCTATAAGAATTGACTGCAACCCTGTATTTTCGATCAACATTAAATTTTTCTCCATTTGACATTCCGGATATACTTATACGGCTACCTTCAGGTTTACTAACATCCACTGTATAATCTATTCCGGCTGCAGAATCAAAATTATATGCCTGATTTTTCAACCAGGCTCTGCCATCATTAAGTACTATTTTACCGGTTTTATCAGTTCTGAATTTCAACAATGTTCTATCCGGTTCATTCATTGTATTATACCATAAGGAGTATGAATATTCAAGGTACTTTAAAACCTCAGTTCCTGTCATAGTCATAGTGTACAGCATATTTTCAAACCTGTAGAGTTTGAACATATCTCCAACTGTAACCGGGCCTTCAGAGATTTTAACATCAAAGGACAGTGGTGCAGCGAATGAAATATCAGCACCGGTAATGTCAAGCTGTAAGGTATGAATAATATCAACAAATCCGGATGAACCAAAATATGAATCCCTTGATGTAACCGTTTTAGAAGAATTACCTATTACTTCATCAACATATGCCAGGATAGCCTTATGATTATCGGCAAATTTTTCCATAAATTCATCATCAGTCTCATAATCAGAAACTTTAATTACCTCACCTTTCAAAGATTTTCGATATTCTCCTGACATTTCATCCTTCTGAAAAGTCACATCAGCCCGTACAATATTCATGGAACGGCTTCCTGCATTCAATATCAGTACTGTATCGCCTGCGCTATTTACAATCTTTTCATTTGCCACCCGGTGATCATGGCCGGTAAAAATAATATCAAACCCGGGAATATTATAAGCAATGGCAGCTGCGCCTTCTTCATGTTTTGAATCGGATGAAGAGTATTCTGAATCTGAATCATCCCATCCGGTATGGAACAGACCCACTATCAGGTCCGGTTTTTCATTCTTTATTTTTGGCATCCACTTTGCTGCAGTTTCAAACATATTTCTGAATTCAATACCTGCAAAAAGTTCGTGCGGGAGAGTATTATGAATTGTAGGTGTAACTAGTCCTAATACAGCTATCCTGATACCATTTTTATTTATAATATGAAATGGTTTAAAATAAGGATCACCTGTTGTGACATCTATTGCATTTGCCGCCAGCATAGGAAATCCGTATTCTTTTCTTAACCTGTCATATACAGAATGACCTGTTTCAACATCATGGTTGCCAACGGTAACACCATCGTATGACATGAAATTCATTGCCTCTGAAAGCAAATGAGGAGAAACAGTATCAACAAAGTTATAATAGTAAACAGCAGGCTGGCCCTGCAGATTATCTCCATCATCCAGGAGAACAACAGCCTCTTTTTCTTCTCTGATTTTCCGGACATAAGTAAAGGTTGATGCCAGGGACGCATTAAGATCTTCTTTTTCGATATAATCATAAGGCATAATAACACCATGAATATCAGTAGTCTCCAGTAATGTAACCTCTCTTTTTACTAGTGCTGTACATGAGACCATTAAGGTCAGAAGGGCAGCTAACAGGGAATAATATCTTATTGTTCTCGTCATATTCATTAAAAAACCTCCAAACTTAGAAAAGATTAATCATTTTTTATCAAGATTCATAATGTTATTGATCATTTGATCAGCTTAGTAATATATTTGTAAAAAACTACGCTATGGTTAAAACAGGACTGGAATCTTTCCTGACAAACATTCCCCTCACACTGAAGGGGAAAAGAATAGGCATCCTTTGTCATGCTGCAAGCATTGCAAGAGATTTTAAGCATGTAATTGATGTTTTCCACGAAATAAAAGATTTCAAACTGACAGCTGTCTTTGGTCCGCAGCACGGACTCCATGGCCAGACCCAGGACAATATGATAGAATGGCAGAGCTTAAGGCACCCGGTTTATGATATACCCTTATTCAGTCTTTATGGAGAGCACAGGAAGCCTACAGTTTCAATGCTTAACGAAATAGATGCGCTTATTATTGACATGCAGGATACCGGAACAAGAATATATACCTATATATGGACTGTGAAATATTGCCTGGAAGCATGTCAGGAAGCTGGTATTCCTGTCTGGTTGCTTGACAGACCCAATCCTATTTCAAAACTACCATTTGACGGGCCGGTTTTAAAAGAAGAATTTTTTACGTTTGTCGGAGGCGCATGTATTCCATTATGCCACAGGATGACTCTGGGAGAAATGACTTTGTGGTTAAGGGATAAGTATTACCCAAAATGTGATCTGAAGATTATTAAGATGGAAAACTGGAAAAGATACTGCTTATATTCCGACACCAGCCTTCCCTGGGTGCTTCCTTCTCCAAACATGCCAACACTCCAGTCTGCAATTGTATATCCCGGAACAGTCCTGATAGAAGCTTTGAATCTTTCTGAAGGTAGAGGAACAACCTTACCTTTTGAATTATTCGGAGCTCCTTTCATAAATGCAGAAGCTCTTAAAAAAACCCTGGTCAAAAGAAATATACCTGGTTGCGCATTCAGGATTCACAATTATATACCAACCTTCCATAAATTCTGTGGCGAATTGTGTAACGGGATGCAGATCCATATTACTGATATTGAATCCTTCAGGCCTGTAGAAACGGCAGTTGAAATATTTGATGCAATTATTGAAACTTCTCCTGAAGGTTCACTTAGATTCAACCCACCCCCATACGAGTATGAATATAACCTTATGCCCTTTGATATACTATCAGGGGACTCAGGTATCAGGGAAACTCTGGTTGAAAGAAGAGATATTAAAGCGGAAAAACAAAGATGGGCTGAAGAAATAGAATCTTTCAAAACAGAATTCAGGGAGTTCTCATTGTATGATGAATAATTTCGAATTATTACTTAAATTATTCGAAAAGTCCATCATCTCTTAACAGGAGCAGAATAGCGGAATGAGGAACAATAACATATTTTTCCCTGTTGAATTCTACTTCAATGGCGCTGTTCTGAAGATATACTGCCTGGTCTCCTTCTTTTGGCTGCAACGGAACATATTTTGGTTCATCTGACCTGTTTTTCCATGGCTCATCAACATCATTAACCGATGGAATGGGATACCCGGGTCCTACTTTCACAACAAAACCAATAAGAACTTTCTCATTCTCATTTACACCAGGAGGAAGCAAAAGCCCACTCTTTGTCTTCGACTGAGGAGCTTTTGGTTTTATAAGTACCCTGTCGCCGATAACAATAAGCTTCTTTAAATCCTTTTCATCTAATAGAAGGTTCATATTTCAAATAATGTTCAGGACAAAAGTATCAATTTTAACGTTCGCATTAACCAGACAAATAATTAATATTGTACTGTAATTGATTTTCTGGTTTTTATTATGGAGATTGACGGATACAGAACCATTAAAACTCATTCATTGGGGATCTTCAGGGATAAGGGAAGCAAGTTTATCGCAAATGCATATCCCATAGCTGAGCAGGAATCAATAAAACTGATTCTTGATAATCTCAGAAAAGAATATCATGATGCCAGGCATCATTGCTTTGCCTATATGATTGGTCATCAAAGACTTGTCTGGAGAACAAACGATGATGGCGAACCTTCGGGAACAGCAGGAAAACCTATTATGGGACAGATCAATTCCAACGGGCTTACTAATATTCTGATAGTTGTAATAAGGTATTTCGGAGGGACACTGCTTGGAGTGCCAGGGCTTATAAACGCATATAAAACAGCCGCAGCAGAAGCGATTAAAAATGCAGAAATAATTGAATGCTACGTCAAAGATTATTATGAAATATCATTCCCCTTTGAATCGATGAATGATGTTATGAAAATACTTAAAGATGAAAATGCCGGACAATCAGGCCAGATCTTCGATCTTGATTGCAAAATCGGGATTAATTTCAGGATCTCTTCAGGTGAAAGGATAATTGGGAAACTTTCACGGATCGAAAACCTTAAAAGCCGGTTTATTGAGCGTAAATGACTTAAAGTTTTAAATTAATTATTAACAGGCTTTTCCCTTCAAGCAAATCTTGAGTAACTTTGATCTATGGCAGTCCGGACCGAGTTAATTTTTCAGAGATTATGAAACCCGCATGCATTTGCATACACAAACACAATTATATAATCAGTCACATGCGGATTCCATCATGCCATAGAAATATAATAATTATATGATGAAAAACAGAAGCTTAGTATCGATTGATGATTTCACTACGGATGAAATATTGAAGATTCTTGACCTTACTGAGGAGTTTGAAAGAGAACCAACACAAAAATTGCTTGAAGGGAAAGTTATTGCGACATTGTTTTTTGAACCTTCAACCCGTACGAGACTAAGTTTTGAGAGTGCCATAAACCGACTGGGAGGAAAAATAATCGGGTTTTCCGATTCTTCAAATTCAAGTGTCTCAAAAGGAGAAACTCTTAATGACACCATAAGAACTGTAAATAATTATTGTGATCTGATTGTAATGCGACACCCTATTGAGGGAAGCGCCAGGTTTGCAAGCGAAATAGCTACTGTGCCTGTGATAAATGCGGGTGACGGAGCCAACCAGCACCCCTCACAAACTCTTCTTGACCTGTATTCTATTCGGAAAACCCAGGGAACACTTGAAAATCTTAACATTTTTATGGTTGGCGATTTAAAGTATGGAAGGACAGTTCACTCTCTGATGATGGCTATGTCGCGCTGGAAAGCAACATTTAATTTTATCTCGCCCGAAGAACTTAAGATGCCTGATGAATTTAAACTTTACCTTGATAATCTTGGCCTCAAGTACTATGAACATAATGATTTCACTGATATAATATCCAGGGCTGATATCATTTATATGACAAGAGTTCAGAAAGAGAGATTCTCTGACCCGATAGAATATGAGAAGGTAAAGAATGTTTATGTGCTGAAGGATTCCATGCTTAAGAATACGAAACCAAATATGCGAATTCTTCACCCCCTGCCACGGGTCAATGAAATTAACCAGGATGTTGACATGAATCCCAAAGCATATTATTTTGAACAGGCTTTGAACGGAGTATTTACGCGTCAGGCAATTCTGTGTTCACTACTAGGTATCAAATAATCAATACAGGCCATGAAAGAACCAAAACAATTGAGTGTCAGCGCCATCCAGAACGGAACTGTAATTGATCATGTCCCCGCTAAAAATCTATTCAAGGTTATACAGATACTCGGTCTCGACAGTATTGACAACCAGATAACCTTTGGTACCAACCTTGAGAGCAAGAAGCTGGGCAGGAAAGCAATTATAAAAATTTCAGGAGTATATTTCGAAGATGAGGATATCAACAGAATTGCCCTTGTAGCTCCGGATGCAAAGCTGAATATCATAAGGGATTATGAAGTTGTTGAGAAAAAGGTAGTAGTAGTTCCCGACAATATTATTGGGATTGCCAGATGCATGAATCCCAAGTGTATAACCAATTATGAACCTGTAATAACCAGATTCAAGGTAGTCTCAAAGAAGAATGTTGCCTTAAAATGCCATTATTGCGAAAAGATCACTAATCAGGAAAATCTCAACATTATTTGAGGCGATAGAAGCGTTAGAAGCTTTAAAGGCCTTAGAAGTAATGAAGTCTATATTCTATTGTATCAATTATCTAAAGCCTTTACAGCATCTACATCCCCTATAGCCTTCTTCCCTATCTTAGTCGATCGTAGGATTTTACCAATTCATCATCTTTCTTTATTCCTTTGAAGGCTAAAACTGATAATATAAGCTGGGATGCAGGTACCAGCAACTTATACCAGGAATCAAGGGAAGTATCAAATTTCGATAAAACCATAAAAGTGTAAATAGCAGAAGCTGCAAATAATACAAGAATTAACACAATCTGTAGCTTTACAAACTTTAGTTGGATGTTTCTCATCTTGAACAGAAAGACACCAACTACCAGTAAAATCCACAAATCGGAAATCTTTTCCGGATCAGAAATGCCATCAGATTTAAACAATCCTGTTACCATAATGTTAATAGTTGAACCGGATTTGTCAAAAAAGGTTAAATAAGAGCCTTTAAGGAATAATATTGACAAGAGGGATGTCAATAACAAATAAACAGATTGAATACGCTGGATCATATATCATTATTATGAGCGATCAAAAATACTCACTTTTATCAAAATCTGAAACATTATATACAGCAGTCATAATTTATGATTATTTAACAATATTTCGAAATAGCGCCAGTGGTGCAAACGTGAATATTTTCCTACATTTGTGCGATTTAACCCAGCGACTATAACTCAACTAATGTTTAACAAGTCAGTGTTTTACATTAATTATGAATTTTAAAAATTAAATAAAACAAAAGAATATAATATGAACAAACGACTTAAGGCAACTTTAACAATAATTATAATATTGTTTCTGGCCGGGTTGATTCTGTACCCCAAAATCAAACCATTTATTGCAGAAAAGCTAGGACCGAAAAGTCTCAAGACCCCTATGCTCAGGCAGGGTCAGCAAAGCCTTAATGCTACCGGATTTCTTATCTCACCCACAAATTTAAGTGAACTGGTAAATTCAACAGGAACACTACGTCCGGATGAAGAGGTTGATCTCTCTTTCGAGACTTCAGGAAAGATTGTCAGCATTAAATTCACTGAAGGAACCAGAGTTAAAAAAGGTGATTTACTTGCCAAAATAAATGATCAGCCACTTCAGGCCCAGCTTCAGAAGCAACAAGCTGAATTAAAAATGGCCGAGGCGAAAGAGTTCAGGCAACGAAGCCTCCTTGACAAAGATGCAATAAGCCAGGAAAGCTATGATCAGATAGTTACTAATGTTCAGACCATAAATGCTGATATTAAACTCATTCAGGCTCAAATAGCCATGACCGAGCTTAGAGCTCCATTTGATGGGATAATTGGGCTCAGGTATGTTAGCGAAGGCAGCTATACAAATCCGGCAACAAAAATTGCCAGGCTCATAAAAACCAGTCCGCTTAAGATAGAATTCTCCATACCGGAGAAATATGCTTCTGAGATCAGGATCGGATATCCAATCACATTCGCTATTGCGGGTAGCAATGTTATTTATAATGCCTCGGTTTATGCTATTGACCCTAAAATTGACATCAACACAAGGACAATAGTCTTACGAGCTCTTTATCCTAATAGCAGGGAAGAACTTAAATCAGGTCGTTATGCCGGGATTACTCTTGAACTATCAAAAATCGAAAATGCTATTGCAATACCTACTGAGGCAATAATACCTGAAATGGAGGGAGAAAAGGTATACACATACAAAAATGGGAAAGCGCAGTATGTAAATGTTACCACAGGATTAAGGACTGAATCCCATATCCAGATAGTCGATGGACTTAATTTCGGTGACACATTGCTGACTACCGGAATTCTTCAGTTGAGACAGAATCTTCCGATTGTACTCGACAGCGTTATTGTAAACCATTAAACTGGTAAATTACTATGAGTTTATCATCAGTAAGTATAAGCAGACCGGTATTATCTACTGTATTTGCAATTGTAATTCTTCTTTTTGGGATAGTAGGTGTTACCTTTCTAGGAATACGTGAATTCCCGAGCGTCGATCCGCCAATAATCAATGTAAGAACATCCTATCCGGGAGCAAACTCCGATGTAATAGAGACTCAGATCACAGAACCGCTGGAGCAGTCCATAAACGGCATTCAGGGAATACGTTCACTTACAAGTGTAAGTTCCCAGGGTTCAAGTAACATTACAGTTGAATTTGAACTTTCAGTAGATATGGAGACAGCAGCCAATGATACAAGAGACAAAGTATCGCAGGCTATGAGAATGCTGCCTCGTGACTGTGACCCTCCGGTAGTAGCAAAAGCTGATGCGGATGCCAGTCCTATCCTTATGATTACTGTGGAAAGTGACAAAAGATCATTACTCGAACTTTCAGATGTTGCCGAATTAACTTATAAAGAGCAATTGCAAACGATTCAGGGAGTCAGCGCTGTTTTTATTTACGGACAGAAGAGATATGCCATGAGGCTAATGCTTGATCCTGTAAAACTGGCAGGATACAAGCTTACTCCACTCGATGTAAGAAATGCAATATCACGTGAAAATGTTGAATTGCCGTCTGGTAGTATTGAAGGTAACAATACAGAGCTAACAATTAGAACTTTGGGACTGATGACAACACCCAAAGAGTTCAATGATATGATCATCAAACAGGCAGGAGACCAGATAATCAGGTTCAAGGATATAGGTCATGCAGAATTGGGTCCAGAAGATATCAGGGGCATTCTGAAGAGAGATGGAGTACCTATGGTGGTGGTAGTGATTATCCCCCAGCCGGGATCTAATCAGATCGATATTGTTGATGAGGTTTACAGACGACTGGAATATATAAAAAAGGATGTTGCTGAAGATATTATGGCAAATGTAGCATGGGACAGTACTGATTACATTAGAAATTCAATAAAGGAAGTAAAGAATACTATTTATATTGCTTTCTTCCTTGTTGTGGTAATAATTTATTTCTTTCTCAGAAGCTGGAGGGCAACCTTGATACCCATCCTTGTAATTCCTGTATCACTGATTGGTTCGTTCTTCATAATGTATCTGGCAGATTACAGTATAAATGTGCTCACACTTCTTGCAATTGTTCTTGCAATCGGCATTGTGGTTGATGATGCCATCGTTGTGATGGAAAATATTTATGTAAAAGTTGAAAACGGTTTGCCACCTGTTCAAGCAGGGCTGGAAGGTTCCAGAGAGATATATTTTGCCATAATATCCACTACAATTACACTCATTTCTGTTTTCTTCCCGATTGTTTTTCTTCAGGGAATAACAGGTCGACTTTTCCGCGAGTTTGCTATAGTAATGGCCGGAGCTGTTGGAATATCTGCATTTCTTGCCCTCTCACTGACTCCGATGGTCTCAACCAAACTTCTAAAAAAAGAGAGCACGCATAGCTGGTTCTACAGAAAGACAGATAAATTTTTTATCAATCTTAACAACTGGTACAAAAATGCACTCAATACTTTTCTAAGACGCAGAAGAGTGACATTTTTTATTCTTGCAGTTGCCTTTGGTTTGATTATTCTTCTCTGGAAATCAATCCCTGCTGAAATGGCTCCCCTTGAAGACAGGTCTCAGGTTAGTGTAAACGTAGTTGCACCTGAAGGATCAACATATGAATTCATGCTTAGTTATATTGACGATCTTGCTGGAATGGTTGATACACTTGTTCCGGAGCGTGATGGAGTGATTTCAATGGTAAGAGGAGGCCATAGCAATATCAGAATAACACTGGTGAAACCTGATAAAAGAAACCGGACCCAACAGGAAATTGCTGATGATCTTGGTACTGCATTCAGAAAGAAGACAAAGGCACGAGCAATGGTTATGCAGCAATCTACATTCGGAGGGAGAAGATCTGGTATGCCTGTTCAATATGTCCTGCAGGCAACCTCAATTGAGAAACTCAGGGAAATCCTTCCGGAATTCATGGCAAAAGTTATGGATAATCCTACCTTTCAGATGGCCGATGTGAACCTGAAATTTACTAAACCCGAGATGCGGATCCATATTGACAGGGACAAAGCAAGCAATCTCGGTGTATCGACGCAAAACATCGGTCAGACTTTGCAGCTTGCACTCAGCGGACAGAGATATGGCTATTTTTTCATGAATGGCAAACAGTATCAGATACTTGGTGAACTGGAAAGAAGTGACCGTAATAAACCACTTGATCTCAGATCATTGTATGTCAGAAATGATAGAGGAGACATCATACAATTAGATAATCTGGTAACATTGACAGAAGAGACTGCTCCTCCCCAACTCTATCGTTATAACAGATTTGTTTCAGCCACGATATCTGCAGGGCTTTCAAAAGGAAATACAATCAGCCAGGGACTGGATGAGATGGATATGATTGCAAAATCAACTCTGGATGAGACATTCAGAACTGCCCTTGCAGGCGATTCAAAGGATTTCAGAGAGAGTTCCTCGAGTCTGATGTTTGCGTTTGCTCTTGCCATCATTCTCATTTTCCTTGTACTTGCAGCTCAGTTCGAGAGTTTCAAAGATCCGTTCATTGTTATGATGACTGTTCCGCTTGCTCTCCTGGGTGCTTTAATGTTCTTGTGGTATTTTAATGTGACCATGAACATATTCAGTCAGATTGGCATTATTATGCTCGTCGGACTAGTAACAAAAAATGGTATTCTTATAGTAGAATTTGCAAATCAGAGAAAAACTGCCGGTCTATCAAAAATTGAAGCAATTAAAGATGCCGCTGCTGCCCGTTTCAGGCCGATCCTGATGACCAGTCTGGCTACTATGCTTGGCATTTCCCCACTGGCTCTTGGTCTTGGAGAAGGTGCTCAGAGCAGAATTGCCATGGGTATTTCTGTGATTGGAGGAATGTTGTTTTCTACTTTGCTGACACTATTTGTAGTACCTGCAATATATACGTATATTTCAAGTGAAGCTAAAACAGTTAAAGATGAGATTCAGAATACTGCCAACTAGTCTTATACTATTGTCAATACAGTTTATATCCTTTGGGCAGAACATTTACGGCTTGAAGGAATGTATCAGCATAGGACTTGAAAAGAATTTTTCCCTGCTTGTAGCACGCAATAATGAGACTATTACGAAGAATAATTTCACACCAGGGAATGCAGGCTATCTTCCTGCGGTTGATCTGTCAGGCAGATACGGTGGAACATTAAATAATACAACACAGAATCTGACTGACGGGACAACAAATTCCACTTCAGGCATTCATAATACCTCTGCAACTGCTGGACTATCATTAGGATGGACTATTTTTGACGGGTTCTCTGTCAGTACCACTTACAAGATGCTGAATGAACTGAAACAACTGGGATCACTCAGTACGCAACTTGAAGTGGAAACCCTCATATCGCAGATTATTGCAGGATATTACAACTTTATTAAACAGGTTCAGACACTTAAGAATCTTGAATATGCTTTAGCTCTATCGAGGGAAAGGCTGAGAATTGACAAAGACAGATATATGCTTGGCTCAAGTTCAAAACTGCAGGTTTTACAGTCGCAAGTGTACCTTAACGCTGATAGCTCTATCTTTTCTAAACAAGGTGAGATTGTAAGAGCTGCCGAGATAAATCTGAATGAACTCATGGCAGTGGAAAACCTTGGTACAGAATTTGTTTCAGCTGATACAATCATAGCTGTTGATGAGAATCTTTTGTATGAAAAACTCTATGATGAAATGCTATCAGGAAATACAAGTCTTCTTATCGCAGCCAGGAATAAGATAGTATCGGAATATGACTATAAAATTATAACTTCAAGATCTTATCCTTATCTCAACCTGTCTTCCGGGTATAACTACACACTGAATACCTACGAAACAGGCACATATAAAAATCAGACTACAAATGGGTTGAATTATGGACTCACTCTTGGTTTAAATATTTTTGACGGATTTAACCAGAGAAGAAGAATTTCCAATTCAAACATAGATATGCAGAATAAGGAGCTCAGATATCTTGAGGTAGAACAGGGAGTTAAGGCAGATCTGCTGACCATTTACAATGTTTACAGCAATAATCTTAGATTAATACAGCTTGAGGAGCAGAATCTTGGTACTGCAACTGAGAACCTTACTATTGCACTTGAAAGGTATATGCTTGGTAATCTATCAGGTATTGAACTGCGTGAAGTGCAGAAAAGTTTACTTGATGCCAAGGACAGGCTATTAGGGATTCAGTATCAGACCAAGCTGGCAGAAATATCACTAAAGATACTTTCAGGGACGATTATGGAGTATTATAAATAAAGGCTCAACGGCACAGAGGCGCAAGGGTGCAAGGGTAAAAAAAATCCCCTCCTGGGAGGGGAAAAGCCGAGCGAAGTCGAGGCTAGGGGTGGGTTTTTACTAAAAGATACAAGATAAAAGTCACAAGAAACAGTTGCAGGTCATAATTCCCCCTTTGAAGGGGGCTAGAGGGATGTTTTGCTAAAAATTTTTCCAGGTTCAGTGTTTTTTCATTTTTCAACAATTTTGCCGACTCATCTGAATATTGTAAATTCGACCTTTTATTTTTAAGATGCAAAAGAAGACCGAGTTAATACTTAATAAGGATGGAAGCATTTTCCATCTCAATCTCCTTCCCGAAGATATTTCTCACAAAATCATAATTGTTGGTGACCCTGGACGGGTAGAAATGATAGGTTCATTGTTCAGTGAAATCAGGGTAAGGAAGCAAAAC